>Ga0255055_10001442_pt1 | contig 17385 bp, 16 predicted proteins | sample JV7_2_27_MG_FD_188633 | JGI IMG/M metagenome (GOLD analysis project Ga0255055, IMG submission 188633) | Seawater microbial communities from Jervis Inlet, British Columbia, Canada - JV7_2_27 | ecosystem: Environmental > Aquatic > Marine > Inlet | place: Canada: British Columbia | collected... | reverse complement strand
TGGTTCCGGAGTCTTCGCTTTTTCAGCCCGCGCAAGAAAAGAGTGGGAGTCCACCTTCCCCGGTTCTTGCCGGTATAAAACCACACGATAGTGAGGGAAAGGACGCGGTTGAAATCCCGCAGGTCGAGCCGGAAACAGGCGAGGCCCGCAAAGAGGAACCCCTGGTACCGGCCGGGCCGGAAGCAGATCTTGTTGAGGAAAAGGAGGCCCAGGCGTCTCAGGATCATAAACAGGCAGAAGAAAAGCCTGAAACGACAACCCTTGCGGAGCTAGATGCCGAGCCAGCCAAGCCTGCGGCTCAGGCGCCCGAAATTAATCCGGAAGTCTTACAAGGCAATTATACTGTTGAGCGTGTCTGGCACGATCAAGGCAAACCCGTCGGCTCTATTCGGGTAGAAGTTGAAGAAACCCTGGGGCATTATGCCGAATGGCTGGGCATTACAGCCTGGGAGATTCGGCGCTTAAATGGATTTCCCTACGGGAAAGCCATCCGACTTGATCAGCAGATAAAAATTCCGTTGCACCAAGTTTCCAAAGAAGAATTTGAAGAAAAAAGATTTGAGTATCATAAAGAGCTATCCGAAGATTTTTTTGCTTCCTATCGCGTCGAAAAACTAAAATTCTATTATATAAAAAAGGGCGATACGATCTGGGATCTTTCGCTTGAAGAATTTGAGGTTCCGCTCTGGCTGATCAAAAAGTACAACATCGACCTTAATTTCAGCGCACTTGTACCCTCACAGAAACTAACCATCCCGATTGTCGAAAAAATCCAGGCCTAAAATACTTATCTTGTGTCCAATGCTGCGCCTCAGGCGGATTGCGATCCGCTTCAAAATGCTCAAAGCGAGAAGTGAGCTAAAGTGACTAAAGTGATCTAAAGTGCCTAAAGTTACGGTGTCGCTCGCGCAGCGCAGGCGCTTGCGCCGCGTGGCGCTCCATCTTTTATTAAAATTGATAGAATTCATTAACTTTAGTCACTTTAGTTCACTCCCAACTTTAGTCACTTTCAAGACGAACCGACCTAAATCGGCGGTGCTATGGTGACCAGCAGCCTGAGGTCGGTTTTGGCGCGCAAGCCGTGAGGTTCGGCAATTTCGCTGATGACGATATCTCCGGGTTTTGCCGGCATCGTCGTGTCACCTTCCCCCAAAAACTCGCCCTCGCCTTCAAGGATGACCAGACTCAGCTGACCCTCGATGTCATGGTTATGAACCGGTAACTCCTGGCCGGCCTTAAAATTGAAATTAAGGATTTTAAAATAGGGCGAGTCATGCACCAGAAGCTTTTTGAATGCCTTTTCGGAAAAATCGTTTTCTTCATAAAGATTAAGTTGCTTCATCATTACCTCCTGTTTTTATTTGGATTGGGGTTGTTTGCGTTTTTCCATTTTCTATCTTATACCCAGGTTACGTCGCCATTCATTGATTTAGGTCAAATCGGCATTGCAAAATAGAACTTTTATGGGGTTGAATGTCGGATTTGGGTGCCAAAAAAGACCCGCTATGGGCGGCGATTTCGGCTTTCTTTGCCCAGCAGCGGGTCATTATCCTAAGAATTGCGAGATCCCCGAGTTAATTTGCCGATCGGTTTTACGGGGTTCTTTGGACCGCAGGTGAAATCGTAACGTCAATGCGCCGGTTCGTCGCCCGGCCTTCTTCGGTTGAATTTGTTGCCAGGGGGCGCATCGAACCATATCCGACGGCGATGATTTTATCATAGGGTAAGGTCTGGTTGGCAACCAGATATTGACGAACTGCTTCCGCGCGTTGCTGGGACAGGTGCTCGTTTATAGGTTCCGGCCCGGTACTGTCGGTGTGGCCGCCGATGATGACGTCCGGTTCTCCAAAGGCACGAATCATGCGCTGGACTTTGCCGAGCAGCGCATAATTTTCCGGCATAATTACGGATTGTCCGATGGGGAAATGCATGGCTTTTAGCCTGATGATCAACTGGTTTTCTCTTTTATACACTTCGGCTTCATTGGGATTAAAATAGCCTTGCACTTCTATGAACAGCTGGTTCAAACGCTTCTGTGCCATCAGTCGTTCTTGTTGTTTGCGGCTTTGTCCCTCCAGCGAAGCGATTTTTTGCTGTAAGTCTTTGATTTCCGTTTGCTGCTCTTTGGCTTTTTTCCGCGTGAATTCATGATCGGCTTGCTGAGCGGAAATCGTTGCCAGAATATTTTCAATCTGTTGATCAAATGGCTGATCGCGCATATCCGGCGCAGATAAGAAGCGGGCTGTTTTTTGCAGAGTTTCTTCCATCCGCAGGGCAGTTTGTTCCGGCGTTATTTTCTGAATTTTTCTGGTTTCCGCTGCAATTTGCAGGTGGCGCCGCGACAAAAACAGAGCCTCGTTGGCCAATTTGCCCATTTGCTCTTTATTGTAAGGGTTTTCGGTGATAAACGCATCGGCTTCAGTTAATTTATTTATTGCCGCTGCGTATGATTCCGGGGCTGTTTTATCTGATTTTTGTTTTTGTGCTATTCTGAGCAAATTGCGAACTTCACCGATGGTGCGGACTTTAATCGCCCTTACTTCAAGCTGGCGAAATTTTTGGGTCACTTCAGCCTGGTTGCGTTGGGCATAACCCAGGTTATTTTTTTCAATGGCCCGGGTCAGTTCTAAAAATTCATCCTCCACCGCCGTATAATCTTTAGCGAGTGCAGCAGCTCCGGCATCGCGTGCAAGCTCGCGACCTTTGATGGCATCGGCAAGGGTGGCTCTTGATACTGCGGCGATTTCTTTGGCACGGCGAAGCTGTGCGCGACCGGTTGCAACATCTTCAAAAATTTTTGCGAGTTCAGCGCCTTCATCCAGAAGTTTCTTGGACTCCCTGAGCGAAGATTCCGCTTTGGCAAACCAGGTTGGTGACAATACATTTATGCGCTCGTTGCGTGCGAGTGCAATGTCTTTCTCCAGATTGTCAATCAGTACCTGCGGATGTCCTGATTTTGGGATAGATTCAACTTCCAACTTGCGCCCGGCACAGGCGGATAACAAAAATAAAATAATCAGCAACCAGGCCAGCACTATAAAAGGAGTTTTTTGAGTCATTTTTTCTGAGCCCTTTCTGTTTATCTTTTGAAAATGATCCCAAAACTTTGGGTTTATAATAATTATTTTTACAAGATAAGACCTTGAACAGCAAGTCCAAATATTTAGAAAAAACTCAGCTTTTTTTGACTTTTAAAAGACCGCATAAGACCGGTCACGCCTTTTTGACCGCTAAGTGCTTAACATGCTATGATAAAGGTTCGCTTAAATTTCCCATATTTTTGAAGTTCGTTCCCATGAAAAAGACTGACAAAAAGCATATTCCTTCGTGGCATACCAGAGCCAATAACCATTGCTTATCCTGCGGTACGGATGAGAATATGGGCAGACGGAAATATTGTTCAATCGAATGCCGGCAACGGCTGCGCTACAACCTGAATATGCGGAGCGGTCTGTTAAAGGCGCTGAGTACAAAGTTTGCGACTTTTTATTTTACGAACTCCATAATTTTTATGGACGTACTTCCTTATGGAGCGGTGAGTTTATTCAGCTTTATTTTTCCGCGGACGCCCGGCAAAAAACCGGCAGAAGATTTTTGCACGATGGCCAATGTACTGGGAAATGCATGGTGGGCTGAGAAACGCCGGACCAACAAACGCTACATTGCAACCCAGCATATTCTAGAAAGGGCCAAAAGCAAAAACACCACCTCTTCCATCAAACCCTTCGAAATCGTGGAACCGGCTCGCATGGCCAAGTCACTAACTTTTCTTAAACTCGATCGGTCGGATCTGGGTTCACCCGAGCTTCAAAAAATTATTAAAAGCGCTTACCGCCAGCAGGCCAAACGCCACCATCCGGACCAAGGCGGCGATGCAGCCGTATTTCGCAAGGTCCACAAAGCCTATGAGCAGATGATGGATTGGGCGGAAAATCCGACTTTCACCCGGAGGCGCGGCTTTCCGGATAAATGGTTTTACGAAGGCAGCACCAACCGGTGGATACAGCCGGCGCCGATATCATTGAATCTCCACTATAGATAATAAGTGAACTAAAGTGACTAAAGTGATCTAAAGTGCCTAAAGTTGTGGTGTCGCCACGCTCCATCTTTTATAAAAATGATAGTATTCCTTAACTTTAGGCACTTTAGTTCACTTCCAACTTTAGTGCACTTGCTTTTCACTTTAGCCACTTCGAGGCGCTAGCCGATGGCGGCGGCAACCATAGCCTGTACGTTTTCCAGTTTGGCATTGGCCGGAATATCGCAGCCGGATTGCAGAATAAAACCCGCCGGGCCGAGCTCTCGGATCAGCCGGGAGCAGTAATTGTAAACATCCTCCGAATTTTTAAAAAACAACATGGACGCCGGAACGTCTCCCATCAAACACATATGATCTCCCAGGACTTCCTTGGCCTTGAAAATGTCGGTTTCACCATCGAGCGCCATGACGCATTTGCCCCGGGGCAGCTCTCGAAAACGCCCCAGCTCACGGGTCCAATCCGAATCCAGATGCAGCAGGGCGATGAGACCGGCATCGACCACCTCACAGACCAGTTTGCGGATGTAGGGCCACACAAACCGATTCCACATAGCGGGTGATAATAGGCATGGCGCCGAGCGCCAACCCCCAACCCATACGAGCGGGTAACCGAGTTCCTTTGTCCGTTGGATGCTTTTACTGGCTAAATGAGGCAAGATGATGTTCATAACGGCTTCGATTTTATCCGGTATTTCGATCAGATCGATAGCAAATTTAGGCAACGAACGGGCGCCGCAAAGGAGCTCTATAGGTGTTGTTATGTCCCCGCCGCTCAGCACAGGTATGCCATGGGCGAGCCATTCCGCGCGCACATTTACAGATTTGCGTTTGGGCGGCAAATATTCGGAAGGCACATCGCTTAAGATGCGCTCTTGCATCATTTTTTTAAAGAAATCCGCCCATCCAAGATCCAGGATGCAGTCGTAGTCTTTGCGGTCCATCAACTCTGTTTCCACCACCTGCCACATCTCATTATCCGGCAAATCCACTCCCGGCACGCGAACCTTGGACATAAAGCCATAACAAAGCCCGTATGGCCAGAAAGCGCCATAGTTGACGGCATCCCCATCACCCACTAGATGAAACGCCTGGATCATCGTGTCAATATTGGTTTTGGGTGATCGTAGAAACGCCGCCATGGATGTTTGGGTCACATAGGCCGCAAAGCCTGAATATTCCAGAACAACCGGGGTGCGATCCGGTGCCTCTAATGCGACCGCCTTTAGGATTCGGGTTAGCCGCTGGTGGTATAATTTGTCGGTGTCCATCACGCGAGTATTTTGAATTGGATCACAATCCGCCTGAGGCGGACTATCTAGCAAAAAATGTGTTTTGAATTCGATTCTACCTCTGAAAAACCGCGCCACGGTCCGCACTGGAGACCATTTGCGTGTAGCGGGCGAGGTAGCCGGTTTTAACCTTGGGCTCAAATTGCGGCAACGCATCAAGTCTTTTGCGAATCTCCTCATCGGTTAGCTGAGCGTTTAGCGTTTTATGGGGGATATCAATTTCAATCATATCACCTTCCCGCAGGGCCGCTATGGGACCCTTCGCAGCGGCTTCCGGTGAGACATGCCCAATGGCTGCCCCACGGCTGGCTCCGGAAAACCGACCGTCGGTGATCAGGGCCACTTCTTTGTCCATTCCCATGCCGGCCAATGCAGATGTCGGCGACAGCATTTCGCGCATGCCGGGTCCGCCTTTAGGCCCTTCATAACGGACGACGATGACGTCACCTTTTTTGATTTTGGTGTCCATGATGGCCGCAAATACATCTTCTTCGGAATTAAAAATTCGGGCCGGACCGGAATGGGTCAGCATCTCTTCAGATACGGCTACCTGTTTAACAATGGCGCCTTCGGGAGCCAGGTTGCCGGTGAGGATGGCCAGTCCCCCGGTTGGATGAACCGGCTTTTCAATCGAACGAATGACCTCATAATCCTTTACGCCGGCATTGATTTCCGTCAGCATATCGGCCACAGATTTTCCATAGACCGTCTGCGGGTTTTCCTTGATGAGGTCGGCTTTTTGCAACTCGGCTAAAATAGCAGGAATCCCGCCGGCATAAAAAAGGTCTACCACGTGATGAGGGCCTGCCGGAGCGATTGAGGTCAGGTGGGGGACTTTAGCGGTAAACGGGTCAAGATCCCGGAGGGTTAAATCCAGACCGGCATAATACGCCATCGCCGGAATGTGCAGGGCCGTGTTGGTGGATCCCCCCAGTGCCATATCTGCCGCAATGACATTGTGAAATGCATCTTTGGTCATAATGTCCAGCGGCTTCAGGTCTTTTTTTACCAGGTCCACGACTTTATAGCCGGTTTCTTTGGCCAGCCATATGCGCTCAGCAAAAACGGCGGGGGCACTGCCGTTATACGGCAGAGACATGCCCAGCGCTTCAGACAGATTGCTCATCGTATTGGCCGTAAACATTCCCGAACAGGAGCCGGCGCCGGGACAGGCGGCACATTCATATGTATCCAGCTCCTCTTTTGAAATTTTGCCACTCTTAAAGCGGCCGACGGCCTCAAAGACCTTATCCAGGCCGGTGTCTTTGCCGTGGATTTTCCCCGGCAGCATGGGGCCTCCGGAGAGAAAAATAGAAGGGATGTTCAAGCGGGCGGCGGCAATCAGCATGCCTGGAATAATTTTATCACAGGAAGCCAGAAGAACCAGACCGTCAAAGGGATGGGCAACAGCCATGGTTTCGATGGTGTCGGCGATCAGTTCTCGGCTGGGAAGTGAATATTTCATGCCTTCATGGTTCATGGCGATGCCGTCGCAAATTCCGATCGTATTAAAAACCAGCGGTGTGCCGCCGCCGGCATAAATGCCGGCTTTGACGGCATCTACGAGTTTGTCCAGATGCATGTGCCCCGGTATAATTTCATTAAACGAATTGGCAATACCGATAATCGGCCGGTCCAATTCCCAGTCTGTGAATCCATCCGCTCTTAAAAGCGATCGGTGGGGAGCCCTTTCGGGGCCCTTGGTCATTAAATCACTTCGTTTCTTCATTTTGATTCTTCCTTCTTTTAGGGTTCAGATAGTTCGATCGTAATCCCGTTTAAAGCGCTGGGCTTGGTGAAAGCAATCTTTTTGCCGCGCAAACCAGTCCTTGGCTTTTGATCCAGCATTTCAATTCCGCGTTGCTTGAGGGCTTCAATATCGTCTTCGATATTGTCCGTCAGCAGGCAGAAATGATGAATGCCATCTCCTTTTTCTTTGATAAACTGGGCCATGATTCCATCCTCACTTGAATCCTGGATAAATTCCAATGCGATTCCGCCCAATTCGACAACAGCGCATTTCATCTTTTTTTCTGAAAACTCTTTTATGGCCGCAGATTGGATCTCGATAATTTTAGATAACGCTTTCAAACTTACGTTGATATCCTTTACGACAATTCCCAGATGACCGACAGCTTTTAGCATGTGAATTCTCCTTTTATTTTTCACCAACAGGCTTCAGCAGCTTTTCCACATATACCGGTACGGGGATGAGCTTTTGGGTCAGCATGATTTCTTCGGTTTGTTTCCAGGCCTCGGCGTCAATTTTCCCGAACTCAAAATCCGGTGTCGGCATCATCAGGATGCGCGTGGCCGGCAGCTGTTGGCGCACAATCTCTTCAGGGGTTTCTTTGTTGTACTTTAAAACCGTTTCAATTGCTTTTTCTTTACGGGACGGTTCCAGGATTTCATGCCAGCCTTGAAGCAGCGCTTTTGTGAAGTTTTTGACGGTTTCGGGGCGTTCCTCCAGCATTTTTCTGGTGGTGACCACGGAATTCGCCACAAATCGCACACCCATTCTGCTGGGATCCATCAGGTCAAACGATTCTCCGGCCTTGCGAAGTTTAGCGCCGATAATCGGCGCCTGGGCATTGCGATAAAGGGGCCAGAGATCGACTTCGCCCTTGTAGAACGGGGTATAGTCGTAGCGTACACTGAAGAACTTGACCTCATCTTCTTTGATGTTATGTTTGGCCAGCAGTGCGCGCATGATGGTTTCATCATTGCCGCCGAAGGTGATGCCGATGGTCCTGCCTTTAAGATCCTGCGGTGTTTTGAGCGGTGTTCTATCCGGCCGATAAATCCAATGCAAGGGATTGGTCTGGAAAAGCTGGGCGACGACAACGATCGGTGCCCCCTTGGAAACTGCACGAATGACCTGGTCGGCCGATGCGACCCCGAATTGGGCATGACCTAATTCGAGCTCTTTAATGGCATCTTTTTCAGGGCCGCCCGGTTTAATGGTTACCTTAAGACCATTTTTGGCAAATAATCCGGCGTCATCGGTGTAAAGATCGCCCACCACACTGACATTAAAAAGCCACTTGAGGCGATAACTGACTTCCTCCAGGGGTTTGTCGGCCTCCTGAGCACAACTGCCTGTTATTATGACAAGTACCGCGCCGATTGCCAGCAATCCGAATTTTTTTAGAGGTTTTTGCTTCATTGATTACCTCCCTTGGGTAATGTCAACTAAAACAAAATATGACCAAACTTTGCGTCATTCAGGCTTGATAGGCAGTTCACATCGAAAGTGACTAAAGTGAACTAAAGTTTTAAGTGACTAAAGTTACGGAGTCGCTCGCGCAGCGCAGGCGCTTGCGCCGCGTGGCGCTTCATCTTTTATATTTAAATGACAGTATTCCTTAACTTTAGGCACTTTAGATCACTTTAGGCATTTTAGGCACTTTGGATATTTTGGACTTCTAATTTTAGCTCACTTTTCACTTTTAATCGTATGTATTAAACGCTGCCGAACCGTTTTTTAATAAACGATCCAAGCCACTCCAGAAAAACCAGATATAATGATGTGCATACCCCGATTAAAAAAAGCGCCACCAGAATTTTTGATAGATCACTCTGATACAGGGCGATGCGGATACTGTATCCGATCCCGGCGTTGGCCGCAATAAACTCGGCGACAATCGTACCGACCATGGCCAGAGTTGCGCTTCCTACGATGACCGTAACCAGTTTGTGAATATTTTCAAAAGCACGGATTTTTACCTGGAGGCGCCAGTTCATTCTTCGCGTAGAATCGAAAAAATGCTCAATTTCCGCGACGGGCTCTGATAATATACCAATGAATGACAGCAGCAGTGGAAAATAACAGATCATTGCCGCAATTAAAAGACGCGAGGAAAGCCCGTCGCCCAATAAAATGAAAATAATCGGCGCCACGGCCACAATGGGATACGCCTGAATGTTATAGGCAGCCACCCGGATAAACGAGCCGATCCAGACGGTCAATCGACCGATAATTCCCACGACCGTAGCTATGCAAATGGACAATACGTGCCCTAGAATCGCGACTGCCATCGTATTGAGCACTGCAATAAAATATAACCCGAAATAGCGGCGGTATGTGTTCCAGATTTCATTAACACCGGGGATGGTGTAATCGGATAGATTCAAGCTGTATTTTACCAGCATCAGAACGGCCAAGCCGATAAAATAGATCATTAAAAATTGATAAATGCGCCTATGCAGCATTTACGATCTCCAGCATACTTTGCTCGAGCTCCATTTTTGTCAGATCGCGACCCTCTCTAAAGTCCAGGCCTTGAAGAGAGATTGCCTGGGGGTTTTTATGGTGGCTGCGCAAAACCAGGATCTGTTTGCAAAATTTTGAAACCTCAACCACATTATGGGATATATATAAAAAACAGCGCTCGGGAAACAGTGCTTTGATTTTTAAAATTATTTTTTCTTTGGTTAATTCGTCCACGTTGGCCAGACTTTCGTCCATAATCATCAAATCAAAGTCCTGCAGAAGGTAGCGGGTTAAATTCGTCCGGTTTTGCTGGCCTAAGGAAAGCTGGGCAAATCGGGAATGCAAACAGGACTGAAGCCCAAATGATTCCACCAGTTCTTTAATTTTTTCCTTATTGGCTGCCGGCGTGATTTCTTCCAGATGCTCCTGGATCGTGTACCAACCCGGTAGTCTTTCCAGGTTAAAGGTATACAGGACTTGCTCCGTGCCACGGGTGGCGATCTCGCCGGCAAACCCGCCGATTTCTCCGGTAATTATTTTTGCCAGCGTAGTCTTGCCCACCCCCGACGGTCCGAATAAGGCGTGGAAACCCGGTTCGGTCACCCGGCAGCTCAAGTCCCGGAAGACATCGCCGACGGATCCCGGATATTTATAATTTAATTCTTTTAGTTCGAGCAGCATTTGCTTTCATCAAATTGAACGGGTTGAATCCTGGCCATAACTCACCAAAGCAGTTGATCTAGAAAAATGACGATACGCTGTACAGAGGCTATAACGAAAACAACTCAGGGAGTCAACCGGAGACGTATTTTCAAACGGGAGCCGGGTATTGAATTTAAGATGTTGCTATGGTTATGTCCCACAGAAATGTTGCAAAAGTCGCAATGACTATTGTTTTAGGGTTCAGAGGTTCTGGGTTCAGGGTTCAGAGGTTCAAGGGTTCTGGCATCGAATTGACTGCCTTCGACTTGAGCTCAGGGCGAAAGTAGCTCGTCACAGGTTGGTTGCTCTTCTATGTTCTTCGAATTACATCTGGTCCGTTTCTGTTGTTTAACCCCTGAACCTTTGAACGTTGAACCTTTTAACCAGGAGGCTGACACCTTCATATTTGGATCAACGACTGCTCTGTAAGCGTAAGCCGCTCTAAACCTCCGGAAGTCACTAGATAGTCATCCTCCAGCCCGACAATTCCCTGTTGCGGCAAAACAAACATGGGCTCCAGGGCGAAAACCATGCCTTCCTCTAAAATTCCATCAAACCGCGGTGAAATGATGGGATATTCATCGATCTCCAAGCCGATTCCGTGTCCGATGAATGGCACCTGCCCCTCGCCATAACCCATAAAAAAGTCACCATAGCCTTCTTTTGTGGCCTTCTGCACTGCCCGGTCGTACAGTTGCGCACAGGAAACTCCCGGCTTTGCTTCTTGGGCTAAAAGGAGATGAATTTCCCGGGAGCAGGCATGCGCCTTTTTGAAAGTGTCCGAGAGTTCTCCGATGACATAGGTTCTAAACTGATCGCCGATGTAACCATTAACCGCCACACCATAGTCGATCCCAATCGGTTCATTTGCTTTAATTCTGCGAAACCCGGCGCCCTGAGCCATGGCCGGTGTGTTGCCGGTGCCGCCGTGGGGGCTGTCTAAAAAGGTAATAACGGAGCCGCTATCACCGGCCAGTACGTGGGCGTGGGTCATTTCCTGGTTCCAGCCCCGCATTCGCATCATGCCCATGTGCCCTTCACGGCGAGCGATCATGGCCAGATGCCCGTCAATTTCCAATTCGGTGACGCCCGCGCGGATGATTTTTTTGATTTCGGTATAGCCGGTGTGCAAAATAGCAGCGGCCTTTTTAATCTGTTCAATTTCATAGGCTGATTTTATCATACGCAATTTGCGAATGATGCCGGAGACATCCACCCAGCGACACTTCGAAAATTGTTTCTGAAATTCGATATACAGGTTGGCGGGCAGGACATCCATTTCAAGTCCTGCGGTCGCTAATTGATTTACCCCGAAATCATTAAGCACCTGCGGAATATGATTTTTGTTTTTGACCCGAATGACAGTGTCTAAGGAAGATTCAAGCTGTGCGCGCTTGAGATTCTTTTGAACCATGAGAATGGCATCACCGCTTGATGGTACAAACAGAACCGCGGATTGAATGGTCCCTGTGAAGTAGAAGCGATCTGCGTTTTGCAGAATAAAAGCACCCGCCAGGTCGTTGGCCGCCAGTGCTGTCTGGAACCTGCTGATGCGCTCACGGATTTCTTCTCGGGGAACAGTTTCCATTAGCGTTGCTTCATTTTTTGTCCTAAATATAAATACAGACTGATTCCACCTGCAATCATCATTGCACAAAGTATCTGCCCCATGGAAAAGGTTGCGAAAACAAATCCCAGATGGGAGTCGGGCTCGCGAAAGAATTCGATTACGAACCTGACCGTACCATAACCGATCACATATAGCGCCAGCATGGCGCCTCTGGGTACCTTGAATTTGCGGATGCACCACAGAATGATAAAAAGAAAAATCCCTTCAAAAAAGGCTTCATAAAGCTGGGACGGATGCCGCAGCGCTTTTTCAGGTGCCTGGGGAAAATACATGCCGATCGGTGAGGTGGTTGCCCGCCCGAATAATTCCCCGTTAATAAAATTTCCGAGCCGGCCGAATGTGTACCCCAGCGGCACCACCGGCACATATAAATCCATTACATCCCAGTAGCTAAGTTTGGCCTTGCGAATATACCATAAGACAGCCAGCAATATTCCAATAAGGCCGCCATGGTATGACATGCCTGAAATGCCGGTAAAGGTAAATCCGTTTGAAAATGAAAAAGGGAGAAAGATTTCGAGCGGATGGCGCAGATAATAGGATAAATTGTAAAACAATACATAGCCGAGCCGGGCACCGATAATGAGCCCCAAGATGGCGTAGGTGGTTATGTCATTGATCTGATTCTTTGAGAATTCGAAGCGCGCCTCATGGTTGAGGCGGTAAAGGCCCAGAAAATAGGTGAAGGCAAAGGCCACGATATACATCAGCCCATAGTATTGCAGCCTGAACCAGCCAATTTCAACTATGACCGGGCTTATATGTTGTGGCATATGCTGCCACCAGTCCCAGAACTCACTCATCAATAATTGCGTTCCACTCCTTTCAGTAATCTCAGCCAATAATAGGGCATTATTTTTTTTATGTCAAAGTGGGGTAGTGTTTCTATGAGCTATCGCAAAAATGTATTTAACACCCGATGCTAAAGTTTTAAATCTATAAAAAGTGCTTACGACCAATGAGCTAAAATTAAAAATGATCTAAAATGCCTAAAATTATGGTTTCGCTCGCGCTCCGCCTTTTTAAATGGTGCAAATCCTATTTTAGGTTATCGAGGACGAGTACGAGGACGAGTAGGATTTACGATTCCATATGCATCGTTCTCGGGGTCCTCGGACTCGTTGTCGACATAAAATTGCGCAGCTTCTTCACCATCCTCATTAGATGATAGAATTCCTCAACTTTAGGCATTTTAGCTCATTTTAGTCATTTTAGGCATTTCAAACTTTACAGCACCTTTGGAACTTTTTCCTCTGTCCTCGAAGATGAACTGCTAATTTTTAGTTGATAAATTATACCAGTGTGGAATACTAGATAGTGAGCTCATGCTGGAGGGAAAGATGTTTAATTCGCAGGATCGGAAAATACATTTTGGTTTACTCATCATGCGATTGGGCCTTACGACCGTGCTTTTTTTGCATGCTTTGCCTAAATTGTTTGCCGGGGCCCACTCCTGGAAAAGTGTTGGAACAAGCTTAGGCTTCATTAATATTGGTTTGCCGCCATTGATTTTTGGTTTCGCGATTTTGCTTCTGGAAGCCTTGGGCGCTGTTAGCTTTGTATGTGGCTATTTTTTCAGGGCGGCCTGCATACTTTTATTTATTCTTTTCGGGTTATATTTCTTTAATTATTTTCAAATCGGCTACAACACCCTTATGCTTTGGTCCTTGGGCCTGGCCGCCGTTTTCTTTGGCTTGATCTATGTCGGTCCCGGGCGTTACTCTATTGCGGTTAAGCTGGAAAAAAAATAGACTAGAAGTTATCTCAAAAATGTATTTAGCACCCGATGGTACAGTTTTAACCTTATAAAAAGTGCTTACAACAAATGAGCTAAAATTAAAAATGATCTAAAATGCCTAAAGTTACTGTCTCGCTCGCGCAGCGCAGGCGCTTGCGCCGCGTGGCGCTCCATCTTTTATTATAAATATGACAGAATTCCTTAATTTTAGGCATTTTAGCTCATTTTAGTCATTTTAGGCACTTCTAACTTTCCAGCACCTTGGGAACTTTTTTCGCTGTTTTCGTAGATGAACTGCTAATTTTGAGATAGGTTCTAGAAACTATCTTAATACGCCTCTGATGGACTAACGCCCACAACGGGCTCAACCGGCCTAACCTAATTTTATACCGGGATTGAATTTGATGGCAGTCTTTGAACCTACTTCCTCTATTTTTGATGCCGCAGTTGAGCGAACCGGCCAAGACGCCGTGCACCTAAGCTGGAAAACCCACCTTAAAAATCTGCAGGTCTCGATTTATCACGGAGATTCAGCGGATACCATTGAACGCAACGAACCCATTTTGCAAATTGAAGGGCAGACTGCCGTTGAAATTGCAGGGCTGAATCCGGATATTCCGCACTACTTTGAAATCATATCAGAAAATAGTGCAGGTATTATTACCGGCGAGCGCCGTCTCCCTTTAGAAGGAACGGTTAATTTCAGGGATCTTGGCGGTTATGAGACAACCGACGGGCGCCGCCTAAGGTGGGGCAAGGTCTTCCGTTCGGACCATTTGTCCAGGCTGACGGATCGCGACATTGCTTTTTTGCAACGGATGAAGATTCAATGTGTTTGCGATTTTCGAACATCGGCTGAAGCACAAAAAAGACCGGATCGGTTTCCGGGAGATGGGCCCGGTGCATATCTTCATTTGCCGATCGACAATCTAAAATTCAACCCCACGACTCTATTTGAAAAGCTTAAAAGAGGGGATACGAGCTGGTTGACCCCGGAATTTTTAATTGACGGCTATATTTTAAATATCGACAAATCTGCCGCCATCTGGGGCGAGGTGTTCAGGCGTCTGGCAGACCCGGACCAGCTGGCGCTGGTTTTCCATTGCACGGCCGGAAAGGACAGGGCGGGTACCTGTGCGGCTCTCGTACTCCTTGCTTTGGGGGTTCCGGAAGAGACGGTTATCTTTGATCATGGTCTTTCAAATATCTTCATTGCCGATGTGTTAGACAAGATTTACGCTCAATTTGAGTCATCCGGTATTGACCGGAATAAAATTTCACCCTATTTTACGGCACCGCAATACTGCATCGAGGCCCTGCTCCATCACCTTCATGAAAAATACGGCTCTCCCGCCGATTATCTCAAGTCAAAAGCGGGGGTAACGGAGGAGATGATGGAGAGAATAAGAGAAGAATTACTAGATTAAAGTGCCTAAAATGAACTAAAATGAGCTAAAGTGCCTAAAGTTGAGGTATCGCTTTGCTCTATCTTTTTATATAATGATAGAATGCCTTAACTTTAGGCATTTTAGATCACTTTAGTCACTTTAGCTCACTTTCGTTTATCGTTGACCCGCACCGGACACGGCAGTATTTTTGAGACCTGACTAGATCTTAAATTGACATTACGAGAAATTTATTTTATTCTATTTTGTTGAGTAATACAAATCATTGTCACATCCCAGCGGCGTTCCCATATGGCGGTCTAACACAATTACTAAAGGACCTCGGCTATGGAGCCTTCCGATAAACATGCAGGCGAGCCTAACATTTCCGTTGTAACAGCCCGATTGTTTGAGATCATTCTAGATATGCCGTTTAAAGACCGTCGTATCCTTTTAAAAGAGCTTGAAGAGAAGCATTCGCAGGGAAGAAGGAAATTTGCCAGGAAACCCTATTTTATGCCGGTAGACTTCGCGACACCGGATCGTGCTTTTAGCGGTTTTATTCAAAACATCAGTTCCGGAGGCTTATTGATTGAAACCCGGCAACCCTTTTCCGTCGGCCAGCAGCTCACCCTGTCATTTATGCGGCCAAAATCCAGGGATTATGTCAAAGTAGGCGGGAAAGTCGTTCGAACGATCCCCGACGGTTGCGGGGTTAAGTTTAATACTAATATTGAAGATGTTTCAAACTAAAATGAGCGTTTCAAATGAAAAAGAAAATATTGGTCGTCGATGATGAGGACTTTCAAAGAGACCTGTTAAATAAGCTTCTTACGAAATCGGGTTATAGCGTGTCGGAAGCAGAATCCCCGGAGGTTGCGCTGGCCCTTATGAAAAAAGAGGATTTTCCTGTCATTATTACGGATCTTATTATGCTTGATATGGATGGAGTCGAATTTTGTCAGCGAATTCGAGAGCGAAATTCCCAATCCGTCATCATTGCATTAACCGGGTATGCTGATCTGTACGACCTGGAGAAGCTAAAGCGTGTGGGTTTTGACAACTATCTTACCAAGCCGATCAAACTTGACAGAATTCGACCGGTGGTTGAAGAGGGGTTTGAAAAGATCAAAAAACGAAAAAAATCTTACCGTTAATCACGGATCAAAAAAGGTCCACTCACCACTTTATTTCTACCTTTATTTTTTGCTTGATATAAATACTGATCCGCCATGTCGATCAGGTCATCCGGCGAAAAATTCCCGTCGGGCCTGTTCTTATCAAAACCGGTTACGCCAAAGCTGGCGGTAATCGATATCTTTTGGCCTTCCCATTTAAATGCTTTTTTTGAAATTTGCTTGCGAAGCCTTTCTGCCAGACGGTTGGCGTTTTTAAAACTGGTTTCAGGAAGAATCAGTAAAAATTCTTCCCCTCCATATCTGGCCAGCCAGTCCATGTCCGAACGGATCAGAGACATGATGCATTCCACAAATTCTTTGAGCACCATGTCCCCGCACAGGTGCCCGTAGGTATCATTTACCTTCTTGAAATGGTCCAGATCGCATAACGCTAAGGAAAAAGGGTGATGATATCGCGACGCCCGTTTTATCTCATGGGGCAGGTGTTCGCTTAAGTAGCCACGATTATAGCAGCCGGTAAGAGCATCTTTGCGGGATAAAAGCCTGATTTCTCCGTTGGCTTTCTCCAGGGATTCATGTTTTTTCATTAAGCGATCATACAGCAGGGTATTTTCAAGCACCAGAGAATACTGTTTGGCCAGCATCGTTAACAGCTTTACGATTTCGTGGGTAATGAAGCTTTCCTTGATAGGGGTTTTAACCATAACGACCCCCAGTGTTCTTTTAATCGTGGAGAGGGGCAGCATGACGATTGATTTTTGGTTCTCAAATGCCAACGCGGGAATCAAAGCCGGCTGTCTTCTATTGATGATCCAGGAAAAGATGCCGCATTCAATCTGATAATCGACTTCCTTTTTGCAGATTGTTTTACGATTTTCCGGGAATACATATTCTAAAACGAACTCATGGGTAGCGTCATCGACCAGAAAAAGCGCACAAACCTCGATCTCGATTAAGTTGCGCACATCCCCTAGAAAGACTTCCCATATCTGCCCAATGGTTGAAGGGAAATCTATCCGGTCTTGAAACTGGCCCAGATGCTCTATCTTATCAATAAGTTCCAATAGAGCGGTTTTTTGTTCAGTCATTCTCGCATCTCCTAACCGTTCAATATCATACCAGAAATAATTTTTATAGCAAGTATTTCGATGGTTCCATGGCGCAGATTGTTCATTTTGTTTTCTGAATAATTTAAACTGGATTTTTTTGAACTTTCATTATAGGCTCAAACAAAAATGAAAAGTTGAGAG
>Ga0255055_10001441_pt1 | contig 17386 bp, 13 predicted proteins | sample JV7_2_27_MG_FD_188633 | JGI IMG/M metagenome (GOLD analysis project Ga0255055, IMG submission 188633) | Seawater microbial communities from Jervis Inlet, British Columbia, Canada - JV7_2_27 | ecosystem: Environmental > Aquatic > Marine > Inlet | place: Canada: British Columbia | collected... | reverse complement strand
AGCGTGGACGAGGCCGAGGAACGGTTCGACGAGTGGCTGCCGCGCCTGGGTCCCGGCGACGCGGCCGAGCTGAGAGAGCACCTGGCGTGGGCCCGGGTGCTGCGGGGCGAGCTGGATCGCGCCGAGGCGCTCCTGGGCGACGCCTCTTCGGTGAGGGCGGACGCCGTGATCGGGTGGGTGGCCCTCTACCGCGGAGAGCTGGGCCAGGCGCGACAGCGCTTCAGGGCGGCGGGACCCTACGCGGATTCCCGACGCGAGGCCACCGAACGAGCGGCGATGCTCGTACTGCTGGAGCGCATCGAGGCCGAGCGACTTCCCGAGCTGGGGAGTGGCCTGCTCGAGGCACTGCGCGGCGACACGGCTAAGGCGCTGCGCGAGCTGGAAGGCGCTGCCGAGCGACTGCCTCCTGACGGGGGCCGGTCGGAGGTTCTGATGCTCGCCAGCGACGTGGCCGGGGGCATCGCGGACCACCGGCGCGCCGAGGTGCTGCTGCTGGGGGCGTTGGCAGCCGATTCGAGTGGCCCGGCCGCTCCGGCGGCGGAGCTCAGGTTGGCTCGGGTCTACTCAGTGACAGGGCGCCGGGCCGAGGCGGCGCAGCGTCTGGAGCGCCTCATTCTCGATCATCCGGAGAGCGCGGTGGTACCTCAGGCGCGGCGCCTGCTGGATCAGGTGCGCGGGGCGATCCCGCAGTCGTGAAGCGGCGAGAGTTCCTCCAGGCATTGGGCGCGACCGCGCTGCTCCCCGGTCCGCTCCGGGCGCTGGCCGGCTCGTCGGGAGACTCACCGCGCCAGGCGGGGCCGGCGCTGCTGATCCCGATGGACGATCGCCAGACCAATCACCTCAAGGCATACGGGATCACGTTCCGCTCGCTCAAGCGCGGCGGGCGCGCCGAGTGGCTGCTCAACTACCGCGGCGGGAGTTACCTGTTGGAAGCCGACGCCGCATCGCGCCGTGAAGCCGCCCTCCAGGGAGTGCTGGTCGAGGAAGTGTCGGCCGCGGACGTCGTCGGCATCCGCGGCACGGTGGCGGCCGGCAACATGGACGCGATTCCGCTGGAGAAGGCTCCCAAGGTCGCGGTGTACGCACCGCGCAGCGCGCCGCCCTGGGACGACGCGGTGACGATGGCGCTCGAGTACGCGGGCATCGAGTACGACAAGATCTGGGATCCCGAAGTGCTGCGCGGGCACCTGAGCCGCTACGAGTGGCTCCACCTGCACCACGAGGACTTCACCGGGCAGTACTCGAAGTTCTTCCTGACGTACAGCGGTTCGCCCTGGCTCAGCGACATGGTTCGGCTCAACGCCGAGACTGCGCGGGCACTGGGGCTCGCCAACGTCGCGGAGCTCAAGAAGGCGGTGGCGAACACCATCCGGCGCTACGTGCAGGACGGCGGCTTCCTGTTCGCGATGTGCACCGCGACCGAGACGTTGGAGCTGGCGCTCGCCGCCGATGGCGTGGACATCGCGGCCCAGTTCAGCGACGGCACGCCGATGGATCCGACCGCCGCGGAGCAGATGCGCTGGGAGCGCAGCTTCGCGTTCCAGGGCGCGAGCCTCGAGCTATCACCCGCCGTCGCCAGCTTCTCCGACATCGACGGGCACCAGGTCAACAACCCCGCGCTGCGCCAACCGCTCGGCGCGTTCCAGTTGTTCGACTTCAGCGCCAAGATAGATCCGGTAGCGACGATGCTGGTGCAGTGCCACCGCGACGTCATTCCCGATTTCTACGGCCTCACGACGTCGTTCAACCGCAACCGGCTGAAGCCCGGCGTCACCGTACTCGCCGACGAGCAGGGGGCGGGTTGGGTGAAGTACATTCACGGAGAGTATGGGTCGGGGACCTGGACCTACCTGGGCGGTCACGATCCGGAGGACCCGCAGCACCAGATCGGTGACCCGCCGACGGATCTCTCGCTGCACCCGAGTTCGCCCGGGTACCGTCTCATACTCAACAACGTACTCTTCCCAGCGGCCAAGAAGCGCGAGCTCAAGACGTGACAGACATAGCCGCCGATGCACGCGCCCTGCTGGCCGCCGAGATCGCAAAGGCAGGCGGGCGGGAGGTCTCGTTCGTCGCCACGGTGGACGGTGCAGGGACGATCACCGAGGTGCGCGCGGTCGCGCGCGGAACGGTGGACGCCGTGCTGGCCCTTCCGGGAGTCGCCGCCCAGGGGCAGATGGCGCTGCACAACCATCCCGGGGGGAACCTCGAGCCCTCGACCGCCGATCTCCATGTCGCGGCCCAGTTGCATGACGCCGGAGTGGGGTTCGGCATCATCGACAACTCGGCCGAGCACCTCTACGTGGTGGTCGAGGTCCCGCGCGCCAAGGAGTACGAGCAGCTCGACCCCGTGGCGCAGGCGGACGCACTGGCGCCGGGCGGCTTCGTGGCGCGGGTGCTGGGCACGTTCGAGGATCGGCCCGGCCAGCGCGACATGGCCGCGTACGTGGCGGACACGTACAACGACGGTGGCGTTGCGCTGCTCGAGGCCGGCACGGGTGTGGGGAAGTCCCTTGCCTACCTCGTGCCCGCCATCAACTGGAGCCTCGCCAACGGCGAGCGCACGGTCGTCTCCACCAACACGATCAACCTGCAGGAGCAGCTCGTAGGCAAGGACCTGCCGCTGCTGGCCCGCGCGTTCGCCGACGCGGAGCGGGTGCCCACATTCTCACTGCTCAAGGGGTGGAACAACTACCTGTGCCACACGCGCCTCAACCTGGCCATCGGCGGGCAGGGCTCGCTGCTGGAGCCCGAGAAGGCGGACGAGATCAACGACCTCGCCGACTGGGCGTCACACAGCGCGGATGGCTCACTTGCGGACCTCACGGCCCAGCCTTCACCCGATGTGTGGGAGGAAGTGCGGGCCGAACCCGACCTGTGCAGCCGGCTCGAGTGTCCTCACTTCGATCGCTGCTTCCTGTTCGCGGCCAAGCGGCGCGCCGCGGAAGCGGACGTGGTAGTCGTGAACCATCACCTCCTCGCGGCGGACCTGGCGGTGCGGCGCGCGCAGGAGAACTGGCAGGATGCCGCCGTGCTTCCCCCGTACCGCCGCCTGGTGCTGGACGAGGGCCACCACCTGGAGGACGTGGCGGCGCAGCACCTGGGCACGCGGGTCAGTTCGCGCGGCGTCCTGCGGCTGCTCTCGCGGCTCGAGCGGAACGGGAAGGGGCTGATTCCCACACTGCTCATCGAGATCGCCGCGCGCGACGATCTGCTCAACGACGCGTCCACCGATCTCATCCGCTCGTCGCTGCTGCCCACAGTGAGTGCGGCGCGCGGGCAGGCCGAACGTGTATTCACGCTGCTCGCCGATTGGCTCACGCAGCAGACCGTGGGCGTGCGACGCCTGGACGACGCGTTTGCCGACGATCCAGTGTGGGGGGAGGGGTTGGGGACGGCGCTCGACGACCTCGTCTCCGCCTTGGGGAGGCTCAAGGACGGGGTGGAGACGGTGGCCGACAGGCTCGAGCTGACGGAGGAGCCCGATCGGCGGTCGCAGATCGTGCAGGAGCTGCGCGGCGTGGTGCGGCGACTCGAGAACGCGATGGACGGGTTCGGGCTCGCGCTGCGTCCCGCGCCGGGCCTGGAGCTCGTGCGCTGGGTGGAGCGGCGCGGCCAGCGGCCGCAGGGCGGGGTGCCGTTTCCCATCGGGCTCGCCGCGGTGCCGCTCGACCTGGCGCCGCTGCTTCGGGAGTCGCTGTTCGACCGCGTGGATACGGTCGTCGTGACGAGCGCTACGCTCGCCACCGGCGGAGACTTCGAGTTCCTGAAGGAGCGTGTCGGGCTCTCCCTTCCGCCCGATGCCGTGAAGTACGCCGAGGCGCTCGCTTCGCCGTTCGAGTTTCAGGAGCAGTGCATGTTCGGCGTGCCGACCGACCTGCCCGATCCGCGCACGGATGAGGCGGGGCACGACCGGGGCGTGGCGCAGGCCATTCTGGATCTGGCGGGCGCGTCGGACGGCGGGATGTTCGTGTTGTTCACGAGCCACGCCGCGCTGAGGAGGGTGGCGGCGATGCTGCGCCAGAGCGTGGGTGCACGCTGGCCCTTGCTGGTGCAGGGTGAGGGACAGCGCGACCAGCTGCTGCGGCGATTCCGGGATCTGGGCTCGGCAATACTGCTGGGGACCGATAGCTTCTGGGAGGGGGTAGATGTTCCAGGGCGCGCGCTCCGCGCGCTGGTGCTCGCCAAGCTCCCGTTCAGGGTGCCGAGCGAGCCCCTGACGGCGGCGCGGCTCGAGGCGCTCGAGGCGAAGGGCGAGGACGGATTCAGGCACTACCTGTTGCCGCTCGCCGCCCTCAAGCTGAAGCAGGGCTTCGGCAGGCTGATTCGCACGCGCACCGACGTGGGGGTGGTGATGTTGATGGACCACCGCATAGTGAGGCGGAACTACGGCGAAGTGTTGTTGCGCTCACTTCCGCCGGCGGAGCGGGTAGTGGGCTCGTGGAACGACGTGCGCGGGGCGGCCGAGGAGTTCTTCGCGCGTCACGGGATCGGAGCACCGGCATGATCCGTCCGAGCGCCAGACTCGAGAGTCTTCCGAAGTATGCCATTCACGAGCTGGCAGTGATCAAGCGCCGCATGCTCTCCGAGGGCATCGACGTGATCGATCTCAGTGCGGGGGACGCCGACTTCCCGCCGCCCGCGATCGCGGTCGAAGCGCTGCGCGAGGCCGTGGGTGACCCCGCGATGAGCCGCTACCCGTTCCAGGTGGGGCTCGCGGAGTTCCGGCGGGCCGCAGCCGGATACATTGAGCGGCGCTTCGGCGTGACGTTCGATCCCGCTAAGGAGCTGCTGCCGCTCATCGGCAGTAAAGAAGGGCTTCTCCACCTGGGGCTCGCCGTGCTCGATCCGGGCGACGTGTGCGTGGTGCCCGATCCGGGCTACCCCGCCTACATCGGTGGAGCGCTGCTGGCAGATGCCGAGGCGGAGCTCGTGCCGCTGCGAGCGGAGCAGGACTTCCTGGTCGAACTCGAGGAACTCCCACCCGACAAGCTGGCCAGGACGAGGCTGGTCTACCTCAACTACCCCAACAACCCGACCACGGCCGTCGCGCCGCTCGAGTACCTCGAGCGCACGGTGGATGTGTGCCGCCGCTACGACATACTGCTCGCCTACGACAACCCGTACTGCGAGATCACGTTCGACGGCTACCTGGCGCCGAGCATCTTCGAGGTGGAGGGAGCGCGAGACGTGGCGGTCGAGTTCCATTCCATCTCCAAGAGCTTCTCGATGACCGGCTGGAGGCTGGGGTGGGCCATCGGCAATCCCGACCTCATTGCGCTGCTCAACCGGATCAAGACGTACGTAGACACCGGGGCGTTCATGGCGGTGCAGAAGGCGGGAGCCGCGGTGCTCGACGAGGCGGAGACGCTGCTGGCGCCGCTGCGCGAGCGATTCCGGGAGCGGCGCGACGCCGCCGTCCGGGCGCTCGCCGATATCGGACTCCCGGTGGAGCCGCCCCGGGGCACGATGTACCTGTGGGTGCCGCTGCCGAGTGGGGTCGGATCCGCCGCATTCGCAAAGGAAGTGCTCGAGAACGAGGGCGTGGTGCTGATGCCGGGGACCGCCTTCGGACAGGGCGGGGAGGGCTACTTCAGGATTGCGCTGACCGTAGACAGCGAGCGGCTGACCGAGGCGGTGCAGCGCGTCGGGCGGGCGCTGGAGCGCCTCGGGGCGCCGCGTGCGTAACAACCCCTATCTGCAGCAGCACTGGCGCGACTTTCGCCCGCCGCCGATCTCCGAAATGGGCAACCCGCTCTGGAGTGCGGGCAGCCTACTGTTCCATCTGCTGCTGGTCGCCGTGCTCGTCGGCGTCACGCTTCCCGGAGCCCTCTCGGACGTCGAGGAGCGCACCACGGTCATAACGCTCCTGCCCGAGGGCACACTCGGCCCGCGAGAGCACGCCCTGCCCGCGCTGGGTGGTGGGTTCGGCGGCGGCGGTGGAGTGCCGGCAGTTGGCTCCGGCCCTGCCGAAAGGCCCGCGCCGGGGCGTGACTTGGACAGCGTGATTCCGCCCCCGGAGGACGACGTCGCCGTCGTCATCGGTGTGGACGCCGGGAGCGGCGACAGCGTCGCCATCCCCGGTCCCGTGGGGGCGCGACGCCTGCTCAGGCCAGAGTACGCCGACGGCAGGCTGTGGGTGCGCACGCACGAGGCGGGGCTGGGAGTGGTCGGCCCGTCGGAGACCGTCGAGCTGCACGTGGCGCGCATTGCCGCCGCGGTCAAGGAGCGCCTCAAAGCGTTCATCGACACGATGCCGCGTGACAGCTTCGCCGCGCCGAGGCCCGCCGACTGGACCATCGAAGTGGGCGATGATACGTGGGGGATGGACGGCTCGTGGATTTACCTGGGCGACTTCAAGATCCCCAGCATCCTCCTGGCGCTGATTCCGATGCCGCAGGGCAACATCGAAGCCGCCATCAGCGAGAGGGAACTCCTCAGGGTGCGCGAGGAGATCCTAGCGGCCACCAACCGCTCCGACAACTCGGAGGAGTTTCGCGACTACATCGAGCAGACCCGGCAGCGCAAGCAGGCAGAGCGCGACCTGGAGCGTGAAGAGCGGGAGCGCGCCGACAGGACGCGCGCCAGGCGGGACACGATCACGCCTTAGGGAGGAGCAGCATGCGCGTGTTGACGGTTGTGCTCTTGGGACTCGTGCTCGTCACGGTGGCAAAGCCGGCAGAGTGCGCCGCTCAGGAAGATCCTCTCGGGGCGGCTGCCCTGCGACCGGCTCGTTACGAGCTGGACCTCCGGCTCGACTACGAAGACGAGAAGCTCTTCTCACGAGTCAGCCTGACCGTCGCGAACCGGTCGGCTACCCCGACGGACCAGTTGCCCATCCTACTGTACCGAACCCTGACCGTCACAGGTGTGGAGGACGCTGAGGGCCGCGCGGTACAGTTCGAGCAGGGCGTGGCCGCATTCCACGACTGGCCGCAGCGGCAGGCCAACGTGATCACCGTCCGGCTGAGCGAGCCTCTCGCGCCCGGCGACTCCGCGACCGTGGTCATCTCGTACGAGGGCTACCTGCTCGGTTACGCCGAGACGGGCACGCGCTACCAGAAGGACCGCATCGATCCGGAGTTCACCATCATCCGGCGGGATCCGTACGCCTATCCCATAGTGAGCCACCCGTCACTCCAGTCCATGCGGGCGGCCGGTCTGCCGCAGTTCGATTACAGGGCAAAGATCACCGTGCCCGAGTCGGTCACCGTCGCGAACGTAGGCCGGCTCGTGGGGCACGAGGTTGAGGGTGGAAACGCGTCGTGGATCTACGAAAACCACAGGACCGCGTGGCGCATGGACTTCGCGATCGCGCAGTACGGAGTGCACGAGGCTGGGGGACACAAGGTGTTCTACTTCCCGGAGGATTCCGCGGGTGCGAGGCGCGTGATGGATGGCCTCACTGGCACGCTGGCGCTCTATAGCGGGTGGTTCGGGCCGCAACGGGGAGAAGCGCGCTTTACCCTGATCGAAATCCCGGATGGTTGGGGCTCTCAGACCGATGTGACGGGAATAATCCAGACAGCCGCGGCTTTCAGGGACCCGGCGCGTTCACACGAGCTGTACCACGAGGTCTCGCACCTGTGGAACGTGGTGGATCCCGGCCCGGCGCCGCCCCGCTGGAACGAGGGCCTGGCGGAGTTCCTCTCGGAGCTCACGACCGAGGAGCTGGAGGGGGGAGAGGCAGTCGCGACTGCCGTGGAGGAACAGTTGCGCTGGATCCGCGAGCGCTTCGGCGCGAGGCCGCGCTACACCGGGATCCCGATGGCCGACTATGGAAGAGAGAACATCACAGGGCTCTCATACCACGTCGGCATCGTGATGTTCGCCGTTCTCTACGACCTCGTGGGCGCCGAGACTTTCAACGAGATAGTCGGTGGCTTCTATCAGCGCTACGCCGACACGGGCGCGACGACCGACGAGTTCGTGGTGTATGCCAAATCCGTCAGCGGAATGAACCTCGGTCGGTTCTTCCATGACTGGATGTATACGACCGAGTGGTATACACACGTACGGGACGGGGCCGCGCTCGAGGACCTGGTGACGCTGTACCGCTGACGCGGAGCGGGATCAGCCCCCGAACCTGAACCAGGCGATCAGCGGGTAGTGGTCCGAGTTGTACTTGCTGCCCAGCCGGCGGTACGTCCCCTCGAGGATGCGGTCCGGCTCATTCCCATAGTCGTAGTTGTGTCGGAACAGCAGGTGGTCGGTCGGGAACGATCGGCTCGTGTGCTGGCCGTGTGACGGCGGAGAGTCGGGGAAGTTCTCCCGGAGATGGAGCAGCGCGGTCTCGTGGTCGGAGCCCGTGTTGAAGTCACCGGCCGTGATCGTGGAGATGAGGTACTCTGCTGTCTCCTCGTCGCTGCAGTAGGGGTAGCAGCCTGCCAGGCTCTCGCGTGCGGCACCCGCCCGCTCCAGCTCTGCCCGCCGCAGGGCATCAACGATGGAGAGCGACTGCCGCAGGCGTGAGCTGGCACCGGTCACGAGTGTGCGCCACGGGCCGGGGAACGTGTTGATGTGCGCGCTCACGAGGCGCAGGCTGTCGCCCTGCGGCCCGTGCACGGTAGCGCCGGCCGACACGCGGCGCTGCGCAACCATGGGCGCCTCGATCCCGATGAAGTCGGAGAGAGGGAGCGTGGAGAGGATGGCGTTGCCCTTGTCCTCCCGCAGGCCGTCGTACTCCGCTGTGCCGTTGCGCGTGGCGGGTACGTAGGAGAGCGCCAGCCCGCAGCGACGAGCCACCTCAACGATTCCCAGCCGCGGGCCGGGGCGATCGAACTCGACTACGGCGGGAGGGATTTGAAGGTCCGGCTCCGTGGGCGGCACGTCGGCCGACACCCGCAGGGCCTCCTGCAGCAGCATGACGAAGTGCGGGCCCCGCGAGTTCAAGGCGTAGCCCGTCTCGCAGTCGAACCCCAGCTCGTCGCGAATCACCGTGAGGATTTCGCCCGAGCCCGCCGCGATGTTCCACACGAGCACCGCAAGCGAGTCTCCCTCGAGCAACTCGCCGAACTGCCGGTGGGGAACCGAGTCGATCACCACGGGTCCGGTGGCGCGGCACCACGCGTCGAGCTCTTCTGTATCGGTCGTATCGTCGGGGACGTACCAGCTCACGGCCGGGTGTGACTCGAGCGCCGGGCAGGCGCGTGCCAGCGGCGGCGAGTGCATAGTGTGGGGTCTTGCACACGCGGAGAAGAGAGTGACGGCTGCCGCGATGGCGGGCAGTCCGGTGACCCACCTCCGCGAACTGTGCGGTGGCCAACGTTCGCTCCGGCGGGCCCCCGGCCGGCCCGCCAACTGCATCGTCACTGTGGCGCGGCCCAAGCCCGAGCCGCAGCTATCCGCCGCAGGCTCTCCTCTCGCCCGACCACGACCAACAGCACGTCCACCGGCTCGGACACCGCGTTGCCCGTGACGGCCACCCGCACCGGCTGGAACACGGCCCCGAGCTTGGCGTCCTTCTCCTCCGCCAGAGCACGCAGCGCCTGCTCGATCGCCCCCTCGTTCCACTCGTCGGCGGGAATCGCCTCCAACCGCTCCTGTGCCTCGGCCAGCGTCGAACGGAAGCCGTCCACGTTCTTGGCGATCAGCTTCTTCGCCTTGTCGTCCAGCTCGATCAGGTTCGCGTTGAATCGCACGCCCACGCGGTGCGCGAGGTCGTGCGTGGTGCGGGCGCGCTCGCTCTGCACCCGAATGGCGAAGAGCACACGGTCCATCCCGAGCGTCTCCACGTCGACTCCCTTGCCGGGGAGAGCGTGCTGGATCAGTTCGTACAGTTCCTCCGGCGGCGTCCGGCTGATGTGCTGGCCGTTCAGCCACTCCAGCTTCTTGAGATCGAAGATCGCCGCCTTCTTGAGGATGCGCTCGAGGGAGAACGCCTCGATCAGCTCCGGCATCGTGAAGTACAGCTCCCTCTCATCGCCGGGGTTCCAGCCGAGCAGCGCCAGGAAGTTGCGCATCGCTTCGGGCAGGATGCCTTCGTTGCGGTAATCCCCCACTGCGGTCGCGCCGTGTCGCTTGGAGAGCTTCTTCCCATCCGGTCCATGGATCATTGGGACGTGCGCGAACACGGGTGGCTCGTGCCCCAGCGCGCGATACACAGCGATCTGCTTCGGCGTGTTGGAGATGTGATCGTCGCCCCGCATCACGTGCGTGATGTCCATCTCGATGTCGTCGGCCACCACCACGAAGTTGTATGTGGGCGAGCGGTCTGAGCGCAGGATCACCCAGTCCTTGATGTCGGAGCCCTGGAAGGCGATGTGACCGTACACCGCGTCGTCCCAGGCGATCTCCTCCTGCGGCATGCGGAACCGGATCGCGCCGTCGTCCTCGTAGGCCTTGCCCTCGGCCAGGAGCCGGTCAGCCAGCTCCTGATGCCGCTCGATGCCGGCGCCCTGGAACACGATCTCCTCGTCGTAGTCGAGTCCCAGCCACTCGAGCCCCTCCAGGATCACCTGGACGTTTTCCTCGGAGGAGCGTTCCCGGTCGGTGTCCTCGATGCGGAGCAGGAACTTGCCGCCGGCCTTGCGGGCCAGCAGCCAATTGAACAGCGCCGTGCGGGCGCCGCCCACGTGGAGGTAGCCGGTGGGCGAGGGGGCGAAGCGGACGCGAACGGGGTGGGACATGGATGGAAAGTAGCCAAGATGTGGGTCCGGCAAAGGGATGAGGATATTCTCACGGGGGGGCGTCAGGGCGCGGGACGTTGAGGGACTGGCTGCGCCGCGCGAGTCTAGCGGGAGGCGAAACGAGGTTGGTATGCTGCTCGTAGGGGCTCGGCAGGGAGCGAGCTCACCAAGGAGGTGATGGGGATGTCGATCTGGACGCGCCTGTTTAGGAACCTCGCAGATCCGAAACGTGTGGTCCGGCCCGACGTGCCCGGGGCGCGCATGCCCAGCCCGCCGTGCACGCCGGACCTGCCGCAGGACCCGGAGCCTGTGAAGCCGCCGGATTCCGGGTGCGAGACGTGGCCCGATCCGCGCCTCCCGTCGGGGCGCCGCGCAAAGGGCCGCCCACGGAGAGGGGGGGATTCGAACCCCCGATAGGGCTTTAAACCCTATAACGGTTTAGCAAACCGCCGCCTTCAGCCGCTCGGCCACCTCTCCCAGCGCGCGGGGCCGGCGATCGGGGTACCTCCCGTCCACCGGCCCTTCCGCGCAGCGGCCCGAAATGTGACCGGGTCGGGCCGCAAACTCAACCCGGGGCCTCCGCCCCGGGGTACTCTGAGCTACCGCCCCGCCAGGATGTTGGGGAAGTTCTGCACCACGTTCTTCTTCCCGTCCTTCGATATCGGGTCCTCACCCAGGTAGACGTCGAACAGCGCCCAGCACAGGGCGGGGGACCCGATGTCAGCCATCACCTCGCCCTTGACGGAGCTCGAAAGCGTACCGTCGCCGCACGTGAAGATCAGCTCGGATTCCTTCGTCATCTCTTCGACATCGAAGTACGTCCGGAACTGGTCCAGCGCGGCCTCGCCGCCCGGCATCTCGGCGGCCACGGCCTGGACGCGCGGCCTGAGCGCGCCGTCGAATGCCTCGGCCATGTCGTCGCCACCCACGTTGCGGGTCATGACCAGGCGGAGGGTGATCGGAAACTCCATCGCGAGGAGCATGGCGTAGAACGTCTCATCCTTCTGGAGATCGGGCCACATATCCCCCTTCCACTCGCTGAGCGTGGCCTCAGCGGCCTCCCGATCCACGTACAGGCCGAAAGCGTAGACCTTGACCTTGAGGAACGTCTTGGTGCGGATGCCCATCCCGGCCAGGTAGTGACTGACGTCTCGGCCCGGGACGGGGACATTCATCGGGAAGATGACCCCGCTCGAAGGCTCGATGGCAATGGGCTGGGCGACCTCCTGTGCCACTTCCTGAGCGGCCAGCGGGAATGCAACGGCCGCCAGGGCGGCCAGAAACGGTAGCGAACGCGGCATGGTGGTGTTCTCCGTCAAGGGTACAGACGGATAGAATGCGGCCCGGGCCGGCTGACCGCAACGGCGCGCCATTTGCGGCGGGGCAGGGGGCCGCCCTAGGGCGTGATCACCTCGTGCTGGAGGCCGCCACTCTCGCCGTCCAGGATCACCACGGTGCGGGACTCGCCGGCCGGGACCTCGATCGGGCCGGTCGCGAGCAGAGTGTCCGAGAGCACCGGGACGCCGCCCGACCACGACGACACGAACACCTCCCACGTTCCCGGGTCGCTCTGGAGATAGGCCGACGCTGCCTGGTAGTTGAACGGGAACATGACGCCTATGGGCGTCTGCCAGTCCGGCTGCGTGCGGAGGATGTCGAGCACCGGCTCGCTGGCGGCGAAGTGCACAACCCGAAGCTTGCTCTTGTCGGATGGGACCACCGAACCGGTGTCCGTGAGCACCCAGGGGTTGATGATGCTCGAGGAGTCCACCGTCAGCATGCTCACCGTGCCACCGGCCACGAAGCTCACCGTCGCCCCGCCCTCACTGACGCCGGTGCCGGCGGGCCGGATGACGACGTCGTGGCTCCCGGCCGGCACCGCCGCACTGCGGGTCTCACCGTAGGGGACGCCGCTTAGCGCCGTCTGGCCGGCTACGAGCACGTCCACCGCTGCGACGCTCGTGACCGAGTGGATGACCTGCAAGGTCGCCGTGGGGCCGTTCGGGCCGTTGCCGTTGTCAGAACAGCCGGCGGCGAACGCCGCGCAGCCGATGCCGAAGGCGAGAACGAAGGTTGAGCAGGGCCTGCGGGGTGTCATCGCTTGTCTCCTGTGGTAACCGGCTCCAGAGTGCCGCCGGTCAGTCAAGGGAGCGTCAAGATATCAACGATTGCACCCCGCATGCACGTGGTTGGTTCCGTACTTCTGCCTTCAGCCGACTATGTACAAGACTATCAAGGGAACCAGGTTGAACAGCATGATTCCTATCTTGAAGACCGCCATCCCGGTGTAGTGGGCGGCGTCGAACCGCTCATCCGATAGACGGAACCACTTACCGTGGAGGCGATGCATCCAATCGCGCGCGACCACGAAGCCCAGCCACCACACGATCAGCAATCCGAAGTTGATGATCGTGCACCACAGCAGGAACTCGCGCATGAATTCGATGTTCATCCTCTCCTCCTCTTGTATGAAGGGAGATCAATGTGGAGGCAATGGCTTCGCGGCACAAGAACATGCCCAAAGCCCCGCCAGCCACTCGGCTGACGGGGCCTAAGTCCTTACGGAGGGCGGGGGACTCCAACCCCCGAGGCGATACTTGTGACGCCCATTCCAGACAGCTTGGCCGGCGGCCCACAAATTGCGATTGCTCTACAGTCACTTGGTGCAGCGACCACGCGGGGCGTCTGAGTGACTGGCAGGACCGACCCACAAGCCGGGACTGTTCTCTGTGACCCTTGTCACGTACGCGTCGTTACTCATCCTGGTGGTGACTGTGGGCTGGAGCGTCGTGCTCTTCGTCCGGCTCACTGACCGGCGGCTGCGCGCGCTCACCGCGCTACTCAGCGCCGTCGCGCTGAGTCGCATAGTGGTAATCCTCGACCCGGACGGCTCCTGGACCGTGGCCCGGTCGGTGCCGGTCGACGAGGTCCCCGCGTTGGGCGTCAGCGTGCTCGCGGTTCTCGTCCTGTCCCTGCTCGATCAGACCCTGTCACGCGCCAGCGCGGCCCGAAAGACGATCCACGATCCGCTGACCGGCTTGCCCAATCGGACTCACTTCATCGATCTGGTCGACCGAACCCTTGCGCGGGCCCGCCGGCAGGAAACCACATTCTCGGTGATGCTCTTCGGTCTCGACCGTTTTCAGCGTGTGAACGCCAGCCACGGACGCACCGGCGGCGACGAGCTGCTGCTTGACCTCTCTCATCGCTTGCTGCGATGTGTCCGCCCGGAAGACACGGTGGGGCGCATCGGTGGTGACGAGTTCGGCATCCTGCTGGCGCCGGAGCACGGAGCACGGGCCGCCATTCGCGTGGTCGAGCGAATCGAGGTGCAGCTCCGGGAGCCGTTTTGCCTTGGGGGGCGGGACGTGTTTGCCACAGCGAGCATTGGGATCGCGTCGAGTGAAACACCGTCTGATCGCGCCGAGGACCTGCTGCGGGACGGCGAGACCGCCATGCGCCGTGCCAAGACGAGCGGGGGGACCAACTACGAGTTCTTCGATCCGGGAATGCACCACCGGGTCATAGGCCGACTCCAGATCGAAGCCGATCTCCGAGCGGGATTGCGGGAAGACAATAACCAGTTCCGGTTGGCATTCTGGCCGCTCGTGTCGCTGAGCAGCGGCCGCATAGACGGCTTCGAAGCGCTCGTACGGTGGGAGCACCCGTCCCGCGGCACGATGCTGCCCGCGCAGTTCATCCCCGTCGCTGAAGAAACTGGGTTGATCGTGCCGCTGGGAGATTGGGTGCTGCGTGAGGCGTGTCGTCAAATCATTACTTGGCGCAAGATGTTTCCAGGGGAAGCCGACTTGTCCGTCAGCGTGAACCTGTCGGCTCGGCAGTTCCAGGACCCCCAACTCGTACAGTTAGTCGGCAACGCTCTCATCGACACGCCTCCGGGTTCGATCATCCTGGAGATCACGGAAAGCATGCTCATGCAAGACATCGAGTCCTGCATTGACGTCCTCAGGCAGCTCCGCGATCTCGGCACCAAGGTCCACATCGACGATTTCGGCACCGGGTACTCTTCCTTGAGCTACCTTCACCGCATCCCGTTCGACGCTCTGAAAATCGATCGATCGTTCATCTGCGACCCGAGTTCCACCGAAGGTACGGTTCCCATCGTTCGCACGATCATGCGGCTGGCGTCCGACCTCGGCGTACAGGTCGTGGCCGAGGGCGTGGACACCCGGGAGCAGGCGGAGTGGCTCGAGTCACTCGATTGCCAATATGCCCAGGGGAATTTGTACTCGGGACCCGTCGATGCCGACGACGCCACCAAACTGCTTCAGGCCCAAGCGTGAGGGGCACTCAAGGAGGGGCATTGGGTTCCTGGGAACGTTACGTCGCGAGCTTTCTCCACGCGTTTCGACTGGATAGCATCAAGAGCAGGATCTTGGTGTTTGCCCTCCTCGCGACGCTCATTCCCTCCCTGACCACGACGTGGATCTCCTACGTCCACAACAGACGGGCACTCTCGGATAAGATCACCGCCGAGTTGCAGAACATCAGCCGGCATAGCGCGCGGGTGACCGACCTGTGGCTCAAGGAACGGTTCTACGAGCTGCGGGTCTTTGCCGGCTCCTTCGTCGTCAAAGAGAACCTCGACCGGACTGTGCGGGCGCTGCAGCGCGGAGCGGTCGACGCAGAGGCCGCCCGCAGCCTCAACGACTATCTCACGTCCGTCCGCGACCGCAGCACGGACTACGATAACCTCGTGATTCTCACGCCCGACGGCGCCGTGGCAGCCAGCACGGCGATTCCCGAAGAGCTCCAGCTGCCGGAAGACTGGTTGAGCCGCGTAACCGAGGAGGAGGAAATCCGGGGGCGGGTCTATTGGGATGACACCCTCGGACAGGTGGCCATGATGATCGTCGTGCCCGTCGAGTACGGGGGCCGTTTCCTCGGGTCCCTTGCTGCCAAGGTCACCTTCAACGCCGTCGATGCGGCGCTGCGCGAGGTGGTGCTGGGCGTGTCGGGACACGTCTACCTCATCCGCCGCGATGGTGCCATCCTCGTGAGCTCCCGCCTGGTGCCTGCGGGGCTCATAAGGACTCATCTCACGTGGGCGACTGCGAAGGCGCTCCTTGCCCAGCAGGGAGACGGGTCCCTGGAGTACATCGACCCTATAGGGAACGAAGTGGTTGGGACGCTGGATCCGGTCCCGCAACCGGATTGGGCGGTGGTGGCCGAGGTCACGACGGAAGAGGCCTTTGTCCAAATCGCCGAGTTGCGCAACCAGACCTTCTCGGTCGTGTCCGCGCTGTTGCTGAGCATCGGCCTCCTCGCGTACGTCCTGGTGCTGCTGATCGTGCGACCGCTGAATCGCCTCACGGCCGGTGCCGCCCGGGTCGCCGGAGGGGACCTGGAGGTGGACCTGCCGGTCGTCACGCGTGGCGAGCTGGGGTACATGACCGAGGTGTTCAATTCGATGGTGGGCCGGCTCCGGAGCGGACGCGAGGCGCTGGAGAAGCTGTCGGTCACCGACGGGCTGACGGGCCTCTTCAACCGCAATCACCTCATGGTCTCGCTGACGATGGAAATCGCACGGGCCGACCGGCATGAAGAGCCGTTCACCGTGCTGATGATCGACCTGGACCACTTCAAGAAATACAACGACACGCACGGTCACCTGGCCGGCGATGAGATCCTTGCCAAGATGGCGGCCGTATTCGCCGATTGCATCCGAGAAGTCGATTATGCGGCGCGATACGGCGGGGAGGAGTTCCTCGTCATGCTCCCGGAGACGGCGCTCTCCGGAGCCATGGAGGTGGCGGAACGCATTCGCACCCGGTTTGCCGAGGAAGCGATGCAAAGCGCCAATGGCGTTTCTCTCACGCTGAGCATCGGGATGGCCGAGTATCCCCAGCACGGCGACACGACCGAGTCGGTCGTTGCTGCCGCGGACGCGGCGTTGTATAAGGCCAAGCGAGCTGGCCGGAATCGTGTGGTGGGCGCCGCGGTACAGAAGGGCAAGACGACGTCCCGGACTCGGGGAAAGTCGGCTCGGGGGAAGTCGGCTAAGGGACGGAAGGGGTCGTAGGGGTCAGCGATCCGATCCGCGGACCAGCGTGTAGAAGATCCAACCGCTGCGGCCGCCATCATCCCTCACCCGCACCCACTGATTGTTGTAGGCCAGACCCATGAGCGGAGCGCCGGCCTGCAGGGTGAAGAGAATGTCGAAGTCGAGCCCCGGGCCCTCCCGCACATTGCTGGTTCTCGCCACCGCCATCCGGAGCGGGATGGCAAACAGCACCTCACCGGTGCGTCCTGGTAGGTCGTCCCCCCCCAACCTTCCCTGTCCGATGCTCACGAGACTCATGGCCTGGCTGGCCAGGTACAGCGACCCGCCGTAGTTCTCGTTCTCGAATTCCCGGGCACTCATCTCCAGGAGCTGCTCGGCCTCGAAGATCTCGGGGCCCGGCTCCGCTGCGGCAGCCCGCACGGCCCTCAGGGCGATCTCAGCCTCCGCCATCGTGGAAGCGGCTTCGGCCCGGCTCTCCACGCTCTGGAGCTTTGCCATGGTTCGTACGACTTCCTGAATGGCCTCATCGAGCTTCGCCCGAAGCTCGGCGACCTCGGCCTCCTTCCCCAAGACCTGGAGCTGAAGGTCCGCCAGGTCTTCCTGCAATGAACGGATCTGCTCGGCTTGCCGCTCCACGGTCCGGGCCACATCCGCACTCCGGTCGGAGGGGGCCGGCTCAGGTTCCGGAACGGGGGCGGACTGTCCCCCGGAGCAGCCCCACCCCAGCAGCACC
>Ga0255055_10001440_pt1 | contig 17392 bp, 12 predicted proteins | sample JV7_2_27_MG_FD_188633 | JGI IMG/M metagenome (GOLD analysis project Ga0255055, IMG submission 188633) | Seawater microbial communities from Jervis Inlet, British Columbia, Canada - JV7_2_27 | ecosystem: Environmental > Aquatic > Marine > Inlet | place: Canada: British Columbia | collected... | reverse complement strand
GCGTTGACGGGTCGGATGCTCGTCGTCCCCTTACCCGGAAGGGTGCAGGAGGACCTGCGGGAAGACTAACATGGAGATGGCCCGTCCAATCGAGGAAGCACAATGCGTAGAATGACCGCCTTGGGAATGATGTTCGTTTTGATCCCGCTGATCTCGTATGTAATGGCGCAAAACAACGAAAGCCGCAACGTCGAAGATTCGCGCAAAGAAGCGGCGACCCGAGTTTGGATCCCCGAGACCGGATACCAGAGGATCCGGGTCGTCGCCGAGGAATCGAAACTGCCCCGCTTTACGCTGACCCTGACGAGGGAGATGCCGACGCCGGGGTGGACGATCCGCATCGATTCCGTCGATCTGGATCGCCAGAATCGGCGCATCACGGTGAAGGCCACCGAAGTAGGACCCGATGGAATCACCTCGCAGGTGATAACGCCCACCGAGTTCCAGATTCCGCTCGGCACCGTCGAGCCGGGGTCCTACTTCCTGGAGCTATGGACCCGCCGAGCCGAAGAAAGACCCCACCAACCCACCCACGCCCTAATCCTCATAGCCGCCTAGGTGCTCTTGGCGTAGGAGGTCGAGGATGGTTTTTGCGGGGCTGAAGGTCTCCAGGGGAACTTCGACGAAGACGGTGTTCCATGCGGCCATGGCACCGTTCCAGAGTCCCGGACGCTCCAGCGCTTTCAAGTCGCGTCCCCCGAGCGACTTCCGGGTGACGATCACTGCGTTGGGATCCACGAAGTTGGATAGGTCGTAGGGACGGCCTCGCCCATCGCGAACGGCGCACACCAGATCGACGGGATTGAAGTGCGTCGCGCCGTCGAGGATCTCGCGCTGGTCGGCGTCGTCGAGATCGATCTGCGCCGTCTCGACGATCTGGGGAGAGACCATTCCGTCGGCGTCGCGCACCCAGAACGGACCGCCGCCCGGCTCGCCCGTGTTGGGCACGACACCGCAGACGCGCAGGGGGCGGGACAGACGATCGATCAGCCACGCCCGCCGCGCCTCGGGGGATTTCGTGTCGAAGCGGCCGTTGAGCGCGATCTGTAGGCGCGTGCCGGCGAAGCGAAGCGCGCGGTCCAGAAAGCTCGCGGCCGGGATCTCGCGCCTCAAGTGATTCAGGATGGTCTGGCTCCGGCGCTCCAGCTTGACCAGGTAGCCGCCGAGAATCTTCTTCCACTGGATGACCACAGCCTTACGATCGTCCGGCTGAACGTTGTCGATGTTCTTGACGTAGACGAGGTCGGCTTGCAGGTCGTTCAGGTTTTCGATCAGGGCCCCGTGGCCTCCCGGGCGGAAGATCAGTCGGCCGGCCTCGTCTCGCAGCGGACGATTCCGCAGATCGACCGCCACGGTGTCGGTCGACGGCTTCTGCACGGAATATTCAATCTCGAGACAGACACCGTAGCCGCTCTCGTACGTTTCACGGACGGACGCGAACAATGCGTCAAAGCGACCTCGATGCTCGGGTGACACGGTGAAGTGAAGCCGACATACCTCATCGGCGGCCCGGGTGTACTCGGCGGCCTCGACGAGATGCTCCTCGAACGGGGTGCGAGGGCCCTCGTCGGAGCGGTGGAAGCCAAGCAAGCCCTTGGGGAGATTCTCGTAGCCCATGCCCCGATCGTCGAGCAGGGCGTCCAGGATCGGCTCGAGCTCCCCGGCCCGAGCGGCCGAAACGGTATCCGTACCGCGTGCTTTCAGCACCTCATCCAGCTCGTCGAAGAAAGCGAAGTGTGGCAGTTCCTGAAGAAACCGCACCACGGCGGACGCTGCGGCGTCGCCCTGCTCCGCCCGTTCGACGACCTCGCCCCAGGCGAGACGCCGGTCCGGACCCTTCTGATATCGCAGCAGCTCACGGAACATCCGCGTCGCTGCTCCGGACGCCGGAACGAACTTCGTGAAACGCCCTGCCGCCGCGGCCTCGGCGTGAAGCGCCAGGAGCTCGTCGATCTCGTCGGCCTCGATCCGACGGATGCCGTCCCCGATCGTGCAGGGCCGCACGAGTCTCGCGAAGTTGGCCGGTCGGCGGAAAAGTGCGAGCTGTCGCTCGACCTCGTCCACGGAGAGACCGCGCTCGTCGAGCTGCGCGATGTCCGCCGCGTCCAAACCCGACCGCACCGGCGCTCTCCTACGGACCGGCGGCCAGAACGAGCGTAGCCGCGAACGACTCGGGAGCTTTCTCGCCGCAGCCCTCGCACGGCCCACGGTGGGCGACCCGGATCATCCAGCGGCCCGGCCTGTCGAGCCGAAAACGAACCACGCCAATCTCGTCCGTGATCTTGCTCCGGGGACCCGCCTCGGAATCGGCCTCAGGAATCGCGGTCACCCGCGCTCCCGCCAGAGGCTCGCGGTCGAAGAGGATCTGCACTTCCAGCGTTCCACCCGCGCGGGCCAGGATCGCCGGATCCGTCTGCGGGATGATCTCGAGCGTCTGTCCCAGCTCCGACCAGCGCAACGGGTCGCCCTCCGGAGCGGCACCCACGACGACAAACGCCTTGCAGAACCTGTCCCCTGCCGCCGAGCTGTACACGACCATGTGAACCCCCGGACGATCGGGATTGAATCTTGCCGCGGGCTTGCTCCCCTCCGGATTGTTCGCGTTGACGCGCCCGCCCTTCCACAACCTCTGAAACAGGGTTGCCTCGTCGGGCTTGAACGGCAGCTCTTCGCCACCGAACGGAGATCCCTCGTAGAGACGTAGGTCGACCCTCTTGCCGGGCTGTACTCTAGCGGGGTCGGGTTGGATCCAAAGATCAGCGGCGTAGGACGTGGCGAAGAAGGTGGTGCCCAGCAGTGCCAAGACCATCTTGAGGGTCCGTGTTCTTCGCATTACGCTCTTCCGACCATGGCGGGGAGTGTACACGATCGGACTCTCGAGCCCGCGGGACCGCGAAGGAGGCGGAACGGCGCCATACCGTCAGGCTTTGCTCGGCGCAGTGCGAGATGAATTCCTGCCTCAAAGCAGCCGGATCGCTCGCCGCGGAGAGCCGGATTTTCGACAATTTGTGCACGGCGAGATTGAGCCTTGGTGCTCGCCGTCCAGGTGTCTTGGATAGGCCGGCGGCCGGGGCCGGTAGCTCGCGAACTGTGCTCATATCCCCTACGGATCCGTGTCGCTCGGGTGCATCAGATTGGTTACAGAGTACTACTTGTCGAGTACGCTGTACAGACGCGGAAAACAAGCTAAAAAGAGGCGTTTTCTTCGAATAGATGACCGAATTGATCCGTTGACCGTCGACGGCGTACCGTGGAGACTGGCCCCGGCGGAGGAGCCCTCCGTCTGTAGGTCACCCCAGGGGAGCCCGTGAAAGTCCTGGCCCATCCGGATCCGTGCGTTCTCGAAAGTACGCTGCTACGGCGTTTGAACGCCGACCACCCCCGGCACCAGCCGGCGCGCAGCCTGGTACTCGTGCCGACCTCGAGACTGGCCGCTCAAGTGCATCGCCGGTTGGCGTCGGCGGGAGATCGCCCAGCGTGGCTCGGCGTCGAGGTCACGACCTTCCACCGCCTGGCGCTCGACGTTCTCGAGCGCTCCGGACACCCGGCGCCCCGGGTTCTTTCCCGCCGGATGCGCGAGGCGGTCGTTCGCCTCGCGCTTCGCGCGCGACCGGAGAACTTCTGGGCGCGATTCGTCGAGCGGCGGCCCGGCGCCTTGGGTCGAATGACCGCAGGTTTGAACGATCTGCGAGAGGCGAATCTGAGGCCGGACCAAGTTCAGGAGTGCTGCACCGGCGGCGCGTGGAACGAGGCCCTCGCCGAGCTGTACACCGCCTACGTCGAACTGCTCGCAGCACGAGGAGCCGGTGGATGGGTGGATGAGGCCGCTCTGATCCACGCCGCCCTGGAATCTCTGCCGAGCTACGCCGACGGCTTTCGACAGGTCTACCTTCACGGAGCCTACGAGCTGATCGGCGTCAATCTCGCGCTCCTGCGCGGGCTGGCCGCTCACGCCCCGGTGACGGCGCTGCTTCCGATTCTTCCGGGACGGCGCGTCACACGGCACGCCGAGCGTTTCGCGCGGGACCACCTGCTGGAGAACGGCGAAGAGTGTGAGGTGATCGCCGATGCCGGTGACGAGGGATGTGGGCTCGAGCTGGCCGCGCTGTACGACGAGTCGAAGCGGCCCGATCCCGTATCCACGGAGCGTATCGCGATCCGTCACACACAGGGAGCCCTGGCCGAGGTGCAATTCGCGATGCACCGGGCGTTGCGCGCGATCGCCGACGGCTGTCCGCCCCACGAGATCGCGATCATCGCCCGCTCGTTGGCGCCCTACGCATCGGCAATCGAGGCGACCTTCGAGAACAGCGAGATCGTGTGGACCTCATCGCTCGGTGTCCCGCTACGCCGCGAACCCCTTGTGAGGGACTTCCTGCTCGTGCTCGAGGTTCTCGCGGTTGACTTTCCCCGTCGAGCCGCGGCCGCCGTGCTGCGCTCCCCGATGCTCCGCTGGACCGAGCTCCCCGACGTGGAGCGGGCGCCGAAGGGCCACCTCGCCGACTCGTGGAGCCGACGCGCACGGATCATCGGCGGCCTCGACGAGTGGTCGGAGCTGCTTCCGCAGTGGGCGGCACGGTCTGCCGAGCGAGCGGAGGCCTCTGACGAGGAACGGATGGAGGAGGCGGAACGCGCGCGGGAACGAGAGCGGGAGGCGCGGTGCATGGGCACGGCCTTGCGCGCCCTGAAAAGGTGCGTTCCATCCGAACCTCGACGCTGGGGCGAGCACGCGAGCGCGCTTCGCCGTTTGCTGGACGAACTGTTCGCAGTGGACGGGCACGCTGACCGCGCGGCGGCCGGCCAGGCGCTAGGCGCATTGCTCGACGAGATGGATTCGCTGGATTCGCTGGATGCGGGACCTGATCCGATCCCGTTCGCGAAGGTACGCGGCTGGCTCCAGGACGCGGTGAACGTGCCGGAATTTTCGCCGTGGCGTGGCGACCGGGGGGGAATCCGCGTTCTCGACGCGATGCAGGCCCGCGGGCTGACTTTCCGCCGGATCTACCTGCTCGGGATGAACAGCGGCGTCTTCCCGCGGACACCGCGGGAGGACCCCGTCCTCGGCGACGATCTTCGCCGTCGTCTGCGCGACGAGACCGGCCTTCCGCTGCCCGTCAAGTCCGAAGGCACCGAGGAGGAACGCCTGCTGCTCGGACTGATGCTGGGAGCCTCACGCGAGGCGGTCGAGATCTCCTGGCAGCGAGCGAACGATGCGGGACGCGCAAGCTCGATCTCTCTGGCGCTGCGCGAGGTCGCCCGGCTGGTTTACGGCGAACCCGACCTCGATCGATTGCGCCGGGAGGCTCGCACGATTCCGTCCCATCCCCTGCAGTGGCTCGAGTACGTGGCGGAAGAGACGGGACTGCTGTCTCGTCGCGACGCGATGTTGCTGACCGGCCTCCAGAGCTCCGGCCCGGAAGCGGTAGAACGATTCGCTGCGCGGTACGTCGATCTTCGAGGCGGCCTGCGCATGCTGAAGACGACACAGGCCTTCGAGACCGAGGAGCCCGGTTTCGACGCGCGTGTCGACCGATCGCTCCTCCCGGGCCGACTCTCGGCGAGCGCTCTGGAAGTCCTGGGGCGGTGCCCGTTGCAGTTCTTCTTTCGCTACGTACTGCGCGTGCGGGAGCTCGACGACGAGGTCGCGACCGAGGCGATCTCGCCCAAGGATCTGGGGATCCGAATCCACGAGATTCTGGCCGGCCTTTACCGGACGCTCGAGAAGGAGGGCCGTTTCGCCGCGGGCGATCCGGACGGTCTCCGGGCGCGAGCCTCCGAATGGCTGGCTTCCCGCCGGGAACGACTGCTCGGCGAGCTCGGGACACGCGCCGCGTTCCGGCTACCGGTGCTGTGGCGGCTCACTCTGACCACCTGGTTCGACTCTCTTTCGGAGTTCGTGCGGCGCGATCTGGAGCGCATCCTCGACGAGGGCTGGCAGCCGGGGGGATTCGAAACGCCGATCTCGGAGGAGCTCGATCTGGGCGAAGGCGTGAGGCTCGAAATCGCCGGACGGTTTGACCGCTGTCTGACGAAAGGATCGCGGAAGCTCATCGGCGACTACAAGACCTCCGGCGATCTCGACAGACGAGCGAACTTGAGCCAAATGCTCAAAGGCGAGCAGCTCCAGGTGCCTCTGTATCAGATGATGGGCGGCGAGGGCAGCACCGTCGAGCTGCTGGGCGTCGGGCCCGCCTACGACCTCGACGACGAGAGCTCTCACCACGATTTCGAGGGCTTTCCCAAGGACGAGCAGAGACAGGGATTCCAGGAAACGCTACGCACGCTCGTGGCCCTACCGCTGCGCGGCCGCTTCCCGTTGAACGAGAACGGCCCGTGTTCGTGGTGCGCCTACAAGATGGCGTGCCGCAGAAACCACCCGCCGACGATTCACCGCGAGACTCGATACGATGACGGCCGGCGCTATCGCGCGCTGCTCAGGAAGAATCGGGGCAAGCCCTTCCTGCAAGATCCGGATCTCCGCGATGGCTGAGCGCAAGGCAGTCTCGTTGCCGGACATCGACCACCGCCGGATCGCGGCGACGGAGTTCGAAACCAACCTCGTCGTTCTGGCGGGGGCCGGCACGGGCAAGACGAGCCTGCTCATCGAGCGGATGTTGTCGGCGATCGGCGCCGACGTCGTACGGATCAACCGGCTCGCGGCGATGACCTTCACCGAAAAGGCTGCCGGGGAGATGCGCGAGCGCATGGCGCTCGGGCTGGAGCGGCTTCGCTCGCTGGCGAGCGGGCGGAGCGAGGACGAAGAAGGCGAGACGGAGGCCGGACGGGCCTTCATCCACCTGACGACCGAGGCGGGGATTCCGGCGGCCACCGTGGAGAGTCGGGCGCTGGACGCGCTCGAAGAGCTGGACCTCGCCACCGTGACGACCATCCACGGATTCTGTAGCACGCTGCTTCGCGCTCACCCGGTCCCGGCCGGAGTCGATCCGGACTTCATCGTGGACGCCGGCGAGCAGGCCGCGATCGCCAGGCGCGAGCTGTGGGAGGGGTTCATTGCCAGGGAGCTGGGCCCGTCGGCCAGTCGCGCCGGTCTGTGGGAAGATCTGCTCCGGCGTCTTCCGATCGACGACGTCGAGCAGGCGGCGTTCGCCCTGGCCGACTTCGGCGTACCCGACCGACTTCTTCAGCCGCCCTTCCCCGCGCCTTCCGCGCAGGAGCTGTTCGGAGACGACGCGGCGGATCTGGTGCGGGGCATCGATTGGCTTCTCTCCCGGCAAGAAGGAATGGGCAAGGTCGGCGTCGCGTACTTTTCGGCGATGCGGCATCACCTGACACGCTTTGCAGACGAAGGGCTTCGGGCGTTTCAGGATGCGATTCGTGCCGACGCCGACTTCCATCGGCGTATTCGCAGGAACAACCGGCCCCACAAGTACGCGAAGCTCGAGGGTGCGACCAACGAAGAGCTCGAAATGCTATCCGCGGACTCGCGAGCGCTGGCCGTGAAGCTGCTCGAGATCGACGAGGAGACGACGCGCCTGCTGGTCGAGACTCTTGCGCCCTACGTGATCGAATTTCGCGACTCATTCCTGCGTCAGGGATTCGTGACCTTCGACGGTCTGCTCGTGCTGGCCCGGAATCTCCTGCGCGACCATCCTCGGATCCGGCGCCAGCTGAAGAATCGTTTTCGCCTGCTGCTCGTCGACGAGTTTCAGGACACGGACCCGCTGCAGTACGAGATCGTGCTTTTTCTGGCGCAGGCCCTCGACGAAGAGGATCGCGATCCTTTTTCGTCGCGGCTCGAGTCGGGACGGTTGTTCATCGTCGGCGACGCCAAGCAGTCGATCTACCGTTTTCGCGGCGCCGACTACTCGGCGTACGACCGGGCGGTGGGGAAAGTGCTGGAAACGGGCGGACGGGAACTGGTTCTGTCGGCCAACTTCCGCAGCGTGCCCGGTATCGTCGAGCCGGTCAATCGGCTGTTCGGCGACGAACCGGGGAGTTGCTGGATCCGCTCGGAGTATCAACCGGAGTATCAACGAATCGATGCGATGCGCCGCACCACCCGGGACGATGCGCCACGGACCGAGATCTGGACGCTCGGTCACGAGGAGGAGCCGACGGCCGGCGAGCGACGCGAGGCCGAGGGCGAGGTGATTGCCGAGGAGATCGAGCGTCTGGTAGACGAAAAGGGCATAGAGTACAAGGAGATCACGCTGCTGTTCCGCGCCTTGACCCCCCTCGCGTACTACGTGCGTCCCCTGCGCCGGCGTGACATCCCGTTCGTCGTCGACGGCGGCCGCGAGTTCCTCGATCGCCCCGAGGTCGCCCACCTCATGGCGGCGCTGCGCACCCTGGCCCAGCCCGCGGATCAGACCGCCCTGCTGGCTTTCCTGCGTTCCCCGGCGGGTGCGGTTCCCGATACCGATCTCGCGTCGTTCGGAACGTCCGGCGGGCAATGGGACTGGCGGTACGAGATCGATGGGGAAAGAGATCCGAGAATCGCCGAACGCTTCGAGTTCCTCCGCCGGCTCGCGGAAGAAACGCGCGAGCTTCCCGCCGACGCGGTCGTCCGTCGGGTTCTGGAACGTTCGTTGTTGTTGCCGCTGAATGCGACCGCGTTCGAGGGCCCGCAACGCGTGGCCAACCTGCGCAAGCTGGCTGCTTCCGCCGGAGAGCTCGCGCGAGACGGCCGGCTCTCTCTCGAGGAGGTCGTCGAGGCGCTTCAGGAGGGGCGACTCGCCGAAGTCGAATCGGACGCCCCGCTCGCCGACGACTCGGTAGACGCGGTTCGGATCACGAGCATCCATCGCATGAAGGGCCTGGAGAGTTCGTGGATCTTCCTCCCCGACGTGGCGCGGCAGCGAGGATCCGGGCGTTCGGCGCAGGCGCTGGCACGCGCGGTCCGTGGGGACCGGGGCGAGATGCTCGCGCTGAGAGTGAAGGGTTCGTGCAACCCCGCCGCACTGTGGTGGGAACGGGAAAACGATCTTCACGAAGAGGCGGAGGAGGTCCGCGTGCTCTACGTCGCCCTCACGCGGGCCAAGGATCGCCTCGTGGTCGTCGTCGGTTCCCCCAGCCAGAAGGCGCCTTGGATCAAGGCGCTCGGGCCGTGGGGGTACGACGCGACGGACCCGCCGCCCGACGGCTCCATCCTCTGCGACGGTGGGGTTCTGCACCGCGTGATGACGACGCGGGGGCGCCGGCGTCGACGTGGGCAGCGCATGGAAACGGACACGACGCGGGAGCAGCAGCGCTACGTGGAGGCGGTTCGCCGGCTGCGCGAGGCCGCCGGTTCGGCTCTACTTGCCGCCCCGAGCGGTCTCGCCGAGGAGAGCGGGCGGTCCGAAGAAGAGAGCGCCGTTCCCGCCGCGACGGCAAGAACACGCGACCTGGGGCGCGCCGCGGGAAATATCGTCCACCGCCTGCTGGAGCGCTGGAGAGGCGAGTCGCGAGAAGCGACTCTGGCCAGCCTCGCGGAACTGAGCCGGGCCACTGCCGAAACCGAGGGGGCGGATCGGGAGAAACTCGAACGCGAAACCCGCTCGATCGTCGAGGCGTTTCTGGATTCGCGATTGGCCGCCCGGCTGTCCGCCGCCGAGGTGCTCGGGCGCGAGCTACCGATGCTCCTGCGGCGCGAGACGGGCCAGGTTCTCCGGGGCAGCATCGACCTTCTTTACCGGGACGCCGACGGCAGCATCGTGGTGGCCGACTACAAGACCGACCGCGAGACGGACGAGGATCGATTGCGCGATCTGTACGGCGAGCAGTTGGCGGCCTACGCCGAGTCCGTACGTCGGGCGCTCGAGCTCGGAAAGCCCCCGCGAACCGAGATCTGGTCGGTGCGCACGGGATCGATCGTCGTTCTGTCCAACGGCTAGAATCGACACGAAAGGAGGCCGAGATGGCTGGCACGATCTCCCGTCAGCTCGCGGGGTGGGCAGCGGCCGCCCTGCTGGTTCTGTTGACCGGTTGCACCGGCCCGTCGGATCTGTCGAGTCGAACGGTGATCGATTTGACCTACGCCTTCGACGATCAGACGATCTACTGGCCCACCGAGACCGGCTTCTCGCTGGAGACCCGGTTCCAGGGAGTGACCGACAGGGGCTACTACTACACCGCCAACCGATTCGCGGCGCCGGAGCATGGCGGGACGCACATCGACGCGCCAATCCACTTCTACGACGGGCGTCGCACGGTCGACGAGATTCCGCTGGAGCAGTTGATCGGACCCGGCGTGGTCGTCGACGTGACCGAACCGTGCGCGGTGGATCGGGACTACCTGGTGACGATCGAGGACATCGAGGCGCACGAGCGGAGGCACGGGCCGTTGCCGAAGAACTCGATCGTGCTGCTTCGAACCGGGTTCGGCGAATACTGGCCGGATCGCGTGCGCTACATGGGCACGGACCAACGGGGCGAGGAGGCGGTGGCCGAGCTGCATTTTCCTGGTTTGCACCCGGATGCGGCGGCATGGTTGGCCGGCGAGCGAGCGATCGGCGCGGTCGGCATCGACACGCCGAGCATCGATCACGGACCTTCGACCGATTTCGAAAGCCACGTCCGGCTGTTCGAGCGGAACATCCCCGCGCTCGAGAACGTCGCCAACCTGGACCGGTTGCCTCCGCGGGGATTCACCATCGTGGCTCTGCCGGTCAAGATCCGCGGCGGAAGCGGCGGACCGGTACGCATCGTGGCGTTTCTCGACTGAGCCGAGCTAGGAGCCGGTTCCTAGCGCAGCGATCTGGGGCCCGAGAGGGCCGGGTGGCTCGTGATCACGAAGCGGAAATCACGCTCGGCCCATTCGCCGGCGTAGTCCACACCGATTCGCGCCGTTCGCTTGACCTCGGCGTCGGCCACGGGTTCGCCCGTCTCGATCCACAACTCGTCTCCCAGGAACGAGGCCCCGTCGAACGACCGATCGATTCCGAAGACGCGGGTCAGGCGACCCGGCCCCGACGCCGACCCGTCCTTCCGCGGTGACTCCGTGGCTCGTAGCAGGACGGCCGCCGGGTAGCCTTCCCCGCCGGTGACGACGTTGAGACAGAAGTGAACCCCGTAGATCTGGTAGACGTAGGCGATGCCGCCGCGCTCGAACATCGGACGCGTTCTCGCGGTGCGACCGCGACAAGCGTGGCTGGCCCGGTCCTCGGGACCGTCGTAGGCCTCCACCTCGACGATTCTACCGCGCAGCGTGGAACCGCCGGGCAACCTACGGCAGAGGATCCGGCCCAGCAGATCGCGCGCGACATCGAGTGTCGGCCGGACGTAGAAAGCACCCGGCAAGCTGGTTTCCGGCGGCATGCTTCATCTTACAGGGCGGCGGGCATTCGTGGCCCGGGTGGGAGGAAAACGCCAGAGGGAAACTGACCCGGACCGATTGGCATCGACGACAGCGCGGCAGGAGTAGAACCGGAGTAGGGGTCCCGGCTCTTGGCTGCCAATTGGGGTACGAGGTAGGCGATCGGGGTCAGTTTCCTCCAGCAGTTCTCTTTGCCGGTTTGGACCGGCGTGTACCGGGAAGGGCAGCAACCGTCGTGCCATGGTCCGATCTTTGGAATTCACCCGAGAAAGTTCCCTGTTTTGGGACCTATTCGTCGGAGCCGCTTCCTGGGTGCGGCAGTCCGGGTGTGGTCGATCTTACGCGGTCCGTGTTCGAATTGAGACGGTTTTTCTCCCGAAGTATGGCAGGAATTCCACACTCCGGGAAGGTCGACCCGGGCTCAGAAACGCCAGATGGCACCCGCGTTGACCCGCCGGTCGGGAGCCGGCGTGACGAAGACGACCGACTCTCCGGCCGTGAAATCGAACGCGTAGATCCCCCGTGTGGCGTACTCGCGGTCGAACAGGTTGCGCACCTCGACGAAGATCGTCAAACCGCCTAGGACGTGACCGTCGCCCGCGCTCTGGAGCGACCACGAGAGGCGGGCGTTGACCACACTGTAGTCGTCCAGAAGAGGCCCTTCGTTGGCCTCGTCGCCATCCAGTACCTGCTCGCCGACATAAACCCCGTCCGCGCGGAGTGCGAAACCGGCGGGAAGTTCCCAGTCGAATCCGGCCGCCAGCCGTTCGCTCGGATCGAGAGGCACCTCGTTGCCCTCGTCAGGGCCGCTGCGCAGGTCCGCATCAAGCAACGTCAGGTTGGCGAACAGTTCGAAGCCGTCGCTCGGACGAGCGCGAAACGATCCCTCGAGACCGACGCGGCGAGTCTTGCCCAGGTTTTCGTTCCGGCCGATGAACGTGCCGGGATCGATCACGAAGACGATCTCGTCCTCGGTGTCCTGGATGAAGGCTGCCACGTCGAGCCGCTTCGCCGGGCCCCAGCGCCCGCGAAATCCGACCTCGAACGAGCGCGAGTCCTCCGGCCCGAGATCCGGGTTGCCGCTGAAGCCCGGGAATGCGAAGAGCTGCTCCGGCGTAGGCGGCAGGAACGACTCGCCGTAGGAGGCGTAGAACCCGTACTTCGCGAACGGGTTCCAGTTCGCCCCCGCGCGGAGCGACACCTCCGAGTAGCTACGCGAATCGGTCGTGCCGGCCTCGACGAAACCGACCCGATCGTCGTCGGCACGAACGCCGACCAGCACGCTCCACTGTCGCGAGAGCTTTAGCGTGTCCTGAACGAACAGCGCCAGGGTGCGCCGGTCGGCCGTATTGACCGCCGAAGATTCGATTCCACCAAAAGAGAACAGACCGGACGAGTCGGTCTCGCCGTCCAACCATTCCACTCCCGCGGTGAGATTGTTGACCCGTTGTCCCGTCTCGTGACTGTGCGTGACTTGAAGGGTAGAGCCGTAGACCGTGCCGTCGGTTTCCAGCGAGAACTCACTGTCGGAACGTCCGCTCGTGAAACTGTCACTGTCCTGATTTCGATAGAACAAGTTGGCCGACGCCGTGAATCGACCCACCAGCACCCCGCCGAAATTGAGCGAGGCTTGAGTCATCTTCTGATCGAAGAAGTCCTCGCTGTTGAACGGTGACTGCCTGGGATCGTCCTCGAATTCCTCCAGCGTCAGCGCACCCGGGCTACCCAGATCGGTCTCGCTATCCAGTAATGAAAGCGAGATACGACGCTCGCGGCTCAACGTCATACCGAACAAGCCCGTGACCCGGCCCACTTCCCCGCCCGCGTTCTCGCGAAAACCGTCCGTCTCGTGACGAGAGCCCGAAACGAGGTAGTCGAATCGACCGAGCCCCCCTCGGACGTTGCCGTTGAGCTGCGTCGTATCGTAGGTCCCCGCCGCCAACGCGAGCGAGCCTCCGAACGCCTCTCCTGCGCCCCGCGCCGTGGTCAGGTGGATCCCACCTGCCTCCGAACCGCCACCGGCCAAGCCGACCGCGGATCCGGGCGTGACCTCGACGCGCTCCAGCGCCTCGAGCGGCACCAGTTCCAGGGCCGTGCTGTTGTTCCGCGGATCGTTGATCGGCGAACCGTCCAGGTAGATCTTCGTTCCCGTGCCCTTGGTGAAACCGCGCAGATCGAACGTCTTCTGGATGTCGTTGCCCACCTGATCGTAGACCACCACTCCCGTGGCCTCGATCAGCAGGTCCTGCAGCGTCAAGACGCCCGACTTCTCGATCTGCTCCCGCTCGATCACCGTCACATGAGCCGGAACGTGATCCAGCTCGTCGGGAGAACCCGAGAGTCGTGTCGCCGTCACCTCGACCTTCTCCGTCAACCCTGACTTCCGAGCGACCGACTCGTCCGACGCCCGGTCCGTCTCCTCGGACCCCTTGGTCGGCGCATCGTCGGACTCGCCAGGCACGCCCGACCCGGACCAAACAACCGAGACGAGGGCGAAAACGGTGAAGAGAAAAAGAAATCGAAGCCAGGGAAAAGGTTTCGCGCGCATTTTCCAAACCTCCCGTTTGATCCGACGTCCTGGCCCGTCGACAGGGAGATCGCTCGCCTCGAGAGGGATTTCCCGAGGGTTCGTTTCCCGTACCCCGACGGTCCAGCGTCCCGTACGGCAGGTCTCCTGGCTTCCGGATCGACCGCTTGTGGGCCCCTTCCCGGACGCGCGACCGATCCCTCGATCACTCGCGCCCAGTGGGATTGCGCCCGAAGCGTCCCCGGTTACAGTGGCGGGGGCCGCGCGGGATTCTCACCCGCTTCCCGTAGCCGCACAGTGCAATGGCCAGCCCAAGCTAGCCGCCTTAGAAACCTATGTCAACAAGAGACCGTCTCACCCAAGACAGGGCAAGAGAATGACAGCCGCGCCCCCGACCTCGCGACGGCGAACGCCCCCGCCGAGAAAGGCCCGTTCGCACCGGCACCCGGGCGAGCGGAGGCCGAGCGGACCTCCCCAGTGCTCAAGAAACTGAACTAGCAACAATCAGTCGTCTGACGTGGAGGCGAAGACAACAAGTATCTTGAGGTCCGACGTAATTTCCTCGAATCGATGCGAAACGCCCGCACGAACGTAGAGCACCGAGCCCGGACCAACGTCGGTCACCTCCCCTGCCGCCCGAAAACGAGCCGTCCCCGCGACAACGTAGTAGATCTCGTCCTCCGTGTGCGGCGATTGGAGATCCTCCGAGCCCGCCGCCAGCTCGTAGATCCCGGCGTTCATGTCCGGCACGCGCAGGAACTCGAGGTAGGCCCGGCCGGACTTCGCCCGTCTCGAGGACAGCTCTTCGACCCTGAATCCCTTCCAAGCCGGCGCGTCCTCGTCAGCGCCCATTCCATTCGTCGCCATCAGCAACGGCATCAACAACGCGGCTCCACACACCGATCCACTCATCCGATCCTCCCAGTTTCGACTCGCCTCGTTCAGTGGCTCAACGCGGCTCAGGCCACGTCGTCACCCTGACCCCGGGGAAACAGCGAGCGCAGCAGGCCACCCAGAAAGCGGCAAGCGTCCGTCATCGTGAAGATGCCCACCAGCCGCTCGTTCCTCACCACCAGCGCCGAGTCGATGCGGTGGAGCGCCATGTGGAGCACGACGATGTCGAGTGGTTCGGACAGTTCCACAATGTAGGCCTCCTGACACCGCACGTCGCGCACCAGTATTCTGGCCTCCGTGGACACGGCCGATTCCGTCGCCCGCTGCAGGTCGCGATCCGTCACCACGCTGGTCAGCTTCTCGTTTTCGACGACCGGCAAGTGGCGAATCCCGTGTTCCTGCATCATTTCCAGGGCACGAGCTATCGGCTGGCCGCTGTCCACGTGGTGCGGGAACGGCGTCATCACCGCCTTGACTGGAGGTATCTGCTTCACCGCGTGTCATTCCTCTCGGTGCAGACGCGCAGGGTCGGCTGCTCAGGAGGTCGGACGACGAACCTTGCGACGCATGATCGGGCGCGTCTTCGACCGGCGCAAGACCTCCTTGAATCCGGCCTCGCGAAAAACCGACGGTGTTCCCGTCCAAATGAACGGGTCCGGCGTCTTTTCCATCGTGGGCTGAGTCGGGTAGCCCTCGACGATTCTCGCCCCTCGCCTGGCCGCCAGATCGACCGCCGCGCGCAGCAAACGCACCGAGATGCCCTGGCGACGATAAGGGCGTGCCACGAAGAGGCAAGAGATCGACCACACCGGCTGATCGTCGACGGGCTTGAGAACCCGGGAGCGCTCGAGGTAGCCGTAAACCTCCCGCGGCGCCACCGCGCACCAGGCTACCGGTTCCCGGCCGAGATAGCCCAGCACGCCGGGCGTCTCACCCGAGGTCACGATCTTCTTGAACGCCCGCTTGTTCCCGGCGCCCTTGCCGGCGACCCAGTCCTTGTTGCGGAGCCGCCAGGCCATGCACCAGCACCCACCGCAAGCACCGCGTTCTCCGAACAGCTCCTCGATATCCGGCCACCGCGCCGGCGTCGCCGGGCGGAACTTCAACTCGGAGGCCAACGGCGTCCGCTTCTTCTTTTTACCCATCTCGGTTTCGGGAGTTCTTTTCCGCGATCTACGCTTTGGCGCCGCGGGCGGCGATCAGGTTGTACAGCCACCCCAGCACCGCGCCCCCGATCAATCCGTCAAAGAAGGCCCAGACAAAACCGATAAGGCTCCCGACGAACGTAAAGCTGTACCCGCGGTAGACCAGTCCGATGAACGTCGGGGATCTGGACGGTCCTTCGAGCATGATGACCCACCAGGTCAGGATCAGCAGCCCGAAGCCCCACAACAAACCGCAGGCCAGGGCCAGCGCCTTCACATCGAGTCTCATGGTTCACCCCCTGTAGGTTGAAACGAGGCCAGCCGCGATTCTATAGCGGATTGGCAGGCCGGGGAACGATTGCCCGAGGTCGGCCGAGAAGTCAGTGAGAAACGACGCGCGGACCACTTTCGTCGGCGATATCGGCGCAGACCGGCGTCGTGGGCTCCGTGACGTCCTGCGACATCCGCTCCTCGACCCAGTCGACGACCCGTCGAGCCTCGACGGGATCCGGCTCGACGACCGCGTAGCGCGCCGCCCCCCGCCGCGACAGCTCCCATTCGCCGAGACGCACGGCCGAAGCGACGACGATTGGCCAGGCCCGACGTTCGAATCGGGTCATGCCACGACCCGGGTAGGCGATCGACGCCACCTCGCCGATGATCGCCTCGCCCAGCGACGGATCGTCCTCGTCGCACGCGTCCTCGATGCGTTTGACGGCCGCGGCCGTCAGGCGATCCCTCGCCGTCGTCATCGTCGGCAGTAGCTCGGTCTCGATCGTGGCGATGCGGTAGGCCGCCTCGAATTCTCCCGACTCGTATACGAGACGGAATGCTCGTGAGAGCAGGCGCCGCACGTCGTCGGCCTGCGTCGTGATGCCGGGAAGGTAGCGTTGTGCCTCGGCAGCGCATTCAGCCGCCCGAGTCGCCTCGCCAGCCTCGAGCGCGCGCCAGGCCGTGTTGAGCCAGGCGAAGCCGACGGCGGCCTCGAGCGAGACCTCCCAGTACGAAACGCGGGCACGACCCGGCGAATCCGTCGAGGGCCGGAGGTAGGCCAGTGGAACCTCCCGCCGGGAGAGCTCGGGCGATGGCCGGTGCTCGACGCCGGTGTGGCGCTGGCGATCGAAACCATGGGGCGATGTCGTCTCCACCTCGACCCGCCGGCCGTCGACTTTCAGGCCCAGCAGCAGGTGGCCCGGGTATTCCAGCACCTCGACCTCGTATCCCAGAGCCCGGGCGACGAGGCCGTAGAACAGGGTCGCCGACAGGCAGTTGTACTCGCCGTCCAGAACGATCTGTTGCAGTCCGTCCGCGTCGGAGCGGTAGTTCCGGAGATAGTCGCGATGCAGAATCCGGTGCAGCCTCGCTCCGCGCCGGTAGGACGGTCGGCCTTCACCCATCCTGTCGACGAGGCGTGCGATTTCTCGACGGACTGCGTCTTGCGCCTGCGCCAATTCCTTCGGATCTTCGCCCGAGACCGGCGACAGCGCGGCACGGACCAATTCCGCTTCCTCGAGAGCGGGCTCGTTCGCGGAGCTGATCGTGATCACCACTGGTGTGATCATCAACAGG
>Ga0255055_10001439_pt1 | contig 17413 bp, 16 predicted proteins | sample JV7_2_27_MG_FD_188633 | JGI IMG/M metagenome (GOLD analysis project Ga0255055, IMG submission 188633) | Seawater microbial communities from Jervis Inlet, British Columbia, Canada - JV7_2_27 | ecosystem: Environmental > Aquatic > Marine > Inlet | place: Canada: British Columbia | collected... | reverse complement strand
CCAGTTGTTTACGGCCCAATTGATTCCTTCGCCTATAAAGTGGAACTCAAACATGAAGACCGGCGCAATGTTCGCTACCTGTTGGAATCCGGTGTTGAATTTGGCCTTATGACCGATCATCCGGTAACCCTTGCGCGTCAGCTATTGCTGCAAACGCGCTGGTTTTTGCGGGCCGGCTTATCCAAGCAACAGGCCATTGAATTGATATCACGCCGCAATGCCAGAATCCTGGGACTTGATGACCGACTCGGCACCCTGGAAAAAGGCAAATGGGCATCTTTTGTTTGCTGGAACGGGGATCCTTTTGATCTGGCCAGCTATCCGGTGGCGGTGTACGGGGAGGGCGAACTACTTTATTCGGAATAATACTGAAATGTTCAATTTCGTTTTAAGTTAAAAATCCGAAATACGAAATCCGAATTTCGAAACAATATCGAAATTATAAATTCGAATGTTCAAAACAGGTTTTGAATTTGGGTCATTTGGTATTCGAATTTGTTTCGGATTTCGATATTCGAGTTTCGTATTTACCTTCTAATTTGTAAACTGAATATGGCCACAAAGCGTCTGTATTCTATAAAAAACCAAATGAACAACAAAGGAAAAGACAATGCCTGATCATGATAAACGCGTGGCATTGGTGACCGGGGCAAATCGGGGCATCGGGTATGCCATCAGCCGCCCGCTTGGCCAGCAAAACATTACGGTGATTCTGGGAACCAGAGATCCGAACAAAGGTGCGGCCGCCTGTTCCCGCCTGCAGAGAGAAGGTCTGGAGGTGCATTTTGAGCTGCTGGATGTCGCCGATGAAAAAAGCATAAAATCAGCCATTGAAAACATTCGGGCACAGTTTGGGCGGCTGGATATTCTCGTGAACAATGCCGGTATCATGATCGATGGAGAAGTAGATGCCCGCAATGTCGATCAGGAGACGATTCAGCAAACTTTACAAACCAACGTAATCGGGCCTTTGCTGCTATGCCAGCATTGCATTCCATTAATGAAAGCAGGCGGTTATGGTCGTATCGTTAATATGAGCAGCACGCTGGGATCCCTGACAGATATGGCCGATCCAGGATCGGGGTATGCCAGTGTGCGTACCCCGGCGTACCGCCTTTCCAAAGCAGCGCTAAACTGTATTACCACGCTGCTGGCCAAAGAGGTCCGCGACGATAACATTTTGATAAATTCAGCCTGCCCGGGCTGGGTAAGGACAGATATGGGCGGCGACCATGCGCCGTTGACTCCTGAGCAGGGTGCGGACACCCCGGTTTGGCTGGCCACTTTACCGGATGGCGGGCCCACGGGTGGTTTCTACAGAGAGCGCACGTTGATTCCGTGGTAAAATGAACCCTGTTGGATTTGATTACAATGAAAGTGTCAGCTGAAAAGAATTTTACTTAGCGGGTGCAGATTGCTCACTGGCACCTAGTGTCATGTCCTACAAAAATGTTATAAAAGTCATGTGGTATATTTTAGTTCAGTTGAGTTCTATACAGATTTCTGGCCACTGGTCACTGGCTACTGGCCGGAAGCAAGAAGCCAGAAGCCAGAAGCCAGGGGCTGACACCTGACACCTAAAATAAAACGAATTAACTTCGAGATTTGGTGCCTGAAATTTGGGATTTAAACGAATTTATTTTTGAAAAAGCAGATTGATACAACCGATCCGTGTTTTGTAAATTACTTGCAGGAAGCAACACTAGATGCTTTTCGGTGTTGCAAATGCCAAATCGATGGGTATAATATTGTCAGCAAAATAGGATAAAAGTTATGCTCATCTTAAGGATTCCGGGCTTAAAAAAGGAGGTCCTATGGAAAAGCGCTATCAACGTATTATGGGACTGGTGATGCTGATCTTTGCAGCAGGCCTCATTCTGGGCAGTGTAAGTGTTGCAGGAGAGAAGAAGGATATGAAGGGCTGGGAAGTCGATAGTCCTTACAACCAGCTGTACGACGTAAAAGAATATGAGAAATTCAGAGCCTGGGTCGTCGGATTTAAAGAAGAGTCGCCTATGAAGGGTATGTCAAAAGCCACCATTATGATTGTGAAGGATGGGGAAGATATCATCGATGTGCACCTTTGTCCGACCTGGTTTGCCAAACCCGGAGACATCGGTGTCAAAAAAGGCGATCGGGTTAAAATAAAAGGCGTTTGGGCCGAGATCAATGAAGAAGATGTATTTATGGCATCCAAGGTCAAAAAGGGTGATTTTTTTGATTTTAAAGTGCGCTTGACCAAAAACGGCAAACCGTTTTGGACCATGAGCAAAGAGGAACTTGCCTGGGAGCGCCTGCCGGACGAAGAAAAAAAAGCACGAATCGCAAAAGGGGCAGGACCCCCCGGAACGAAATCTCAGTAAAAAATAACAACGATGGCGAAACGAGACTGGCATCCCGGAGAACTGCTTGAATTATCGGGGTATTTCTGGAAGACTTGCACACTGCATGCCGCCGTTAAACTGGATGTATTTACCCTCATTATCATCCATGAATTTATCCTTAATAATTCCATGGACGGCCCCCTTTTCCCGGCCCTTTTTTCTCTCAATATGATGCTGGGAACCGATTCCGGTCAGGCCTATTCTGAGCAGCAATTAATGGATATGCTTGCCGCCGGCGGAGCAAAAGACATTCAGCGCCTGCCAATCCAAACCCCCAACGATTCCAGCCTCATCACCGGCATTGTTTGAACCTTTTTAATTCATGCTCACGCAAAGCCGCTAATAATTTTTATGATATCAAACAATTAGAACTGGTCTTAAAGCAGTATTGTTTTAATAGATCCGTGAAATGCTTTTAAAAGCATTTATTGACAATTGGCGGTGGAGATGCTTTCTTTCGGGTTTCAAAGTCGCAGAGGCCTTCACCGTGGGGAGTGGGGCGAATGAAAGGAGCATAAGCACGAATGGCAGATAAAGCCTTTGAGCCGACCGGTATGATGGGGCCCCAGATTTTCGGGCTGCCGGTTGATAAGGAAACACTGTTTTCCAATCACAAAAAAATCTATAAAAAGCGCATCGAAAATCGACAGCGCAAGCTGATTGTCAAACTGCCATTTCTCAAACCTTTTTTAAAAACAGGTGAGAAAATTTTACTGGTTTCGACCGGATATTCGCCGATAACATCCCTTGCCCAATATGCAACCGGGTTTTTATTTGTTTATTTAAAGCGATCTTTGTTTGTATTTACCAATCACCGCATTTTTCATGTGCCCACCACTCCAAACTACCAATTTAAAGACGCTATCGCTCAAATATACTATGATGGTTGTCAATCCATTTCCTTGAAGGGAGGGACCCTGGTTGTTCAGTATGCCAAATTCGGGAAGATGGAAAAATTTAGGGCCATTGCGCTTTCGGAAAGAAAAAAAATCAGGGCCCTGCTAAAGAGCAAGCCGTTTTCGGGAACCAAAACTCAGTTAGGCGAACGTTTCCACCTCTGTCCGCAATGCACCCGTCCGCTGTCGATCGGCAAGTACGTCTGCGAATCCTGTCAACTGAAGTTCAAAAATAAAATTGTCGCGTATATTATTGCCATTATCTTTCCAGGCGGGGGCTATTTCTATACGCGCCATTATTTAATCGGGCTGTTGAATGCGATTGTCGAAACATTTCTACTGGCTTACATCGCTGTGACGCTGCAGAACGTGCTGAATAAGATTGAAGGCAGTCTGAAGTATCTGGCGATGATGGGCGCCATTTATCTGGCTGTAAAAATTATTTCTGTTATTCATTCCACCCATTTTATCAACGAGTTTGTCCCCAGAAAAAAACAGATTGAAACCAATCCCGCCACCGCAAAACCGCGACCGCAAAACCAAAATCAGGTGGCAGAAGACAGCAAATAAAAATGGGCAAACAAAAGCCTTACGCCTTAACCTTTCACTAGCCTTGTTTATCTGACTATTTTGTTAGAAGCGGTCTCAAAAATGGTAGATTACGTTCAAGGGTCCGCCTCCGGCGGATTAGATCCATAGTCGTGGTAAATCTTGGCCTGATCATCCATCACGCCGAATTCCGGCTGTAGCGCCGCCTCCAGGATGCGCTTGTCTCCGGTGATCATCACCAGAGCCTTGGCGATCTCCAGGGGAAATCGGCGGTTGTGCTTCCCGGCCGCGCACCAATTGTTCAATGCTTGAATGGATATTTCCTCCCCGACTAATCGGGAAAGCACTTTTGCCACATCCTCCCGGTCCAACCGCAATCGTCGAGTGCCTGTTTTAGAGCCTCATGCACTGCTTCCTTCGTCCGGAGGGACCCCGCTCTGAGATGAAAAGTGCGGGTTTTAGTCAGTTGCAGGGCTATTTGAATAGGTTTTGCGTCCAAAACTTGACCTCATCTATACGTTGCAAATTCTTACCTGTGGTGATAGCCTTAAACGCTGAATCATGTATTTGACTATGATTTTAGTCGCGTTTGCGATAAAAGTTAAGAAAAAAATCGTTTATGGGACATATAGTTGAAAGATTGTGGGAGCTGATTCGCGAACACGCTAATGGTAAGCCTACTGTTTTTGCTAAAAAAGCAGAGATACCGCATAGCACTTTCCATGCTTACATAAATGGGAGATCGCCACATACAGAACATTTAGTTCGTATTCGCGACACATTCAGAGTTAATCTTGATTGGTTATTAACCGGGGAAGGAGGTAAATGTATAAAGGAAGAGCCTGAAAGCCCCATCGACATGGGTCTGTTGGAGGACACGATCGAAGTTGTTGAAGGATGGCTGAAAAGTGAAGGCAAGACACTGGAGCCGGCTAAAAAGGCCGAGGTCATTATCTATGTTTATGAAGAATATCTCGAGCGTGAAGAAAAACCGGATATTCGAAATGTTGGACGCATACTGAAGCTGGTTGCATAAATAGTCTGCTTGGTGTCTGGGAAAGGGATTCTAATAAGAAGCTCTGGAGGGGCATTATGACAGAAAAGGATCGTAAGGACAAAATTAAAAAAATCCTATCCGAAGCAAAACCCGCCAATAAAAATAGTCTTCAATCAAATCAAGAGAAGCCGTCTTTTAATAACACCACAGAAATTAATGGAAAAGAAAGCCTGGCTCACTTTGGCAACGGCAATATCATCATCGACCGGCGCAAAACAGTGATTATTAATAAAGACCGGCCGGACACAGACCCAAAAAAGAAACACAAACCAGCACGGACAGCAGCCATTGCCTGCGCATTTCTGATTATACCCTTAACGATCACGATTCAAAGTGACACATTTAAAAAAAATCAAAACCTATTCGCTCCTGCATCGTTCTCCTCATCCGTAATGGAACTTCCGGATCCTGCCAGCGATATTTCCATTACTCCCGCAGCGCTCCCCACTCCGTCGACACCTGAGCTTGCTCCGCCTGTTACCTATTATAATAATAGATGCTTCAGCCCCGGCTGCAGCTCACGAAAATATCTCATCCGCCGCCCAGTTACTGATCTGAACGCTAAAAACGAACTTACTTCCTTATAATAGCGATAAGAAGTTTAATTGGTAATGAAAGCATAAAACAAAATCAGAAAGGCTATTATGAGCAAAAAGACATCGGTGGTTACAAGCTCGTCCAATTTAGATTCTGGCAAAACAACTACTACCACCACAGAACTGCCGGAATGGATACTAAAACAACAAGACGATCAAAGAGGACTTGATGCGAGCAAAAAAATAGTTGAAAGCAACCCCCATTTGGAAAATGTTAAAGACCAATTACCAGACTTGTTGAATTCTTTGCTTGAGGGAGATAACGAATCATCGATTATTAAAGAGGGGCCTGTCATAAATATTATTAACCTAAGTGGACCCAACGCTAGTGTTTATTTGAAATCCAAAGATTGTTCATCAAACATTGCCAACATTACACCCGATGACGCATTTGGGGAACTTAAAGAGATAATTTCGACAAATATTCAGGAAGAAACAAAGCGTTTAGAATTGCTTTTAAAAATTAAGGAGCTTGAACAGACAAGGGGTACGAGCGATTATTTACAAAAATATACCGAATTTATTGCCGCTGCGGCGAATCATATTACATTCTTTCAGCCGATCCTTCCAGTTTTGGCCCAATGGCTAAATCAATAGAGTTCCAATTTTAATAATTTCTAAGCAAAAGGAGGTCCTTTATGTTTACGATCTGCACGAACGGGGATTGCAGCCAGCAGTATAGGATCAAACTTGAGATGCTTGGCTCAATGGCGCGATGTAAAAAGTGTAATAATGTATTTAATATAGAAGAGTATGTTCAGCGTCCAAAAGTATTCGATTTAGAGCCACCTGATGAAGAAGCCCCTGAAGAGGACTCACCGGAAGGCAACAAGCAAAGACGGTCACCTAAAGAGGTTATGGAACAGCATATCGAACGCATCAAAACTGAAGTTAATGAAATTATACCCCGTTTAAACCTTTCGTACGAAAAAAAGGGCAATGAAAGTGACACGCGCCTGCTGATAAACAAAATGCTTCAGAATATTTTGGGATATAAAATCGAGGATATTAAAACTGAGCAAAAAATTGAGGGGCGCCGAGCTGACTATGTTCTAACGGTGAAAGGTGAAGATGCACTTGTGATCGAAGCAAAAAAAATAGGGATGTCTCTTAGGGAAAGGCAGATTTTTCAAGCAACATCATACGGAGCCTATGCAGGCATAAAGTGGGCTCTTCTAACAAATGCTTTGGTTTGGCAACTTTATCATATATCAACGGGAGATAAGATAGAAACAGATCTTGTTTTTACCATTGACCTTATGGATGGCCTTGACGATGAGGAAGCCCGTTGTTTTTACCTGATATCAAAGCACGGAATGTCCCGGAAAAACTTATTGAAAAATGTATGGCGGAAAATCAGCACGCTGTGTTCTGATAATATCGTAAGTGCCATTCTTACGGATGAAGTTATTGCTAAAATCAGAACCACCCTGACCAAACAAACTGGCTACCGGGTAACCGACGATGATTTAAGGACGGCTATAGAGGAAAATATCCTGCAATTGTAAAATAATCTCTCAAGTCGACAATCCGATATTTTTCCAAGCAAAAAGAGGGGCTATGGTAGATTATATCAACAAAAGCTGGAAAATATTTATAGCCAATTTAAATGAAATTTCTGCCGGATACAAAGGCGCATTAGCCATATTTTTTTTATTTGCTGTATTCTTGCTCTTTTACAACATATCCAAAAGATTTAAAAAAAATGAGAGAGGAAGATGAAGCTTCATCCGGCCACGTCAAGCTTAAATTTTTTGGGATTTCATTTACGTATCTGTAGTTTAGCGCAATTTGTGATATTGGCAAGGTACATGTACCTATACCTGATTAAAAAGCGACTTTCGACACTCTTTAGCCAAACAGAGGCTTACGGCCGATAAATAATACTATGTTGTTTCTGATAACATTACAAAATGTATGTTATTCAGAACTTATTGACGGTAATAGCCAAGAAAAAACTATATAATCACTTGTTCGGTGAAGGAGGTGGATGTATGGCTGCACGCACAAAAAAGCTCATCAAAAAAGCATCTTCAAGTAGCACCAAGACAAAAACCAAAAGAGTAACCTCAAAATCAAAGGCGACGCCAAAGCGCCCCACATCCTCGAAAGTTTCACCACCTGCCAATGCTGCCCATGCAAATCAAGGCGAGAAGGAGAAATCCAAAAAGAAGGTAGGCCTCTCCTTAAACTGGAATCGTGCGATTCACATAAATACGACAATTAACGATGCTCTTCTAAGGGAAATGACGCCGGTTATTCTCCAGATGAAGCAAGAAAGCTCCGAGCCAATTACTGTGGGCATCGATAGCCCTGGAGGCAGTATCGATGCAGTTGGGTCACTTATAGGATTGCTACAAGCTCCAGATCAGGACGGCAGACGCGCTCCGATATACACAGTTTCCACAAATAGAGCTTATAGCGCTGCCGCCACCCTCCTTGCGTTCGGAGAGTACTCAGTTGCATTCCCGCATTCTCAAATACTCTACCATGATATGCGTTACTCAGGCATAGACGATGTAACACCCTCGAAGGCTTTACGAACAGCACGCGAGTTAGAAAGAAGAAACGCGGATTTAGCGCTTAAGCTTGCACACCAAATACGACAGAGACTAATCTGGGTCTATCTGGACCTTCAATCCGATTTTTCCGATGTCAGAGAACGATACAGCGGTTTTTCAAAGGAATTCGATGATGCTTTCAAGGAGGTTCTTGACCGCAAACAGGCTCACGTCGTAGATGTTGTCGCATTCTCGCTTGCATTGTTTCGAAAACTGACCTCACCAGTTGACAACGAGATCGCAATTCAACCACTGCGCCTTCTAAAGACTTGGGTGCAAATCGAAAGGATCGGACAACGTCTCCCAAAGGAAATTGCCAATGGCAAGAAATCAGTTGACTTCGTTCAAGGTATCGACGATCTGGTGACCGAAATCCGTAATATGGATGCTGGCAATGACCAATCAGCCAAGACGCCAGGACCTGAGCCTCATACCGGATTAGACGAGAATGATAGGAAAGACATTAAACTGTTGATTCAAGTACTTGCTCGACGATTCGCTACAGACAAAAATCTGAATATCTTAGATGATGGTCTTGATATCATAACTGAGGACTTCTCGTTCATAAAAGACATCAATAGTGATCAACATATTTATGCGATAACAAATTTAATGATTGAACACGGTCACATTTTTTTTGGTCGTCCTATCTATGAAAAACTAAAAAAAACCAAGGATGACCAAGAGCGCTACAAGATTCTTAGCCCAGTCTACCCCCAGGCACGCATGTTATGGCATTACATGGTACTCATTTGCAGGTGCCTATGCAGAGGAGAACATTTCCTCACTCCCGGAGACGCTCAGTTGCTTGGGTTGGTTGATGAAGTTATTGGTGGAGGACCAGTCGAAAGCAGAAGGGAGTGGCGGAAGGCAAGCCCTGACTACGATTAATTTAAGGCAAACTGGTGCACCGGACCAGTCATTTCAGCGGATCGCTTACGCGCCCGCTGAATTCCAACGTAAGTTGCATATCTAAATCATACATTTAACAAGATTTGCGGAACTTGTGTTACCTGCTATGTACCTGTACATAATTATGCCTCCAAAAGTTCAGGTATTGTAAAAGTATCTGAACTTTTATGATCTGGAGCTATTCATAGGTCAATTATTGCTTTAATCACAATCTTTTAAAAATATTTGATCTCAACGCGAAATTTTTAAATTTTTGGTGCGGAAAATTTTTCTATCAAAACATCTTTGAAAAATCGCACAAAACAGGAGGCGTGTAAAGCAAGGCCAAGCCCCTCTCCGGCGAGGTCAAAACTTAAATTTTTGGGATTTTATCTCCGTATCTGCAGTTTAGCGCAATTTGTGATATTGATATCTGAAATTTGAAGAGCTCACATTTAGGACCTTTTTGTAAATCATTATAATTTACATGATAAACAGAACTGCATAATCACTGGACCGACAATCTTTAAAGGTAACAAATGCCTCGAATAGATATATCAGAAACAATAAAGCTGATTGATTTTCCAAAAGAGATATGGGAGTGGCTCGACTTGTTCGGGGATATTGTGGTTGCGACTCAATCTGAGGCAATATATCAAGACAAAGGTTTTGTTGCAGAAACTCTATTTAAAAAGATTCTGCTTTTTACAATCCAGAAAGATATATCAACATTAAATACAATATATTTCATTCTACGCTGTGAATTGATTCATCAAGCAGCTTCGCATGTTCGGCTTTTTTGCGAAAGTTTAATCACCTTGAAATACATATCGATTGATCAGAATTTAAGATCGGATCTTTTTTGGGGATACTCCGACATAGAAGCTTATAAAATAATATCATCAATTCTTAAGTGGGAAAAAGATAAGGCAAAAGAAGTTCATGTAAAGAAAGTTGAAGACCTTTTTCCAACTATTAAAGAAAAATACGAGGCAGCAATCCATAATTATACTTTCATCAACAAAAACGATATAAAAAGACCATTCTTCACTTGGTGTAATAAAAGTATTGCCAATCAAGCTTCAGAATGCGGTTCTGAATTCAAAAGGCTTTATGAGCTTGTATATAAGCAAATGAGCTCGTATATACATGGTTCCGCTTGGTCTCTACGAAGACAAATTTCATATAGCAGGGCGCATTATGACTCTGATATTGTGTTAATTGATGTTGCAACAATTATTAGAACTGCTTTGGTCATTTGGGAAGAGTGGGCAAAATTTTGTATATCTACCCTTGGCTGGAGACTTCACGATACACTTTTAGATTTGCCAAAAAGGATAGATGAATTGGATGAAAGACACTTTCCACAAAGATAATTTTAATGCATAACGGCAAAGACTTCGCATAGCGATGATACCTCGCAGTTCTGCTGCGGGATAGTTCATTCACAATCTTTCAAAAAATATTTAATCTCGACGCGAAGTTTTAAAATTTTGGCGCGGAAAATTTTCCCATCAAAGCATCTTTGAAAAATCGCACAAAACAGGGGAAGTGTAAAGCAGTGTCAAGACCCTCCCCGGTCACTTATAACAATTTTAGGCACTTAGATTTATCACCCCCCTACACTTTATGCCTTTTTGAGATCGCTTCTATTTGTTCCACGAGAATAATGCAGCCCCCAAAGTTAAAAACCCCAGCGTCATCAACGAAAGAATCATAATTTCCGGGCCGACGTCGAGCAGTCCGGCGCCGTCGTGCATGACCTTGCGGGCGGCGGTCAACATGTGCGTCAGCGGAAAAATCTTTGCGAAACTTTTAACCCACCCTGGTGCGCCTTCCAGCGAAAACCACACCTCGGATAAAAACATCATCGGCCAGGAAATAAAATTTAAAATTCCGGTGGTAAATTCCTCACTGGTTCCCCTGGAGGCCAGCACCAGACCCAGGGCTGTCAGACTCAGACTGCCCAGAAAGAAAATGACAAACAAATTGATATAAGAGCCCTGCACATTGAACCCAAAAATTAGATCGCAGCCGGTCCAGACGATCACCAGGGTAAACATGAGTAGAAAAATTCGGGAGATGGCCTGGGCCGTGAGATACTCAAAGGCCGTTAAGGGCGTGGCTTTCAGTCGCTTTAACACGCCGTTTTTACGATAGCGTACGACTACATATCCGACTCCCCAGAGGGCGCTGAACATCATGTTCATCGCCAGGATGCCCGGAAACAGCCAGTCGATATAACGGATCGCACTTCCTTGAATTTCCTTTTTTTCAGCGTTGGGCTCGCTTACGGGTGGAATCAGGCTGGCTTTAAACATTTGCTCGACAACGTATCCTTTGGGTGAAGCATCGCTGACCCAGTATTGATGGGGTGCCTTACCGATTTTTAATAAAAAATCAATGCGGTGATGCTCTAGTTTCTGCAGGCCTTCCTCGGCATTTGGAAACCCGATAAATTTGAGATATTGCATCTCTTTTAAGCGTTGCGGGATGTGGAGTTGGGCAATGGAAACCTGTTTTGTCTCGGATGGAAATAGGCCGATTTTATATTCAGTGTAGGTCTTGCCACCGAAGATAATTCCGAACCCGGCCACCAGCAGAAAGGGAAATAGAAAGTTCCAGCCGAAAGCCGAACGGTCGCGGAAGAATTCAAGATTTCTGGCCTTTAAAATGGACCACAGTCGTTTAAAGCTCATGCCTATTCTCGCAGCTTGCGTCCGGTTAGATTTAAAAACACGGTTTCCAGGTTGGGCGACCGAACCGTGATATCGGTTAAATCGACATCATGGGAGATTAATTGCTCCAGACATTGATTGATATCATCGGTCTTAATTTCGATGGTATCTTTGACTTCACGAACGGGTAGCGGAAAGCTGTTTGCCTTGAGAGCATAGCACTCCCGGGGGAGGACCACGGTAATCCCGCGGCTGTATTGTCGAATCAGCTCATCGGGGGATGCCTGCGCAATGATCTTGCCGTAATCCATAATGGCCACTTCATCACAGAGATACTGCGCTTCTTCCATGTAATGGGTGGTCAGAATGAGAGTTTTTCCTTCGGCCTTAATTCCTCGAATCAGATCCCATAAATTGCGACGGGCCTGGGGGTCCAGTCCGGTCGAAGGCTCATCTAAAAAGAGCAGCTCGGGCCGGTTAATCAGGGCCAGGGCCAGCAGAAAGCGCTGGCGTTGTCCGCCGGATATTTTGTCATTGTATTGATCCAGAAACTCATCCAGGCGGCACAGCTTCACCAGCTCTTCGACGGAAGCGGTCTTCGTGAAAAAGCTTTGAAACGTTTCCAATGTTTCACGGACCGTCAGAAGATTTAACAGGGCCGTACTCTGAAACTGAATGCCAACCTCTTCTCTAAATGATGGCATGCGGGGCGCACCTTTATAAAAAATCTCACCGGCTGTCGGCGGGATGACGTCTTCAATAACTTCAATCGTAGTGGTTTTGCCGGCGCCGTTGGGTCCCAGCAGGCCGAAACAGACCCCCTTACGAAGGGCAAAGCTGACCCCGTCAACCGCGACCACCTGATTGTATTTTTTTACCAAGTTTTTGACTTCGAGGATTGTTTCCATTTTAAACTTAATTTTGCCACAGACCCACACAGACGCACACGGACCCTTTGTTCGGCCGACCCTGGCCGAACAAAAACGGTCATCCCGCTTCGCGGGATAAAATCCGTGCTCATCTGTGGCGATTTGTAATTTGAAACACGTCTGTCTTACCTATAGCCTTGCTAATTATTTACTGTATTGCCCGCAGGGCATACAGTTTTTCCTCGGGCAATGTCGGCCGAGGAAATACTTTTGTCTGTGTATGTCTGTGTGGGTCTGTGGCTAATTGCTAAAATTATTTTAGCTATCATAAACCTCGAATTTAAGATATCAATACTTTTTTGCATCTGATTTTGATTGGGCTGCCCCGGTTGCATGATGTCTGCTCTGAACCGAAAATTCGCTGCGGCCTAAATGGCTTGACATTCTTTTTTGGGCACCTTAGTTTTTCCCAGCAATACTGGCGTTGCTATCTGGAAATCTTTTCACCAAAAAGAACCCAAAGATTGCAGCAAAATTTACTAGTTTGTTATTTCGTGCCCTTTGTGCCTTTGTGGTATAAACAAGATATGCGCAAAATTTTAGATTAAAAGGTTGAACCTATGCCACCGGTTGTATCGATCGTCGGACGCTCTCAATCCGGCAAAACCACACTTATTGAAAAGCTGATTCCCGAATTCAAAAAACGCGGATACACAGTCGGCACCATTAAACACTCGCACCATAACCCCGACATCGACCGGTCGGGCAAGGACAGTTCTCGGCATAAAGCTGCCGGCGCCGATACCGTTATTTTTCACTCACCCGGAAAAATTGCCATGGTTAGAAATGACCACACCGGCGACCTGGATAGTCTGCTGGGCTATTTTAATGATGTCGATCTGGTCATCACCGAAGGCTACAAAACAGGCAACCGGCCCAAGATCGAGATCGTGCGCTCTGCGCGGCATAGCGAGCCGCTTTTAAAAGATGACGAGCTTCTGATTGCAGTGGTGACCGATGTGGATCTTCAATTAAGCGTACCCAGGTTCGGATTTGAAGATGTTGTACCGTTGGCCGATATGATCGAAACAAAATTTCTATGAAACCTTCATTGTCTGCAACCGCCTCCCAGGGCCTGACCTGGCCCGAACTTGTCCCCGGTACCCTGTTAAAACGCTACAAGCGGTTTTATTTTATCCAGAGAATGGATGCCCAGCTATTTCAGCCGGCCGATCACATCGATCCCGAGTATGGCCGCAGGCTGCGGCAAGCGGTTGCAAAAGGAATTGAAGTTCTGGCGTATGATGTTCGCATAGATTTGCAAAACATTGAATTGAATAAGAAAATTCCCTGGGAGCTTTAATGCCGGGCTGTCAGGGATATTTGACATAGGCATCAAAATCATATACCTAAATTGAGCGTTTCAAATTTAAAAAGGGTTTTTACATTATATTCAATGAATTCTACCCGTCGAGAGCCTCAGGGTCGAACGATCGAATTTTATTTTTTCGCCGCTGACCATAATAATGTTCAAAAAAAAGGAATTGCGGCATATGTGGTTGTAGAAAAAAACGTTTGAATACCGAAACGTTTTTTAACAACCACTATTAAATTTGAAACCCTTCGGGCTTGCCGATCTTACTCCGCCTGCGGCGGATTAGATGCCGTTCCGCATAGGCGACTATAGCGGAACGACATCTGCCTTGTAGCTGCGGCAATCCTCCAGAGGCGGATCTTCGGTCCTCCAAAGGCGGATCTTCGACCTCGGCAATCGTACAAATTATGATTCAGCCAAAAAGCAAATTGGATGACGATCTTTCTAATTTCTCATCTGTTTTAATGCAAAATTCAGCATATATTTTCTTTATGGCGATTAATGGAAATGTAGAAAGATGTCGGATTATTCTTTAGAAAATTTGATGTGCCACCGCGATAATCTGGAAAATGTCCTTGATAATCTCAAAGAAGGGATTATTGCCCACAACATGGACCGGCGCATCTTTTTTTTTAATACCGAAGCCGAACGCATCACCGGTTACCGGCGTGAAGAAGTGCTGGGTCGGGATTGCCATGCGGTCTTCGGCAGCCCGTTTTGCGGGGGTCGCTGTGTTTTTTGTGATGACTCGCCCAAACTGGCTGAGAAATCGGAATACACGCTGAACATCAGCACCAAAACCGGCGAGCAGCGACGCATCGAGATGACGGTCACCAGCATGCGGGATGCCGATGAACAGTATACCGGTGTGCTGACATCATTTAAAGATGTTACCGATATTTTCAGTCTCAAAGAGCGCGCCGGGGAGCTGACCAGCTTTAGCAACATCATCGGCCAGGACAGCAAGATGGTATCGATCTTTAAACAGATCAAAGATGTTGCCGATTATGATTACCCGGTTCACATCTCCGGTGAAACGGGCACCGGCAAAGAGCTGGTGGCTGCAGCCATCCACAGCGAATGCCGTCGCGGCGGCGCACCCTTTGTACCGATTAATTGCGGAGCCCTGCCGGAGGGCCTGATTGAAAGTGAACTTTTCGGACATGTCAAAGGCGCCTTTACCGGGGCCATCAGGGATAAAAAGGGGCGTTTTGAACTGGCGGATACCGGTACGGTGTTTCTGGATGAGGTGACCGAGCTTTCGAATAACATGCAGGCCAAGATTTTGCGCTTTTTGCAGGAAGGCGAGTTTGAAAGGGTCGGCGGAGAAAAGACCATTGGCGTCGATGCGCGTGTGGTCAGTGCCACCAACAAAAATCTGAAAGAAGCGGTTAAGCGCGGCCAGTTCCGCGAAGATCTTTATTACCGGCTGAATGTGATCCCCATCTATCTTCCGCCGCTGCGCGACCGTAAAATCGACATTCCCCTGCTGAGCGAGCATTTTTTACAGGAAGCCCGGGAGCGTTACGGCAAGGAAAAGCTGAAGATTTCCAGCAAGGCCATGTCTCTGATGCTGGATTACCGCTGGCCGGGCAATGTGCGCGAATTACAAAATGCGATTCAGTTCGCCATTGTGAAATCCAACGACCGCGTGATCTCGGCCGATGATCTGCCGTTGGAGCTGCGCGATCTTGAAAATATCTGCGTCCGGCGGGGCCCGTCCCGCAAGCTGGATGTGGATTCGGTTCGATCGGCGCTTGAGCGAAGCGGCGGTAACAAGGTTAAAGCCGCCAAACTGCTCGGTGTGGGTCGCGCCACTTTATACCGTTTTTTGGGCGATCACCCGGATATGCTTGAAACTGTAAATTTACCGTTTTAGGTTATCCCGTTGAGCTGGTTTAGCTTCTTGTCCTGTTAAAATAGGAAAAAATCTGATAATTCGTGGCTGGAAGCCACTCCCACTATTTTTATACATCATATTACCCTTTATGTACTTAATGCCAAAAAAAATGTGGGATCCCTCTCTACGGGAGATATTCGAGTATTTTGAATCGGTTTGGTACACAGCCATTGGGCGTTAGATGCTTTTTTGAGATAACTTTTGGAAAGTGTAGAAGTAGGGTCGGCCACTGTGCCGGCCTAAAGTAAGCGGGCGCGGTGGCCCGCACTACTTAATTTTGTTCAAGACCAACATTGCCTGAAGGGCTGGCTGGTTTTTGGTTTTCGCCCTCTCAGCGGAAACCAAAAAAGAAAACAAACCTCTGCGCCCTCCTTGCCCTGTTAAATAGTTTGAGATTGTTGGATCGAGATTGACAATTTTAAAATTCCATGGATTATACTTAAATCCAGCAATTTGGCTGAAGAACTCAAACTAAGATTTGAGCGGCAAGAGCTCAAATCTTAGTTAACAGGGTGAACCTCGAGCGCAGCGGGTGTGAGATAATTCTGTAGCTTCAAGAAAGGCCGAGTAAATGCTTACCCTGGAAGAATTAAAAAAAGATAGTGATTTAATCAATGAGGTCGAATGGGATATGACGCCCGCAGAAGCCGTCAAGCAATATCTGGAGTGGGGCAATACCGATTGGGGCAGCGGAAAATACGTCATCCGATCCAAAAGCGATTATACGACCTATTTTGTCGTAAATTGCTGGCGCAAGCCCTATTATATCTATTTGATCCGCCGAAATTCGGAAGAAGCGCTTGAACTGGCAAAATTTGAACTTCCGGTCCAATTTGAAAAAGATGTTTGCGAGCTCAAAGGTGTGTATGCACTGGAAAACGATGTAAAGGCCTGGCTGAAACAAGAGCTGGGGGTCTAAGGAGATATTTATGGATAGGATTGAAAACAGAGAAGAGCTGGATCAGCTGGCCAAGGAATTCCGATACATTATTACGGATATTATGTGCCGGGCGGGAGGAGGACATATCGGCGGCTCTCTGAGTCTGGTGGAAATTATCATCACCCTTTATTTTAGAATTCTGAACCTCAAACCGGATAATCCCCGCTGGGAAGATCGCGACCGCTTCGTATTATCCAAAGGACATGCCGGCCCGACCCTTTATACGGCCCTGGCCTACAAGGGCTTTTTTAAAAAAGACGTGCTGCTGACCCTGAATGCCAACGGCACAAAATTGCCGAGCCATGTGGATCAGGTCATCACACCCGGTGTCGATCAGACCGCGGGTTCGCTGGGTCAGGGCTTGTCGTGTGCGAATGGAATCGCCCTGGCCAACAAACTTCAGAAAAGAACCAATAATGTCTTCTGTATCGTGGGTGACGGCGAATCCCAGGAGGGACAGATATGGGAAGCTGCCATGTTTGCGGCGCAGCATAAACTGGATAACCTGGTGGTCATTACCGACTACAACAAAATGCAGATCGACGCGGAGGTTGAGGAAATCGTATCACTGGAACCGCTGGTGGATAAATGGCGGGCTTTTGGCTGGGAGGTGTTTGAGATGAATGGCCATGATTGGGACGAGATTTATGATACCCTGAACAAGGCCATCGCGGTCAAAGACCGGCCTTCCATGATCGTGGCCCATACGGTAAAGGC
>Ga0255055_10001438_pt1 | contig 17419 bp, 19 predicted proteins | sample JV7_2_27_MG_FD_188633 | JGI IMG/M metagenome (GOLD analysis project Ga0255055, IMG submission 188633) | Seawater microbial communities from Jervis Inlet, British Columbia, Canada - JV7_2_27 | ecosystem: Environmental > Aquatic > Marine > Inlet | place: Canada: British Columbia | collected... | reverse complement strand
TGCAGCGCCGGACACAATGCCATTGTCCGGCTGGCGCGAGCGATTTCCAGTTTATGTGGCCGGCGAGGATGAGCCCTATCCGAGGGATCGCTCGCCTGTTGAGCGCGCATTAGGTGGCGAACAAGCAGAAGTGGATGACATGGAACTGTCAGTAGATGGGCGCCGCGTGCCGCTGGAAGTGCTTGCCAGCCCGATCTTTGACGAGGATGGCCAGGTGCAGTTCGCCGTAGCAGCAATCCAAGACATCAGCGAGCGGAGAAGACTGGAGGGTTCGCTCGAAGCGATCTACCTACTTGGTCGAGAATTAGCGCTAATTCGCGATGAAGCAGCGATTGGAGAGCGGGTGGTCGAGGAAGCACACCACCTCCTGGAATTCGAGGCAGCAGGATTCGGACTTGCGGACGAGCAATCCCGAGAGATGATCTACGGCTACAGCATCCTTGGCTTCAACGAAGAGGATACTGTTCTTCGGTTGCCATTAGACGAGAAACAGCCTAAGAGTATCAGCGCGAAAGTCTATCAGACTGGCGTACTCATGAATGTGCCCGATGTTAGCAAGGAATCGCTCTATCACCAAGGGAGACCGGGTTGGGATTGCCGCTCGGAGCTTTGCGTCCCTATTCGAGTAGGAGATCGAATTCTTGGAGTTCTGAATGCCGAAAGTCAGCAACTGAATCGATTCAGTCGAGACGACGAACGGTTGGTGCAGGCACTTGCGGATCAATGTGGGGTTGCGGTGGAGAACGCTAGATTATACGGAGCGCTCCAGCAGCGCCTGAGGGAACAGACCGCCTTGCAACATGCAGTTTCCTCAATCTCGTCGACGATTGAGCTAGACAGCGTACTGAATGAGATTGCCAAGAGCCTTGGCGAAGCTATCGATTCAACGAGCGTCTTCATCTGTGACTACGACAGTACGCATATCACATCCCGCGTTGTAGCACAGTATGTCGGCTCGGAAGCAAATGATAAAGAAAGAGGCCCCATCCCAGCGGGTGCTGTTTCTATCCCAGAATTTTTTCCCGGCACACTGGAAAAACTCCGGGTGAACCAACCTGCCGTTTCTTATACCAACGACCCTGATTTGCCTGAAGCTCAGCGACAACATTACAACGAATACGACACCTTGACCTCATTATTCATCCCAATGCGAATTGGAGGCAGGTTGGTCGCATATGCTGACCTGTGGGACAGTCGCACGCGGAGGGAATTCTCGCCGCAGGAGATCGCACTATGCGAGGGGATTGCTCAGCAAGCAGCCGTAGCAATTGAAAATGCTCGACTGTACGCGCAAGCACAGGAAGAGCTGATTGAGCGCCGTCGGGTTGAGGAAAAGCTGCAGCTTCATCAAGAGGAGCTCGAGGATCTGGTGATGGAGCGAACGGCCAAGCTGAGCGAGGCCAGCGAGCGGCTAGCGACGCTAAATGACGCAAGCCGCGTGCTGGGAGTGGCGAGTGTAGATGCCGACCAGGTGCATTCGGCCATCCACCGTGCGGTTTCCTGGCTGTTGCCCGCCGAGATCTTCTCCATTTCAGTTGTTGACCACGACCAGGCCGTCGTTGAAGATGTGTACGCAGTAGGGATTGAGAGCCGAAACATTGAAGGCCCATATCCAGTAGCGGACACATTTGTTGATTACATGTTCCGCCATGGATCGTCGCTGTGCATCGACGACGTTCAGATGCTGGAAAAAGCCAATCCGCTTGCTAAATATGTAGAGGCCAACTCCCGATCCGCGCTCGCGGTGTTGCTTCCCGCGGGTGGGCAGAGTATGGGCGTCATGTTGGCGCAATCGGAGACGCCCGACTCATACACCGAGGAGGATGAGAAGATCCTGGAAATGTTGGCCGCGCACGCCGCAACTGCACTTGAGAATGCGAAGCTGTATCAGGTTGTTCAGCGTTCCGCTGCAGATAAAGAAAGGCAGCGGCTGGCCCGTCATCTCCACGACTCAGTCACCCAATCCCTGTACAGCCTGGCTCTGATGACCAATGGCTGGGCAGCAATGTCGGAAAAAGGGGAATTGAAGAATCCTGTAGATTCCTTCCGCCAGCTTGAAGGGCTCAGCGTGCAAGCTCTCGGTGAGATGCGATTGCTGATCCATCAGCTGCGTCCACCGGTTCTTGAAGAGACGGGATTGGTAGGTGCGCTGCAGGAACGACTGGAAGCGGTTGAGCACCGTGTGGGATTGGAAACTAATCTGCTCACCGAAGGCGATCTCGAAGGATTGTCGCAGCAAGTCGAGGAGGAATTTTTCCACATCTCTCAGGAGGCTCTCAACAACGCATTGCGCCATGCCGAAGCCTCAAACATTCAGATACGGATCGTAGTTGAGAATGGCTCCGCAAGTTTGGCGGTTGAAGACGATGGGCGCGGTTTCGATCCTGCGGAATCAAATGGAGGCCTGGGGCTGATCACAATGCGCGAACGCGCTGAAAGCTTGGGAGGCGATTTCAAGCTGATCAGTGATGATGATCACGGAACCGTGGTAGAAGTACGTCTTAAGCTTGGCTCGGACTGAAGGGTGTTTGCATGACAGATAAGATTCGCATCGCAATCGCAGACGATCATCCGATCGTTCGCCAGGGTTTGAGGGTTGCGCTCGGCGCGCAAGACGACCTGGAGCTGGTAGGGGAGGCTTCCAATGGTGCCGAAGCGGTGGAGCTTGCGAATAGCCTGAATCCGGATGTGATGATCATGGATCTGCAGATGCCGGTCATGGACGGCATTACGGCGATCCAGGAGATTACGAAAGAAAATGACAACGCGTGCATATTGGTGCTCACCAGCTTCCCAGACGACAAGAATGTATTCAGCGCAATAAAAGCGGGTGCGATGGGCTTTCTGCTAAAGGAGGCACCGCCTGAGGAGCTGCTGGCTTCCGTTCGAACCGTCTATGGTGGTGAAGCCGCCTTGCACCCGACGATCGCACGGAAATTGATTCAGGAAGTCAAAGCGCCTTCCGAGGATCGTTCCTCGCTGGATCCACTAACACCACGTGAAATGGATGTGCTCAAGTGCCTGGCGCGCGGTCTCTCAAATCGTGAAATCGCGAAAGAGTTGACCGTATCCGTAAGAACGGTAACCACGCACATGCGGAATATCCTTGATAAATTGCATGTGTCCAATCGGACGCAGGCCGCCCTCTACGCTCTTGAACACGGAGTTCAATCTGACTAGCTGATCTCTTTACTTGCGTAGGGGCTCCTGTGCGTGCCCGTGCCAGCAGACCTCCGCATTCAGTTCTCTCGCTAGGCATTTTTGCTTAGCGCTGGACTGAAGCACACCCTCCAAAACCGGAAGCCGAATTACGTACGGACTGCGATGCCTGCGTTGATATTCTGTGGCATCTTAGTGCCATGGCGAATACCGTATCCCCGAGCAACGAATCGACAGCGACAATCGCGTTAGTGGCGCCGGCTTGGCTGCAGGAAGCGCTTCATGTCTTACTGAATGGGACCCAGGGTGTGCTGCTGATTGCGAGCGCTACAAACGTGGATAGCCTGACGAAGCTAGAGATGGAAGGATCTCCCGATTTCGTACTCCTGGACGCGGATAGCGATAACGCAATTGCGGTATCTGAGGTCAAGCGCATCAATCATGCCTGGCCAAAGACCGACTGCATCGCGCTGGTCGATAATACGCGCCAGATTCCACTCCTGAAAGACGTGGGAGTAAGCTTGACTCTTCTAAAGGGAGCATCCCCGAAGCGATTGAGAGAAGTATTGCAAGTACTAGCAGAGCATAAACTCCGCAGCCAGATCGCATTCCGGCCTATGGCCTCTCGGCTATAATCGGTCCTCGAGCGGGGTTGAACCACAAACCTGAAACCCAATAGGTACGAGCCTTTGGTTTCAGCTCCCCCCGTATAGCTAATTTGGCGCGGTAGCTCAGTTGGCAGAGCAGGGGATTCATAAGCCCAAGGCTTGTGAACCGATTGCCAGCAAACAATTGAATCGTAAACACCTGGCGCATTAGCTCAGTTGGCAGAGCAGCGGACTCATAAGCCGCTTGTCCCGTGTTCGAGTCACGGATGCGCCACTTGAGGTCAAACCTATTCATGGTCGCGACCTCTCGGAGCCCCCTGGCTGGTACCGGGGGGTTCCACCTTTAACTGCTTGGAGGGGATATACGGCTCGAAGTCTTTTACTCGGAGCCTCTTTGTGTAGCGAGTGACCATTGCTCCGCCATCATCCCAGCCGCCAGCGAGAGTTATCAAATGCGTCGGCGCGCCCGCCTGACTTGCAACATAGGCCATGCTTCGGCAAAGTGCATGAGGGCTGAAGTGGGGAATTTCTGCGCGTACGGCCCACCTTCGACAGGTTGTTCTCCAGTGATCCCGAGACATTCCTTCGCCTTTGTGGATGCCCTGGACGTTGACAAATATCTCGTCAACTCCGGTCTTTACTATCAGTCGCCGTTCCCGCAACCACGCCTGCATATAGGCTGATGTGACCTCCCCGAATACCCCTGCTTTTTGCTTGCCGCCTTTGCGGCGAGTCACTAGCGTTCGATCATCGAAGTGGATATGGGCCACCTTGAGGTTGCATGTCTCCTTTGACCTCAGCCGACAATCCCAGGCAATGAGCAGCATCACGTAATCTCGCTGATGTGCGAGCCGTTTGAGATCGCAGCTTGCTAGTAGCTTCTCGATTTCCTCAAGGTCGAGGGTGCGTTGTTCTCCCGGCTCCTCTCTCCTGATGCGATGCAGGAGAATTTCACGCGTTCTATTGGTTTCATCCTTCTCGCCGAACGCATAACGGATGTAGCTCTTGAGTGAGGCCAGGGCATTGTGTTGCTGACTATCGCCCCAGGTAGGCTTTGTCCCTAGAAAATCTGTGAAATCGTCGGGGGTTACTTCTGACGCGGATTTGCCATTCCACCACTCGGCAAAGTAGCCAAGGTTTTGGCCGTAGTTTTTCTTAGTGTCAGACGTAAGTGCTGCCTGAGCGAGGTAGGTCTTTATTCGATTCATGGTCGCTTCACTCTCTCCCGCTGGTACGGGTGCGCTGCTCATCACATCATGCCGCTATCTCTGCCTCACGCCTCATAATCAGCCAGAACTCCAGAGCGGCTTTAGTATCCGGGCTCGATTCTTAGGCCGAATCCGACTCTTCGACCTCGTTGGTCTTAATTTGCACGACGCTAGCGGCGGGGCCGCTGGATGATGCCTCGATGTAGGACTGTCTAACATCGGGGTCAGGATCAGTTTGCCTCAGCGCCATGCGGATAACGGATGGAACGTCAACGCCCAGGGCGTCTGCGCGCCTCTGCAACTGCGCCAGTTCATCGTCGTCGACAAATAGATTTATTCGGTGCTCACGTTTTGTCATGTCGCTCCTTCCATATTACGGGAGATAATACCATGTAGTGGTTGTTACTGCAAGGGTGGGTTTTCGATAGTGGCCGGACTAGACGGACGTTTTCGGACATTCAACGAGCCATTATCTCGAGGAGTTCACGGATCGCGTCATCTCTTCCCTCTGGTTGGACATCGAGGAGTATCTCCCTAGATAAATAAAGCCCCAAGGCTGCTTGCTGCCTGGTGTGAGAGTGCTTCAATTATCTAGCCCCTGCCCCTTACAGATTGCCGTGCCAACGACCCATTCGTGGGTCGTTATGTGTTCTGGGCTATGTCCCGATCCTGTCTCGAGCTCTTAAAATCTCGCCAGTCACTCCCTGTCAACTCGATCCATCAGGCTTGTTTAGAGCTTTCGGCCATCGACGAAGTCGCCTGAGTACCCCGTCGTATGACCGCACACGATAGATCGCCAAGGGCTTACCGTCCTTCTCGAGCACAACGTACTGCAACCCCTCCGCCTCTCGTGGGCCGGATGACTCATCTGGCCACTCTCGACCGCCCGAGCGGTAGTAGGCTGCGAGAGCTTTCCTTGTCAGATCATTCACGATTCTACCCTATCTATGTTCCTGAGACATGGTTTTGCGTATGCCGTTAGGGTGGTAGAATAGGTACTCGGAACATTACATCTCGCCACTTGGAATAAGCTCACCATTGAACCGTCAACTCTCTACCGATGTCAGTAAAAATGCGGTCATGGCGTATCTCGCCACTCTCCGACCTGCCAGCAGGAAACGTGTAATTGGGGCCTTGAAGATGGCCTTGCGTTATCTGGCGCCAGGCTTCGACAACCCGCCCATTTTCGAGTACCCATGGCACACGCTCACGGCCGATAAGGTCGAGCAGCTTCTCGGTCTCATATACGAGCAATATCCGAATGGACCGAGTGCCGGACTTGTGGCGACTGCCCTGAAACAGGTCACACGCCGCCTGGCCAGGTCTGGAGAGATCGACCCGCAAGTCTGGGCTCAGATTCAAACCATCAAGAATCCCAGGAACGGATCTAGGACAGCGGCCAATATGTACAGATTGACCAGGGCCGACATTCTCGCCCTGGCTGAAACCTTGGCCCTCGATAGATCTGCTGCCGGAGCCCGTGACGCCGCTATCGTCGCCATCCTGCTCTCCACCGGGCTGAGGATCGGCTCGGTGGCTGCCCTCGATCTGGGGCACGTCGATCTCAACACTGGCCATATCCAGGTAGTGTCTGCCAAAGGCGGACGCCAGGGCAGATGCCGGATCTCCGGAGAAAGTCTGAGGATCGTCCGTCATTGGGCGACCCGCTGGCGAGGCAATCGGCCAGGCCCTCTCTTCGTTCCCGTGTCCAGATCCGACCGAGTTGCAGCAGGCGATCTCTTCTCCGAGCCTAGAAGGCTGAAGACTGGGCCGATTGGGAAGGCACTTAGAAGGCGTTGCAAAGCCGCCGGGCTTCCTGATGACGTAACCGCTCATAGCTTCCGGCGCCATTACATCACTGCCGGAATCAAGAAGGGCGTTGACCTGGCGATCTTGCAAAGAGCCGTCTTCCATGCCAACGTCTCGACCACGGCTGCCTATTCCCAGATCGACGACTCCGAAGTGCTGGAGGCAGTTGCAAACGTGGCTCAGTATCCAAAGACCAACTAGCATGAACATCGTTTCCTGGTCTTTGATTGCTATCGTGTTCACTATAGGTCCCTCATCCGAAGCTCTCCCACATTCTCTGCCTCTGAGCGAAAAATCGAGCCTGTTCCCTCTCCTCCGGCGTCATGCTCTTGTGCCGACGAAAGATAACCCCTTTGGTCGGTTCAAATTCGCAGCCACTTGTGAGCTTCCCAGTCGGTTTCATCGTATCAGGCTCGCCGTCCAGCAAGTCCTCGGGTGTGTCAGGATGGTACTGCACAACGTAGGTCCGTTTGCCCGTCTCCGGGGACTCATACCAGCCTGGAAGCTCTCGAGCAGCTTCCAGCCCTAGCTCACCCATCACCGGCTCGCCGTCTATTTGCGCCCCGCCCAGCTCAGGCAGCTTGTGACCGTGCCACTCAACTCGCCGGCGAATGAACGGTCTACCGTCATCGGTGTACTGTGTCGGATAGCCAGTCGGCGGATTGTGCATGAGCTCAGAAATCTCCGGATTCTCCTGCATCGCCAACTCATCGAACCGCGTCCCGGTCTGCTTTGAGGGCAAGATCGGCTCGCTGGCAACCAGGTACTCGGTCTCCTGCTCAAGCGCAATTGGCTCAGTTACCTTCGCAAAGTAAACCTGCTCTCCGGTCTCGGGCTCGATCACTGTCTCGAGCTCCAGCCTGGCTACCCCTTGATCTACGGGCGGGGTGTGTATCTGTTCCGCTACGTCGCTCTCCGATGGACTGGGTGCGTCCTGCGGCGCTGGTTTTTCCGCTCCGCCCAATTCTGTACTGGAAATCTCCTCCGAGAGCCGATTCACAAGATAGTAGCTCACCGCCAGGTCTCGACTAATCGAGCGTTTCGATCTACCGGATCGAAGATCCGCCAAGATCACTGCCCTAGTCAACTCAGAGAGCTTCTCTGTCATCTAAAATCCCCTAACCTCAACTATGCCATCTCCCGGAATGCCGAGTGCTTGAGCACGAGCCCGGTGAGCCTCGATCTTCTTCTGCGAGACCTTGCGACCCTTAGGTCCAGCTCGCCATACGTCATCGCCGTTGTCCCAAAGGGACAGGTACTCGAACTTGGCTGCGGCTCTCTGCCGAGACTTCCGAAAAATCCGGTTGACCCTTGCTCGCCCGATTGTCATTTCGCTACTGCCCTTCCTGTTCAGCTATGTGGTCCTCGATCAGCTCGAGCCTTTCCTGCAGCTCCCCGGTCTGCAAGAGCTGGTTGAACTCCCTAACTACACCGACCAGTGCTCGAGCTCTGTTGACGCTGTTCGGGTTCATCACGAGCGACTTGAGCACGTCTACCAGGAGCCCCCGCAGCCCTTCAACAGTTCCGACATCGTACTCATCGACTCGCCAGGAAATGTCACGGACCTTCTTGGCAAGCCCTCCACGCATTCTCGCCTTCGACCGATCACGCTTTACGAGCTCGTCCGCCGAATGAACGTAGCACCTGGGGGGATTTGAGTCCAAAAGGGCATAGCCCCTGCACTGACGCCCCGAGATGCGATGCTTGCAACGCCTGGTTGCTGCGTTCTTCTTTGCCAAAACGATCTCCCATACTCATGTGAAGCACTATTCCGATGCCCTACTACACTGTCCCTGCTGCGAGCGCATTTGCCTCGCTCAACGCTCGATCAAAAATGACGCCCCGCCCGGGGCCTTGGCTATTGCCCATTGACTGTAGCCCCTTGCGCTCAATACTCGGATCTGCAATTCCCATCTTGTTTCCTTTTATCACGGCTTCAAAAAAGATGCTACTGCTGTGCAAAATTTCACAAACGCTTCTATCCATCGTACGCCGATTTTCAATCCTCATATTGTCTTACCCTGAATTGAGCCTCAGTCGACGACCGGATCAAAGGCTCTGCGCTACTCGGTTTCACTCTGTCTGAGTCTAGATCGCCAGAATAGGTGCCCAGGGACTTGCGGAAGCCACTTGTTACGCCGTTCTTGTACAGCGCCCACTCGCCACTGCTGCTAGCGGACTGGCTCCATGTCATCAGCCAAGGTACGAAGCCTAAGTCTGCCTGAGATCCAAGATTACGAATTCTCGGAGCCTTCGCTGTTAAGCCGGCTTTTGGCTCCGATGGTGCCGTTCCGTTTTTGCTCATCGTTCCGCCCTCGACTAAATGGATGATATCGAAGCGCGATTACAGATTCTGCGTAAAACACTAGTACCAAACTACTTTGCCATATTTCTGCATGGCTCTGGAGCCGGGGCAAGAACTTCGCCGATTGGCTCTGCCCCCGGCGGTCACAATAAGGCGGTTTTGCCTCCGGCTATGTCGATGTTATGGGAGCGCGATTAAAGATGCTAGCAAAATCAGTAGTGCAAATTACTTCTTCATCCATCTGTGGCTCTGCAGCCGGGCCAGAACTTCGCCAACTGATACTGAATATCCCATTTGTCACCAAGATCTCTGATGCCTCTACCCTGATTATGGGATGTTCAAAATTCACGCCGCTGCGGCTTGAGATTCTTATCAGGCCAGTATTGGCAACTCCGAACATAGGATTGATGAACCGCTAGGGGAACAGGGATCGATGGCGCTTGATGTGTGGCAGGCATTGAAAGCACACCTCCAAGTCGAGTTGCCTCGTACCGTGTTCCATGCCACGCTGTAAGGGGTTGGGATCGAGGGTGGGGCCACCCTTGTTCTAAGTGGGGGTAATGCTTCTGCCAGGGACTGGCTTGCTGATAGATTCGCTACCACGGCTAGCAAAGTATTGACCGGCGTATTGGTCGCCAGTGCAGGTTGAGTTCAAGGTGCGGACATAGCGAGAGTAGGACGGATGAGGGTAGTTTTGTCGATGACACCCAGGATGAGTCCGATTGCTATAATGTCGTAAGCACACGAATCCGCATTTCTGGTAAGGATGATGATCATGAATCAAAAAACCCGCGGCGAGTCTGAAGATGCGCTTACCAAGGCGATAATCAAATTTGAGAGGGAGCACCTGGGTAGGGGCCCGAAAGATGCGCGGACATACTTTATTGATGACATGATTCTGATCAGGCTCAGCGGCCTCATGACATCTGCCGAATCAATGCTGGCGAGAGATAAAACGGGGCAAGAAATAATTAAAGGCACCAGGCGCCAACTAATGGAAGTCTCGCGACCGCTGATCGAGCAAATCGTTCGGGATGTTCTAGGTCTGGACATGATCGGCATACATACCGATATGAGCACCAAGACGGGAGAACGTATCATCGTCTTAATAGTCGACCGAAACTTGGACGAATTGTTCGATTAGGCTGGATGTCTGAATCAGGTCGATGCTTTTGATCTGGAAGATGCGATCTCTACTTCAACGTAATTGTAGGTTCGCATGACCTACGGCGCGGCTGGCACCCGAAAGCGAATGCTATTTCGAAAATACGATAGGGTTCCATGTCAAATAGTCTTCGGCAGATAGCAGTCGGTTCTTATTGCTGAAGTCAAGTATGATTAGCACGGTAAATCAAATATCATAAAACGTCACCTTTTTGGCGGATTGGGCAAACAGTAGTTTCGTCATAGAAACAGCTGGTTGCAGAGTAGGCCGGTGTTCACTCCTAGTCTTGGGAGAAACGCCGGTTTTTTTCTTAATGAGGCTGAAATAGAGTAGGACATGCAAATCCGTGAATGCATGAATCGAGAAATCGTCTCGGTTAGGACGACAAGCACGCTGGGCGAGGCTGCCAATGTTTTGGTTGAGAAGCGCGTTGGCCTGCTTCCGGTCACAGACGATGCCCGTAAGCTCGTAGGCGTAATTGGGCTTTCCGAGATACTGGCGCTGTGTCTCCCCGCCGTTATAGACCTGATCGATGACCTTGACTTCGTGCGTGATTTTGGCGCGCTGGAGGAAATGTGCATCAGTCCCGAGATGCGCGCCCGGCAGATCTTGAGTTTCATGCGCGAACCTATATCCGTCCAGGAAACCACAGGCTTACTGCGCGCCTACACGATGATGTTGCAGCATCGACTGCACGACATGCCCGTCGTCAAGCCGAACGGAACTCTTGTGGGTAGCATCTCCAGAGTAGATATTGGCACGGCGTTTCTGGCGAAAGGGGAGACCGACTCACTCAGCATCCCGCAGAAAGCCTGATGGATGCGATGTCTGCGGGGGCATATTCGCGATTAGCCTGGTTTTGATTTTGATGGGAATCGCAGAGCAGGCCGCAGGCACACCGTAGGGCTGGTGCGACCTACGCCTGGCCCCGGCGAGCCGAACCAAGTCGCCCGCTGGCAATGATTGACGTCCCCGTATTCCACCGAATATAATCCGACTGAGTTTCGATCCATCGGTATGAAATAGAACTACGTTGATACAGGAAGCCAAGGCGGCTCACTGTATCCGGCAGGTTTGGCAAATAGCTATTTCCTAAGTTGGAGAAAGCTGGTTGCAAAATAAGCCGGCGTGCGATCCCAGGACGGGAGCGGCGTCGGCTATTTTCTTGCCAGTCGGCTGGAGGAATTCTGAGCATTAACCGAGTATCACCAATGGAGCTTTGAAGATCTACGAGATGCCTGTATTGATCCTCGGCAAGGATTGCCTGCGTGCTCCCAGGTGCTCATTCGGCGCGGACCCCGATTCCTTCGGCGGTAATGATCTTTACGAAAACAATTTCAGACGCCGTTTCGTCACACGGAATACGGGCTGATGAAAGAAGGATTTTTCTGGCACACCTCGGAGCCCGGCGATGTCCTGGATCGCCTGCGTGTGGATCCGGAACAGGGCCTGTCGGCGCACGAGGTGGAGCAGCGTCTGCGCGAGCACGGGCCCAACGAACTCGTCGAGCGTGGCTTAAAGAGCCCCTGGCACATTCTGTGGGAGCAACTCACTGCGATCATGGTGGTTGTGCTCATCATCGCCGCAGTGGTTTCGTTGCTGCTGGGAGATCAGCTGGATGCGATCATTATCCTCGCCATCGTGGTGCTGAACGCCATCCTGGGATTCGTCCAGGAGTATCGAGCGGAGCGCGCGATGGCGGCCCTGAAGCGGATGGCTGCGCCGGTGGTCAAGGTGCGCCGCGAGGGACAGCTCCAGCAGGTTCCCGCCAGGGAGATCGTGCCCGGCGACATCCTACTGCTTGACGCCGGCGATGCAGTATCCGGTGACGCACGAGTGCTCGAATCGATCAATCTTCGGATCGAAGAAGCTTCGCTCACGGGGGAGTCGATTCCCGTGGAGAAGCATTCCCAGACGCTTTCTGAGGCGCATATTCCGATAGGCGACCGGCGCAATATGCTTCATATGGGCACCACCGCGATTTATGGCCGGGGCAGCGCGGTGGTGGTGGAGACCGGCATGGCTACTCAGTTGGGTCGGATCGCGGAATTGATACAGACAGTAGGCAGCGAGCCGACCCCGCTTCAAAAGCGAATGGCGCAATTAGGAAAGGGGCTCGCGGTGGCTGCGGTTGCCATCGTAGGGGTGGTCTTTGTCTTGGGGCTTCTGCGAGGCGAAGATCTAAAGGAACTGTTCTTGACCGCAATCGCGATGGCTGTGGCCGCGGTCCCTGAAGGGCTACCAGCGGTTGTGACCATCACCCTGGCGCTGGGCGCGCAGCGAATGCTGCGGCGAAGAGCGTTGATCCGAAAATTACCCGCAGTCGAGACTCTGGGATCGGTGACCGTGATCTGCTCGGATAAAACTGGGACGCTCACCGAGAACCGGATGACGGTCAAGATCCTGGAGGTCGCCGGTCACACGCTGAATTTGGCTGAAGCGTTGAAGCAGGGAAACACGGCGGAGGAAGCGATGGCCAATCCCGAGCAAACCGGAGAAGCGCTGCTTCTGGCTGGGGGCGCGCTTTGCAACGATGCTGTGCTGGAGGCAGACACGAATGGTGCTCGCGGCTTTCGCGCGCTGGGCGATCCAACTGAGAGAGCGCTCGTGGTCGCCGCTGCGAGCTACGGGCTGATGAAACCCCGCCTGGAATCGCTCTTTCCGCGCGTGGCTGAGGCGCCGTTCTCCTCCGAGCGCAAACGGATGACCACTTTCCATGAACCGCATCTGGAGGCTCAGAACGGGGAGGTGGGCGCTCTGCTCATATCGTTGTTCAGAAGCAAGAGTCAGCCCTTTGTGGCTTTCGCAAAAGGGGCAACGGAGAGCCTGCTGAAGGTCTGTGATCGGGTCTGGACCGATGTGGGAGTACAGCCGCTCACAGCGGAATGGAGCCAGAGGATCGAGAGCGCTGACGATCGGCTGGCCGGCGATGGTCTGCGCGTGCTTGGGGTCGCGTTTCGAACCTTGCCCGAGGTTTCTACCGAAGGGGAAATGGAACCGCTGGAGCGGGAGCTGATTTTTGTCGGATTGGTAGCCATGATAGACCCTCCACGGCCGAGGGTGAAAGAGGCTGTGGCTATTTCCAGGACCGCCGGCGTCCGCCCTGTAATGATCACCGGCGACCACCCTCAGACGGCGCTACACATCGCGCGCGAGCTGGATATCGCGCGGGACAGCAACATCCTGGCCGGCCAAGAGCTGGAGCGGATGAGCGCCAAGGAGCTGGAAGCCAGGGTGGAGGACGTCGCCGTGTACGCAAGAGTCTCTCCAGAGCACAAGCTCAATATCGTTCGGGCGCTTCAGCGACGTGGGCATGTTGTGGCCATGACGGGCGATGGCGTGAACGACGCGCCGGCGTTGAAGCGGGCCGATATCGGGGTGGCCATGGGGATCACCGGCACAGATGTTTCCAAGGAAGCCTCGGACATGGTCATCCTGGACGATAACTTCGCCACCATCGTGCGCGCCATAGAACAGGGGCGCGTGATCTACGACAACGTACGTAAATTCATCAAGTACACGCTGACCAGCAACGCCGGCGAAATCTACGTGATGCTGTTCGGGCCGCTGCTCGGGATGCCGCTCCCCCTGACTGCGCTGCAAATCCTGTGGATCAACCTGGTTACGGATGGGCTTCCCGGCCTGGCGCTGGCGGTCGAGCCCGCCGAACGCGGCACTATGCGCCGGCCTCCCTATCCTCCTAGCCAGAGCATCTTTGCGCGTGGAATGAGCCGCTACATCCTGTGGGTTGGGCTGCTCATGGGGCTGGTGTCCTTGGCCCTGGGTTATTGGGCATGGGTAACGGGCCGACCCGCCTGGCAAACGATGGTGTTCACCACGCTAACGCTCTCTCAGATGGGTAATGTCTTGGCCGTACGCTCGGACGATGAATCACTCTTTAAGATCGGGTTGTTCACCAATAGGCCGCTGTTGGGAGCGGTTGCGTTGACGTTCGCGCTGCAGCTGGCGGTGATTTACTGGAGACCGCTGCAAGAAATCTTCAGAACACAGGCGCTAACCGTATTCGAACTGGGCCTTTGCCTGGGCCTGAGCACGATTGTCTTCTGGGCGGTCGAGATTGAAAAGTGGTTGCGGCGACGACGCGGATGAGGGGCCGGTGGTGGACGAGATTCTTGTGCAGGCTCGGGAGTAGTACGACTGGGTGGTAATCGGCGCTCACATCGCCCAAGGAATGATGCGGTTCCTGCTGGACGATGCGATGTGTCAGCTCATCACCGACTGTAATCGAATGAAGACTAGGCTAGCGGAAATCGTAGCACAATGCCCGGCGGGCACGATTCTGTTTGGTCGAGCTTTAGTTCTAGTGAAAGGATGTAGCAGCCAATGACTCATTTGGTGATTGTGATCTTGGATGATCTGTCTTGCCTGCCAGACTTGCTGCAGGCCTGGCGAGAGATCGGCGTGCCAGGCACGACGATCATGGAAAGCGTTGGCGCACGCCGGGCTGAAACCTGGCTTAGCAAGGCCGGACTAGCCAGTCTTGACCGCCTATTCGATGCCAGGGAACTGCGTCGGCGCACGCTCTGGGCAGTTATCGAGGGAGATAAGCTCCTGGCTCAGGCCGTGGCCGAGGCCGAGCGAGTAGTAGGGGGCTTCGAGCGACCCGAAAGTGGCTTGTTGTTGGTCTTGCCAGTAGCAGAGACAAGGGGCCTTCACAAAGAGCAGCAGGAGCCTGTCGAGGAAGAACTGCCCCCAGCAGTGAGACCGGACTGGATCGTCCTGCGAGATACGCCAGTGGATGAAGTAGCTGACATTCTGGACCTGAAACCAACCATCATTTCACCCGACACGCCATTGGATGAGGTGGCCAACGCAATGCTGACTCATCCGAGGGTGCACGTTGCCTGCGTGGAGGCCGAGGACGGCCGGCTGGTAGGGCTACTCGGTTTGCGTGAGATCGCCGACGACGTTTTCTTCCACATCACACCCGAGAAATTCCTCAGCGAAATCAGCGATCTAGATGAAGTGATGGAATTCGCCGGCAGAAGCGCCATGCGGACCGCCTCCGACGCCATGCAAGATCCAGTGTGGGTGAAACGCGGTGAGACGGTGCGCGAAGCCTTCAGACGCATGCACGAAAACGAATTGCCAGGCTTGCCAGTTGTCGATGAGCAATATCACGTGGTGGGGTATGTCAACCTGCTGGAACTGCTGGCGATCGGCTTGAAAAGAGGCAGCGAAGAAAGCGCGAAGGGGCAATCGCAATGAATCCTGTCTGGATCGCTGGGGGCATCTTCCTGATTACGTATGCCCTAATCGTCTCCGACCGGGTGCATCGCACCATTTCAGCCTTGTTGGGCGGCATTGCGATGATTCTGCTGGGCGTATTGACCCAGGAAATGGCCTTTGACGCAGTTGACTGGAACGTCATTTTCTTGCTGGCGGGCATGATGATCATCGCCAATGTGCTGCGAGAGACCGGTTTGTTTCAGTGGATTGCCGTGAAGAGCGTTCGTTTGGGAAAGGGAGATCCGTTTCGCATCCTGGTCATTCTGGTGCTGGTCACGGCGGTCACTTCAGCTTTCCTGGATAATGTAACCATTGTCATATTGGTTGTGCCGGTGACATTGGTCTTGGCGGCCAGCCTAGGGGTCAGTCCCCTGCCTTTTCTCATAGCCGAGATCCTGGCTTCCAACATCGGTGGGGCGGCGACATTGGTTGGCGATCCACCCAATATCCTTATCGGCAGTGCGGCCAACATCGATTTCGTCACTTTCGCGGCCAACATGGCCCCGATTTCAATCATCATCCTCGTGGCTTTCGTCCCTTTGTCCTGGTTTCTCTTCAAGAAAGATCTCCAAAAAAAGAAGGGGGACAATATGGACATCGAAGCGTTTGACGCTTCTGTATTGATCACCGACGCTCCCCTTTTGCGCAAATCGCTGATCGTGATGACTGGCGTGGTGTTAGGTTTTCTCTTCCATGGCGCGCTGCATCTCGAGCTGGCGACCATCGCGTTGGCGGGTGCGGCGATTCTGATGCTATGGGGACGTACCGATCCCCATCATGTACTCCGTGAGGTCGAGTGGACCACGCTATTCTTCTTCATCGGCCTGTTCATCGCGGTAGAAGCGGTGGTGCAGGTCGGTATTATCGAGGAGGTAGCTCAAGCTGCGCTGCGCCTGACAGGCGGCAGCCTGCCGATGACCTCCATGATGCTGCTGTGGTTCTCAGCCTTCGCTTCGGGGATTGTGGACAACATCCCCTACACTGCCACCATGATCCCGGTGGTTGAAAGCCTGGGGCAATCTATGCCGGTGATGCCGCTGTGGTGGTCATTAGCATTGGGCGCCGACCTGGGAGGAAACGCCACACTAGTAGGCGCGGCGGCTGGCGTCGTGGTGGCCAGCCTGGCCGAGAAGAGCGGAAATCCGATCGGCTTCGGGCGCTTCCTGCGCTACGGCGTGATCACGACGATCATGTCACTGGCGTTAGCCAGCGTGTACGTGTGGCTGCGTTACCTATAAAAACTTCGTGGAAGCGGAATGGCGGGTGTGATCCAGATTCACACGCACAATCTAGGCGCGGATCCTGTCACGCAGGAGCACTAGCTATTCGATGCCGGGGGGCGGACAAACTTATTATTGCCGCCCTTGTGGCGCTCGGAGCGTACCGGCTGGTAGGAATGCTGCCGGCGGCGTTCGGCATGGAGGTGGGGCTGGCTATGAGCCTGGCTGCGTCTTCAGCAATCCCTATATGGAGAAATAGCCAAGGCCCAGAGCACGAATGGTCTTATTCTTGGGCGTGGCTTTGGTGGTGCGCACTGCTACCCACAAAGGCGCAGCCCGAAGCAGCTGGAGCATGGAGTCTGCAATGATGGAAGAAGTCCTTTTGGAAGTCACCCTGATCCTGATCCTCATATTGCTCAACGGCATCTTCGCCGCCGCTGAAATCTCGGTGGTTTCGTCCAGCAGGAGCCGCCTGCAGGCAATGGCGGCCGCAGACCACAGCGGCGCCCGGCGGGTGCTGGCCTTGCGGGGTGACCCTGGCCGCTTTCTTTCCACGGTGCAAATCGGCATCACCTTGGTCGGTACTCTGGCTTCGGCCATCGGCGGAGCCAGCGTTGTTCGCTTTTTGGAACATCGACTGGCAGCCTTACCTCTGCCGTGGCCAATGGTCTACACCGAGCTGGCGGCTCTGTTGC
>Ga0255055_10001437_pt1 | contig 17423 bp, 18 predicted proteins | sample JV7_2_27_MG_FD_188633 | JGI IMG/M metagenome (GOLD analysis project Ga0255055, IMG submission 188633) | Seawater microbial communities from Jervis Inlet, British Columbia, Canada - JV7_2_27 | ecosystem: Environmental > Aquatic > Marine > Inlet | place: Canada: British Columbia | collected... | reverse complement strand
CTTTGACGGCAATGGCCTTGTTGAGGGTATCATAAATCTCGTCCCAATCATGGCCATTCATCTCAAACACTTCCCAGCCAAAGGCCCGCCATTTGTCCACCAGGGGTTCCAGTGATACGATTTGCTCAACTTCGGCGTCGATTTGCATTTTGTTGTAGTCGGTGATGACCACCAGGTTATCCAGTTTATGCTGGGCCGCAAACATCGCGGCTTCCCATATCTGTCCCTCCTGGGATTCTCCGTCACCCACAATACAGAAGACATTGTTTGTTCTTTTCTGAAGCTTATTGGCCAGGGCGATTCCATTGGCACAGGACAATCCCTGACCCAGCGAACCGGCGGTCTGATCAACGCCGGGTGTGATGACCTGGTCCACATGGCTCGGCAATTCTGTGCCGTTGGCATTCAGGGTCAGCAGCACGTCTTTTTCAAAATAGCCCCTGTAGGCCAGCGCGGTATAAAGGGTCGGGCCGGCATGTCCTTTGGATAATATGAAGCGGTCGCGATCTTCCCAGCGCGGATTGTCCGGTTTAAGATTCAAGATTCTAAAATAAAGCGTGATGATAATTTCCACCAGACTGAGGGATCCGCCGATATGTCCGCCCCCCGCCCGGCACATAATATCCGTAATAATATAACGGAATTCTTTGGCCAGCTGATCCAGCTGTTCCCTGCTCTCGATCCTGTCAATCTCCATAAATATCTCCTTAAACTCCCAGTTCTTGTTTCAACCAGGCCTTGGCATCGTCCTCCAGGGCGTACACGCCTTTAAGCTCGCAAACATCTTTTTCAAATTGGACCGGAAGCTCGAATTTCGCCAGTTCAAGCGCCTCTTCGGAGTTTCGGCGAATCAGATAAATATAATAGGGCTTGCGCCAGCAATTCACGACAAAATAGGTCGTATAATCGCTTTTGGATCGGATGACGTATTTTCCGCTGCCCCAATCCGTATTGCCCCACTCCAGATACTGTTTAACGGCTTCTTCGGGCGTCATATCCCATTCGATCTCATTGATCAGATCGGTATCCTTTTTTAATTCTTCCAGGGTAAGCATTTCGTAAACCTCGTTATGTAACGCTTTTTAAAAATTGGATTTTAAGCGACTCTGGTGTACACATGCTTAAAGGTTGAGCCCGTCGCCCGTTGAGCCCGTTAGCCGGGAAAAAATTAAAATAAGATATTATCCTATTTTAACGGGCTCAACCGGCCAACCTAGAACGGTAACTTAACCGTTTCAATTAAGTCCGGGTGATCGCCTAAAAATCGGTATAAAGTCGCCCGGCCCACACCGAGAAGCTTGGCGGCCTTAACCTTATTGCCGCCGGTTCGTTCAAGCGCCGATCGAACCGAATCTGCATCCAGCTTGCGGGACGGGCCTCTGCGTACGCAGATATTTTCAAGATCGCGCAGCTCCAGCGGCAGGCTCTCGGCAGAAATTACGCGACCAATGGATTTAACAATGGCAAACTGGATGGCGTTCTGTAATTCGCGTACATTTCCCGGCCAACGGTAATCCAGCATCAACGACATGGCCTTGCTGGATATTTTAAGAAGTTGCTTGCCATAGCGTTCCCGGGCTTCCTGCAAAAAGTGTTCACTCAGCAAAGGAATGTCGATTTTGCGATCGCGCAGCGGCGGCAGCTCAATCGGTATCACATTCAGCCGATAATATAGATCTTCCCGAAACTTGCCGCGTTTAACCGCTTCTTTCAGATTTTTGTTGGTGGCGCTGATGACCCGCACATCGACGTTTATGGTTTGTTCGCCACCCACTCTTTCAAATTGGCCTTCCTGCAAAAAACGTAAAAGCTTGGCCTGCATGTTATTTGAAAGCTCGGTCACCTCGTCCAGAAACGCGGTTCCGGCATCCGCCAGCTCAAAACGGCCTTTTTTATCCCGAATAGCTCCGGTAAAGGCACCTTTTACGTGTCCGAAAAGCTCACTTTCAATCAGGCCCTCCGGCAGGGCCCCGCAATTGATCGGTACAAACGGTGTGCCGCCGCGACGGCTTTCACTGTGGATGGCCGCAGCCACCAGTTCCTTGCCGGTACCGGTTTCACCGGAGACGTGCACCGGGTAATCATAATCGGCAACATCTTTGATCTGTTTAAAGATATTTATCATTTTGCTGTCATGGCCGATGATGTTGCCAAAGCTGTTCAGTTCCCCGGCGCGCTCTTTCAGGCTGAAGATATCGGTAACATCCCTAAACGAGGTCAGCACACCGGTAAACTGGTCGTCACCGTCCCGCATGCTGGTAACCGTCATCTCGACGCGTCGCTGCTCCCCACTTTTGGTGCTGATGTTCAGGGTGTATTCGGATTTCTCGGCCAGTTTGGGCGGATCTTCACAAAAGACACAGCGTTCCCCGCAAAAGGGACTACCAAAGGCCTCATGGCAGTCCCGGCCTAATACATCCGCGCGGCTGTAACCGGTGATGCGTTCGGCTTCCGTATTGAAAAAGAAGATGCGCCGGTCCATGTCATGGGCAATAATCCCTTCTTTGAGATTGTCCAGGACATTTTCCAGGTTGTCCCGGTGGCACATCAAATTTTCCAACGAGAAATCCGACATGGTATTAAATCAGCTTATTCCCAAAATCTAATGTTTGAATATTTAGTTTATATCGATTCTCATCTATTTTCATGCAAAATTTAGGTATATGATTTCGGCGCTTATGTCAAACCCCCTGTGGCGCGCCTCCCCTACAGTTCGCAGGGAATATTTTGATTTAATTCAATGCCTTGTATGTCTATGCGAACATCGTAGGCCAGAACCTCGATTCCATTTTTGACCGCCCGCCGCAGCCCGCGGCTATATGCGGGATCAATGTGGTCGGCCGGCCTGAAGGCCCGGGCATCCATTCTCTGGATAAAATAAAACATCATACACCGATGGCCATCTTCTGCGAGTTTTTCCAACTCGGCAAGAAATCGTTTGTAGCGTTTTAATAGTGTACCCGGTACAAGTTCGGGCCAGGCCAGGCCCCTGGAGGCATCCGCAGATAAAGATAGGCTCATAGAAATTTTTCTTCGATCATATCGGCTAAGGGCACAACATCTTCAAATCCGAATTTAGGGACGCTTAATTGAAAATCCACATCGGTCACCACCGCAATCAGGAGCGTGTCATCTTTTAACAGTGGCTCAGAATGCCGCGCGGATCGCACGATTTCGATCTTGGGTTTGTTCCCTGTTTTGTAACCTTCGGTGATCACCAGATCGACATCATTAAAATAGCCCAGCAGACTATCCAGGTCTCCACTGTGATCATTTCTAACCATGGCAATTTTCCCGGGTGAATGAAAAATAACGGTATCGGCACCTGCGGCCTTATGCCGAGAACTGTCTTTACCCGAGCGGTCAAGGTCCGGGTTATGGTGCGAATGCTTGATGGTGCCGACTGCGTATCCGCGTTTTTTCAGTTCGGGAATCAGCTTTTCGATAAGTGTGGTTTTGCCGGATTGAGAGCGGCCGACGATAGATACAACCGGAAGCATAAGTTTAACCTTTTAACTTAATATTGGGTCACTTCATTTATAATATAAAACAACTCCAGCCCTGTTAAAAGCTGTTTCAAAAATCGCAGCTCACGTTTTCAGGTTTGCCCGTTTCCGGTTGAGCGGCAAACGGGCAACTGGACAAGGCGCTAAACCCATGGGCGCTTGCTCGCCCATGCCGCAGAGAAAAACTAAGTTGCCACCAAAGGAATGTCAAGCCATTTAGCCTGCAACCCTTCCCGCGTTCTGATGGCAAACTGGAGACCAGATGCAAAAAAGTATTGATATCTTAGTTTAAAGATTTATCATAGATAAATCTTTTTGGTTCAGGGTTCAAAGGCTCAGGGTTCAAGGATTTGTTAAATTAGTTTTATATGTCTTATTGGTTGAATTGGTTGGCTTAAACCGAACCGATTGAACGAATTAAACCAATCAAACCAATATAACGTTGTAATAAAAGCCTTGAGAGATGAGCTTATAACTATTTTGTAGTCCGTGGCTAAAAGAATTTAATATGGATGCCATCCTCGAAGTCAAAAATCTGGTAAAAAAATATGATAAGGTGGTTGCGGTTGATGGGGTCAGCTTTGCCATCCGACCGGGTGTTTGTTTTGGCCTGCTGGGCCCTAACGGCGCCGGCAAGACGACAACAATTGAAGTCATTGAAGATGTGATACCGCCGACCGGCGGCGAGATCCTTTACAAAGGAAAATCCCGCTCAGCATCATTTAGAGAAGAAGTCGGCATTCAGTTTCAGAGCACGGCTCTGTTAAATCTTCTGACCGTTCGCGAAACCTTGCAAACTTTTCAAAGCTTTTTCACAAAGACCAACACGATTGAAGAACTCGTGGAACTGTGCCGACTCGGTGAATTTCTCGATCAATACAATGACAAAATATCAGGCGGACAACGCCAGCGATTCCTGCTGGCCCTGGCCCTGATTAATCGGCCCGAACTGCTCTTTTTAGATGAGCCTTCCACCGGACTTGATCCCCAGGCCCGGCGGAATTTATGGGATCTCATCCAGGGAATCAAAGCCGAAGGTAAAACACTCATTTTGACCACCCATTACATGGAAGAAGCGCAGCATCTCTGTGATGAAGTGGCCATTATGGATTACGGTAAAATTATCGCTCAGGGATCGCCCGATGAGCTGATTCGACAGCACAGCCACGGGATTACCGTGGTTCTCCCCCGGAAACGTTATGCGCTCAAGGCAAACAGCTTCCCGCTGCCGGTTCGTGAAGTAAAAGACACCATCGAAATCAAGACCGATGATGTCAATCAATGTTTGGAGCAATTGCTCTCTCATGATGTCGATTTATCGGACATCACGGTGCGCTCACCCAATCTGGAATCCGTGTTTTTAAACCTCACCGGACGCAAGCTGCGAGAATAATCATGAGCTTTAAGCGACTGTGGGCCATCTTTAAGGCCAGAAATTATGAGTTCTTCCGCGACCGCTCGGCATTCGGCTGGAATTTTTTATTTCCTTTTCTGCTGATCGCCGGATTCGGCATTATCTTTGGCGGCAAGACCTATACCGAATATAAAATCGGCATATTTCCATCCGCTACAAAGCAGGTTTCGGTTGCGGAACTCAACATCCCGCAGCGCTTTAAAGATACACAATATCTCAAATTTATCGGGTTTCCCAATGCAGCGGAAGGATTGAAAAAGCTGAAGCATCATCAAATTGATTTTTTGTTAAAAACCGGCAATGGCCCTCATCAATACTGGGTCAGTGATGCTTCGCCCAAAGGATACGTCGTCGAGCAATTGTTTAAAGCCAGCCTTGTTCCAGCCGAAAGCAAACTCAATGCTCAAAAAAGAGAGATACAGGGAAGTGCGGTCCGTTATATCGACTGGTTGTTTCCGGGCATCCTGGCGATGAACATGATGTTCAGCGCCCTCTGGGGAGTGGGATACGTTGTTGTGCGCTATCGCAAAAACGGGGTGTTAAAGCGCCTGAAAGCGACTCCATTAAATGCATTTGAATATTTAACAGCCCAGGCCATTTCGCGTATCTTTCTGCTCATGTTTACCCTGGTGATTGTCTGGACGGGTTGCGATCTTATTTTTTCATTCAGGGTGCAAGGATCATATCTGGATTTGTTTGTAATTTTCTTTCTCGGCAGTCTGAGTCTGACCTCCCTGGGATTGGTGCTGGCTTCCAGGGGAACCAGTGAAGAATTCACGACGGGAATTCTTAATTTTATCTCCTGGCCGATGATGTTTTTATCCGAGGTCTGGTTTTCGCTGGAAGGGGCGCCTCAGTGGGTAAAAAGTTCGGCTAAAATATTCCCGCTGACGCACATGCTGACCGCTGCCCGCAAGGTGATGCATGACGGGGCCGGATTGATCGAGGTGGGTCCGGAGATCATTGTCCTAACGCTGATGACGCTCGGTTTTTTAACTCTAGGAGCAGCGTTATTCTCGTGGAATAGGTAAGGGACAGAGGTCAGAATTCAGAAGTCAGAAGACAGGGATCAGAAAACAGATGACAGAAATGAAACACCCGTCTTCGGCCATTTATCTTCTATTTGCTGTCTTCTGTTTGCTCATTTTGGTTTTGCGGTCGAGGTTTGGCGGCGGGATTGGTTTGGATTTGTTTTTTTCTGGGAATAAATTCCTCGATAAAATGAGTAGAATGAATAACGGAAATAATTTTTACGGCCAGAAAAATGGCGCCCAGCAATGTCAGATAGAGCATGCTGCCCTCAACCTTATTCAGCACGTCTTGCCGCATCACAATAATGTATGCCAGCAGAGAAATTTCTACAATCGCATTAATCAGCCCGATTATATAATAGCGCGTGTAGAAATAGCCCCCTCCCGGAATAAGAATGGCAATAATATAGGCCGCAATCTTATTTTTAAACTTGAGTTGACAGGATTCGCAGACATACTTTCCGGCCGATAGCGGATGGGTACATTGCGGACAGAGGTGGAAGCGCTCGCCTAACTTGGCTTTGGTCCCCGACAGCGGCTTGCTCTTAAGCAGCGCCCTGATTTTTCTTCTTTCCGAAAGCCCGATGGCCCTAAATTTTTCCAGCTTACCGAATTTTGCATACTGGACAACCAGTGTCCCTCCCTTCAGGGTAATGGATCGACAACCGTCATAGTGTATTTGAGCGATGGCATTTTTAAATTTGTAGTTTAGGGTCGTAGGCACATGAAAAATACGGTAATTGGTAAATACAAACACGGATCGTTTCAGACAAACAAATAAAAACCCGGTTGCAAATTGGGCCAGAGATGTTATCGGTGAATATCCGGTCGAAACCTGCAAAATTTTCTCACCTTGTTTTAAAAAAGGCTTTAGAAACGTCAATTTGACAATTAATTTGCGCTGCCGAGTTTCAATGCGCTTTTTATATATACTTTTGTTATTGGAAAACAGCGTTTCCCGATCAATCGGCAGCCCGAAAATCTGCGGCCCCATCATGCCGGTCGGCTCGAAAGCTTTTTCTGCCATTCGTGTTTAGGTTCCTTTCATTCGCCCGGCACTCCCGGTGCGAGCCTCTTCAATTTCAGAATCCGCAAGAAAGCATTTCCCCTATCAATCGTCAAGAAATGGTTTTAACACGCATCTTTTGCTCGTTGGCTGTCTAGCGGTTGGCGCGTTTGCACGGTGTTCATAATAGAATAAATGAATGACCCTGCAGCTTGCTGCAGGGTCATTCATTTATTGAGGATAAAATCCCGGAAAGTTCGAGCAAGTCGTCGGGATTCCATTCTCGGTTTGTCATCGTTGCTACTTTTTACTGAGATTTCGTTTTTGGTGGTTCTTCCCCTTTTGCGATTCGTGCATCTTTTTCTTCGTCCGGCAGTCGCTCCCAGGCGAGTTCCTCTTTGCTCATGGTCCAAAACGGTTTGCCGTTTTTGGTTAACCGAACTTTAAATTGAAAAAAATCTCCCTTTTTGACCTTTGAGGCCATAAATACATCTTCTTCATTGATCTCTGCCCAAGCGCCTTTAATTTTAACCCGATCGCCTTTTTTGATGCCGACATCCGCGGGTTTGGCAAACCAGGTCGGACAAAGGTGCACATCGATGAGATCTTCCCCATCCTTCACAATCATAATGGTAGCCGGTGACATACCCTTCATGGGCGGTTCTTCTTTGAACCCGACTACCCAGGCTCTGAAATACTCAAATTCTTTTATATCATAGTGGCTGTTATAAGGGCTGCCTATCTCCCAACCCTGCATATTCTTTTCTTCGGCAGCACATACGGTGCCCCCCATGAGGCCTGCCGCAAAGAAAAGCATTACCAATCCCATAACGCGTTGATAATGTTTTCCCATACGATCCTCCTTTCTAAAACCGGAGTCAACGATTTTTGTTATCAATATTATATCCATTGATATCGCATTTGCAACACCGAAAATCATCCGAGTGCCGGTCGGCTGTCTGCACCTTATTTTGTTTCATTTCGCCCAAAAATTAATTTACATTGGTTTTTTATAAAATACAGACGATTATTCTCCGAGTTCGGTTTACAAATCTGTAACAGGTCTAGGGGTTTTAGCGTTCAGGTGTCAGCCAGTTGGCAAACGTTACATTTGTTTAATTGGTTTAATTCGTTCAATTGGTTCGGTTTAAGCCAACCAATTCAACCAATTAAACCAATAAAACTAATCGAGCGGGTCTCTAAACCCGGGAACTGACACTTGACACCTAATTCTAGCGCTGTGACTGATTAAAAAGCCGCCGGCATCATGACGACGCAGAATAAAGGAGTTCTCCTTCCCCGTACACCGCTACCGGATAACTGGCCAGATCAAAAGGATCTCCGTTCCAGCCAATAAAAGATGCCCATTTGCCTTTTTCCAGTGTGCCGAGTCGGTCGTCAAGCCCCAGGATTTTCGAGTTTCGGCGTGAAATCAATTCTATGGCCTGTTGCTTAGATAAGCCGGCTCGCAAAAACCAGCGCGTTTGCAGCAATAGCTGACGCGCAAGGGTTACCGGGTGATCCGTCATGAGACCATATTCCACCCCGGATTCCAACAGGTATCGCACATTGCGCCAGTCTTCATGTTTAAGTTCCACTTTATAGGCGAAAGAATCAATTGGGCCGTAAATAACCGGAATTTTTCTCTTTTTTAATTCCCGGAAAATCTCCGGCCGGTGAACATCACCGGCGTGATCGACGGTGACATTAATTTTAAATTCATCGACCAGCCGCAAAAGTGCGGCGATATCGTCGATTTTATGGACGTGAGCGCGCAGGCGCATTTTGCGGCCCAGTAAATCCCGCAGGACTTTATCTTCAGCTGCAAAACGGACATCTTCCTTTTTACTGCCCCGGGCTCGGCGGTGTTTTTGTATTTTCTGCCGCACCTCATCCAGGCGACTGCGCAGCATGGCGACAGCGCCCATCCGGGTGCTGGGGCGCTTGCCCTTCCAGGCTTTTGTTTTCATAGGATTAAATCCAAAGGCCCCTTTTAAACCGGCACGCGTAATTAAGGCCTCTGTGCTGGACCCGGCGTAATTGCGGATCACCGCTGAAAGGCCGCCGATGATATTACCGCTGCCCGGCATTACACATGAATACAGCACACCCATTTGCACCGCATCCTGCAGGGCCTTGTCGTCCATTTGAATCGAATCTAGTGCGTCCGTCAGTGCCAGAATGGAATCCTGATGTTCATTGGCCTCCCCTTCGGTACTGGGCTCGCCGGCGCGTTCCATGCCGATATGGCTGTGAGGGTCGATAAAGGCAGGCGTCAGCACATCAAATTTGCCGATCTGGCGGCCCCTTTTTGATTTTGAGATAGCGCTGATTCTTTTACCATTGAATAGAAGATAGGCATTAGAAACGATCTTTTTCCCGGTATAGATCGTTTTGGCGAATGTGCAGTTCATAGCATCTCCTCACTGGGGTTCGTTGCGACGAAATTAAAATCTCAGCATCCGTTTTTCATAAAAGATAACCGGCTTGTATCCGAATAAAGCATTTAAATGGTGCAAAAATGCGTGGCGGCCATTGGCCTCCCATACTGATGTAATCGTGACATTTACTTCCTTATAAAATTCCTCATATTCGTCAAGCGATAAAGGGGTCTTTGCGGCCGGTATTTCCGCGATGGTCTCGGTGATTAAATTCAGCCACATCTGACTGGCCCCCATAATGAAATAAGGCCAGCTCTTTTGGACTGAAGAAGGCCAACTCGGATCACTACTATCTTTGATTCGGGGTTTGGCGATCCTGTCCGGATTATCATAGATTTCTGCAATAATCCTCCCGCTATATGTCATTTCGGCTAACAATGCATTTGAGCGTAATATATCAAAGATCTGGTAGGCGGTTTCTGCTGAAGCATAGAAAATAAAGCTGAACTGATGGCCGGCTTCGTCCCGGGCTGCCCGGCGGTGAAACCGCCAGAGACGAATACGATTTTTGTATTGTAAGAGAACCGGAGCTAGGATTTTATGGGCAATGAGCAAATCCGTATGCCAGAAAGGTTCTTCCTCCGGCGGCCAATATATATGAAAGCGGGCAGACCACCATCCGGATGATGAGGCTATTTCCGTGGGTGGGGGCTCAATCGTCTGCCCTGCTTTAGGCTTAACGATCGTGGTACAGCCTGCAATCGCCAGAATTGAAAAAATAATTGCAATCGACACCAAACGGTAACTGGTTTTCCTTAACACAGCCGGCCTCCTTTTATTCTGTCAGGGAATCAGTCGCGTCCGCCTGCAGTGAAACTCCTTTGCAAGTGCGCAATTATCATCCAGAAGTTCAGCAAGCCGGGCTTTGATAGCGCGATTGTCCCGGGCTTGATAAGTTTTCAGATTTTCGGCAAAATCGGGCAAGCGGTACAGAAAATGGCCGATTGCCTCTGAGCTCGTCCGTCTTAAATTTATGCCGTATTTTAACCGTGCCAGTAAAAACCCGTTGATTTCCTGTTCAAACTGGCCACGCATAGGCAGCGCCAGATAAGGTTTGCGCAGGTAAAAAGATTCGGTCATCAGGGTAAAGCCGGCCGTTGCCATGACGGCTTTGCAGGATGCCAGATCGTTGAGAAAACCCGCTTTGCTGAACGCTTTGAACGTCAAATGTCCATCAGAGCCTTCTTTTCCAGCCCCGTAAATAATAAAAAATTCACGCTTAAAAGATTTTAATCTTTTAAGAAACGTTTCAAACCCACTGGTTAGATAGACCAGGATATGTTCACCGAAAAATGGCTGAAGCGATAATACTTCTTTGCGCAGAATCGGCGGAAAGAAAAATGTGCGCTCATTATTGGGCTCGCCATAATAAAAAGTCGTTACCAATGAAACATCGGGCCGCGGCACCATGGCTCTGATGATCGCGGTCGTCATCCTGCGGTCTGTTTGAAGATGGGCCGGACAAGGATAGGACATATAACGCAGCCGGTGTTGGTTATCGATGGTAATCAAGGGCAGGTCGTAGTGATTGGCGAGGTAAGCGGTCATGGGCTCAAAATCGGTAATGACGCAGTCGGGTTGAAACTGTTTAAAAACATCTTTGCGCAGCATCTGAAGTTTTTTATGGCCCTTGGGCAAACGCTGCAAATTATCGGTAAAAGTTTTAACCCGGGAGACACGGTTATCGAGGCTGGCGATATGAAGTCCTTCGGTCTCAAACACATCAAAATCGACTTTAAGGTTAGCGTAACCGCGATCATAGCTGACCACTATTAAGCGGTGCCCCAAATCCTGGAGATGGGTAAGCATCTCGCGGGACCTGGAAGAGTGGCCCGAGCCCTCACCGGCTACGCCGTAAACGATTTTTGCCAATTCCTGCTCCGCAGAATTACTTGTCAGAATTCATATTTGGACATGGCCGCTATAATCAGGCCGGCTGTCCTTCGAAAAATCACAAAGTTCCAGACGAAGTGCTGCATTTTGATTTTAAATTTATTCCGGCCCTGTGTCAATTCGCTGAAACCGTCTTTTACCTGTTAGAAGCTATCTCAAAATTAGAAGCTCATCTCCGAAGACAGAGAAAAAACGTTCCAAAGGTGCTCTAAAGTTAGAAATGCCTAAAATGCCTAAAATGAGCTAAAATGCCTAAAGTTGAGGAATTCTATCGTATTTATAATAAAAGATAGAGCGTAGCGAAAACCATAATTTTAGGCATTTTAGATCATTTTTAATTTTAGCTCATTTGTTTTTGAGCAGTCCCTGCCAGGTAGGCCGTTCAAGGAATGAGTCGGCAACATTGCGTTCCATTTCCTCATACATCGCCTGCGGTACCGCAAAAGTCATCAGGTGGTCTTCAAGCAGTTTGCGAATGGAGACGCGGGCCGAAAGGTCGGTTAACCCCACGACGGCTCTTTGCTTTTCAGCTTTGGCCTCCTGGTGTTGAAACTGCACGGCTTCCGCTGGTTCTTGATCGGACCAGATCAAGGCGACCGGTTGATAGTTAAGGGAAATGGCCTTCGCAATTTTACTCTCCATCTTAAACCTCCTTTTAAGTTCGCCGGGAGCGTTCTAATTGGATGGTAACAAGATTAACAGGGTCCGGGCATTGCAATTGAATCGTGTCACCTTCCCACCAAGGCAGGCTGCCGCCGAATTGAAACGTTTGCAGACTGGGGAAAATATCATGGTAAAACCAGCCGCATAAACCTGCCGGATTGTGGCAGCTGATCTCAATGCTTTCACCCTCATTATGACCGGCACTGCATTCGCCTTTTACACCTAGGATAGTGGCCTTTACTTCATAGCCGATTTTGGGGTCTTGTGCCATTTTGAAGCTCCTTTCCAAGTTGATGTAAAGTTGAAGTAAATAAGTTTTTTATTTCACAAAAGGAACTTTATCAGACGCCACTTCAGCCAGCCCTTTGCGGTCTTTTGGCAGTTCCATCTGGCGCAGATCATCCGGCAGCCGGGATGAATCTCCCAGACGCCCTGCAGCGACAGCGGCAATCACCTCATAGTCTTCCTCTACATGTAATTATCTTTCATCACCGCTTCCAGGGGCCTTAATTTTATGGATCCCGGTGTACCGCTTTCGATATAAAGAACATATTCATCAAAAATGCCGCCCAGCAAAATATCGATCCGGCGGGTTCGTTCGATAAAGATTCCGTTTTTATCATAGACGATATCGCCTTTAGCGTCTCTTATGATGGTAATGGCAAATAAATCCTGTTTACCCACTTTTACAGAAAACCGGTCACCCACTTTGAAGCTGCTGTCATTTAGTTCATTTTTATGAATAAATATTCCTTTACGATCGGGGTCGTAATTTGCAACGGGCAAACCGGCAAGGTCCTTTACTGATTCCATTGAATCCTCCCTTTAGCACAACTCCAATTTATCTGCCCATATCATGAACCGCCTGCATATTCCATGGCAAAATCTCCGAATATGAGTCCAATTAAATTTGACAGGTCAGCGGTCATCATTTACAATTTTAAACATGACCATCCACAAATCTAAGGCCTTCTGGATTGCCGGCAGTATTTTTACCTTGACATTTGCAGTCCTTTTCATCATTCGCCTGGGAATATTGGAAAGAATATTATCCCACCCTCGAACCCTATCCATAGAATCCATCAATGCGGTCTCTGAGCGCGACACCTGGATGAATATTTTCCAAAACGAACGTAAAATCGGCTTTTCCCACACCCGATTTTATACGGATACAACCGGATATGGCCTGACCGAAGCGGTTTATATGCGCATAAACACAATGGGCATGATTCAGGATATCAACCTGAACACCAAAAGTCGCCTTAATGCCGATTTTACCCTTCAGGAGCTTGATTTTGAAATCAGTTCGAGCCGATTCCACTTTACGGTCCGGGGCACGGTTGTCGGAAATACACTGCATGTGACAACCGAAAGTGCCGGATCCAGCCGCAGTCTGGATATTCCGATCAAAGATAAGCCCTATCTGCTCAACGGAATTATGGATGCGATTGCGGCTACTGATCTGAAGCCCGGTGACAAATATGTTTTCAATATATTCGATCCGGGTACAATGGGACAGGCCGCTGTAATTGCGGAAGTTATCGGTGAAGAACTCGTTGATATCAGAGGATTCAACCAGCTGGCTACAAAAATCTCTCTAAATTTTAAAGGTGCATCTCAGCTGGCCTGGATTGGAAAAGAAGGTGACATCTTAAAGGAAAAAGGGATTCTGGGGATCAGTTTGATAAAAACGGACCGCAAGGATGCCCTTGACGGGCTTGCCGTTAAATCAAGCCAGGATCTTACAAAGATTGCCTCGGTGGCCTCCAACATCACGCTTGAAAACGTCGAAGCACTTGGCGTGCTGAAGGTTAAAATCCAGGGGATATCATCCAAAAATGTGAAGCTCCAGGGCGGTAGACAATCATATAAGGAACAGGTTCTGACCGTTCAAAAAGAAAGGCTGTCAAATCTGGCCGATGAACTTAAGCCTGAAAACCTGGCGGCATTGGAAAAAATATTTTTAAAGCCCGGTCCCTTTATCCAGTCCGACCATCAAAAAATCCGGGCTCTGGCGCAGGAAATTCTAAAAGATGACCCCGATGCCACTCCTTTAACACAGGCCGAAAAACTGCTGAATTGGGTGCACACCCATATCGAAAAGCGGCCGGTACTTTCACTGCCCGACGCACTTTCCACCCTTGAACACCGTGTGGGTGATTGCAATGAACACGCCGTATTGCTGGCGGCCCTGGGCCGCGCAGCCGGAATTCCCACCCGGATTGAGGCCGGCCTGGTGTATTTAAAGGGCCGATTTTACTATCATGCCTGGAATCTTATGTATCTCGGGCAGTGGGTCACCGCCGACTCACTGTTCGGCCAGCTGCCGGCCGACGTCAGCCACCTGCGTTTTACAACCGGCTCTCCTAAACAGCAGCTGGACTTAATGGGTGTCATCGGCAGGGTACAGTTAACGGTAATACAATAAAGGCCAGTTGTCAGTGGTCAGTAGTCAGTGATCCGTTGTAAACTGCAAAAAACCTTAAAAGACAATTATCACCTATCGGGGATGCTACAATTTAGAGCGAATCAAATAAAAAAACCGCCATTGGGATTTTATATCTTCTACGGACAACGGACGGCAAACAACGAACAATTTCATGTTTTTAGAACTTAAACAAAGTAGCCCAGAATTATGCTATAATACATAAAATACTTTAAAATTTCATATTATGATCGAACTAAAAGACCTGACAAAAAAATACGGTGAATTCCAGGCAGTCAATGATCTGAACCTTTGCGTTGATAAAGGAGAGATTTTTGGATTTATCGGCCCTAACGGCGCCGGCAAGACCACGACAATCAAGATGATGGGTGGGATTCTTGAGCCGACGAACGGTACGGTGAACATTGCCGGGGTTAGCATGCAGGCAGAACCGGAAAAGGCCAAAAGTAGAATCGGCTTTATTCCAGATCGCCCGTACCTGTATGAAAAACTCACCGGCATGGAATTTTTGAGATTCACCGCTGATCTATACGGGGTTCCCGAAGAAACATTTGAGGCCACAGCTTTTAAAATTCTTAAAAAATTTTCGCTGGCCGACTGGGCTGATGAACTGATCGAGGCCTATTCCCATGGCATGAAGCAACGGCTTATTATGTCGGCCGCCCTGTTGCACGATCCGGAAGTAATCATCGTAGACGAACCCATGGTGGGGCTCGATCCGGCAGCGATTATCATGGTTAAAGATCTTTTTAGAACGCTCGCCAGGCAGGGCGTCACCATTTTTATGTCAACGCATACCCTTAAAGTTGCCGAAGATATCTGCGACCGCATCGGCGTGATTCATAAAGGAAGTTTAATCGCCATGGGAACGACCACGGAGCTGCAGCGCGAGGCCAATGTCACCGAATCCGACCTCGAACGGGTGTTCCTAAACTTAACTTCATAGGCTTCGTACCCTCAGCACCAGATAGTCGTAACAAACTCTCAACTGCTGGCTACTGGCTGCCGGCCGAGCCAGAGACAAGCAGCCAGGAACCAGTGACAAGAGACCCGTAGCGAGCAACCAGAAACCAGCGGCAAGCAGCCGGTAGCCAGCAGCGAGTAAAATGAACGAAGTTCTGACCTTATTAAAACCCCGAATTTGGCCGCTTAGAAAGCGCGGCCTACGCAGGGCCAACGGTAACAGCAGTGTGCGTTTGCTTTTGCTCGGTGCCATCGGTTTGCTTTTCTGGGGCGGCATATTTGCGGTTTCCTGGCGGGTCCTGATTTATTTTAAAGGCATTGAAGATATCGGCGACATTCTGGGTTATAAACTCCTATCCATGATGCTGGTCGTTTCTTTTGCCCTGCTTCTTTTCAGCAGCATCCTGACATCCCTTTCCAAGCTCTATCTCTCCCGCGATCTTTTGCTGGTTCACTCCTTGCCGGTTTCCAGCTACAAGATTTTTATCACGCGCTGGATTGACAGCACCATCGATAGCGCCTGGATGGTCATCATCTACACCCTGCCGGTCTTCGTGTCTTATGGCATCGTTTACCAAACCGGTGTCTTTTACTATATCAACACGATTATATCGATAATGTGCCTGGCAGTTATCGCTTCGGCGATCAGCACTCTGATGGTTATGGCTGCGGTCATATTTATACCGGCCAGCCGGATGAAGAGCGTATTTATTTTCGCAGGAATCCTTTTTTTTGTGGCAATCTATCTGGTGATTCGCCTTTCGCAGCCGGAATTGCTGGTTGATCCGGAAGTGTTTGACACCGTTTTGGTCTATATTACTTCCCTGCAGACCCCGTCATCACCATTTCTGCCAAGTAGCTGGGCCTATGACAGCATTCGGTCCGCTCTTTCCGGCTCGATCAGCGGTAGTTTGTTTTTCACCGCGCTGTCCTTGAGTTTTGCCGGGATGATCGTAATTGCCATGATTTTTCTTTCAGATGCCATTTACTTTAAAGGATTTTCAAAAACCCAGAATGCTCCGGCCCGTCTGTTTAAAAACAGCGTCGCCAGTGACAAAATTTTTAATTTTCTGCCGGGCCCCGTAAAATCCTTTACGGTCAAAGAGATCAAAACGTTCCTCCGCGACCAGACCCAGTGGACCCAAATTTTTCTGATTGCCGCCCTGGTTGTGATTTACGTTTACAATTTCAAGGTACTGCCCCTTGAAAAATCGCCGATCAAAACCGTGTATCTTCAGAACCTATTCTCATTTTTGAATATGGGCCTGGCGTTGTTTGTTCTGACGGCGGTGACCGCCCGGTTTGCCTATCCGGCGGTCAGTCAGGAAAAAGATGCCTTCTGGCTGGTCAAAACCTCCCCGCTATCCATACGAACTTTTTTGTGGATTAAATTTTTTATCTATTACTTACCGCTGCTGATCTTAACCGAGGTTCTGATCGTTGCAACCAACATCCTGCTTCAGGTCACCCCGTTTATGATGACCCTTTCAATTCTCACGGTCTTTTTTATTGTCCCCGGTATCGTCGCCATGGGCGTCGGTCTGGGGGCCGCCTACCCGGATTTCAAGGCGGAAAATCCGACTCAAACCATAACCAGTTTCGGAGGACTGGTCTTTATGATCGCCTGCGCCGGATACATCGGCCTGGTGGTCATCCTTGAAGCCGGTCCGGTTTATAATCTTTTTATGGCCGACATCCGCAACAATATTATCACCCTTTCAGGCTGGATATGGATTGTCGGCTCATTTAGCCTGGTGTTGATTCTAAGCCTGCTGGCTATTTCCCTGCCGATGCGCTTTGGTGAAAAGCGCCTATCCGAATTGTTAACCTGAGTTCTTTCAATCCCTAGAAACCCCTTTATTCAATTTTTCATCTTGACATGTAGAATATATACATTTATATTTACATTAGCATTTACATAATCACGGGTTCAAGGTTCAAAGGTTCTGGGTTCAGGGGTTGGATAACAGAAGACAGAGGCCAAAGGTCATAGTTGAATAGTTGAATAGTCAATTAGAGCCTGTTCAATACTATTATATATAATCATTACAGTATATTGC
>Ga0255055_10001436_pt1 | contig 17433 bp, 17 predicted proteins | sample JV7_2_27_MG_FD_188633 | JGI IMG/M metagenome (GOLD analysis project Ga0255055, IMG submission 188633) | Seawater microbial communities from Jervis Inlet, British Columbia, Canada - JV7_2_27 | ecosystem: Environmental > Aquatic > Marine > Inlet | place: Canada: British Columbia | collected... | reverse complement strand
TCCAGTTGGCCCCGATGGATTCGAACCATCATTACCGGATCCAAAGACCGGCGTCCTGCCGTTGGACGAGGGGCCAGTGTCGTGCGCCGGGCGCGCGACCTCACCCGGGATGCTAATAGGTACCGGAAACGAAGGCGAGGGGCGTCAGTCCATCTGGCCTTCCCACCCCATCGAGCGGCGCATGACCTCTTCGATCGCCTGTTGCATCTCGGCGGGGTTCACCGGCTTCGCCATGGACTTCAGGGCGCCGTAGTCCTCGGCGAGGGGGAGCTGCTCGGGGCTCACGCCCGATATGGCTATGATGCGCACTCCTGTGTAGTTCTCCCGCAGCTCCTGGATGGTGCGCAGCCCGTTCATCACCGGCATCGCCAGGTCGACGATCACTACGTCGGAGGGCGACTTCGCGTAGAACTCGAGGCCCACCTCTCCGTTGGGCGCGTAGTGAACCTCGTGGCCGTTTGCTTCGAGCGCCGATCCCACTGCGAGCCGGCTGACCTCGTCGTCGTCGATGACAAGCACGGTGGCCATGGGTACCCCCTGAGAGGATCATACAATTCTTGGGACTTTCGCCCGAGCGGTCAACTGATGTACGGGTAATGTTCGGGTATGTTCCCGGCAAGAAAAGACCGCCGGGCAAGCGCTGCGCTGCCCGGCGGTCCCGAAACCTGCCTGTTCTGGCCTAGAACAGCTGGATCCACCCCCTTGAGCGCAGCGGGCTCCCTGCGGCGCCCGCCTGCTGCGCCCGCGCAACGGCGCAGCTCGAGAACGCGAGATCGACCGTTCCGAGGATGCTGTTGTCGTCCAGGTCCACGTTGGCCGCCAGCACGCCACCGTTGAACTTGTTGCCGGTTCCGGTGGCCTTGAGCGAGCCGCGCACGACCACGATTCCGTAGAACTCGAAGCCTCCCTGAACGGACAGGTCGCCGTCCACCAGGAGCAGCCCCTGGCCGGCGCCGGTGTTCAGCGAGGCGTCCCCGTTGATGTGGACGACCGGCAGGAAATTGCCGCACGGCTGGCCGGGGTTCAGCGGATCCCCCCAGTTCTTCTGCTGGGATATGTCGCAGTCGCCGCCCCCGTCCAACCGGGGTCCGATGTTCTGGTAGTTGCCGCCGGGGAGCCGCTTGGTGGCGAGTGACACGAGCGTCGCCCAGTCGCTGTCCCCGTAGTCGAAGAAGGTGTCGTCGCCCAGTGTCGGGTCCTCGTGGATCTTGGGGCTTCCCGTTACGCAGCTGGCGCCGGCGCAACCTCCCTTGAAATCGAGGTCGGATGCGTCGGGAACCCGGATGCCCGACTGCGGCGCCTCCAGCGGCGGGCAACCGGGCCAGGCTGCGGGAATGCGGTCGTTACCGTCGAGGGCCGCGGCGCCGGCGAACGTGCTGGGGCCGCGAGTCGTGAGCACTGCGCTGATGTCGAACAGCAGGGAGCGGAGCTTTACGAACGCGCCGATGCGCTGGCGCGCCTGCCCCACTGAGCTCCGGCCGGTGACGTCCACCAGGAAGATCTCGTTGTTCAGCCGCCGCACCTCGCCCGCGTACGTACCTACTCCGTTGGGCGAAGTGCCGCTGATCGAGTCGGTCTGGTTGGCCGCCAGTGCGTTCCACGTTCCCACGTTCCAGGTGGCGATCGTCTCGGTGACGCCGAACTCGGCGGCCGCGAACGCCTGCTCCACCCGGCGGGAGTTCTGACCGGCGCGGTTCTCCAGCATTGCCGACATGAAGAAGCCGGATATGAGAGCCCCGATGACCACGATCCCCAGGATCGTGAGCAGCAGGGCGATGCCGCGCTCGTCCTTCATGCGCTGAGTCAAACGGGTTTCCCGTGTCATACTAGAACCCCTGGTTGTTGCGCAGCGTTACGCGCGTGATGACGGAGTCGTGCACATACCCGATGCCGCCCGAGCTCAGATGTGCCGGTTTGGGCGAGCGTCCCCGCACCACCAGTCCGACGGAGGCCACCTCATTTACCGAGGTGGCTGCGGCGCCGGTCGAATCGAAGTAGGCGAACTGCAGTCCGTTGACCGTGAGCGGTCCCACGAGCTTCTCCATCGCCGTCCAGCTTCCCCCGCGATCGGCCGAGCGCCGCGCGAGCCAGCGCTCGCCGGCGTCGTCCCACAGCGATATCTCCTCGAGCTGGAAGCCGCGGATCGGCGCCCCGGCCGTTATCCCCACGAGCGCGGAATCGGCGCCGCCCGAGGCAGCCGAGATGGCGGTGATTATCACCGTGCCCGGCGCCCCATCCGGACAGTTGCCGTTCGAGACACTCTGCAGGCCGCCGACCAGCCAGCGGTCGTCTGTCCGAGCAGTGGGATCGCCGTCCCGGAACAACAGGATCGAGTCGAGGGTCGAGTTGGGCGCCCGCACACCGAACATCAACGAGTCGCGCAGCATGAACCCGACTCCGCCAACCGTGGACTGCGGGTCGGTGCACAGCACGCCGGCCCAGCGCATGCCGCGGATCCGTACGGAGGTGGCGCTCGCGCTCCTGAGATCGCCGTCACTCGCGTCCAACTCCCGCAGCGCGTAGCTGAGGTACAGCGCGGCCGCCCGCGTGTTCTGCTGCACGTGCAGCCGCTGCACCTGCGTGCCGGTGAGGCGCTGGGTGGAACCGATCGACTGGTAGACCGCGCTCAAGATGACGGCGAGGAGGCCCATCACCACCAGGACCTCGATCAGCGTGAAGCCGCGACGGTTCAGCGCGTGCACAGGACTGCGCTCTCGATGGTGTCGGTACGCATCACGTTGGGCCGGGCGGGATAGGTGACCAGGAGCTCGACCTGGCGCACGGAGCCGCCGTGTGCGGGCTCCACATCCCAGGTCAGATTGTAGACGCCGCCCCGGGTCTCGCTCCCGTCCGCCATGGTTGCACAGCTCGTCCCTCGAAGGGTCTCCAGCCGCTCCCTGGCGTAGAACGTCGCCGTGGTCGCCCGGTCACCCGCCGCCAGCAGCTGGACCACAAGCACGTTGGCCCCGAGCAGTGAGAGCAGGGCCCACGTGAAGATCGTGACTGCCACGATCATCTCGACCAGGGTGAAGCCGCGCTCGCCGCTCACCATACGGGCCTCCCCACCGGCGTGATGGCGAGGGCTTCGGTCCAGCCGTCCTTGGAGAACGTCATCGAGATGGACGCCGAGGCCATCGCCACGCCCTGCGGCGTAAAGAGGATCGAGTCGCCGTCCGAGGTGAACGCGACTCCGAAGTGGTTCTGGAAGTCGTCCACCGATCCTACGGTGTCTGTGCCCGTTCCCTGGGGCGAGCAGGCTGTGATCCACACCCGGGATGTCGCGGGGTCCAGGTGCAGTACGGCCCTGCAGCCACGGAAGACTGCCGTGGCGCGACCGCGCGCCAGGTGCGTGGTGACTTCCCTGCGCGCCGAGCGCACCGTCTCATGCAGCATGTAGGTCTTCACCTTCGGCATCGCCAAGGTGAGGAGCGCGCTGATGATGACGATTACAATGACCAGCTCTATGAGGGTGAATCCGGAACGCGACACCAACCCCCCTTCGCGCCGCGTTTTGGTGCGGGCGCCCCCGCAGTTACCGCGGGTGCGGTAGGAACTCTGACACTCAAATAGCGCCGATTCGAGATCGCTGGATGTGTCGCGCGTCACAGTCCCCCGGGTGGTTAATTGCGTAGACAGGGGGTGAACTCAGGGATAGCTTAGCGCACTGTGACAACCTACACCTTGGTGATCTCCAATCCACCCCACGGCGAGGTCGATCTGGCCGGCGCCGCGCCCTCACTCGGACTGGCGGCCGCCGAAGTCCGCATGAAGGCCAACTATCCAGTACCCGAGATCTGGCTGGCCGCGGAGGACGAGGCCTCGATGACTGAGGCGGCGGAGGGCCTGCGCGGCGCGGGCCTCCAGGTCGTCGTCGTAGCGGGTCAGCGCGTGAGCGAAGTGCCCCCGTGGTCCACCGTGAACTCCTTCGCCTTCGGTGATTCTGCTCTCAGCCTGCGGCTCGAGGATGGGGAGGTGGAGCTACCCTACGGCTCGCACGTCATTGCCGTCTATTGCACGCCCCGGGGAGCAGTCGAGGAAGCGCGGCGGGTAGGTGGGGGCGGCCTCACAGAAGGGCTGCGGCAGCGCAGCAGCGGCATCTTCATGGCACGGGATTCCCTGGTCGGGTTCGGCGCCCTCGGGGGCCGCAGCAGCCAGTCCGGAGACGAAGCGGCTCCGGCCGAGGCGGCCTTCGTGGACCTCTATGCCACGGCCGCCGGCACGCCGCGGCGGCTCAGCGTCGCGGTGGGTAAGGTGGACTTTTCCGGGCTGGGAGAGCAACAGCTCCCCAACATGATCGGGAACCTGGAGATCTTCGTTCAGGAGTTCGAGAGCCGGTTCGAGGGAGGAACGGTCGATCGCCGCCTGCTCGACATGCAGCCCAGGCAGCGCCCCATGGTGGGTGGCGCGGAGGCTGCGGAGCGGAAGGGCTTCTCCTACGCGACTCAGGCCCTGTCCAAGCTGCTCGAGTCCATTTCGCCCGACCTCAAGGACATCAGCCAGTTCGAGCTCTCTTCCAGGCTGGCCTTTCTAACAACCACCAAATAGCGGCGCGTCCCGCACCGTGGGCGGCAGCTACGGTCCCTTCTGCGCCGGGGTCGGAACCGCCCGCGTGTGTGTACCGATGAGGGCGCGGTCCCGCTGCCCCATCGTCAGCTCCGCGCCGTCCCGGTCGGTCTCGTTGCGATAGACGGCGATCAGCGCCGATCCGGAGCCGCACAGCCTGACCAGCAGAGGGCGGGTTTCCGCCAGGCGCTCGAACAGCTCCCGCAGCTCGGGCTCCTTGCCGAAGACCGGCGCCTCGAAGTCGTTCCCGCTCAGGCGTCCGATCGCGCCCCAGGAACCGAACGCGTCCGCCTCCAGAGCCACTGCGCCGCGCCGCTCCTCGTGCACACGGGTTTGCGCCAGCAGCTCGTAGGCCTGCTTGGTGCTGATCCCGAATCGGGGTACCACGAGCAGCGTCGGAGCGGCGGGCGGCGGGGTGAGTCGGAAGAGGCGCTCCCCGCGTCCCCACGCGAGCGCGAGGGGAGCGCCCGATGCGAAGAAGGGGACGTCGCTCCCGAGCTTGGCTGCGAACTGGAGGATCTCGTGCTGCGGCACGGCGGTCTCGGCCAAGAGGTTCACGGCGTGCAGCGCGGCCGCTCCGTCGCTGGAACCGCCGCCCAGTCCCGCCTGGACGGGTATGCGCTTCGTGAGCCCAATCCGCACTCCGAACCGGCGGCCCGTGGCATCGAGCACCATCGCCGCGGCCCGGTAGGCCAGGTTCTCCTCTGCCGGGCCGGTGTCGGCGCCCTCCACGTCGAGCTCGATGCCCGCTTCGGTCCGCTCCACGGCCACATCGTCGTGCAGCTCGAGCAGGGTGAAGAGCGTCTCGAGTGAGTGGTAGCCGGAGCTCTCTCGCGCCAGGACACGCAGGAAGAGGTTCGCCTTGGCGTGGGCCGCGGCGGTCACCCGGTCAGGCATCGGGTGCGGCCTGCGGATCGGCGATGCCGCCCTCGTTTGCCTCGGCCGCACGCAGGTCGGCCAGGTGCAGGTGAGCGCGCGACAGTGACCAGATGCCGAGCACGGTGATGGGCACGAACGTGCTGAGGTGGTAACCCACCGCGTACGACACCGCGCGGCTGGCCTCGATGCCGTAGAGCGCGAGCGTGACGCGAGTGACCGCCTCGAACGGTCCGAAGAAGCCCGGCGACGAAGGGATCGCCACCCCGAACGATATGAGGCACTGGAGCAAGAGGGCCGCAGACCACGGCACCTCGATGTCGAACGCGCGGAACGCGAGCCAGAACGACGCGCTCGCCATGAGCCACACCGCGAACGACCAGAACATCACGACGAGAAAGCTCCCGGGCCGGCGCAGCGCGTCGAGCCCCCACAGCATTCCCTCCAGGATGTCCATCGTGCGCGCGGCCCAGCGCTGGGGAAGCACGGCGTGCGTGGTTCGCCGGGCGATCCGCATCGCCGGCCCGGGCCAGTGCACGAGGAACAGTGCTACGGCGAGCAACACGCTGAAGAAGATGCCGGCGCCACGCGCCACTCCGACCAGGGTCATGCCGCCCACGGTCGTGCCCGGCGCGAACCCGCCCGCCCAGATGGCGACGGTGAGCAGCGCCACGAGGGTGATGCCGTCGAGCATCCGCTCGACCGCGATGGAGGCGAAGGCAGTCGAGAACCGCACTCCGGTCAGCTTGCGCGCGGCGTAGGCGCGGGCTAGCTCACCGGCGCGAGCCGGCAGCAGGTTGTTGGCCATGAAGCCGATCGCTGTGGCGTGCCACAGCGGCATGAACGGGAGCGCGCTTCCCTCCGAGCGCAGCAGGTAGCGCCACCGTATGGTGCGGACGGGGAACGACAGAGTCACGACCGCGACCGCAGCCAGCAGCGGAAGGACGTGAACGCCACGCAGGCGGGCCCAGAGCTCACCCAGGTCCACATCGTGGAGGGACCACCACAGCAGGGCGATGGAGACAGCCACGCCCAGCGCCCCCGACCAGCGGAGGCGGCGGGCGCTACTCGTGCTGCCCGAGTCCGAGTTCGACGAGATCGAGGGCTTCCTCAATGAGATCGCGAAGGTCGGCTCTATCCTGCCCGGCCTCCAGCGCGGTGCGGATCTGTGTGCGCAGACTCACCGCGTGCCTGAGCGCGGCTTCGCCGCTGTAGCACAGCTGCGCGATCGGGATCACCACTTCTTCGGCGGGAGCCGCAGGGGTCGGCGCCGCCGCTGTGGGATCCGCTGGGGGGCCGGCCAGAAGCTCGTCCAGGGAGGGCTCTCCCAGCCCCAGCGTGTCGGCGTACCGCTGGTAGCGCACCCAGGTGCCAGGCAGGTCCGGAGTCTCCTCGCCCCCGCCCGAACGCGGCGCCGGCGCTGGCTCCGCAGCCGGCTCGATGGTCGTCAGCGGCTCGGGTGTGGGCTCGACCGGCGGCGCGGTCTGTGCAGGCGGCCTGGGCGGTGTCACGACCAGTTGCGGCACCGGCGCCGGCTCGAACACGGGCGCCACGGGTGGGGCGACGGCCACCGAGTCGGCGGGAGGTCGCGAGAGCGCTCCCTCGGCCGGAGCTTCCGGCGCGGCAGCGGCGGCCGCGGCGGGCTCCGCTTCACTTGGGAGCGTGTACATGACCGACGTGATCGCGCCGAGGCGCTCGACTATCGGACCCTCGTTCGCGTCGTCCAGCTCCGAGAGCGCCACTCCCGCCTCCCGCAGCTGCTCCGCGAACTCGCCGGTCTGCTTGGATGCGGCGCCCCGACCCACCGCCTGCCGCGCCGCGGCCGCGAATCGAGCTACCGTTTCCTGCAGTGGCCCGCCGCCCGACACGCTCAGAGCGCGGAAGGTGGCCGCCAGCGTCCCGGCCCGCAGCTCTCGTTGGGCTGACGACTGTACTCGCTCGAGCTGGTCCGCGGCGAGCCTGAGGTGCTCGCCGTGTGAGACGAGCTCCAGCCGCCCCAGCTCTGCGGGCTGCACCGAGGCGGTGCCGCGCTGAACTACGTGCGGGCCCGAATCGTCGTGGTACAGCGCCTCGATCGGCTCGAGGTCTTCGCCCAGGTCGAGCAGCTTGCCGAGCCTGGCTGCGAAGTCCCGAAACTCGTCCGAGTCCGGGTCCGCGCGTCCCTCGGTCGAGATCTCGCGCGTCGCGCGGGAGAGCGCCTTGGCCGCGGAGCTGAACAGCAGGGCGGCGTCTTCCACCGGCCCGCTCCGCTTGACGATCTCCGCGACTCCCTGCTCCACGCCGTCCAGCACGTCGGGCATGGGGGGGAGCTCGGCGAGCATGGCGAGGCCGCGCAGCGGCTGCATCCCGGTGATCAGCCGCTCCAGGGGCTCCTCGGCCTCCGGATTCTGCTGCAGCGACTTGGCCGTCTGATCCAGCGCGCTGGCCACCGCGGCGCCCTCGCGCCCGATGAACGCGCGCGTGCCGCTGTCCAGTTGTTCCGCCTCCTGCTCTACCGACGGGCGCGCGCCTCCGGGATCGAGCTCCTCGGCGAGGGCGGACGCCTTGGCGTCCTCGGCCTCCGACCAGGTGGCGAGCTGGCGCACGAGGATCTTGAACTCGTCCACCGCGCGGATCGCCGTCTGCCGGGTGGCCTCGTCCCACTCGCGGCGACGCTCCTGCACCGAGCGGGCGAACCGCTCGAAGGACGCGGCTGCCGCCGCGATGGGCGCCTGTTTGGCCATCAGGGCCGATCCACGCAGCTGGCGGGCGAGGCCCACGAACTCGTCCAGGTTCGGCGAGCCGCTGTGGGATACAACAGCGTCGAGGCGCTCGAGATACTCGCCCGCCTCCATCGCGAAGAATTCCGGCAATCCCATCTGTTGATTCATCGACGCCAAACTATGAGTCGCTCCGCGGCCGGTCAACGCGCCGCATCGATCAGTGCGCGCATCTCACGCACTGCGGCTTCCATCCCAACCATGATACTGTGGCTCACGATGCTGTGCCCGATATTCAACTCTTCGATCTCGGGGATCGCTGCGACCGGGGTCACATTCCGATATGTGAGGCCGTGGCCGGCGTGCACAGCGAGGCCCGACGCCCGCGCGTGGCGGGCCGCTCCCCGCAGGCGCTCGAGGGCCGCGTCGGAGTCGCGATAGGTGTTGGCGTACTCGCCCGTGTGGAGCTCCACGGCGGGGACACCGAGATCTGCGGCGCGATCGATTGTGGCGTGATCCGGGTCGATGAACAGGCTCACCCGGATGCCGGCCGCCTTCATCCGATCGATCGCTGCCACCAGGCGGGGATCGGCCGGAGCACCCAGCGCTCCCAGGCCGAGACCTCCCTCGGTGGTGACCTCCTCCCTCCGCTCCGGCACGAGCGTGGCCTGGTGTGGGGCAAGCCCGGTTACCTCCGAGAGCACGTCCTCGGCGGTGGCCAGTTCCAGGTTGAGTACGGTCGTGACGCCGGCCGCCAGGCGCCGCACGTCCTCGTCGTTGATGTGCCTGCGGTCCTCCCGCAGGTGCGCGGTGATACCGTCCGCTCCGGCCCGCTCGCAGGCCATTGCCGCCGCGACGGGATCGGGCTCGTCGGTGCGGCGCGCTTCACGGACGGTCGCCACGTGGTCGATATTCACGTAAAGGCGCATGTGCGCTTGCCCCGCCATATGCATCCGTTTAGGTTCGACCGCGATGCCAAGTTTACGGATGACCAGAAGTATAGCGCTGCTCGGCGCTATCCTCACCGTCGGTTCGTGCTCCAGCGGCGGCGGCGGCGGCGGCGGCGCGGCGGCGCCGTCCAGTCCGGAGGCCACCGTTGACGCGTTCATGAACGCGGTACGCGCCAACTCGCTGGTGGCGATGGCCGATCTGTGGGGTAGCGACCGCGGTCGGGTCAAGAACTACATGAACCCGGACGAGGTGGAGCGGCGCCTCACCGTAATGCGCATCTATCTCGAGTTCGAAGAGTACGAGATTCTCGCCCCGGGAGCCCAGATGGGCATGGACGAGAAGCAGCGGATCGTGCGGGTCCAGCTCACGCGCATGGGATGCCGGCCGGTGGTCCCGTTCACCGTCACCAGGTTCGGAAATGGGTGGCTGGTGTCGAACGTGGATCTCGCGGCAGCCGGCAATCCAGCCCGGCCGTGCCAGCCCGAATAGGCCGACAGGCGGCCTGACCCGGCTACTCTGTCAACTCGAGCAGGATGCCGCTCGTCGCCTTGGGGTGGATGAAGGCGACGCGGCGCCCGCCCGCCCCGGCGCGGGGAGCCTCGTCCACGAGGCGAAGCCCAAGCTCGCGGCAGCGGGCCAGCGCCCGGTCGAGGTCAGGGACGCGGTAGCAGATGTGGTGGATGCCGGGCCCCCGCTTGGCCAGGAATTTGGCGATGGGGCTTTCGGGTGACTCGGGGGTGAGCAGCTCCACCTCCACGTCGCCGAGAGTGACGGAAACAATCTGGGCCCCATCCGCTGTTTGTGGTGGGGACGGCTCGAGGCCCAACACGTCGCGGTAGAAACCGACGGCCTCGGTGAGGTCGGCGACGGCTACTCCGACGTGGGCGATTCGAGCCTCGGGTTCGGTCACGGACCCTCCGTAGGTGAGTGCGCGCAAGTCGGCCCTGCGGCCGACGACCGCGCCTAACATAATTAATGATCAGGAGTTCGACATGGCAGTGACACATCCCGTGGCAGTGAGCGACACGGACTTCTCCCAGGAGATAGAACAGCACGAAGGGGTGGCGGTCGTTGATTTCTGGGCCACCTGGTGCGGGCCGTGCCAGATCGTGGCGCCCGTCATCGAGCAGATCGCCGAGGAATACGAGGGCCGGGTGAAGGTTGCCAAGCTGGACGTGGACGGGAACCAGATGACGGCCATGAAGTACAACGTCCGCTCGATCCCGAGCGTTCTGTTCTTCAAGAACGGCGAGCATGTGGACACGGTCGTGGGGGCGGTCCCCAAGACCTATCTGGTGGATAAGCTCGAGCAGCACCTGGGGTAGCCGGGCCCGGTCCCGAGGTCTTCGAGGCGGCGTGGGGCTGCGAGTCCCGCGCCGCCTTCGTACTATTCCCTACCTATGCGCCTCAGCACAGCCCTGCTGGCAGATACCTCGGTAAGGCTCGCCGACCTGAGCTTCCCGCACGAGCGGGTGCTCCTGCACCGGACGCGCCTGGCGTTCATCTACCTGGACAAGCTGCTGCACTTCGCCAAGGCGGACCGGGACGGACAGGTGGACGCGTTCATCGCCGTGTATCTGCCGACCGAGGTCACCCTCCTGGTGCTCAATCGCGGCGAGCTCGCCACCGTGATCTCGTACACGGAGGGCGGGCGCCAGGTGCGCTCGATCCCGTCGGCGCTAGAGCACTTCAAGCGCGAGGCGGAGCGCGGCGAGATCGTCTACTGCGCAGCTCCACGGGAGCAGCTAGCGTGGATGTGCGGCGGCTGCACGACTTCAGCCACGCGCCGTCCATTGGATGCCGAGCACCCGGAGCGGCTGCTCCCGGACCTCATGGCGGAGGAGTTCACCGGGGTCCTCGAGCTCGTTTCCAATGGCCGGGTCAACTACCTGCGGTTCCATGAGGGCGTGTTCCGCAACGGCTACTTCCATGAGCCGCTGGACGGGCTCACGGTGCAGCAGTACGTGGAGCGGCTGTTCGAGACCAATGAGGACGGTGCCCAACCGGAGGTCGCCGCCTGGGTCCTGCCCTCGGTCGGCGAGCTGCCCGAGCAGTCGTCGCCACAGCTGGTCCAGACCTACCGCGAGGCGTTCTGGGCCATCGCCGATGCCGCCGAGGCTGAGGTGCCGGGCAAGTCCAAGAACCGGGTCGAACGGATACGGGATCTGCAGGCCAACGTGCACCAGGCACTGAAGGTGATCGGCGCTCCCAGGGAAGAGGATCCGCCTGATCTGGTGACCACGCCGCAGGAGCTCGTGTTCGCGCTCTCCGACTGGACGCTGTCGCTGTTGGAGGAGGTGGAGGTGGTCGCGCCGGGCGCCGCTCCCAAGGTGCTAGAGCAGGGTACGCGTGAGCATCGCTTCATCCTGCAGAAGGCGGGATTCTACGACCGCCTGCCCTGGACCGTGAGCTGGTGAGCGCGGGGACCCTCTACGTAGTAGCCACACCGCTCGGCAACCTGGGAGATCTCTCTGACCGCGCCAAGCAGGTGTTGCGGGCGGTCCCGACGGTGGCTGCCGAGGACACCCGCCGGGCACGCGTGCTGCTCCAGCACGCCGGGGCCCGACCTAGGGTGCTGAGCTATCACGCCCACTCGCCGGAGAGGCGGCTCGACTCCCTGCTGGAGCTCCTGAGCGGCGGCGACGACGTAGCCGTCATCACCGACGCCGGCACCCCCGCGGTGAGCGATCCGGGCTCCGAGCTGGTGCGCCGGGCGCGCGAGCTGGGCGCAGCGGTAATCGCGGTCCCCGGGCCCTCGGCCGTGGCGGCGGCTCTCAGCATCTCCGGGTTCTCCGCCGACCGCTACACTTTTCTCGGCTTCCTCCCGCGCAAGGGGCGCGACCGCCGCAGCCTGCTCGAGAACGTGGCCGCGGCGCCCTGGACGACCGTTCTGTTCGAGGCGCCGCCCCGACTCGTGAAGCTGCTCGAGGATCTCGGCAAGGTGTGCGGCGGCGAGCGCGAAGCGGCCGTCGCGCGTGAGCTCACCAAGGTGCACGAGGAGCTGAACGCCGGGACCCTCGATGAACTGGCGGTTTACTACGAGGAGAATCCCCCGAGAGGGGAAGTCACCGTGCTGATCGCCGGGCATCGCGGACAGCCGGTCGAGGTCGATGAGGAAGCAGTGCGCGTGCGCGCGCGAACGCTGCTGGACGAGGGGCTCAGTAGACGCGACACGGCAGGGCGCCTGGCCGAGGAGTTTGCGCTGCCCCGGAGAGAGGCCTATCGCATCGTGACTGAGTTGTGAGTCGGCTGCGCTTTTTTGTCGCGGCGCTCGGCGTGCTCCTGCTGGGTGCCGCGCAATCGCACACACCGCTCGCCATCGGCCGGCTGCAGTACGACGGGGGCGGTGATTGGTATGCCAATCCCTCGAGTCTCCCCAACCTCCTGGCCGAGATCGACCAGCGCACGACCATCAGGGTCGAGGCGCGAGAGCGGGTGGTGCGCCTTGCCGACCCGGAGTTGTGGGACGTGCCGTACCTGTACATGACCGGCCACGGCAACGTGCGGTTCTCGGCGGAGGAAGTTCGCACCCTGCGCCTCTACCTGGAGAGCGGTGGGTTCCTGCACGCGGACGACAACTACGGCATGGACGAGTCGTTCCGGCGCGAGATCTCGCGCGTCTTCCCCGACCGCGAGCTGGCGGACGTGCCGCTCGATCACCCCGTGTACCGCGCCGTGTACGCATTCCCCCAGGGTCTTCCCAAGATCCACGAGCACGACGGGCTGCCCGCGCGCGGGCTGGGCATCTTCATCGACGGCCGGTTGGCGGTCTTCTACTCGTATCAGTCCGACCTGGGTGACGGCTGGGAGGACCCCGACGTGCACCGGGACCCGGCCGGCCTGCGCGAAGTGTCGATACGCATGGGCGTGAACCTGTTCGTCTACGCCGTGACCGCGAGCCCATGACAGAGACCCGGCGTTGGCTGGAATCGCGGCGGCGCGAGCTGATGCGGCGGACGGCAGGAGCGGGCGTGCTGCTCACTGTGGGGCTCGTGCTCCTGATGCTTGCCCTGGGCGTCCTGTTGGGACGACTCGGGGCGTATCAGCGCGTGCCCGCAGCGGTGCTGTTGGGGTGGATGGCGGTGGGCGGGGCGGTGGTCTGGGGGCTGTGGTGGTGGCGCAGCCGCAGGCTTCGGCTCGGCGTCATGCGACTCGCCGCCCACGTGGAGCGCTCGGGAGGACAGCGGCGCGGATCGGTTGCCGGCATCGCCTCATGGACTGAGCGCCAGGGAAGCGCAGCGCTCGCCTCGCTGGCAGACGGCCGCACGACTCGCTGGCTCGCGGCCAGCGGTGGTGACGCGTTGGGGGACGTGCGGCGGCGCGCCGGGCAGTCGGTGCTGAGTGGCGCGGCGCTGTTCGCGCTCGGTGCGTTCGCCTTCGTGGGCTCCGGTCCGGCGACGGGAGCGGGCGCGGCCTTTTGGCGTCCGGTCGCGGTGCTGGCGCGCGCCGGCCAGCCGGTCGTGCTGACGGTGGACCGCACGGCGGTGCGCCGAGGCGAGCACATCACGGTATCGGTGGCCGCGCCCGGCCGGCCGGCCGCCGAGTTGTGGGTGCGGGCACCCGGCGACCCGTGGACGAGTGAGCGGATCGCTCTGGACACGGCGGGCCGCGCCACCGTGGTGCTGGGTCCGCTTGAGAGCGACCGGTTCCTGCGCGCCGTGAGCGGCCGCAAGGAATCCGGGACCGTGCATGTGCGGGTGGCGCTGCCGGCGCTGCTTGCCGACCTCCAGTTGCTCGCGCGCTATCCCGCGTACCTCGATCGGGCCGACGAGCCGCTGGCTCCCAGTGACGCTCCGCTGCTGCTGCCGCTGGGCACCCGCATCGTGACGAGTGGACGCGCCACCGTCGCGCTCGCCGGCGCCGCGTGGCGGCGACCGGGTGAGGCCGTCCGGCTCGCGGTCGAGGAGCAGTCTTTCCGCGGTGTGCTCCCGGTGAGCGTCAGCGCTCGCTGGACGCTCGAGGTGATCCCGCTCGCCGGTGGGTTGATGGACGAGGAGCCGTCCCTGCTGGTGGTGGAGGCGGTGGCCGACAGCGCCCCGTTCGTGGCGGTCCCGGTACCGGGGATCGATACCTCCGCCGCACTCTCGCTGCGGCAGCCGCTGCTGATCGACGCGCGCGACGACCACGGGCTCATGCGAATGGAGTTGGTCACCTGGCGCGTGAGCCGCCACGGCGAGCGCGAGGAGCCACGGACCGAGCCGATCCCACTTCCCGCCGCAGGCGCCGAGCGCGCCGTCATCCCATGGGTGCTGGAGCTCGAAGGGAAAGGCTACCTGCCGGGTGACACCGCGTACTACAAGGTGCGGGCGTTCGACAACACACCGGCAGGACAGATGGGTGAGAGCCGCACCTTCGCGTTGTGGCTGCCCGCGATGGCCGAGCTCAGGAGAGCGGCCCGCGAGGCGACCCGGGCGGTGGCGACCGAGGCCGACTCACTGGTGCGCGATCAGGCCGAGCTGGCGCGGCAGATCGAGGATCTGGCCGCCGAGCGGGAGCGCGGCGAGCAGCGCGACGCCGCAGTGCCAGGCGCGCGCGAGGACCAGTTGCCGTTTGCCTCCGTGGAGCGCGCCCGCGAGCTGCTCGCCGAACAAGATCAGGTTCTCGAGCGGGCCCGTCAGCTGCAGCAGGACGTGCGTGAGCTGGCGGACGCAGCGTGGGAGGCGGGCCTCACCGACCCCGAGTTCCAACGGCAACTGGCGGCGATCGAGGATCTCCTGGAGCGCGCTCTGAGCGCAGAGCTTCAGGCCCGGCTGGAGGCGCTGCGCGACGCGCTGCAACGCCTCGATCCCGAAGCCACGCGGGAGGCGCTACAGGAGCTCGCACGCTCGGCCGCGGAGTTGCGTGAGGAGTTGGCACGCGGGCGCGAGCTGTTCGAGCGCGCTGCGATCGAGGGGGATCTCACTTCACTCTCTCGGGATGCCGGCGAGCTCGCGGCCGAGCAGCGCGAGTGGAACCGTGAGGCGGGGTTGGGGGCGGACTCCGCCCAGGCGGCTGCCGAACGAGAGCTGGCGCGCCGCGCCGACTCGCTGGCCGCCGAACTGGAGCGGCTGGACGCGGTGCTCGACACGCTGGCCCCCGAGCGCGAGCTGGGGCAACCGATCGAGGGCGCCGGCAACGCTGCTCAGCAGATGCGGCAGGCCGCCGCCGCGGCCGAGCGGAGTGAATCGGACCGTGCGCAGCGGTCGGGCGAGTCGGCGAGCGACGCGCTGGAGCCGCTGGCCTCACAGATCGAGGAGCAGCGCGACGAGCTGCGTGAGGAGTGGCGCCAGGAGGTGATGGCGCAGCTGGACAGGGCTCTGGTGGAGACCGCCGAGCTGGCCCGGGAGCAACAGGACATTGCCAGGCGCCTCGGCCGCGGGGAGTCGGACGGCGACGTGCGCGGCGCCCAGGCAGCGATCAGAGAGGGAGTGGATCACGTGATAGAGCGGCTGCAGCAGGCAGCCGGGCGCAACGCTCTCGTGCCGCCTCGTCTGGGGGCGGCCCTCGGACTCGCCAAGCTGCGCATGGCAGAGGCGCTGGACCTGGTCCAACGTGCCAACCCGGACACGCGCGAAGCGGAGCAGCGCGCGGGTGAGGCGCTGGACGCGCTCAACCACGTGATCTACGCGTTGCTGCAGACGCAGGGCGACGTGGGTGGCTCCCAATCGGGCTCCGGCATGCAGGAGGCGATGGAGCGCCTGGCGGAGTTGGCCGAGCAGCAGGGCGCGCTGAGCGGAGAGGCCGGCGGGCTGCTCTCGATGTCGCCGGCCGCGGGAGACCAGCTCACGAGGGAGCTCCGTGCTCTGGCCCAGCGGCAGCGGGCGTTGGCGGAGGAGTTGGAGCGCCTGGGCGCGGAGGGGCAAGTGTCGGGCGCGGACCAACTCGCCGCTGAGGCCGAGGAGCTGGCCGAGAGGCTGGCGCGCGGCCAACTCGACCGCGAGCTCGTGGAGCGGCAGGAGCGGCTCTTCCAGCGCCTGCTGGACTCCGGCCGCTCGCTGGAGAGCGACGAGGAGGACGAGCGCCGCGACCGGGTGAGCGAGGTGGCGGGCGCCGGCAACGTGCTCCTGCCTGAGGCCGGGACTGTGCGCGCCACGGAGCCGCGCTACCCGTATCCCACGTGGGAGGAGTTGCGCGCTCTGTCGCCCGAGGAGCGCAGGCTGATTCTGAACTACTTCCGCAGGCTGAACGATGTACGTCGCTAGGTCGGCCTTCGCACTGGTGGCCGTCCTCGTCCTCGCCACGGGGGGTTCGCGCGCGCAGGAGGTGGATCCGCAGTGGATCGGGTTGGCGCTGCGGGCGGAGCGCCAGGGGCAACTGCCGTTGGCGCTCGACTACTACCGGCGCATCCTGTCGCTGGAGCCGGGCGACGCCACGGCGCTCCAGGGGGCCGAGCGCGCATTCGTTCGGCTGGGAATGCGCGACTCCGTGGCGCCGTACGCCGCCCGCGCCATCGAGGCCGCGCCACGGAATCAGATACTGCGGGAGATCGCGTTCCGCAGCGCCGCGTCCCAGGGGCGCGACAGCGTGGAAGTGGTGATCCGCGGTTGGACGGCTGCGTTTCCCGGGAGCGCGAGGCCATACCAGCTGTGGTCCTTCTGGCTCGCGCAGCACGGCTTCACGAACGATGCCCGGCGGGTGCTGATCGAGGGGCAGTCATGGGCGGGTGAGGTTGCACTGGCGCCGGACCTGGCCCGCTTCCTGATGGGCACGGGCGAGTGGGTCGAGGCCGCCGTGCAGTGGCGCATCGTGGTGGAGCACAACGGCGGTCTGGTGGCGGCGGGCGCCACGGGTCTCGAGCAGGCGCCGGTGAGCACCCACGACCAGATCGTGGAGCGGCTCTTGGAAGAGGATCCGAGCCAGCCGACACAGTGGCTCGCTGCGGACCTGTTGGCTCGCTGGAGAAGGCCGGCGGAGGCGTGGGCCGTGCTGGACGCCGCGCTGCCCGAAGATCGAGCTGTTGCGGTTGCACTCCTGCTCAGATTTGCCGACCAGGCGACGCGCATGGTCGGGCCGGGTGGGTGGCGCGCGCGCGGCTACGCGCTGGAGCGCCTGGCCGGGCTGTCGTCGGGTGACGCCGCCGAGCAGGCGCGTCTTGGGGCGGCGCAGGCTTTCACGGAGGCCGGCGACCTGGCCGCCGCCAGGCGGCAACTAGATCACCTGGCCGGCACGCTCCAATCCCCGAACGAGGATGCGGCGGCCGCGATGGCGGGGTTCATCCGGCTGCTGTCCGATGCGGGCAGCGTGGACGAGGCCGAGGAACGGTTCGACGAGTGGCTGCCGCGCCTGGGTCCCGGCGACGCGGCCGAGCTGAGAGAGCACCTGGCGTGGGCCCGGGTGCTGCGGGGCGAGCTGGATCGCGCCGAGG
>Ga0255055_10001434_pt1 | contig 17466 bp, 15 predicted proteins | sample JV7_2_27_MG_FD_188633 | JGI IMG/M metagenome (GOLD analysis project Ga0255055, IMG submission 188633) | Seawater microbial communities from Jervis Inlet, British Columbia, Canada - JV7_2_27 | ecosystem: Environmental > Aquatic > Marine > Inlet | place: Canada: British Columbia | collected... | reverse complement strand
CCCTTCAAGGAATGCTATGTGGCCAAAAGGTCACCACTGCACGAACATAGGCATGACTACATGAACATAATTGTCCACGCCTATAGGGCGGAGAGTGCCCGGGCTTGAGGGTGTAGTGAGTTCTAGCGCAACCTGGGCCTGCGGAAGTATAGAAAGAACATCCGCAAGATATTTTACGTTGAAGGCAATTTTCGCCTCTTCGCCATCAGTGAGGGCGTCGATTTCACCAACATTGTCTCCAACCTCTTCAGCCTGAGCGGAAACGGTGACCTTTCCCGGAGTAAGCTCACTACCCGGGGTAATGACAATGCGAACTATGCCACTGGCATCGCGTGCAAAGATGGAGGACATCTTAGTAACCCTCAGAAACTCATTAATATCCAGTACGGCCCGCGTGGTGTAGCTTTCAGGAATTACCTGAGAATAATTGGGGAAAGACCCTTGAATCAGTTGTGAAACCAGCTCAGCATTCTTGAGACGGAAGAGAATCTGGCTCTTCTTTTCGTTTACGGTGATTTCTACTGGTTCCTCCTGCTCACTAAGGAGGCGATTCACTTCACTGAAAGTTCTCGCCGGGACGATAACCGTAGTTTTTTCGACGATGGGGGATCCGAGCGTTGTCTTATGAACAGCTAGTCTGAAGCCATCGGCAGCCACCAAGTTGAGCTGCTCACCATCGAATTCAGTGTTAATTCCGGTTAACACGGGACGAGATTCTTCGGTGGCAGCCGCAAAGGCGACCTGTGTAATTCCTTCCCTGAGGCTAGCGGCCTCAATGGTGGTAGTGATGCCATCGCTTATCTGAGGGATAGGGGGGAAATCGGAGGCATCGATGCCGTGAATATGGGCTTGAAAATGGCCACTCTTGAGCTCGAGAATGCGACTGTTGGCGGGAAGATTGATTTCAATTAAGTCGTTGGGCAAGGAATTAACAAAGTCGATGAGCAAGCGGGCAGGTACAGTGATGTCGCCTTCTTTCTTTACTTCAGCGCCAATCCAACATGTGGTAGCCATTTCCAGGTTGGTAGCTGCCAGTCTGAGACGCGATTTCTCGGCCGACAAAAGAATATTCTGGGTGATAGGTAATGTGGATCTAGCAGCTACAGCTCTACCGACAATGCTGAGTCCCCTATTCAGGTTCTCTTGATGACAAGATAATTTCATGGAATACCTCCCCCTGCCTGTATGGTGAGAGTATACTATCAATAACTGTAATAATCAATAATCCAATTCGATTTCACATAATATTTGGTTTGCTAGAAAGGGATTACTATCGATTGTCATTACCGAATTGACTGGCTTTCTTGCGTGCAGCCTGGTTTCTGAAGCTCAATAAGTATTCCGATACAGAACTGTCAGTCTTCAATTATGACTGATAGAGTAAAGAAAATTTTGTGGAACGGTGGGTTGATTGTTCGAAGATTACTCACTATCTTTAATTATGGACTCCAGTATACAATATTATATGACCCGTAAAACCTACTATAGCCATTTCGATAGGATCCATAAATTAAAAGGGGAAGAATATAATCTAAACTCACTCTTTAACTAAGTTTGTGTGTGAGGCTATTGAGACACCCAACAAGATAGTCTATGTGTAGAATCAATAGCAAATCTTGTTCTCGAACTAAATCCAAGTTTCAGTAAAGGTGCCTATTATGGCTGAAACAAAAGACAGGAGTATTAGAAATGTGCGAAAGTGCTGATGAATTAGTTCTTGGCGTTGACCTCGGGGGCAGCAAAATACTAACGGCTGTAGTTAAACCTCGAGGCGAAATGCTTTCCAGTGATGAAAGTACAACACCTGCCACGGAAGGTCGCGAGATAGTTATCCAGTCCATTCTGGACTCGGCACATAGTGCCATGAGGCAGGCGGGTTACACTATCTCGGAGATTTCCGCCATAGGCATAGGTGCTCCCGGTATCTCCAATCCTGAGGCCGGAATTCTGTTTACTTCACCAAACTTACCAGGGTGGCGCAACGTTCTTTTGAGGGACATAATCCAAAATAAGCTAGATAAGAAAACCTTCCTAATCAATGATGCTAATGCTGCTGCTCTGGGTGAATTGTATTTCGGTGCCGCCCAGGGTACTCGCAACTTCATCTATATCACTTTGAGTACTGGCATCGGTGGAGGCATCGTCATCAACGGAAAGATCTATACCGGAGCCATTGGCACTGCAGGTGAAGTAGGACACATGACCATTGATGACAATGGCCCTCTCTGCAACTGTGGAAACAAAGGTTGTTGGGAAACACTGGCTTCGGGGACAGCTCTGGCCAGGGAAGCAAAGCACCGAATCAAGGACGGAACCAAAACATCTATCCTGAAATATGTCGACGGTGATTCAGAAAAAGTGACGGCACAGATCATCCATAGTGCTGCCGAGCAGGGTGATAAGTTGGCTAAAGATCTTATTGCTCGGACTGGCTATTATGTAGGCGTGGGGATAGCTAATTTGATAAACATATTCAACCCTGAGTTAATAGTTATCGGTGGTGGTTTATCAAACATTGGGGACATGTTACTCAAGCCAGCCTTCAAGGTAGCTGCAGAAAGGTCATATAAGGAAGCATTTCAAGCAGTACGTCTTGTTTCTGCCGGGCTAGGACGAAATTCCGGCGTGCTCGGTGCCGCTGCCTTTGCTCTCCAAGAGATGAAGAAAACGACTTCGTAAATTGAAGGACATAGTTTGCGAGGAGGTGGACTAATGAATATTCACATTGGCAAGCTCAGAGGGCTTCAACAATTGGCTGATTCTAAGGGCATGATGACAATGTGTGCCATTGACCACAGGGGAGCACTTAAGCGAGCCCTTAACGAAGAAAATCCTGATGCAGTGGATTATCAGGATCTGGTTGATTTTAAGCTTGACCTCTGTCAAGCAGTAGGGCCTTTTGCCAGCGCCATATTGCTTGATCCGGAATATGGAGCCGGTCAGGCGATAGCTGCAGGTCTTATTTCGGGACATAAGGGGCTTCTTGTCAGTGCGGAGAAGACTGGGTATACAGGAGACAGTACGGCTAGAATCACCAAACTTCTGCCGGGCTGGAGCGTAAAAAAGACGAAGAAAATGGGGGCCTCGGCAGTCAAGCTCTTGATCTACTTCAGGCCTGACCTTAAGGAGGTTACTTCAAGACAGCTCGATTTGGTGGCAAGATTAGCCGACCAATGTATTGAAGAAGATATAACATTCCTGGTTGAACCGGTAAGCTATCCTGCTAGGAAGAGTGAGGTAAATCCAGAGAATTTCGCAGATGTAAAACCTAATCTCGTAATAGAAACTGCCCGACAGATTACTGCCCTGCCCATCGATGTATTGAAAGCAGAATTCCCGGCGGATATTAAGTTTGAACAGGATGAAGGGAAGTTGCTGAAGTTGTGCCAGGAATTGAACCAGGCGTCCCGGCTACCCTGGGTGCTGCTTAGCGCTGGTGTTGATTTCAAGTCTTTCAGGAAACAAGTGGAGATAGCCTGTAAAGCGGGAGCCTCCGGTTTTTTGGCAGGGCGCGCTCTGTGGCAGGAGGGTGCTCAGATTCATAATCGAGTTGAGAGGATGAGTTTTTTTAAGCACACGGCTGCTCCGAGGTTGAAAGAACTAGCTGAACTAGCTGATAGTTACGGAAAGCCGTGGTATTCGAGAACGGGGGCCAGAAACGGTGGATTTGCTCCTTTAGCTGAGAACTGGTATCGAAGTTATCGATAGTTGATATTCCGGTAGCGCAAGGTGGTGATATGAAACGTTCCAATTTTTTTAATAAGCGAACCAAGATAGTGTGTACTATCGGTCCGGCTACTGGCTCAGCCGCTGTGATTGATAAACTGATAAGAGCCGGTATGAATGTCGCCCGATTTAATCTTTCCCACGGTACTTATAGTGAACATGCTCGCCATATCCAGACAGTAAGGGACGTCTCGCATCGATTGGCAATTCCAGTTGCCACAATTATTGATTTGCCCGGTCCTAAATATCGTACAGGTAAACTGAAGGATGGTCGAGCTACGCTGAACGAAGGTGCTGAGGTTGTGCTCACGACAAGACAAATAGGGGGAGATGATAATGCAATACCGGTTAATCTTCCTACACTCTCTAAAGACGTAAAGGTCGGTGATACGATTTTGCTTGATGACGGTGCAATGCAACTCAAAGTATTGGCTAAGCAAGATACCGATGTTAGCTGCAGGGTCATGATTGGTGGAATACTTACCGAGGGACGAGGATTGGTAGTGCCCGGTATGCGCATCTCTGGTTCTTTCATCACGAATACTCTGCGAGAATGTATCGTCTTCACTATAAAACAGCAACCTGATTACCTGGCCCTCTCCTTCGTGAGTAAAGCCACGGATTTAATCAGTGTAAGAGCTATATTGCACGAGAATGATGCGGATATACCAGTTATTGCCAAGATTGAGAGGGGTGTGGCTGTTGAAGAATTTGACAGTATATTAATAGATAGCGACGGTATAATGATAGCCCGAGGAGACCTTGGGGTGGATATCCCCCTAGAGAAAATACCGCTGGTGCAGAAGGAAATTATCAAGAAATGCAATAAGGTGGGCAAGCCGGTGATTACCGCCACACAGATGCTAGAGTCAATGGTGAACGCCCCCCGGCCAACACGGGCTGAGGTCACCGATGTAGCCAATGCCATATTTGACGGGACCGATGCCATCATGCTTTCAGGAGAGACCTCCATCGGGAAGTACCCGGTACAAGCAGTTAAAATGATGACAAGAATTGCTAAGGAGGCAGAAGATGTACTACCCTATAAGCAGATATTCTCTGAAAGTGGCGGATGGCCGGAGCGCAAGACGGATGAACTGATAAGTTATAGTGCCTGTCACACCGCTCATAGTCTCGAGGCAGCGGCTCTTGTGGCTTTTACTCAATCCGGCAGCACGGCAGGACGAGTGTCGAGATATCGCCCGAGAATGCCTATTCTGGCAATAAGTCCGAGTACGACCGTGGTTGGGCGACTGCTTTTGCGCTGGGGTGTTTATCCCTTTCAAATAGACGGAGCTTCATCGGTGGAAGATTTATTTGCGACCGGGGCTAAACTTTCTAAGGAACTGGGACTGGCCAAAACAGGTGATTTGATAGTAATTACCGGTGGCATTCCTGTTGGGGTAACGGGCTCAACGAACCTACTCAAGGTAGAACAATTAGAATAGTTATGCTGAAAAAGATATCTGGTAAGTACGGTTTCCCTTGACCTTCGATGCCAGAATCTACGGCATGAATTTCGCCAATATGCCAGAGCTGGAATGGAAGTATGGGTACTTTATCATCTTGGGTGTAATGGCAGTGATAGGCATTTCTCTGGCGGTTTATTTCAGGAGAAAGAAGTGGCTGTAAAGTCACTGAATGAGGAATATGTCACTGGCATCTGAACCAAAGAACGAAGCGATTGGGCACCCGCAAGCCACCACACAGAGAATACCATTCATGGTTCAGCAGAACATAACTTGGAGGTATTGAGTATGGCTTATGTAGGAATTTTACTGATAACTATCCTGGTTTCTTTTATCGCCGTCCGAATTGGAGGCTTTGCCCTCCAGCTAACTGGGATAGAACCTGATGTAGCTAGATTTCAAGCGTTATCTGCTTTCTCAGGAACAGGTTTCACGACGAGAGAAGCTGAACGAGTGGTGGGACACAGAACCAGGCGCAGAATTGTCACTATTCTCATTATACTGGGAAATGCGGGCATGGTCACTGTAATCGCCACCTTAGTGGCATCTTTCACCCAGGTGAGCGGTTACACGTGGTTTTTCATTCGCCTGGTCATAATAGTTGGAGGCATATTCGGCCTCTATCAACTAATTATAAGAAGCAATGTTGGCCAGCGGATTCTTGACTGGCTGCAAAGGCCAGTTATGAACCGAATTCTTAGGGAAGCTCCGCCAGTTGAGGAAATATTCCATGTGGAGAAGGACTGGGCTATTAGTCTTGTCTCGATAAGAGGAAGCTCGAAGAGCATTGGCTTGTCTGTGGCTGATATCACCGCGGAGGGAGACATAGAAATCCTTGGTATAGACAGGGCCGGCGCTTACATAACTAGAGCGAATTGGGACGAGAAGATCGTGGAGGGAGACCGGCTTCTGGTTTATGCAAATAGAAAATCTGTGAGGAAAGTCTTGGATTAATAACCCCTTGCCAGTTTTCTAGCTTATCCTGCCAAATTCCTTCTCCAGCCGACGAGAACTTAAATGAATCATAGTCGGCCGGCCATGTGGACAGACTCGCGGTTGCTTGGTTTGCTCCAGTTGCTTTATTAGCTCTCGCATCTCTTCATTGCTCAGCTGTTGCCCTGCCCTAATAGTACCGTGGCAGGCTAGAGATTGAGCTATCTTTTCCTCCCATGTGTTGGGGTCTCTGCTGGCAAGGTTGTCAAGGAGCGCAGTTATTATCTCGATAATATTGGATTTAGCCATCAGTGACGGTATGGCGCGTATCATATAGCTTCTATTGCCAAAAGGCTCGATAGTGAAGCCAAACTCGGCTAGAAACTCTTCACTGGCTCTCAGTGTCTCCTCCTCTCTGGGACTAAACTCTATAGTTATCGGCTGGAGTAATCCTTGTACTTCTACTTCCTTTTGTGCCCACTGCACCAAAATTTGGTCATATAGTATGCGCTCATGAGCAGCGTGTTGATCGATGAGATAGAGTCCATCAGGTCCCTCGGCGATAATATAGGTGTTGGATAGCTGACCCAATACCCTCAAAACTGGTAATTCCATAGTTGGCAACTGGGCGACAACAAAAGCGGGTTCGTTATCCGTTATCATGTGGGGGCTCTGCCACTGCTCTGCGCTGACTGAGAAGGGCATCGATTTTATACTGGCTATCGGAGTCCTGGCTAATGCCTCCTTTATGGCTTTCTGCATTCTGCTAAAGACTTCTTGCTCATCGCAAAACCTTATCTGGGCTTTAGCAGGGTGAATATTGACATCGAGTTCTTGCGCCGATATAAAGATATTAATTACCGCAATAGGGTGCTGCCCATCCATGAGCAAGCCATGATAGGCTTCCCCGGTTGCCCGGGTTAGCAAAGGACTCCTTACCCACCGCCGATTAACAAAGAAGCTGAGATAGTTGCGACTAGAACGGGCTAAAGAAGGTGGGCTTGTTAGACCGTTAATTTTTATCAAACCATCACCTTGCTCTACATTTAGCATACTTTGAGCAAGCTCTAGACCATATATCTCACCTATCACCTCACGCAGTTCACCATTACCTGTAGTACGTAGACTGGGACGTTTATCAAGAACCAGGGTAAACTTAACCTCAGGAAAAGCCAGGGCATACTGGCTTACCAAATGAGCGATATGGCTATTTTCTGTATTTACCGATTTGAGAAACTTAAGTCGCGCAGGAAAAAAGCGAAATAAGTGGTGCACTGTCACTGTAGTACCTTGAGGCCTGGCTCGACTCTCTCTCTGAATTACATCTCCCTTTCTTAAACGTAGATAGCTGCCCACGACCTCTGAAGATGTTCGAGTGAATATTTCAACTTCAGTAACAGCGGCGATGCTGGGCAAAGCTTCGCCCCTGAAGCCGAGGCTGGTGATTTTCTCCAGATCGCTTAAGTCATCGATCTTGCTCGTGGCATATCTGTGAAAGGCGACCTCTAGCTCTGATACCGGAATACCAGTGCCATTATCACTCACCTTTATTTGTTCCACTCCACCAGCTTGAGTCTCTATAGTAATTTGAGTAGCACACGCATCCAGGGAATTCTCTACCAGTTCCTTGACCACCGAGGCCGGTCGCTCAATCACCTCACCGGCAGCGATCTTGGCGACAATATCTGGCTCTAAAACCTTGATAGTCATCTATGTCTATGCTACACGGTTACGTGTATTTCGTCAATAGGTTACGAAAAAAAATCGAAATGTCTCTCGATTCTTTCTAAAGGTGCCAAACTGGCCAGGAGTTTTTTAACACCGGCTTCTTCGAAGGCTACAGTAAGCTCCTGGTCATCCCTGGTATAAAAGCAATTCATCACTATGCCAAAGCCAAATTTACTGTGGCGAACATGATCACCAACTTTGAGCGCTACTGTGTCAGGACCTGAAGGTGGGAACTCGGAGTTCAGATCAAAAGTGGGACTGACCTCGGGAGTCGAGCTGTCTTCCCATAATCCTTTCGGACTTATAAGATGGGGTGAAATGTCCTGGAGGAAACGGGATGGTGGGTTTGCCGTGCTACCACCGAATAGGCTCCGACGGTAACTGCGTAAAAGATAGAGTCGCTCCTTAGCTCTGGTTATTCCAACATAGCAAAGGCGGCGTTCCTCCTCCATCTCCTCCGGGTCGTCAAAGGATCTCCTGTGTGGAAGAATTCCTTCTTCCAGGCCAACGATAAAAACCACGGGGAATTCTAATCCTTTGGCTTGATGCAACGTGATCAGTGTTACAGCGTCAACCTTTTCATCCAGTTCGTCTATGTCCGATACCAGGCTTACCTTTTCCAGAAATGCGGCTAAAGCTTCTTCGGGGTTGAGGTCGTCATATTCACTAGCGACACTTCTCAGTTCGATTATGTTCTCCCATCTATCATCCCCATCCTCCTTGTTTAAGATATGTTCTTTATATCTGGTACGTTCCAATACCTTATCCACTAAAGCGGAAAGACTTAACTCATGGCTCTGGGCGGCGAGTTCCGCCATAGCAGCATTGAATCCCGCCAGGGCTTGAGAAATGCGTTGAGGAAGAAGTTTCTCACTTGATACCTGTTCTATAGCATCGAAAAAGGAGGAGTTGTGAGCCTTCGCCCACGATTGAAGCTGACTGAGGGTACGATGCCCAATTCCCCTTACAGGAACATTTATTATCCGTAGAAGGCTAACATTGTCCTGGGTATTGTGAATGAGTCTGAGGTAGGAAATGATGTCCTTAATCTCTCTCCGTTGGTAAAAGCGCGTGCCACCTACAAGTCTATAAGGCACACCATATCTAAGGAAAGTCTCCTCCAATGCCCGTGATTGAGCATTGACCCGATACATGACGGCGCAATCTTTAAGGAATGTCTGTTCTTGACCAACGAGTCTCTCGATTTCGTTGACCACAGATTGAGCTTCTTCCTCAGCATTGTAACTTTCGATAACAGTTACCGAAGCCCCGTCTTCGTTTTCCGTCCATAGCTTTTTGGGTTTGCGCTGTAAATTTGCTGAGATGATGTCTGAGGCTACCTCTAAAATGGTTTTGGTGGAGCGGTAGTTCTGCTCTAAAAACACTACTTTAGCCTCGGGGTAATCCTTTTCGAAACTCAGGATGTTATGCAAATCAGCGAACCTCCAGGAATAAATAGACTGGTCAGGGTCGCCGACCACACACAGATTCCGGTACTCTCCTGCCAGGTTCTTCATCAACATATACTGGACAACGTTAGTGTCCTGAAATTCATCGACCAGAATGTGAACATACTTCGACTGGTATGTTTTGAGAATTTGAGGGTGGTGTTGAAACAATTGCACCGTCCTCATCAGTAAATCGTCGAAATCCACGGCCTGGCCGTGGCTGAGCAACTGCTGATAGACTTGATAGATCCTGTGCACTATCTCCTCAAAATAGCTGTTGACTCGCTTGGCATAGTCCTCAGGAGTGACAAGACGACTCTTAGCTGCGCTGATGGCTGAGCGCAAGGCCTTGGGAGCATACTGTTTGGGATCGAGATTCAGCTCCTCCAGAGCTTGTTTTATTAGGCTTAGCTGGTCTTCTTCATCGTAGATAACAAAGCTTGAGCTAAGTCCGATGGCTTTGCCCTCACGCCGAAGAATTCGGGCACAGATAGCATGGAAGGTGCCCAAAGTTAAGGCTTCTGCTGCCTGTCCCAGGAGTTGTTCAAGTCTATCCTTCATTTCCCGGGCGGCTTTGTTAGTGAAGGTAACTGCTATGATGTTGTTGGGGCTAACACCGCAGGATTTAATCAGATAAGCAACCCGATGAGTAATAACTTTGGTTTTGCCGCTACCGGGTCCAGCCAATATGAGTACAGGTCCTTCAATAGCCTCCACAGCCTCTCTCTGGGCGGGATTAAGCGCGGCTAAGATATCCATGAGGACTCAATAACTATTATAGCATCGAGGAGGATGAACACCCAAAGAGCAGGTTGGATTTGGGAGGGCTGAAACGGGTTCTGATAGAAAACTGTCAGATTGAGCTAGCTAAGCTTTGTTGTTATACTTAATATCGAAAATGATTGATTGGAATGATTGTCAGGCGAACCTGGGAACATGTTTCCGCCGGGCATGTTTGCTTGAACAGGCTTTCACGCACCTATCTTACCTCAACGAAAATCCCGGTTCCGACCGGCCAAGCAATGAATGCCTAGAGTTCCTCGGTGATTCTATACTTAATTTTATTGTAACGGCAAAGCTATATAAGGCGTTTCCCAAACTAACCGAGGGAGACCTAACAGAGATCCGCGCTTCTCTAGTCTGCCGAGACACATTGGCTGGACTCGCTTATTCACTTAAGCTTGGTGACTGGCTCTTGTTAGGGCGAGGTGAGGAAGCAGATGGAGGCAGGGCAAAAGCGAGCAATTTGGCCAATACTATGGAGGCGCTAATTGGTGCTTTATATTTAGACCAGGGTCTAGCCAAGGTAAGGAGATTTGTTCTCAATCAGCTTAGCCCTGAATTAGAAAAAATAAAGGCTGGCAAGACAACTCCAAACTACAAGGCATTAGTGCAGGAGTTCATCCAGGGGCAGAGGAGGCCAACGCCGATTTATCGTCTAGTGCAAGCTAGTGGTCCTGACCACAGCAAGCAATTTACCGCTGAAATACTGGTGGAAGGGGAGGCGTTGGGTAGGGGAACCGGGAAAAGTAAGAAAACTGCTGAGAGCCAAGCAGCAAAAGCAGCTTGGGAAATGTTGAGGTGCAAACATGGGTAGACGAGACTACAGACGACGAGAACCGAAGAAATCCAAGAAAGGGGCACAGAAAAGCAAGCCGATCTCGGAGTTTGTGCCACAGGTGGAGACAGAGGTAATCAAGAGGAAGAAGAAACCTGTCGAAGAGGGAGAGGAATAGATTGGAGTGGCAGCTTACCTGGAGCTGTACAGTAGTGGAAAACTAAGGGAGCGGATAGACGCGGCTGTATCTTTGCTTGAGAGCTGTTCTGTATGCCCTCGCATCTGCAATGTGAATCGCCTGACTGTTGATGTCGGCAAGTGTCAAACACCTCGCGAAGGAATGATATCCAGCTATGGATCGCACTTCGGGGAGGAAGCCCCGTTAGTGGGCAAACATGGTTCAGGGACCATATTCTTCACTAACTGTAACCTCAGATGTCTATTCTGTCAGAATTACTCCATTAGCCAGCTCGGCGAGGGGCGGAAGGTGAGCAAAGAAGAACTAGCCCGCATAATGCTCCTCCTTCAAGCTGAAGGATGTCACAACATAAACCTGGTATCCCCAACTCACGTAGTTCCTCAGGTTCTTGAGGCACTAGAGCTAGCTGCGGAGTATGGTTTGCATCTCCCCTTAGTATACAACAGTGGTGGCTATGATTCAGTGGAGACCTTGAGAATACTTGACGGAGTTATCGACATTTATATGCCTGATATGAAATATGATGATGAGGAGACTGCTAGAAAATTATCAGACGTTGATAACTATCCTGAGATAAATAGAGTCGCAATTAAGGAAATGCATCGGCAAACAGGTGACCTTGAGGTAGATGGGGAGGGAGTGGCTCAACGAGGACTCTTGATTCGCCACCTTGTTTTACCTCATGGATTAGCAGGAACAAAGAGTATAATGAGTTTTCTCAGCAATGAAGTCTCCCGTAACACCTATGTCAATATTATGGATCAATACCATCCCTGCTACAAGGCTTTTCAGATTCCAAGTCTGAGGCGCCGAATATCATCCACAGAATTCCATGAAGCGTTGTCCTTGGCTCGAGAAGCAGGGATAAGTCGACTGGACAAGATGCATCGCTTAGATATTGTCTCCACTGGCTCAGTATGATAAGAGTAATCCAGGATTGCAGTGATATCCAAGAAAGACAAGGAGGAAATCAGAGTAACAATATGGCTGATAGGGCACGACTATCAGTGACAGTTTACGGAAGGGTGCAAGGAGTATATTTCCGCTATTTCGTTCTAAGTACAGCCAGAGGACTGGGCTTGAATGGCTACGTTCGTAATCTTGGCAGTGGTGATGCCGTAGAAGTTCAAGCTGAAGGAGAGAAGCCGCAGTTGGATACACTACTGGAGCAACTTAAGACGGGTCCGCCGGGAGCCCGGGTGAAGAGAGTGGACATAGATTGGTCGAACTATTCAGAGCAATTCACCGACTTTAAGATAAGATATTGAGAGAAATTAAGACTCAAAGCTCGGAAGTGAAAACAACAACCAGAAATACAAAATTTCTATTTTAACTTCTTGCACCACTCAGTCCTCAAGCTGAACCCTACCCTCACTAATCAATGCTAAATGCTCGCTATTAATTCCGGTTATTTGAGAAGCCTTAATATCAATTTCATGGGGTTCGCCAACCAGGATCTTCCCATAGTCCTCCGTTTCGCCCTTCGCTGGGTCATCAGTGTAGGAGAATTTTTGATGGGCTTCGATAATGCCCAAATCGAATGGTAGGGTGAAGTAGAGGTCAGCAAGGACTCTCTCGATACCCAACTCATATAGGGCTGCCCAGCCGCCCGATTTCCCCTTCTCATACTTGCTTACGGGCAATAGACTCAAAAGGTTTGCTATACTGAAGTTGCCGGAATCACCACGAATTTTGAACGGTGTAACGCTAATCAAGAAGTCACTGCGTAACACTACATTGGGTACCCAGAAACTCTCCACGGCATAGAAGTGAGATAGGGGATTCTGAACCTCTATGAAAATGGAATCTCTAATATCGAGCATAAGGACGTGATGAAAATTATACCCCAAAGCTTGATACACCGGGTAAATCGATTCACCGCTGGGAGTCCCGTCCGCAATGAGAATATCCGCATTGCTGAGTTTTCTAATACCTTTAATAATGGTATTAAGTAGTTTGGGGCTAGTAGTTACAGGATACGAGAAAGGATAACCAGCACAGGGTTTGATCAAAACTCGTCTCGCCCAGGCAAGCTGTGGAGGAGGAGTAAACACAAAATCCGAATCTTTAACAATCATTGGTTTCATGCCGGTGATGAAATTTCAATAACTACATAGCCGGTCGCAATACCACAATTTCAGTAGTAGCCGGAAGTTTTTCTCGTTCGAAGTCCACTTCACTATTATCAATTCTTCTCACATTTTCCTTACTTTTGAGAAAATCCTCAACATCAGCTATAGGATAGGCACACTTAGGCGTCTTAAAATGCATGGGGATAATTATTTTGGGCCCTATTTGCTCGCATACCTGACTGGCTGTCGAGGCATCAATGGTAAAGAAACCACCCACAGGAACAAATAGTACATCCACAGCACCAATTTCACTAACCTGCTCCCGACTAAGCACATGCCCTAAATCACCCAAGTGACAAAGTTTTATATCATCTATGGTGAAACAAATGATAGTGTTAAGTCCCCTTTGTCCGCCCTGAGCCTCATCATGGTAAGTGGCTATGCCTTTGAACTGGATACCTTTGGCAGTCTTTGCGCCGTCACTTTTAACTACATCAGGTTTCCCTTTTACTGTGGAAACATCACTATGGTCATCATGTTCATGACTCACCGTAATGACATCGGCAGTTTCCTCGATGGGAGAGTAATTAATACCTCCGCCCACAGCATAAGGGTCGGTAATTACTCTTAGCCTATCTCTTGAGATAATCAAAAAAGACGCATGACCTAACCATTTAACTCTCATACAGCCTCCTGATTCTTAGCCTCGTTTAAGGCCAGCTCGATTAAGGTTCTGACCCCAAAGCCGGTAGCACCCTTCACTATGTATCCACTCTCCTTATTGGAGAGACGGGGACCGGCTATATCGATATGAACCCAGGGGGTATCATCAACAAATTCAGCCAGGAAGAGGCCGGCAGTGATAGCCCCACCGTACCTGTTACCGGTATTCTTGATATCTGCAATTTCGCTTTTGATTTGCTCTTTGTACTCCTCGGGCAAGGGCATATGCCACATTTTCTCCCCGGTTCTTTGCGCAGCACTAAGGACTTTATCTACTAGGCCTTGGTCATTGCCAAATAGACCGCTATAAAGCAAGCCTAAGGCGACCCGGCAAGCTCCAGTTAATGTAGCTAAATCTATCAGGGGAGATAAACCCAGCTTCTGGGCATAACTCAAGGCATCAGCCAGGATGAGCCTTCCTTCGGCATCCGTGCTTATCACTTCGATAGTTTTGCCATTCATGGCCTTCAGTACATCCCCTGGTTTCAAGGCTGTGCCACTGGGCAAATTTTCAGTAGCAGGAATGACGGCCGTGACGTTAATCCTAAGTTTTAACTGAGCAATAGCCGCAAGTGCCGTCATAACTGCCGCAGCACCGGCCATATCAACCTTCATGTCAGCCATCCCCTCCGAGGGCTTGATGGAGATTCCCCCAGAATCAAAAGTTATACCCTTGCCCAGAAAGCCAAGGGCTTTTTCAGAGCTTTCATCACCTCTATAGCTGAGAACTATTAGCTTGGGGGGCTGGCTGCTTCCTTTTGCCACCCCCAACAGTGCTCCCATATCCATCGCCTGCATGTCCTCCCGATCAAAAACCTTGATCTCCAAATCATGCCTGCCAGCCATTTCTTTAGCTACTTCAGCCATCTGACCAGGTGTCATGTAGTTGGCAGGTTCGTTACCCATATCCCGAGCCAAATTAACGGCTTCGGCTATCAATTTGCCATTGCCTATGGCACGCTCTAAAACTGGTACAATTGCCTCTTCTCTTGCCACTATCAGCATTTCTTCGATATTCCCGTATTCAGGCTTCCTATATTCGGCGAAGCTATAAAGCCCCAGAAGGGCGCCCTCTGTTATCGCCTGCGCTGAATCCTCAAGCTCCACACCACCTGCGCCAGTGCCATGGAGTATTGTAGCTATCTTGTGACAATTTACTTTACGTAATGACCGGCAAAATTCCCCGGCTACTCCACGAATCCTATCCACATTGAAATTTTGTCGTCCACCCAATCCGACAATAGCTACTATTCCCGCTGGCAGTTTCCCAAACGTATGTACAATGTTGACTTCCCCGACCTTACCATTGACCCTGCTTCGACTGATGAGCGAACTGATAGCTCCGTCCAAAGCTTTATCCACAGCGGCGGTAGCACCGCTTGGTTGTTCCACTCCTTCAAAGAGATTTACAACAATGGCATCAGCTTCGATTCGGGCTATATCTCCAGTTGCAGCCTTAATCTTCAAAATTCGTCACCTCAAAATGTATAAATTTTAGAACATTTATTTTACTTCATTTAGATGGATAATTGAAGAGGTTAACATGGGAAATTTCGTTGTTATCTCTCTGCCGCTGAGACAATCTTATCGATTACGGCAGTAATATCCTGCGAGGTATCAACAACAAGATGACTGCGAGAAATCTTTCCCCTCGGGGCTGCATTCTATTATACACTTCCCAATTGGCTTCTAAATCATTCTGAAGCATAGCCACCTTTTCTAGGGCAAGAAGGCGTTGCCGGACTATTTCGGTGGGAGCTTCAACCCAGACCACGACGAGCTAAACCTCTGCCCTTTCTGCAGCGCGATATCGATATTACCGATGCTGTTCCCAAAAAGCCGTAGTTGAAACAAGCACGCTGCGAGTGAAGTTAAGCAATGCCATGCTTCTATGGAAAATTGTTTTATCGTTTTCGACTCTTCGCAGCGACAGGGTGGGTGTCACTATGCATTGAAGTCTACTTATTCAGGGGATGCCCATCAAGGGCACCACCCTCAAGGCTTCGAGCCTGTGTCGTGACCCTTCCGAGCGTTTTAAAGAATGCGGTGATGATAGCGGGATCGAACTGAGTACCAGCACCTCTCTCAATTTCGTGTTCGGCTTCCCCGACGGACATAGCCGACCGATAAGGTCGGTCGGATGTCATAGCGTCAAATGCATCAGCCACGGCTATGATTCTGGCTCCCAATGGTATGCCGCTGCCGGCAATGACCTGACCAAATCCGCTACCGTCATAATGATCATGGTGGTGACCGATCATCTCGGTTATTATTCCGTTAACCACCGGTTTCACAATGTGGGCGCCGACATGAGCGTGAATCATAATCTGCTCATACTCTTCACGTGTCAGTCTGCCGGGCTTATTCTGGACAGCCTGGTCAATCACAATCTTCCCGATGTCGTGGAGCAGACTTGCCCAGCGCAGGTCCTCCATATCTTTCGCCGATAGCCCAAGTTCATTACCCAGAGCTACAGCCAGTTCAGTCACCCGTCGGGAATGACCAGCGGTATACTTGTCCTTAGCTTCGAGGGCGGCTACCAGCGATTCAATCGCGCCAAGGAAGACTTTCCTAATCTCCTCTGTCTGTTCCTCAACCTTTTCCTCCAGGAATTGTTGGTACTCCTTGAGCTCGAGACGTAGATGCCTCCTATCGAGAGCCTTTTGGACAGCCAAAGAAACCTCCTCCAAATTGAAAGGCTTACAGATGTAGTCATCGGCACCCTGCTTCAAGCACTGAATGGCAACATTAATATCAATAATAGCGGTAGCCATAATAACCACTATGTCAGGGTAGCCTGACTTTATTTCCGGGAGTACTTCGGTTCCTGATTTTCCGGGCATCTTTATGTCCAGGATAACCAGAGCAATCGGACTGACTGCCAGTATTTTCAAGGCTTGTTCACCACCATCCGCTTCCCTGCACAGGTAGCCTTCTCTAGATAGTTTATGACGAAGGAGGGTCCTGATCGAAGGTTCATCATCGACGATAAGTAACGTTTCTTGCTGCTCAATAACGTCCATAATCTTATCCGATGAGGACCTTTCTTTGGTCATTGTTTCTGGCTCATTTTTGCTTTTAACCATTAAAATACCCCAGTCGTCGGCATTAGCCTGCTCTATATAAGACTCTTAATGCGAGCAGGCTTCTTAATTGGTAGTTCGATAACAATGGTAGTCCCCTTACCCAATTGGCTCGTGGCATATATCTGCCCGCTGTGCTCGTTCACTATTCCGTGGCAAATACTCAAACCGAGCCCGGTACCATCGCCTGCTTCCTTCGTGGTGAAGAACGGGTCAAATATTCGCCCCAGATCTTCCGAGGTGATACCCGGACCATCATCAGCAAATGAAATCCTCACGGTACCGTTTTCTTTCTCGGTGGTAATGGTCAGAGTGCCTTTGTTGTGCCTTTTGACCAGAAAATATTCGGCGTTGATAATTATGTTCATGAAAACCTGCTGCATCTGGAAATAGTCAACCAAGATTTCGGGAAGGTTCGTATCAAGATGTCTCTCGACATCGATATGGTTTACCTTGTGTTCATAAGCACGTAGTTCCAACACGTCTTCAATAATACTGTTTATCTGGTTAGGCTGCTTTTCAGATGA
>Ga0255055_10001433_pt1 | contig 17469 bp, 13 predicted proteins | sample JV7_2_27_MG_FD_188633 | JGI IMG/M metagenome (GOLD analysis project Ga0255055, IMG submission 188633) | Seawater microbial communities from Jervis Inlet, British Columbia, Canada - JV7_2_27 | ecosystem: Environmental > Aquatic > Marine > Inlet | place: Canada: British Columbia | collected... | reverse complement strand
TAATGCTCTAGTGATTGCGATCATCACCAAAGATGGTTTACCTATCAAAGTTCAGTCTACTATGCCATCACCAACTATATCTGCAATGATCTCCGCGATTTATAATTTAGCGGGAATTTTATTGGATGGAGGTCTAGAATTCTCGATAATTGGAGGTGATCACGGCTCAATTATTATCCACGAATTAGATGTAAGCAGAATACTCGCAATCGCAGTGTCCGAAGGAGACGAGAAAATCCTAAGAAGTTATATAGCTAAAATCAAAGCGATTATTAAACAATAATCTTTAGGCTATTTAATTATCTTTTTAATCTTATCTACTACTTTTAAACCACCCAAATAAGAATCGGAAAAAGATTTAGCCTTAAATAAAATAGTACAAACTGGTTCGTTTTTATAAATGCTTTTGACTGGTTCCGACTTATCGTGAACATTATCCAGGTCGTTAATTTTATCTAGTAGGTTTTTATCGATTTCTTTAGGAGCAAAGAAAATCATCTTGGTTGTAAAATTTTCGGTTTTCGCATCCTTCAGCGTCTTTTTAACGAATTCCCATCCATTCTCTGTAAAACTTTTTATATGTAAATCTAATAAATTTATGTTCATCGACTCTTCAGAGGCTCTAATTGATCCAGGAATTCGGGGATTAATCTCTATTAGATATGGATAATGGTCTCTTAGCACGAAATCGAAACCGTTTATTCCCTTTAAACCTAACTCGGTTGACAATTTCAACGAAATGTCAACTATCAGTTTTCTTTCTTCTGCGAATACGTTAGCGGGAACTACATTTCCACAATACATGAAATCTTTTGGAGCGTTAAGATATTTATTATCTCCTATTATCTGTTGATTTACCGAAATTAATTCGCTTTCTACTCCGTTAGATATTGTCGTACAACTTACTGGATTACCCTCGATATACTCCTGAATCAGCCAATCTTTTGGAACAAAGCCCTCCCTATTAATTAGGTTGATGTGAAAGGAGAGATCGGATGCGTTCTGTATTTTATAAACATTTGTTCCACCAGAACCACTCTTTTTCTTTAATATTAGAGTGTACTCTAACTCGTTAATTTTAGAACTAACCTTATCAAAGGAAACTGTTCTTGGAACGTCGTATCCTAATTTTTTTAAAATAGAGAAAATGAATTTTATATTTCTACTTTTCTTAATCGCTTCTAATTCGTTATTAAGGTTAAGAATTTTGTACTTCTTTCTATTAATATCTTTTAAAATGAGAGCTCTCTCTTCTATACCGTCGTCTAAACCACTACCAATTAATAAATATTTAATATAAGGATATTTGTCTAAAAGTTCTAAAATTAAAAGGGGTAGATACTCGTTATAAATGTTTTTAACGAAATCATAGTTTGTGTTTAATTTTTCGGTAAGTATTAAGCTATCTTTAACATATGGATATAAATCTGAGTCTCCAAAGAAATCAACAGCATAGACATCATATCCTGCTCTGTGTAAAGAATAAACTAAAGGACGAGTATTAAAACCGGCAACTAAAATAGACTCTTCTTTATTACTCATAAATTAAATAATAAAAAGTTAATTATGGACTTAAATTATTTTTTTTAGTTCTAAAATTAAGCTTTTAGGATTAACCCGATCGAATTGGAAAGCTTCAGCGTTTCCGTATTTTTTAAAATTTCTCTTTATCTGATCTGCAGCAAAAGTGTTTACACCCAACGCTCTAGTTGCGTATGATTTCTTCGGTTCTAACACCACCATATGCGCTCCCTTTTTAGATAATTTTTTGGTCAAAGCTTTTAATTCGTTAACGATTAACGTGTAATCTGATTGAACCTGAGCGATTAAATCGGGGTATTTGTAAGATATATTAGCTCCTAAATCGCTACATACGAAAACAACTGGAATAATGTTTCGATTCTTTAGCTTTTCACCATCGATTAATTTTATGCATTTCGTTAAAGCTGCAGCCATAGGAGTATAAGATTTTCCTTCAACTTTTTTAAGCTTGTTTACGGCAGATTTAAAATAGACGGTCGGTTTCTGAAGAACAATTGCCTCTTTCGCTCTAAAAATGATCAAACTTAACTTATCCTTTTTTCTATAGCCTTCTCGTTGGAGAGAAAGAATAACATCTGTCATTTGTTTGATTACATAGTACATTGAAGCTGAACTATCGAGAACAAAGAAAAGCACTAAAGGAGCGCGATATTCGTAAATTTTATCCATCAAGTCGTACTTATCAAATTTAATTGGAAATTCAACATCAGTTTGGTTATATATCGTATTTTTTAAATAATTCCGAATAGTTGCGTCGAGAGCAATGGTTTTGGGTCGATTAATTGGTCTCCTATACGATACATATCTACCTTTTTGAGAAGAGGCAATCTTAATCCGCCTTCCAATTCCTCTGCCACCATAATCAGAAACTTTTCGATCTTTTCTGATAGTATCTAAAACAGAAGTCATTTTGGTTTCCATTTGATAAATTAATGGCAACGAATCCACTCCGTTCTCAAAGAAATTAAATTCTCGTTCATCATATTCTGGAATATCTTTTACTTTCCAACCACCAGCAGGTGAAGGATTTCTTTTTTTATTATCTGGGTATTTGGGTGGAGGTAACTTCTGTTCTTTTGTTTCCGGGATATCAACTTTTTTTGGATCAATTGACTGCCGTTTGAATTCCTTTTGGGGAGTATCATCATACTTCAAAGGTCCCTCAGTATCTTTATTTGGTCTATAGGTATTTGGATCTTCGTAAGCTTTTTGTATCTTCCCGTATACTTCGACTATTTTAGCTTTAACTTCTTCTGGCGTCATTTCGTAATGAAGTGACTTGATTCGGTGTTCGAATACTAAATCCATTGCCGCGTTTAAATCTTCTTCAGCAATTTCAGTTCTTCCGTTAAACGCAGCGTGAGCTCTAGCACACCTGATAAAAGTTATATCAGCTCTTTGTGAGAAAATATCTAATTCGTTAACTAATCTAGATACAAATTCATAGACCGATGATGGAATTTTAACATCTTTAATCAATTCACGAGCCCTTACGATTTTCTTTCTTAACTCTTCTTGTTCTTGCTCGTAATTTTTAATGAACGCTTTGGGATTATCGTCAAAATCAATTACTCTTCTTGTAATTTCAGCGCGTAATTTTGCATCGTGCGGGGCTTTTATTTTTACCTCTAAACCGAGTCTATCAGCTATTTGTGGTCGTAATTCTCCCTATCCGCATTCTAATTCGAAATGAATTAAGAATCTTCGGGGTTCATACTCCCTACTAACACAAACCGAGATGGGTGTGATACTGAAATCCCTTCACGTTCTACGATATTTATACCCGATGCAGCAGAATCCAACAGTACATCAACTACATGATCCTGAAGCAGATTTATCTCATCGATATAAAGTAAACCGCGATTGGCTCTAGCAAGAAGTCCAGGATGAAGACTTCTTATTCCTTCAGTTAGGACTTTATCAATAGATAATGATCCAGTGACCATGTCTTCGCTAACACCTAAAGGTACGTCGGCTATACGCATACTGCGGTTTTCTGTTTCAAACCCCCCAGATTCGGATTTTTTTCTGCAATCACTGCATAGATCGTCTAAATCAGATTTAGGATTACATGAAAAAGCACATCCTTTCACAACTTCGATTTCAGGCATTACTTCAACCAGTGACCTTACCGCTGTTGATTTACCAGTTCCTTGTTGACCTGTTAGCAGCACACCCCCAATTCGAGGATCGATAATATTTAAGATAAGCCCCATTTTCATTTTATCTTGTCCCAGTATCGCCGTAAACGGGTAATTAATCTTTCTCATCATATTAAGTAATTATTAACACATTATCTATAAAAAAAATTTCCAATTAAACCACATTATTAAAGTTAGTAATATAATTGCTTAAAATAGTATTTCTCACGGAATTTTAAGAATTAGAGAGAAGAATAATAGTTAGTAAAATATTCTATTAGTTCTATAGCTTCCTTACCTTTATTCTTTAAACTATAAATAGTAATTTTATTTTTTCTATCGATTTTAACAAATTGCTTCATATAATCGTTTCTATTAAAAAAATCCGCAGGTATCTTACGAGAACCAACTCCTAAAGAATCTGCTAAGATTTTATTCGTAATTTCTTCATTTAATTTTGATAACCTACTCAAGTTAAATAAATATTTCTCAAAATTATCACTTAACCTTTTGGCTAATATAAAGTGATTATTGATAAGATCGGGGTTAGATATAAGACTGAATTTTCGTTTAGTGTTTGCATGGTCAGTAAGAACAATTTCTTTAATTTTGTCTCCTTCATACACTTGGTCTAAAAGATCATAAAATCCGCTTTCATGAACAACAGTATGGCAATTATTACATAAATAGCCCCCCTCTTCTCGCTCAAGAATTTGAGCGATTTCAGAGCATGTAAGTAAATTATTCTTAAATAATTCAGATGCAATAAGTGTTTTTTTAGATTTATCTATGTGATTGAAATGAAAAGATGTGAGATGTTCATCCGTATTAAATTCTCCGCATGTTTGACAGTAAGTACCATGATAAGTTTCAATAATATGTTTTCGTTTAAGTAAACCTATAATACTAAGTTTAACATAATCTTTCTGTTTATTTGACAAATCTTTAGTCTGTAAATGGTTGTTTATTGCAATTTTAATAAGAGTATGTATCAATTCAGGTGAAAGAGAATAAATTTTGGGGGGAAAATTACTTGGTAGCCCTTTCCATGAGATTAGGTGAAAAAACATATTATAATATTTAGATGAGATTAAATCATGATGATTAGCACATAAAAGCCTTATTTTCTTTGATTCCATAGATTCTATTAAATTATCTAAAAAAAGTGGATCAACACGATTCTTATTGAATAATTCATATAGTACTGTTGCGGAATGTTTGCGCTCTTTTTCATCTGTGTGATGGAATTCTAATGCTTTTAATCTCGAAATATATGTCTTATATCCCTCTTTTACGCACTCAGGACATCCTTCTTTTCCATTTCCAGAATAAATTCCATCATAAATATTCTTTATTATATAGATTTTTATTCTACTTCCTATTAGAGTAGATTTATTCTTTGTATTATTTAATTCAGTTTTTGATCGTCTTGGAAAAGTATCTTTATCTTCATCTCTAAGAAGATCATAAATTTCAATAATTGATTTATTATAAAAGATTTTAAAACTTTGAGCCAGAGTTATATTCTTGTCATATAAAGATCTAGCAATTGGTTTAATAGTCAAAGGTGTTCTTATTTTACTATACATTAAACCAATATTAAGGAGAAATTTAATAATTTCGACTAAATCCGAGAGATATTTGATAATTCTTTCATTCTCAGTAGTAAATAATTTTTGTACCATTTTCCTTTCTTTCACCGATAATAGTTTGGAAAGAACTCCATTGTTTAGAATCTCATTCTCTAAACCAGAAACAATTTTCGCTGTGATTAAATTTTGAATTTTTATTTTCTTGAATATCTGTAAAGAAATAATATCCCTAAGCCTAGAAAATTTATAAAATGAGGGAAGTATCACTTTTCCTCCTTCACAATTTGGACACCACTTGTTATCATTCTTGACATATTCTGGACTTGCCCAGAACTCTTGTTCACATTCACCACACTCCCATTTTAATTTTGTTCGTGAAGTAAAATATTCAGTTGAGAGACATTTCCCACCTTTAGATTTAGCTATTTCTCGCATTTTTTCAATTCTTCCCTTAATCGCATATACTCTTGCCTTAGATTCATTACTGTTATTATTAGGATCTTTAAAAAAGATACGAGACACCCCAACATCAAATAAATTTTCCAAGGTTTTACCATAATACCTCGTGAGCATCTTATTATATCCATTTCTGCCTATTACGACTTTTGTCCTAAAAATTTTCTCGAGATTTTCTTCAATTAAGAAGTCGTCAGTGAAGACTAGCCCGTTGTAATAAAACTGTACACCTTTTATCATAGCTACGCATTTAGTGTGTTGAGTGTAGCCCGAGACATAGACTATATACCGTTTTTGCTTTGGAAACAATCGTTCGGCGATATCTTTTGATATTAAACTTTTAAATGCCCCTGTATCTACATCAGCTAAATAGGTTTCTCCCTTAATTTCTACTTTAAACGCATTATCTGAATATGAAACGCGATTTTCCTTGTCAACATAGTAGATGGGTGTATTATCCAAGGCATTAGATTCACTTTCAACCCATAGTTCTGCTTGGCTCAGCAAAATTTTATTCTTCTTTTCTGGAAACCAAAAAGGGGTGTAAGTTTTAGCTTTTGATAGCTTAGTTGATTTATCGTTCAATTCCTTTATAGCTTGAAAAAATAGTGAATATCTTGGATGTGGAGAAGATTTTTCTCTAAACATATTACCGTTTTGAATTAAGAAGTAAATGAGGATTTCCAATTCCTTTTCCTTAATGTTGAGCGTTTTAGCAGATAGTTCGAGAGAGAGCGAAGTATCGTGGACTCGGTGGTAAGACTCAATTAATAACAAGAAATTTTCAAGTAATTTTGAATAGTAGATACTGTGAGGTTCTAATAAGATAAAACTTCTTTCTTGGGTATTAAGTATTAGGCTTTCAAAGCGGTTAAAAGAAAAGCCCTTCGCAGTGGCACGATATTCCTTTTTTACTTTGATAAATCTAATAAAATCTCGATAGACTGTTTCTAACTCGCTATTGTGAAAAAAATAGTTAGTAAATAGAAATTGCCTTAATAATTGATTGATAAACTCATCGTTATGATGTAAATTAGGTTCAAACCTAATTGAATTCTTATTTTTTCCCTTGCTTTTGACAATAATCTTCTGGAGAGTATTACTTCTATCTCTAGTAGGGATTATTGCACTCATTTCTTGCTGAAAATTTCCATCCTTATATAATAGGTCAAAATTAATAGTAGTTGGTAACGCAGGGCTCTTAAATTTTGCTTTTAAGTAAAACCTATCTCTTAAAAAATTAGAAACATTTGACTTAAAGAGTAATACAGTTAAAAATAGCTCGTTAGAATTAATGAAACCTCTATTCCTATTAATTTCAATTAAATATTGAAAAAACTTTTTAATCTTGCGTGTATAGTCTTTGATGTCGCTGAAATTTGATCTGGAATGCATATCTTTGTCCATTAATGAGCTATATTGGGGGACATCTTTGAGAATGTTTGCATTATCTTCGAATTTATTAATTAATTCAACAAATTCTTTAAAGTATTTTTTATTTTCAACCGGATTTTCGCTTATTCTAAAAATATCAAGCCAAAAAGTGTTTACATCTTTAATTAACTTCCGATCTAGCTCCTTTAGAATTTTACCAAGGCATTCTGGAACGTTCCATTCTTTAAAATTTGAACTTACAACAAAATCATTTAAGTTGTCGGATTCAGCTTTCTGCTTTTCTAATTTAAATTTCTTCCAAAACTTCTTTGCTGTAATGCATTTTAATGAAGTAGGTTTAACCTCAGGTTCCATAAAAAAAGAAAATTTACCGTTATAACAATTTTTGTCTAAGTAATGTTTCTTCAAATTCGAGACTATTAAGATGGTGTCAGCATTGAGAAACTTCGCTACACTGACATGAAATTGAACGTAAAAGTTCCAATAAACCGAATCTGATAGGATTTCTATTTTTAAATTGCTAAAACCGTACTCATCTAATTTATCTTGATAATTTACGATAAATTTTTCTATTTCAAGCAGCTTTGGCAAATTTATAATTCTTTTTAAAAATTCGCCTACAAACTCAATGTAACCAGCTTCTTCTATATCAAAAAGGACCACCGGTAAGCACACAAATTCAAATTGGTTCAAAATTTGCTCTGTAAATACTGATGGGAATTTCCTACCGTTAGCCTCAAAATTTAATAACAATTGAAATATTAAAGACGAATCAAGAAAAATCAAAGGCTTCACCTGAACTTCTAAATCGTCTATGCGTTGATATAACCAATTAACTTGATCAAATTTTGCGAACTCAATATAGGAAGGTTCAAGATTAGGGAAAGGCTCTAAATGGTTCATCGGATGTTTTTCAATATTGTTTATCAAAGATTTGTATATTTTCCGTTTATTTGCACTTCTCTTTCCGAATTCTGTCAATCTATAGAACTTTAATGTCTTGTTTTTCTTCAATAAATCTTTTTCCGCTTTATACCCGAAGTATTCTGCCCCAATTTTTTGTGGAGAGATTAGTGCAATCTTATCCCACTCGCTACTACCTTTGTCTGCTACGTAAAAATCGAATTTTTTGGAGTCGTAGGCTATATCCCTTAATTCTAATCCGATAGATGTTTCAAATATTTCTTGAAAAGTTGATATGTGTAATAAATTCGATTGATCTTTATCTTGAGTTGAGATGATTTCACTGTAATATTTCTTAGTTTTGCTTAGTAGAGGTTTTGAGGCGATGTAAAAATCTGCCTCACCGTTTATTGCCATAAATAAATGCGATAATATGTTGTACTTTTCTGGTTTTCTTAACAACCTCGGTAAAACCTTAAAACTTACTCGAAAATCGTTAGAAAGTGAAAGATTTGGGTTAGTATCTAAAGATTCTTGAAATTTATTCAAAGAGCTTAGGCATTTCTGAGCATATTCACTATTTTTTGAGCCCAACGCTTTATCGAATGCATCGGAATAAAAAGTATGTATCTTTCTTGAAAAAATAAGAGAAACTTTGTAGTTGTTTATTAAGAATAGGACGCTTTCCGGAAATGATTCAGATATGATGAAAATCTTAATTAATTTAGAAGTGATTGAAGGACCTAAAAAGAAGGATTTTCCTTCTAACTCCTTATTCCTTTCGTACAGCGTGTTTTCATATTCTAATAGGTTAGTAGAAATATAGAACCATCTCCGTTAAATAATAAAGAATCGATCACCTCGTAGATAAGAAAATGTTTTAATTCCCATCCTTCTCTTTAATAGAACTTGAGTAATGATTTCTGCTTCAAACAGAGTCACGCTAAATTCTGTTGCTATATCTTTAAGAGTAACTCCGTCCATTTTTTCGTTCATCCGTTCAATTTTTTTAGCGTCTGGAGAAAAACTCTTTTTTACGAGCGCGTATTTATCGTGTTTTGGTAAGAAGATAAAGTCTAAATCGAAGTCGAGCAGGATGTTTGGAAACTTTTTTGAATTAATTAATCCCCGATATATCCCAGGAAATAATCTATAGGTGTATTTATCATTTATTGAGAAACTGTGTAAATAATCTTCGAATTTAACAATCAATTCTTGGTCAATATCGATAACTACAGAGTTTTGACTCTCCAACTTATTGAAAAGCTCATTTAAAGCGTCTAAAATAATGTTATATACGAAATTCTTCTCTTTAGGTGAATCTTTGTTAAAGAGGGTTTTAATTGAAATGTGTTTTAAAATCGTCCTTATAAAAAAATAGGCTTCCTCGGTTGCAAACATCTCAAATATATCGTTAATTTTATTATATTTTTCTCTTAATAGCCTATATTTGTCAATTCTCTCAGCACTGGTAGGTAAGGCAACTTCAAGCAAAAATGGGTGTAGCAGGTATAAATAGTCGATTGTGAGTAATTTTTTAAAATTCTGAAAATACAGAGATGTAATCTCGTGTAGGAAATTTGCGTTATAGAATTTGATATAAGTTACTATAAACCTAAATGAGTCAAATGCTTCAATTTTATTGTAGTTATCCTTAAAGATTTTTTCGATAATTTCCTCTTTAATAACTCCCTTGAGTATCTCGTCTTTCTCGATTTTTTCTAATACTTCGTTAAATTTTAAATATTTTTTCACTTCAAACGGGATCAGAACTATATTGCACTCTGGACAGGATGTCATGTAAATTGAAGAGGTATAACTACATTTGTTGCAGATCATTTTCAGGTTGGCCGGATTTAACAAAGCAGGTTTTATATTGATCATTACAATTAAACCTCCACATTATTTAACCGAGTTCTTAACTCTTGTAGGAAACGGGGTTCTGTTATTGCTAAAAACAACGCCTCTGATATCGTTTGAAATTTATCTGTTCTGGCATCAGACGAATTATTAATGATGTAGCTTATGTTATCGTCGATCGCCGTAAGCTCTTTCGTGTTCTTATCTTCCATTCTCCGTATATAATCTTGATGTTCTAAGCTTAAATCTAAATCGCTTGGATTGTAATCTTTTACGTTAGGCATAATGTAAGCCTTCGAATAGTCGTCACCTTCAATATTTGCGTATAAAATATCAGAAATAAGGAGATTAAAGAAATTATGTTTTGATGTATCTTGAAGCTTCATACGAACAACGCTTCTTCCCTTTTCGACGATTAGTGAATTATTATTAAATCTTGATACTTCCACTTCTATCCGTTTAAATTTTCCATTTTTTAATTTTGAAAATAACGATATTCTCACTTGGATTCCCTCCTAAAATCTCAAAGATCTATTTTATTTGATTCGCTATCCTGAAGTTTCGTTTTATTAACTAAATCCTTCAAAATGTTAAAGTTTCGATCCTCCGCACTGCTTGATTTTAAGATTTCCTGGAAAAGGTGGAAATCTTCAATGCTCCTTCTCGTATCGTGTTCTATAAACTTTTTCAAAATGTTGGATTTAATTTCCATTTCTTTTTTGTACGTTTGGTCTCGCTTATCAAGTTCAGAGTCAAGAATCATTGACACATCTAAATCCTTGATGTTAAAATCTCGTAGAATAGGAAGGATATACCCCTTTGTAAAATCATCTCCTTTAATGTAGATGTTAAGGATATCATCGTAGAGCAAATCATCTATCGAATATTCGCTATCCCAAGATAAAGTGACGATTTCCTTACCATTCTTAATGTCAATAGATTTATTTTGGAACCCTACTACAAAAATCTCGATTCTTTTAAAATCTGTCTGGGTTTCTTGTCTGAAAATATGTATGTACATTATACAATATTTTTAGAACATAGGTATTTAAACAAAAAATATTGTTAAAAAAATGAATAAGCTGTTTTTAGATAAACACATCATATAATAATCAATTTACAATTGATAATCTCCTCACAAACATTCAAAAAAATCCCTCCAAAAAAAATTTCTACTTGAGGATATTCCTTGAAAGATTTCGAGCACTTTCTGATAATGTAAAAGATACTATTATTCAGTCATTAGAGGATGAAGAGGCTTCGGAAAAAAGCGATAAAGATGACGATGATGAGCGTTTTCCGTATCCTTATATCTTCAAACCTCCAGAACCACCCGACGATTTCGCAATGGCACCTCAATTGCAAGTTCGTGCCCCTTTAAAAGAAAAAGACCCCGAAGAAGAAATTAATTGCCAGAATTGCGGGATTAAGCTCACTAAAGAAGAAGAAATTACCCATTCGTGTAAAAAAAAGCCATAAATTAATTAGTTATAATAGCATAAAAATGAAACCTCACTTGAAAGAGTCTACTCTACTTATTTATAAACAAATGAATCAATTATTATTTATTATGACTCAAAAACCAATTTTAAAAAATCATTGGTATGTTATAATGACAGTAGTAGTGTTTTTATTGCGTGTAGTAATGAGTGTTGAAGGTTTTTTAACCTGGATAGGTGACGTGAGCATGTTACAGATTTCACTAGTGATTTTTGTCTCTATTCTTTTTTTCTCTGCCATTCAATCTATAATTTACGTCATTAAAAAAACTGCCAGCCATAAGAACGATCAGGTAATTGAAGTTATTATCACCATTTGTGTATATTTCGTAGTTAAATTCGTCTTACAATCTTTACCGTTTAACTCTATAACGGTCGTAATATTCACTTGCGTGAGTTTTGTATGTATAATTAGTTTAGGTTTTGTTTTTCCGAAAATCGGACTTAGGAAAGACGGTACGAAGTTAAGGTTTAATATTTTTTTTGTTACCTATTCAATTACGTTTTTTCTAATGTTTATCACATTCGACCTCGTATATCTCATTCTCTTCTACGCAATTGGAGTTATTCAACTTGTTATTTTCAATAAGAAATACAATTTCTGGAAAAATGTGAAATTTCCAATGAGAGTTTTTTCAATTGGGGCGTCAATCGTTGTTTTCGTGTTCCTTGCGATTCTTATGGTTTTCAATAGTTTTTTGTAACCAATTTTTCCATAACTCTCCTTCGATAGAAAAATTATGATAACACCTGAACTTATAAAAGAAATCACCTGACTAAATTTCTAAACGCCTTGGATTCTACCCTTCTTTTGAACAAGAGGGAAGAATTGCACTCCGAGTTGAATAATTTCTTCACGAAACGACTAACCGGCGATCCTGTTTTTCGTAAAAAAATGTTGGACAGGATTAACGCTGTTTTTTTCAATGTTTAACAAAGTAACATTAGGAGGAGTATTTAAAAAAAAATTATGTAAAAAACATCCTGTATAAGGATAGGATAAGTGAATTCTTTATGATTTAGGATTAGGATAAAATTGTTGGGCTATCTTTTCTTTTGTTTTTCTAAGATTATAGTTAAATGAAATAACTGTCTTAATTCTTCCATTATTGATTTTTTATTTTTAGGATTACGTGGTGGAGCAATCGTGTATTTAATTTCTCTCAATTTTTTAATTTTTTTTACAGTTTCTTTTTCAGAATCCATCGACTTTCTTGACGTTGTGCTCTCTTTAATTTTATCACGTGGATCGGGTTTGTAATTTGATATTATTCCATCTTCTGATAAAATAAATGAAGCGTTATAGAACTCTACTCCAATAGAGGAGTATTCATCTGTTATTTTAACGCTTTCTTGAAGTTTTTTCCATTCTACTTCGTTTAAAGGGCGCATTTTAATATTTAATTTGGACAGTATTGAGATAGTAATAAAAAATTATGTAAATAAATATATCGGACAAAGATCGATAAAAAAATTCGAAATTCCTATTCTTCGTTTTTATTTACTTCTTTGAGGTAGAGTTTCATTAAAAACCGTTGCCGCTTTAAAAATTTCGAATTGTGTTAAATAAGATGTTCTAGATAAATTTACGTTGTTAATAAAGTCGAAAATAGTTTTGCAGCATATAGAATTAATGAATTGAATTTTGTTGCTTTTTATTCTCCTAAGGATCTTGTACCTTATCAATCGTTAAGGTAGATCGAATAAAATAAACTTCGCTTTACATCTAAGATTAGTAGTTTTTTATCTTTTGGATCATGAACTTTACAGTAATATCGTTAAAAAACAGGAACAAGAACAATATAAGTAAGAAAAAATATGCCAATTTTAAGGGAGTAATGGTTTTACTCTATTTTACAACCTGTAATGTAAAAAATTGTAAGGAACATACCCATTTGGCGGAACAATAACACGTTCCTTAAGATTACATTTAAATATTTATATTACTTTATTGTTTCTATCAATAAAATTCAGTAAAATTATTATGAAAAGACAAAAACCTAACGTTTGTGTTATCTGTGGGGATACAAAAGAGCACCCTCTATCACCTCTCTGCTCAAAATGTGCACCCTATATGTACAAAAAACAATCGTTTCCACACCAACTAGTACGGAGAAGAAAAGTTTGGAGAGAGAATAGAGAAAAAATTATTAATGAAAGAGGAAATCAGTGCGAATGGTGTGGAAGTGAAAAAGAACCGTTTTCAATTCATCATAATCAAGAAATCAATTCCCGCACTTACGAAAAATTATGGGGAGATCTTTTAATAAAAACAATTCAAAATTTTATAGAGTCTGAACCTGAACGAGAAGATTGGGTTGAAAATTTTCTTTCTTTTGAAAATACATTAGGACTAAAGAATTCTATTAAATTTTACAAGGAAAAAGCAGGAAAAAGCGGGAAAAAGGATACAATAAAAAAATTGGAGGCGTTACAAAAATTTGAATCTGAAGGAGAAAAACCAGAGAGAGATATCATCAAAAACCTCAGTTATATTGACCTGCAAGCTTCTTTTAAGCTAATTGGAATATTATTACCTCAGTTTTACGACAAGACAATTAAGGAATATAATAAACAAATTGAAATCTTAACTAAAAATTATTCAGATATGACAGAGGTTTCAGTTGTTTGTAAAAGATGCCACTATGCACATAATAGGGGACTAATTCTCTGTGAAAAATGTAATATAAATTTCCGAAGACCTCAATACGATATGTGTCCTCAATGTCGTAGAAAGGAAGTAGAAGCTAATGATCCCATTGCTAAAAAAATAAGAGAAGTATTTAATGTCACTCAGAAAGACCTCTGGTATATGGCAATGGAAGATGAATGCGTTGTTTGTAAATTTTGGGTAGGTGATTCTGTTGAGCAATTTGATGCATATTTAACTGGAGAAAATGAGGACGATGATATTTGCATAGGTGCTATATGTCCTCAATGTCATGACGAATTTCGGGTTAATAATGAAACAAGATACATTGTTAAGAAGCATTCGAATAGATAAATATTTTTACTTGGCTTTTGAAAACCTAGATAAATTTTAAAAGTCTCTTTCGTCTATGCCATCATTCCCTTCAATCGTCTTGAGGACTAGTTTTACGAGGTAAATATTAGTAACAAAATTAACACAATAAGAAGAGTGCAGTATTCGTATCTTACGAAAAGCTTAGTTTTTTTAGGAAAGTAAATTTTCAATCCGCGAGTAAAAAACCTTACCTTAAAGTGTCCCTTTCTGGTCCACGCGAGGTCTTGCAATTGTTGGTGATGAGTGTCGTGGCATTTGTAGTGTAAAAAAGAGACATTTTTGGGGTTAAACAATTTTCTATTGTCGTAGACGTTGTGATGCATGGTAGAAGCGTAGGGGTTTACTTCTGTTTTGCACACTGGACAAATAAACTTATCATTGGAAAGTGAAAAATATTCGATCACTAAAGCCTTTCCTTTTTTCCAGTTTTTTGTTTTTGTTAACCGCGCGTAAGCAACTTTATAGTTGAACGATCGTTTTTTTAAGAACTTCCGGGCGAACTTGTTGTATGTAGCCAACTCCTTTAAGATCGCTTTTTGTTTATCTACATTATTCGACAGTGGAATCCCTTCTTGAACTACTAATAACAAATAATTATTTTTTCAACTAATTATACTTTTCTTATTTGGTATATATTGACATTTCAGCCATACAGGCGGGTGTATCGTCAACTTCTTTCTTTCTTTCTTTCTTTTTTTTCGAAACTTAATTACTTAAAGCAATATTTAATCCAGGCAAATTTTTAGCAACTTCGACAAGGATTTTTTTCCAAACTTTTGGCTTTAATTTGTCCCACGCTTTCATAATAGACTTCACTTCTTTGAAAACTATATATTTTTCATAGTCGGAAAAGTCTTCCGTAAACGATTCTATTTGTTTGCCAAATTTTTTGATGTTCTTGTCAGTTGGTGAAGGTAAAAGCTGATCAATTTTATCGCTAATGTAAGTCCTAATTAAAAGCTCGCTACCGTGTTTTAATTGAACGGTTTGAGAATACTTCCCTTGCGTAGAATGGAACTTCCCCTCTTTAATTATAATCGGTAAATTCAATTCTTTAATCAACTCCATTACTTTAAATTTTAGGTCTTTGTCTTCTAAAACGAATTTCTCGCGAACATAAACTTGTAAATCTTGTAGCGAACAATCTACACTTACTGAAAAGTAGAAAGATAACGCGTCTTGAACTATCTTATTTAAGTAAATTTCGAGAAAAATGTTTTGCAGATTAATGATCGCTTTTTTATCATATTCGTCGTAATCCATTTTCTCATCCATCTCATTTTGGATGAAATTATCCAAAAAAAGAAGACCCCTTTCCACTACGTTGAATTTTATATAGATGTCGACCAAAAACTCCCAATATTCAATATAATAATTGGCGGAGGTAAGAGCCAACTCAAATAAATCTAATGCCTTGTTCAAAGAATCAATTTCTTGCATAGCATAGATATAACAAGTCCATCTCTTTTTATCTTGATCAATTGGTATTTCTTCTCCCGTAAATTCAATAGCTGCTCGAAAATTACGAACAGCCAGCTTAAAATCTTTCCTTTTAAATTGTATTATTCCTAATTCGAAATATGCGTCGTCGTTCTCGTATTCGTGCTCAATTGCTTTCTCGAATTTTTCAACCGCTTTTTCTTCGTTACCTTTTTTCAAGTAATTGTATCCAACATCGACTAAAATATAACTCGCGAAATTTGAGTGGGCAAGTGGAACGTGCTTTTGTTTTTTAAGTAATTTATAAGCCTTTGCTACATCACCACTTTTGTAATATGTTCTTATCAGTCCGAATTTGGAATCTGGTTCGTTATCACCACATTCTCGAAAATAGTTACTTGCCTTCTTATAGTCGCCTTTTTCTTCGTATATTTTAGCTAATTCGAGAAGTGCTTGATAGTTGTTCTTATCGTTATCTAATAATTCCTCATATTTTTTAATCTGGAATTCGTAATCAGGATTTATTTCTATAATTCTGTTTATCTTCCAAAATTTAATACCACCGATTCTTTCAACTTTTATTTCACTTGACCGTTCCAAATTTTTCAACTTAATTGCTAACCATCTGCGACTATATTCTTCTTTAAGATCTAATCTTGCTATTATTTGTTCAGAGGAAAACCATTCCTCTGACAATAATTGGAAAATATCATCTTCGCAAAAATTTTTATCAGGCATTACTATAAAAAATAATAGAATCAAGATATTAATATCTAACTTCGTTTGTTTCTTTTTTGACTTGAGTTAATCACTTTACTCCTTAGGTTTTCTTTATATATAAATACTCAACAAAGTCCGAGTAATTATCGATTAATTAATATTTTGGTTTTAGGGAAGATATTCGTACTTAAATTGAGTTGTAAGCTCCTTAGGTTGGAGTCCTACAATGTAGTTGTAATTTCTCTCATCTGTTTTTATATACCTCTTATAATAAGGCGTTAAAGATTCTACAACCACGGATAATTTCTTTTTTAAATAGTTGAGATATGTTATCAGAAAAATTGCAGATACTGGTGGAACTGTAAAAGCGAATATATAAAAAAAGTAAGAGTAGGAATAATCTTTTGAATTTGGGATTGATAAAAATAATATCCATGTAACGATAGTGCAAATTATTTGGAAAATTAGTGGATAACGTAGAATCTTCATATTTTTATCGTATTTTTCTTTTGCATTTTGCTCTAATTCTGAAAGGTTATTATCCTCTACTACGCTTTCTATTATCGTGTATTTATCTTCTAAATATTTCACGAGAGACGTAAATTTATTAAGTTCGCTAAAGTAGGTATTTGAATATTTTAGGTATGGAAATAGTATATTTTGATTAAAAAAACCGGGCTTCATATGCGATACCAAAATGTTGGTAACAATTAGTTTTACATTAACTGGACCTGCTTGAAAAAATGTGTTAAATTTTATAATATTAGTTCTGGTTTCATGGACATCCAAACTCAGATTTACTTTCCTATTAATAAGATCGAATAAAACTCCCTTCTCCCGTAAACTTTGAAGAATTGCGTTCTGGTTTGGAATTGACTGCTGAGTTTCAAAATTAA
>Ga0255055_10001431_pt1 | contig 17478 bp, 16 predicted proteins | sample JV7_2_27_MG_FD_188633 | JGI IMG/M metagenome (GOLD analysis project Ga0255055, IMG submission 188633) | Seawater microbial communities from Jervis Inlet, British Columbia, Canada - JV7_2_27 | ecosystem: Environmental > Aquatic > Marine > Inlet | place: Canada: British Columbia | collected... | reverse complement strand
CGATTCTGAGTGGGGGTAATATCTTCCATGCCTGGCTGGGGGAGTCGTCGAGTGATCCTGAGGCGTTGTATAAGTTGACGCAGAGGATTGCGAGGAATAGTCAGATCGGTTATTTCTGTTATACTAAGGATCTTACGATTTGTAGTGGGTGTAATACGACGTCTGCTGGGTTGTTGGGTGTTTGTCCTGTTTGTGGGGCGGGGGATGTTAGGTGGTGGAGTCGGATTACCGGTTATTACTCTGATGTGACTGGGTGGAATGAGGGTAAGAGGCAGGAGCTGCAGGACAGGTATCGCATATCAGTATAGAGAAGGTGGATTCTCTCTCTTCTTTATAGAGTTGATCATATGGGCAGGGTCGTCAATTGGTGGGGCCCTGAATCAGATATAGCTCCACACGTTGGGTGTGTGGGTGCTGGTGTGTTACATATTTCTTCCGGTGGTCTGGGGGTTTATCCTGTCTGGTGCTTCGGGGGTTGGCCCATTCATGGTTTCTCTAGGTGTTCAGGTTTGGGTTCGGGTGTTCGCGTGTGTTTGTGGGAGGGGATGTGTCAGTTGTATTTACATTGTGTAAACCTCAGGTTGGATGTCTATTACAGCTTTGTAGTGTTTGGTTATTGTTTCTCTGAAGATCTGAGCGTTTTCCTTCTTGACCAGATTGACTGTGCATCCGCTGAATCCTGGTCCTGTCATTCGGGCTACTAGGGCGCCAGTGATGTTTCGGGCAGCATCAATAAAAGTTTCGAGTTCGCTGCAACTCTCTATGTAGTTGACTCTCCAGCTGTCGGAGGATGCATCCATGAGTTTTCCGATGTGGTTCATGTTTCCCAGTATGAGGGCTTTTAAGTCGAGAACTCTTGCGTTCTCTGTGACAATGGGGTGGCATCTGCTTCTTATAGGCCTGAGTAGTTCGTCTATGAAGGCGAAATGAGTGAAACGTCTCAGTATGCGCACGGGTTAAAATTTATTGTGGGGGTTCAATACTAATATTAGATGGATTGAAGAGTGTAACCAGATTAGTAGTGCTATGGAAAAAATGACATGTCTTTAATATCTGATCAAGGGGCATTGTACAAGTTCACGAATGGATTATATATATTTTTTAAAATGAAAAGATAGATATATCGACCAAGAATTACTGTAATTGAACATCCGATAGGTGAAGTGTATGAAAGCGTTCGTTCTTATCAACACGGAACTTGGGCAGGAAGCTACCGTAGTCGAAGCTCTGAACCACGTCCACGGAATTAATGTGGTCCAGGCTCTTTACGGGATCTACGATGTCATTGCCGAAGTCGAAGCGGAATCCATGGACAAGGTTAAGGAGATCGTCTTCAACAACATCAGGAGGCTTGAAAGTGTCAAGACCACCATCACTCTGATCACCTACGGTGAAGGGATCGAGAGAAGCTAATACCAGAATATCTCGGCACCGCACTTGTGACTACAGACTCAAGAGTTCTGTAACAATAAAGGCAAATATCTTCTGTTTTTTGGTTCACTGGGAGCCAGGGATAGGATGTGAACCCCCCTTCGACTAATCTCTGGTTTCCCATCCTTCTATGAAATGATAAAAGCCTGTTTCTCAGACAAAACCATTTACTGAAGGATGAAAGAGAATTCACCTCTGTTTTTCTCCCTTCTCAGCTTCAATAATCGTATCCTTTGACGGTACCGAAAGGAGGGGGACTATGACATTGAAATTTTTGGCTTGGCGGATTCTACAAATGAGCCAATGAAAAAATAAACTTGAAATGACTCATCTCTTAAATTCTCTCTCATCAATCGGCGTCAAAGTGTATTTGACTTCTCGAATACCCCTCAGAGCCCTCACTCGGGAGACGAAATCCAGGATTTTTTCATACTCGTCTCGGACCATGAAGATTTCGATGCAGTAACCCTTACCGACATGGAGATGCATGTTGCCGAAGATACTGTCATCGTACTCGTGTCTGAGGTCCATTAGGTGGGAGTTTAGGGCGTGCTGTTCCCTCTCGGATATCACCGTTACGGTAGATACCACCTGCCCTCGCTCCAGCCTCTCGATGGCAACCTTCGAGAGGGTGTCTCTTACAGCCATTCGGACTGCTTCAGAACGGCTCGAATAACCTGTGGTTTTAACGAATTGATCGAGTCTGCTCAAAAGATCTGGGCTTAGGGAGACACTTATGACGGTCAATTCACTCTTATTAAAATAGTACACGGATATTATTAATAGTTATTAAAAACAACCCCATTTATAGCATTAAGTTAATAAGTGCTAACGCTCTCAATCCGCGGAATAGAAGGAACGAGAGATATGCCAGGACACAATCACGATCATGGCCATAACCATGAGGGTTCTTCCGGAGCCCATGTCCATGAACACTCAGAGGGAGGCTGGCTTCCCCTAGTATTATCCGCCATAACCATGGTTCTGAGTCTAGGCTTAAGATACCTCCAAGGGCAATCTCTCCCATCCGATCTGTTGTTGGTCTCCACGATGATTCTCTCGGGATACTCCATCGCCGAGTTAGGCTTAAAGAGCCTGATCAGAGGGAGCATCAACGTCAACCTTCTCATCACGATTGCGTCGATTGGCGCATTCGCCATCGGGCATCTCGAGGAGGCGGCCGCGGTGGTTTTCTTGTTTAATATCGCTGAGAGGCTGGAGGATTACGCTGCGGATCGCGCCCGTCGCTCCATTGAGACCCTGATGGAGCTGAAACCCGAGAATGCGACCCTGAGGAGGGATGGAAAGGAGGTGACAGTGCCCGTCCAGGAGGTCCTGCCAGGAGAAGTGTTCGTCGTGAGGCCGGGCGACAGGATCCCCCTGGATGGTGCCGTCATCGAGGGGGCTTCCAGCGTTAACCAGGCCACAATTACGGGAGAGTCCGCACCTGTTTCGAAAGTTGAGGGGGAGGACGTCTTTGCGGGCACCATCAATCTGGATGGGTTCCTCGTAGCACGAGTCACGAAGATGGCTGGGGAGACGGTCCTCGCCAGGATTCTGAAACTGGTGGAGGAGGCGGAGGAGAGCCGTTCTCCGACGGAAGCGTTTGTGGACAGATTCGCCAGGATCTATACGCCCGCGGTGATAATACTCGCTATCCTGGTGGCAGTTATCCCGCCGATTATTTTACAGCAACCATTCAGTGACTGGGTTTACAAGGCGCTGGTGATGCTCGTCGTGGCGTGCCCCTGCGCTCTCGCCATCTCGACTCCAGTGGCCATGGTCTCAGCCATCACGAGCGCCAGCGGGAACGGGGTCCTCGTCAAAGGAAGCACCTTCGTGGAGCGGATGAGCGATGTGAAAGCCATCGCGTTCGACAAAACGGGGACGCTGACCATGGGCGAGTTAGAGGTCACCGACATCATCTCCCCGGATCTCACGGAGGAAGAGGTGCTGAGGATGGCGGTTTCACTCGAAGCTAAGGCCGAACATCCAATCGCGAAAGCAATCTCAATTAGAGCCGAGGCAGCGGGAGTTAAGGCCGCTGAAACCACGGATTTCAAGGCTTACGTTGGGCGTGGGGTTGAAGGATGTATTAATGAGAAGACATGTTGCATCGGTAATCTCCGCCTCCTCGAGGAGCTGGGGATCGACCCTCTAGATGGCATAGTAGAAAAACTCGAGGCCCAAGGAAAAACGGTGGTACTCGTCTCCGAGGAGAACTGCGCCGTGGGCGCAATCGCGTTAATGGACAAAATAAGAGATGAAGCCCCTCACGCAATCGCTGAATTGAGAAAACGGGGTATGGAAATCCAGATGCTCACGGGGGATAATGAGGTGACCGCCAAGGCGATAGCCGAAAAACTGGGTATGGACGGATACATGGCGCATCTTCTCCCCGAGGAAAAGCTTGAAGCCATCGAAAAGTTGAGAGCCGAGTATGGGCCGGTGGCGATGGTCGGCGACGGCGTGAACGATGCCCCAGCGCTTGCCGCTGCAGACGTCGGGATCGCCATGGGGGCGATAGGGAGCGACGTGGCGTTGGAGACAGCCGACATTGCCCTCATGGAAGACGATCTCAGCCGGATAACTTACCTCGTCCGGTTGAGTCAAGCAACCATGGGTCGCATCAAAGAGAACATCGCCGCTTCAATCCTAGTCAAACTTATAGTAGTCGCTCTTGCTATCCCGGGGTGGATCACTCTTTGGATAGCCGTCGCCGTGGGTGACATGGGGCTGAGCCTAGCGGTTATCCTTAACTCCATGAGATTGGGAAGGATCAAGGCACAGGAAAATCATATTGAATGAGATTCCTCGTCGTTTCAAGACCGTCTAAATCCTTAACAATTAAATCCACCAAAATATTATGATACCAATGGCTTCAGAACAGATCACAATTCTCTTCGCAACAATAATAGCGAGTCTCTTCTCTTTAACCGGAATTCTGGCGCTCTCGTTACGCGACGAGACTCTTCATAAGATTCTGTTCTTCGTGATAGCATTCTCAGCCGGTACAATCCTGGGGACGGCTCTTTTCGAGCTCCTCCCCGAGGCTGTGGAACACATCGAAGGAGCCGTGGTCTTCGTATACGTAGCCGTGGGATTCGTGACGTTCTACTTTTTGGAGCGGTTCATCTACTGGTATCACGGACACGGACATCACGACGATCTCAGCGAACAGGAAGCGGAGCAGTACACCAAAGGATTCGCCTACCTTAATGTCATAGGGGACGGCATCCACAATTTCCTTGACGGGATGATCATCGCCGTCAGTTTTAATGTAAATTTCTCCGTGGGTCTAGCGACGACGATCGCAGTAATCTTCCACGAGCTCCCACAGGAGATAGGAGATTACGGTATACTCATCTACGCCGGTTTCAACAAAGTCAGGGCTTTGCTCCTGAACTTCGTGGCCGCCCTCTCCGTGGTGGCGGGGGGCGTCTTCGGCATCTTCTTCCTCGAGATGGTTGAGACCCTCAGCGGGACTCTCATCGCGTTCTCCGCCGGGGCTTTCCTCTATCTCTCGGCCTCTGAACTTGTACCGGAGCTGAAGGAGGAAGAAAATTTCTGGAAGTCCCTTGCACAGTTCGTGGTGTTCCTCTTGGGATTAGCCGTGATCTGGTATCTGGGCGTCATTTTCCACCACGAGTAGGCAGCCTGCGTGACTAGAGCAATCTTCTTTCAGGGCACGTATACTGGGGATTTATGCAGTGAATCTTAAATGTCCAAAATGTGGGAAGGGGTTCAAGCTTACGACGCTAGATGAGTGGTTTCTAGACCCGCGGCCTTTAAGAATAACTTAAACATAACGATAACCATGATACCTGAGCCCCAATGTCAATTATGTCATTATCACATCAAAACAAAAGACCGCGAGTTGTTATGCATTAAGAAAAATAGCCCCCATTTTGGGAAAATCGTAGAGCCCGTTGATAAATGTGATTTATTCAGTGATTATAATGTTCCCGATCCAAAAGCGAAAAAGATTTTGGAAGACTCAAGTGAGACAAGCGACATATCTCTCGCATTAATCATGTTAAGAGAGAGCCGTTGATAGCACACGCCTCATTCTTACTCTTCGGATAGATTTTTATTTCGGACTCTGTTTTAAGGGGAGGTAGATCAGCATAAAACGAAAGGACCTAATAAAAAGGGACGTAAAATCCCCCAATTAATAAGGTTTTTATGTTTAATGTTGACCTACTGCATCGGGAGATTTCCGCGTGTCCAAAGAATTCAACTATATCGTGAGGCTGCACGGCTCCAACCTAGATGGGACCAAGCTTCTGCCCTACGCCATGACTGATCTCAAGGGCGTCGGCATCCGCGTGGCTAGGACGATGATCAAAAAGCTGGGCCTCGATCCATCAGAGAGGCTGGGCAACCTCTCGGAGGGCGATGTGAGGAAGCTCGAGGACATCATCGATAATCCGTCTTCCCATGGGATACCCATATGGATGCTCAACAGGCGGAAGGATCCGCAGACCGGCCTAGACCGTCACCTCCTCGCCTCCGATCTCACCCTCGCTCAGAGGGAGGACATCGACGTCATGAGAGAGACCCGGAGCTGGAAGGGGGAGCGTCACGCTCGAGGCCTCAAGGTGAGGGGGCAGAGGACCAAGACATCCGCTCGGAAGGGGCGGAGCGTCGGCGTCAGCAGGGCTAGAGTTCAGCAGAGGCGAGAGTGATAGTAATTGGGCGATCCTAAGAAGAAGCATAAGCTTTACACGACTCCAAAGCGTCCCTGGGATTTTGCGAATCTCGAGGCGGAGCTCAAGCTGGTCGGGGCGTATGGGCTCAGGAATAAGAGGGAGCTCTGGCGTCACAAGACGGAGTTGAGCACGTTGAGGCGGAGGGCGAGGGAGATGGTCTCGATGGAGGTCGCCGAGAGGGAGCAGATGGAGACCGAGTTCCTCGGGAGGCTCCACAGGATGGGGCTTCTCCCTGAGAAGGGCCATCTGGACGATATCTTGAGCCTGAGCGTCCAGGATCTGATGGAGAGGAGACTCCAGACTGTCCTTTTCAGGAAAGGGCTGGCCAAGTCCTTCTACCAGTCGAGGCAGCTGATCTCTCACGGGCATATCGCTATCAGCGGGCGCAAGATGAAGGCGCCGAGTTACATGGTTACGAGGATTGATGAGGGGAGCCTGGATTATGCGGAGTCGAGTCCCTTCGTTGTCAAGACTCATCCGTTGAGACAGGACCTCATCGTGAGGGAGGACGTGGAGGCGGCCCCGGTTGAGTGAGGGTGAGAGGTGGGCCGTGGTCCACATCTTGAGCAGTTTCAATAACACGATCGTTCACATGACAGATCTCACGGGGGCCGAGACCATCGCGCTCGCATCCGGGGGCAGGTTCGTAAAGGCGGACAGGTTGAAGCCTTCCCCTTATGCGGCGATGAAGGCGGCTCAGCACGTCGCCGACGTGGGCCGGGATCGGGGGGTCACATCGATCCATATCAGGGTCCGGGCTCCAGGTGGAGCCGGTTCCAAGACTCCGGGTCCAGGGGCTCAGGCGGCTATCCGGGCCCTAGCTAGGAGTAATTTCCAGATCGGGCGGATAGAGGAGTCGACCCCTGTCCCCCATGATGGGACCCGTAAGCCTGGTGGCAGGCGGGGTCGCAGGCCTTAGTGGGTCTGGTGGGGATATGGTCTTGAGGGTCGAGGTTCTGGGGGTCGACGAGGACAGGGTGCGCTTCCTCCTGGGGGGCGTGGACGTGGCGTTCGCTAATGCCCTGAGGAGGACCATGATCATGGACGTGCCCTGCATGGTGATCGACGACATCTTCTTCTTCGATAATTCGTCGGTGGTGCCGGATGAGAGCCTGGCTCACAGGATCGGGTTCATGCCTTTGAGGACTGATCTTGATCGTTATCTTCACCCGGTGGATTGCGATTGCGGCAGCGAGCTGGGGTGCGAAAAGTGCCGCGTGGTGCTCACCCTGGACGTTGAGGCGGAGACGGAGACCCGCACGGTTTACTCGGGGGATTTCGTCTCGGAGGATCCTGCGGTGGTGCCCGTGTCCCCGGGGATTCCGTTGACTAAGATTGCGCCGGGTCAGGCGGTGAGGCTGGAGGCCTATGCGAGACTGGGGACGGGTAAGGAGCACTCCAAGTGGCAGCCCGTCTCCTCGGCGGTGTATCAGCACGTGGCCGAGATCGTGGTGGACGAGGACCGGTGCACCGACTGCGGCGAGTGCGTGAAGGCGTGTCCCCGGGACGTTTTTGCCATAGAGGAGAGTAAGCTGCGGGTGGTGGACGTGAATTTGTGCATCATCTGCGGGGAGTGTGAGAAGGCGTGTCCCGTGGATCCCTCTGCGGTGACGGTGGGGGCGCTGGACGACCTGTTCCTGTTCACCGTGGAGTCGACGGGGTGCCTGAAGCCGGCGAAGCTGGTGGTGGAGGCGGTGCGGGTCCTGTCGGTTAAGCTGGACGAGTTCTCGGGTAAGCTGGAGCGGGGGGAGACGGAGGATGTTTTCGACGCCTTCGAGGTGGCTGAGGTGGAGCGGAGGAGGCTCGCCGGCGGGGGCGACCCGGACATCGGCGGTGACGATGAGGGGGATGTTGAATCGGATGTTGAACAGTGAGCTTAAGAGGGCGATCAGGGTCCTCGGGGCTGCCTCCCGTGGGGGGGGTAAGCCGATCTGGGGTGCCCTGGCTGATGAGTTGGATAAGCCTAAGCGGCGGAGGGTCGCAGTGAATCTGAGCAGGATCGGCAGGCACAGCGGTGAGGGGGACGTGGTCGCGGTGCCGGGTAAGGTTCTGGCTTCGGGGTCGATGGGGTCGGGGGTGACTGTGGCGGCGTTCTCGTTCAGCGAGGGTGCCAGGGCGAAGATCGTTGCGTCTGGTTCCCGGGCCGTGTCTCTGGTCGATCTGTTGGAGGAGGGCGTGGAGCCTTCCCGGATCAGGATACTGAAGTAGTTTCTTTCCTTTCTTGTGGGGCGGTGTCCCCTCTGTTTGGCTGGTGTGGCAGCGGTGGCTATACCCCCCTTATTTATTGTTGTCTGTTTTGGGGTTGTTTGGGGGGTTGTTTTGTTGTTTGGCGGGTTTTTCTGGTTTGTTTTGGGTGTGTTTTGCTACTGAATAGCTACTGAACTGCTACTGTTTTGCTTGAACGCTTGATGGATGTGATATCCAGGTGTTTTTCGAGTTCCTTTCGGTGTTTGGCGGTGTTTTCGTTGGTGGGAGTTTGGTCTCTGTGATTGGAGGGTTTTTCGATTCTTTCGTGGGATGAGTTATGGTTCGTCTTGGTTGACGTCTTTTTTTGGGTTGCGTTCCTGTGTTTTTCGGGGTTTGCGTGGAACTTGTTTCGTTTGATGCGTGGTTGTGATTGTTGCTGTCGCGTGCGCTCATTTGTGGCTGCGATATTACTAAGAAATATATAGTCCATGGTTATGCGTGTGTCTGTATGGGTTCGCGTTCTTGGGTTTTATTATCGGTGGTTATAATCGTCTCTTTGTTTGGTTTTTACTATTTTACCCAGAGTCCCGGGGAGGAGGTACGGGAGAACCTGGAGTGGCTGGAAGTCGGTGTCGAGGCGACATATGTTCAGATAGCGATTCTCAGCCCGGGTGTCCTCGATAGTTATCAAGCGCCGATAAAGTGGAGAATCTCTGATGTCGGTCCTGATTCGTTTAGCGTCGAGTATACGGATGAGCGGGGGACGGGGTTGACAACGGTCGAACTCGATGGAGTGGGGAATCCATACGTCTGTTTGTTACAGATTATGCTCGGTGAGAGTGGGAATTATGTGGCGGTAGAAAAAACGATCATGTTTGAAAATATTGGAGTGTTGCGTGTTTATGATACGATTCTTGAGACCGAGACTGCCGTTTGGTATGGGATTTACGAAGCAGACACGGGAATCTTGTTGCAACTCGATGTCCGTGGCAAAGAGGAGTATGAAGACGGAGATGTGATGGGGCTTTTCACTCAGCTTCAGAGTATCAATATAGAATTCGATACCAATTAAGTATCAAATGCTGACACCAATTGGTGACAAAGAATATTGATTATTAATGGTGGCGTCAGACACAGGGTATTATTTGAACACAATAACGTGAGTGAGCGCGTGCAGTCATAACAGTCTTACTTTGTAGTGATCAACGATCTTTTTCATTTGGCGCGCGTGATTAAGCATATTAAATCGGTATCCGATACATTCACCGTAATATTTCTTTTATAGCAAAATAATCCACTTTCACACGTAAGCTCAGATGGTGGAAACGGAACATCCGAGACATAATGATTCGTACAGACGAGAAGTATATCGTATTAAAGAAAGGCATCTGGAGAAACACGATATCGACTGGTGGATGTATAGGCCCGAAACCCTCGAGGAATGGACTGAGATCATAACGTGCATGAACATACTCGCGGGAGACCCGACTCTGAAGAATCAGACCGCGAAGATGAGGAAGAGGCTCGAGAAAGGCGGCTTGATACGGCGACACCACGCCTCCTGGCCATATTACCTGACAGACAAGGCAAAAATCCTGTACGAACGAGCCGTTTCAGACGATTATCCCCCTATGCCGACTTGAACGCGTAGGAATCATCAAACGGGGGGCTAGCGCGCACGGATGAATGAGATTCAATGTGCCGCGTATATGTATCAAATCGAACTATTTCGCGTTCCGTAAGAATCTATTTACGATGAACTAAAGACGCTTATTCGGAAAATGTCGACTCAAACCGAGCCATCGAACCCAGAGGACGCCATCCGCGTTCTCCACGTCGACGATGAGCATAGCCCGCTCGAGTTTACCAAGTCCTTCGTCGAGCTTTCCGACAGCAACATTCACATGGAGTCTGTCGCGACGACCGAAGCGGCCTTGAGGAGATTGGAGGAGGAGAATTTCGACTGCGTGGTTTCCGACTATCAGATGCCCGTCCTCAACGGTATTGAGTTCGCGAGGAGGATCCGAGGGTTCAGCGATGTACCCATCATCATCTACACGGGGCGGGGGAGCGAGGAGGTCGCCGAGGCGGCTTTCACGGTGGGGATCGACGACTATATCCGGAAAGAGTTGAACCCGAGCCATTACCAGGTGCTGGCGAGGAGGATCAGATCCGTGGTGGAGGAGCGGAGGGGTCACGATGCGCTGATCCGGTCCGAGGAAAGGTACAGGACCCTGATTGAGCAGCTCCCGGACCCCGTGAGCGTGCGCGTCGGGGATGAACGGGTCTACGTCTCCAAGAGTGCTGCGGAGTTCTGGGGTTACGACGACGTCTCCGAGCTGCTGGGTGTAGGGGGAGCGGAGGTCATCGCTCCGGAGGATTGGCCGATCATCGTTGAACGGATGGAGAGGAGGGAGAGGGGCGAAGAACTGCCAAGCATGTATGAGGTAAAGATACGTAAAACCGATGGATCAACGGTTGACGCCGAGGTTCACACGACCAGCATCGATTATCAGGGCACGCCCGCCATCCTGAACATCAGAGGACATCACCGACCGCAAGAGGATAGAGACTGAATTACAGGATTCAGAGGAAAGATGGCGCTCCCTCGTCGAACTCGCCCCAGACGGAATAATAACAGTTGATCTGAAAGGCTTCATCACATCGATAAACGACGCATTCGTGAAGCTGACAGGCTTTTCGAGAGAGGAGACAGTCGGAAAGCACTTCACGCGAATGGGGACCCTGAGGGTGAGAGACATACCGATCTATGTGAAGCTGTTCACCTCCCTCCTCAAAGGAGACATCCCTCCCACATACGAGTTCATCTACAAACGGAAGGATGGCTCAGAGGGATGGGGAAAGACGCAGCTCCGTTTGATAGGGACCGACAAGAAAAAAGAGCTATTAGCGGTCGTCAGCGATGTCTCGGAGCGGAAACGAATGGAGGAGGAACTCAAACAACACTCCGAACACCTGGAAGAACTAGTGAAAGACAAAACCATGGAGCTATCCGTGAGCGAGGAACGCCTCAGGAGCTTTATAGCGTCAGCGCCCGACGCATTCACATTATACGATTCAGAGCTGAACTGCCTAGACGTCAACGACGCTCTGCTGAAATATAGGCCAGAAGGCACGACGAAGGAAGACCTCATCGGCAAGAATATGTTAGACTTGTCTCCTTACGTCAAGGAATGTGGGAGATACGACAGATATCTCGATGTGATCAAGACGGGTAAACCATTCGAAATGGAGGACATCACTATCCATCCCGTCCTCGGCGATGTACGCCTGTCTCTGAGGGCCTTCAAAGTCGGTGAAGGGCTCGGCATCATAACCACAGACATCACAGAACGGAAAAGATTGGAGCAAGAACTCGTCGAGGCGGAGAGAATAAGCGCCATGGGCAGGGTCTCCGCCATGATGGGCCACGACCTGCGGGGACCCCTTCAGAGCATCATGAACGCGCTGTACATAATGGAGAAGACGCCCGAAAAAGCCGGAGAGCTACGGGGAAAGATCGAGGACTCGGTGAACTACGCCACGCGCATACTGGACGACCTACGATACAGCACGGGAGACGTCCCGGTCCATCTGCAGGAATCAAACGTGGGGGCTCTACTGCAGAAAACAGTCGCGAATTCCTCGATGCCCGAAAATATCGAGGTAGACCTGAAAGTCAGCGAGGAGTTGACGTCTGTGCACATTGATCCCCTGATGATACAGAGGATAATCGACAACCTGATACGGAACAGCGTCGAGGCGATGGAGGACGGAGGCGTGCTCTCTCTGACCGCCTTCAAGGAGCCTGATTGGGTCGTCATCAAAGTCTCGGACACGGGGACAGGAATCTCCGAGGAGGATCTGAAACACGCATTCACGCTGTTTTTCACCTCAAAGCCGGGGGGCACGGGACTCGGCCTAGCCTACTGCAAGCGAGCCGTGGAAGCCCACGGGGGCACCATCGAAGTGGAGTCCGAGGTAGACAGGGGGACCACGTTCACGGTGAGAATACCGATGAACCACGAACAAAGCCGAAAAGACCAAACCTAATGGTCCATTACCTCCGGCATATCCCCCATAATACGTCTTGGAAAAAGGACTGAATCATCTCTAACGAGTGAATCACGACAAGTCGCACACATGCGCCTAGAATAGATTCCTGAAAAAGTTGGCGATCCTCTCCAGAATCCCCTCCCCCTTGGGCCCCGCCTCCACAGTGGGAGTTGCATCGGCATCCCCCAGGATTCCCCTCTTCAACTCGACGTTTCCGTGCTTCGGGATCTCTGACATCTTCCGAGGGTGACTCACATCCGACCCCTCCCGGTAGTCGACGTCCGGGGTCTCCACCTCCAGCCCCGCGGCGTCCGAGAAACTCTCCCCTTTCTTGGGTTCCACGGGGGCCTTCCCTCCGGTGTCGGGAATCGGGCGGTAGTGTTTCTCGTCCCCCGTGATGAGATGGCCGTCCGTGGTGAGGCCCACGCCCTGATCGACCTTGACGCCTCCCTCCCCCAGATTAAGCCCCTCAGGATTATTCTCGAGCTCCTCCCTGATAGCGTCGAGCTGCTCTTCGGTGAGGACCGAGTCGGGGGAGAGGCGGCCTTCGGAGGGTTTCCCGGAGTCAGCGCGCCCCCGGAATCTCTTGAGTATGATGTCCACGATGACCAGGCCGACGGTTCCCAGGGAGGCGGTGGTCTTCACGGAGGAGATCGCCCCTAGGGTGCGAAGGATCACCATCACGGTCACCACGAGGGAGCCCGTCGCCTGCACCGTCTCCCCTCCGCTCGTGACCCCCGTCGAGGATATGGGGTACTCGTCCGGCTCGACGTAGCTGGACAGAGAGACGGGGACCGCGAGGCTCTCCCCGGGGCTAAGCGAACCCCCGCTCAGCTCCAGGGTGCCCCCGGTGAATGTGTGGCTCCAGCCGGCCGGGACCTCGAGGATGAGGAGGCTCCCCGCGATCCTGGGGTCCACCTGGAATGTGATTCCGGTGATGGGGTTCTCCCCCTCGACGTATGCGAACCCCAGCTGGCCCCGGAACTCCGTGGGGCCGATGAACGGGGAGAAGAAATCGGCGCTGTACGCGGCCCCGGTCAGTATCAGCCCGAAGGCAATGTAGGATCTGAGGTTCACCATGCAACATCCATGTTATGATGCCCATATAATGGTGAGGGTTTGCCTCCGAGCGGGATACTTAGATATGAGACAGTACACCCCCATCAAGACACAGCCATGACGATAACCTCCCGGGGATACACCCCCGAGGCGGACCTCTCCAAGGTCCAGGAGTTCCTCTTCGAGGTCCACATAGAGATGGGGACATTCCAGAACTGGCTCCCCACCAGGTTCGAGAACAGCCACCTGGACAGGGTCGAGGATATCAGGATCTGGGAGGAAGGAGAGGCCCAAGGGAGAGTCATGGCGGTCGCCATCCGGGAGACCAAAACCCACTACTACATCCATATCCGCCCCGGTCACCCCTCCCTCCTCGACGAGATCATCCGATGGATCGAGGACCATTGCGCCTCCAAGAAGCCGGATCCTGCCGAGGAACTGAAAATCCACATCATCAACCTCGAGGGGGACCCGGAGAGGGAGGCGGCCCTCCGGAGACGGGGATTCGAGTTGGGCCCCATCATGGGCATCCTCCGCGTCCGGGACCTCGAAGCGCCCATCCCCGACGCCCCGGTCCCAGAAGGCTACACCATCAGACCGGTCCAGGGGAGGGAGGACTTTGAGAAGCTGGCCGCCAACATCAGGACAGTCTTCGGGCACGGCGAGTGGTTCACCGCCGACACCCTCGAGGGGATCGCCCGGGGCTCCTTCTACATCCGGGACCTGGACCTCGTCGCCGAAGCCCACGACGGAGCCATCGCCAGCTTCTGCACCTTCAGGGTGGACCCCGTGAGCAGGGCCACCGAGCTGGAGCCCATGGGCACCCACCCCGACTACCGGGGCCTGGGCCTCGCGAAGGCCCTCATCTCCGAGGGGATGAGACTCCTCAAAAAGTACGACCCCCTCAACCTCTACATCGACGGCGCCGCGGACAACCCCGCAGCGAACCGCCTCTACGAGGCCACAGGCTTCGAGAAGGAAGGGACCTACTACTACTGGTCGAAGACTGTCTGAGAAGAGGAAACCAAATCTCACAGGCTCTCCATGAAGTCCTGCACTTCCTCGAGGAACTCCGAGGGCTTCACCGTCTCGATGATCCTCCCCCCCGCCGCCCGCACCCTCTCCAGGGTCTCCCTCGTGTACGGGGAGAAGATCTTACCGCTGGCCAACGGGGAGACGCAGGCCACCACGTGGATCCCCTGGCCCGCCATCCTCTCCATGATGTTGAAGTACTCGAGCTGGGGGTCGTCCCCGGGGTCCTGGAGCACGAAGTCGCTGAAGTAGAAGCAGACCCTGTCCACCCTCTCAGCCGAGGACTCCAGCTGCTCCATGGCCCACCGGAGGCTCATCCGGGGCACGGTGCCCCCCCAGGTCTGGGCCCCCCGAGTCCCCCTGATGCTCCTCTCCACGTCCCCCGTGGTGGAGGTCACCAATAGGAGCAGGTTGTCGATGAATGTGTCGACGTCCCCCTCCTCGTGGAGATCCTTCTGGATGTGACTGTTGCTCTCATAGAAGATGAGGCCATACTTCTCCTGCCGGAGGCTCCAGAGCAACGGGACCAGGGACAGCACCGAGTAGTGGATCGAGGTGAGCCCCTCCAGCTCGTAGAACATGGTGTTGCTGATGTCCAGGATGAAGACGATGGCCTTCTTCTTCTTGTTCTTCTTCCTGATGAGGAAGTCCCGATACGAGACATCGTCCATGCTCTTCCCCTGGTCGAAGATGTTCTCGAGGCTCATCTCCTCGTCGATGTCGTCTGGGTCGTCCCCCTGCTCGAAGGGGCGCAGCAAGGGCTTCCGGGAGGCCTCGGTGCTCTGCTGGAACTCCCGCCCCAGCTTCAGCAGCTTCCTCTTGAGGTATTCTGCGAGGCGCCTCCTGGAGAGATCGTCCCGCCTCCCCTTGTACTTCCGCACGGCCACCTTGAGGAGCTCGTCGTCCCCCGGACCCACCCCGATGTCGGGCTGCCCCGACAACTCCTTGAAGATGTCCACGTCGGAGTCGTAGGCGGCCTGAGGCTCCCCCTCTCCCGGCTTCTCCGTCTCCGTCGGCACGTAGCTGATGAGATCGTCGCTCTTCTGGCTCAGGAGGCTGAGATAATCCTCGGCCTCGGCGCCGGGGTCCTCCCCGGACTCGTCCACCTCGAGGAGTATCTCGTAGGCGAGGCGCTCGGCGAGGTTCTGGTTCTCCACCTTGGACGTGGAGACGGCGACCCTTACCAAGTCACCGAAGGACAGGAAACCCTGCCTGAGGTACGCGGGGAGCAGGAGCGCGCTCATCGCGATGCCCTGCCTGGGGCTCGGCTTGTCGACCACCTCCCGGTTCCGCCTGAGCCGTGTGATGAACTCTGGGATGAAGAATCGGGCGATGCTGAAGGGATACTGGAGCTCATCCGTCTGCATGGGCTACCCCAGCCGGTTCGCCAGGATCTCCTCGACGATGCCCTCGACCGTCTTCTGAGGGTTCCTAACCCTCATCTCCTTCGCGAGGACCGAGGGGGCGAAAAACCGTATCGCCTCATCCGTGCCCTCGAACCTCTCCCGGTACTTGTCCACGAGCCGGGTCAGATAGATCCCGGCGCGGGGTGAGGCGGGTATCTCCAGGTCGGAGTTGCCCCGGGTGTCGTTGACTACGTCGTAGATCTTGTTCAGGACGTCCTCGGGGAGGTCGTATGCGGGGGCGTTCACCTTGATTATCTCGATCTCCGTCTCCCTGATCGGGTACCCCATCCGGATCCAGCAACCGATACGGTCCACGAGGACCCGGGAGAGCCGGTAGGTCCCGGAGGTCTCCACGGGGTTCTGGGTCGCGACGAAGGCGAAATCGTCGTCGGCCTTGATCATCCCGAAGGGGTAGAGGTGGTAGTGGCGCTCCTCCAGGGGCGCGATGAGGCTGTTCTGGCAGAACTCGGTGGCCCTGTTGAGCTCGTGGGCGACGAAGAGCCCCCCCTCCACCATGGCCCGCATCAGGGGGCCCGGCTCGAAGCTCTCCACCTTCCTCCCCCTCCGCACAACGAGGGCGGGGTCGAAAGCCCCCACGAGCCGGGAGGGGGTCATGTTCTCGTCGAAGAACACCTCGTAGAATCCCCTGGCGGAGTCCCCGGCGATCTTCCTCGCTAGGAGGGACTTTCCCACCCCCGGGGGGCCCACGAGGCACGGGGTGACCCCTGCGTCGATGCTGTCCCTGAGGAGGTCATAGGCCCGCTTGTACTGCCCTTTGAGTATGACGGGGTTCTCGATCTGGATGCCGTCCACGATGCTCTTCCTGAGGAGCTCCCGAAAACCGAGCTCGTCGTCACCCGACATGGAATCAATCCCTAGGCTATCGAACTACCTTTTAAATCTTCGACATGGCACGAAGCGGCGAAGAATACCCAGAAACCACGTCCATAAAACGTCGAATCCAGAGAATTCTGTGAGACTCATCATGAGCGCCGTCCAACATTACCCGCTGCAAAATTTCAATAAAACGTAGAAGGTGGCAAATTCACGAAAGGCACTCACACCCAAGAATATCATCGGTTAATAACCGCAATATCTCGAGAACAGCGCAGAAAGCGATTCTCATCATCTTGAGCAACGTTTAACCTTGGAAAAGGGGTCCATTTCCCTGATCCGCATGGTTTTTATAAGTACTCCCGTATGCTAAACGATTCACAGAGGATTGATCATGATAGGAATTAGAATCCACGGCAGGGGCGGTCAAGGAGCCGTCACTGCCTCAAGACTGCTAGCTGATGCTTCTTTCAGGGACGGAAAGTTCTCCCAGGCGATCCCGATGTACGGAACCGAGAGGCGTGGCGCCCCCCTGGTCGCCTACGTCAGGATCGACGACGTGCGCGTCAGGGAGAGAGAGTTGGTCCACGAGCCAGACGTCGTAATCGTGTTGGACCCTCTCCTGAGCAAGGAGCAGAGCGTAGCGTCCGGGCTTAAGAAAGGCGGACTCCTCATTCTCAACTCAAACCTGCCTCCTGAGAAGGTGGAGATCGGCGGGGACATCAAGATCGCCACGGTGGACGCGACGAAAATCGCGCTCG
>Ga0255055_10001430_pt1 | contig 17479 bp, 13 predicted proteins | sample JV7_2_27_MG_FD_188633 | JGI IMG/M metagenome (GOLD analysis project Ga0255055, IMG submission 188633) | Seawater microbial communities from Jervis Inlet, British Columbia, Canada - JV7_2_27 | ecosystem: Environmental > Aquatic > Marine > Inlet | place: Canada: British Columbia | collected... | reverse complement strand
CGCGCCAAGGAGCACCCGGTGCAGGGGCGGGCCCGTTGGGCCGAGGGGCGCTGGCAGGTGGTGCTGGCGGGCCCGCTGGGTACGGAGGGGATGCCGCTGCGGAAGGCATCCGCCCTGCCGGTGGCGTTTGCGGTGTGGTCGGGCGCGGCGCGGGAGCGCGCGGGTCTCAAGTCCTACTCGCCGCAGCCCTGCGAGCTGCGGCTCTGATGGGCGTAAGGAGAGGAGCGATGGCGACTTCGAAGTTCCCGCGGCATCAGTTCGCGATGGTATTCGATCTGAACAAGTGTCTGGGCTGTCAGTGTTGCACGATCGGTTGCAAGACCCAGTGGACGCAGGCCAACGGGATGGAGGCGATGTGGTGGAACATCGTCAACACGATGCCGGGCCGCGGCACGCCCCGAGACGCTTTCGAGCTGGGGGGCGGCTACCGCGACGGCGAGCCGGTTCCCGGTCAGCTGCCCGGCAAGAGCGAGTGGGGGGAGGCCTGGGACTTCGAGTACGACGAGGTCTTTTCCCGGAAGGGTGAGGGGGATTCGTACTTGCGGCCGCGCGAGCGCGACGGGGCGTCGCCGCAGTGGGGGCCGAACTGGGACGAGGACGTGGGAGGAGGCACGTATCCCCACTCGTACTTCTTCTATTTGCCGCTTTTGTGCATGAACTGCAGCAAGCCGTCGTGTCTGGAGGCCTGTCCGCGGGACGCCATCTACCGTCGCGAGGAGGACGGGATCGTGCTGGTGGACGAGGAGCGCTGTCACGGTTACCGGTTCTGCGTGGAGGCCTGTCCTTACAAGCGGATCTATTTCAACGAGGAGCGGGCGATCGCTCAGAAGTGCATCTCGTGCTACCCGCGCCTGGAGGCGGGGGTGGCGCCGGCGTGCGTGCGCCAGTGTCCGGGCCGGATGCGTCACATCGGGTATCTGGACGATCCCGAGAGTCCCCTCTACAAGCTGGTGAAGAGGTGGAAGGTGGCGCTTCCGCTGCGGCCCGACTTCGGGGTAGATCCCAACGTCTTCTACATTCCGCCGAACCTGCCGATGGCCTTCGACGAGAACGGGGAGTTCGACGAGGCGGGATCCCGGGTTCCGCTCGACTATCTGCGCGAGCTGTTCGGCCCGGGTGTCGAGAAGGCGCTGGCCAAGGTCGAGGCGGAGCGCAAGAAGGCGGCATCGGGCAAGAAGTCCGAGCTGATCGACATCCTGATCGCGCGCGACTGGCAGCAGCTGCTCGGTCCCTACACCGTGGACCCGGGCAAGCTCGAGCGCCCGCCGAAGAAGTAGGGCGGCTAAATCGCGATTCGTTCAATCTCGTCGAGGGTGAGTTCGTCGCTCGTGCGGTCGTAGAGCTTCGTTGTGCGGGGGCAGCGGATCGCGCCTCATACGCTGATCATGAGGCCGCCACCTGGCCCGACGAAACTACCGCCAAGACGCGGGATTCTGGGCTGATCCGGTGGGTCGTTTACGCCTCATAACGTCCTTTATGATACGTTGTCGAGCTCCGAGCTGTGGATAAGATTGAGCGGGGGGTTGGCACCCGGCTGGGGGTGCGCAGGGGGCGCCGTTGGTCGCGAAGCTGGCCCGCAAATAGCCGCATCCTCCACCAAAGGGGAGCCCGAGGGCTTCCCATGGGCTCCCGCTTTCTGGGGCGGGCGAGGCACCGGAAACTGCTTGCGGTTCTCCCTAATCTTCGACCTGCTCGATCTTCCCCGGTCGCCAGGTCTTGTCGAACCAGGGCTCCAGTGGGCCGTAGAGCCTGAGGATCAGCCAGAAGCCCTTGCCTGGGACCGTCTGGATCCAGTTCTTCTCCTTGCCTTCAGGAGCCGTCGGACCGAAGTAGATGTCCACCGAGCCGTCGGGGTTGGGCTCGACTCCACTCCTCTCGCTGTTGAGACTCGGGTAGGGGTTGTCCGTCTGCAGCAGAGAGCGAGTCTGCGAGTCGTAGAGAACGAGCGACCAGAAGTCCTTGGCCGGGGGATTCGGGGGCAGCGTGAACTTGTAGGTCTTCGCGCCGTCGAGGTAGTTGCCGCCGGCGTCTCTGACCGCGGCAGCATAGGCCGACCCGATTCCTGGCATGGCGACGGCCATCGCCGGGGTAATACCGATAGCGTTGTACATGAACGTCGTGCGTGCATCGCGATGGAGCCAGCCCCTCTCAGCCATGAACTCGTGATTGCCGATGGCAAAGGAGCTGAACCAGGTTCGATCGTCCTCGGGGTAGAAGTAAATCGTGTCGTCGTTCGAGGCGAAGGACAGAACTCGAGCGATGGCTGCGCCCACGCGAGCCGCCTCGTCGAGGGTCTTGCGCAGCCTCTCGTCGGGGTCGAACGCCTTGCCCTTCTCGATGCCAAGCAGGGCCAGCCGCCCTCTCATGTTGGGATCGATAGCGTCCTCATGCTCCACCTGAATCAGCGAATTGATCTCCTCGTAGAAGTGGAAATCGTTGGCGTGTACGGTGTTGTGGTAGCGGCCCGAGGAGTTGATGAACTCCATTTCTGGCGGGTCCTGCGCCCTGCCTAGCGGGTAGATGCGGAGGTGCCTCTTGATGCTCGCCACCGCCGGGCCCGGATCGCCATCGACCAGGAACCCGCGAACGATGAGCCACACGCCGTAGGTCTCCGAACGGAAGACGTGGAAGCCGTTCGGAATCTCGCCCTCATAGCCAGGCGGGACGATCAAGAAGGTCCCACCCTGGCCCCGGTCCGGCCCGGCGTTGCCGATGTCTCCGACGTAACGCATCCACATGTCGTCGAGGATGCCGAGCACGTTCGGCGGGGACTCGATCACGGTGGGGCCATCCACCGATAGATCCAGGAAGGTGGAGGCGTAGACCGTCTCGGTGTTCGGCGTAAGCCAGATCGATTCGGATCGCATCAACTGCTCGGTGAGGATCACCTGGTTCGAGCGTTCCACTCCCAGCTCTCGGTGCCCATTGCGCAGGGCCACCATCGACGCGGCGCGCATCTCATCGAGGAAGACGTCGACGCCGCGCTGGAACACGAGGTAATCGAGGGCCGCACGCGCGGTTGCCTCGGTCGGCATGCCGTCGGAGAACTCGAGAGTTCCGATGCGCGTGTCGATTCTATCCGGCATGGCAAGGCGCTGCAGGACGTCCTCGGGGGTTTCGGCTGCGGCGAGCGCCGCAGCGAAAAGGACGATACTGGCGATTCCCGTGATGATGAGACCGAGCGGGCTGACACTGAAAGACTTCATTGGATCTTCTCCACGTCAGGCAGCTTGAAGCTCTTGTCGAATACCGATTCTTCGGGTCCGTAGAAGCGAAAGATCAAGAAGAAACCCTCGCCCGCAGTCGGAATCCAATTGGATTCCTGCCCGGGAGGTGCTGTCTCACCGAAGTAGATATCAACGGTATTGTCCTCGTTTACCTGCAGTGAGGAGACGTCGTAGGAAGACAGCCCAACCTTGTCGGCATTGTTGTAGATGAAGGCCTTGGTCTCCTTGCTGTAGACGATCACGGACCAGAAATCTCTCGCCGGTACATCAGCGGGCACGTTGAGCCTGTAATTGCCCTTTCCAGAGAGCAGACCGCCGTCGGCGTCCCGCAGAGCCATGAGGTATGCCGAAGCCTTGCCCAGGTGGCGAGGTATGAATGTTGCCCAGTGGAACAAGCTGCCTCGCGGATCGAGCAGCAGGTATTCACCTTCATCGAAAACGAATCCGTCTTCGGATGGTTGTCTGACACCCAACCATCGACGATCGGACCAATAGGTTTCCATGGAGAAACCCGGCGTTTCAAACATGTATTCCAGGTACGCCCGGCCATCCGCTGCCGCCTGTAGCAGCGCCTTTCTCAGCTTGCCCCGGGGGTCAAAGGGCTTGCCTCTTTCAATTCCGATTGAAGCGAGCATGCCGCCCATCACTTTGTCTCGCTCGAGCAGGGGCTCTTCATCCAGAAGCTCGGCGATACGCTCGAAATAGCTCAGGTCGTATACAGGCAAGGTCGGCAGATGCTTGCCGGACATGTCTATGTAATCTCCGGCGGGCGGGGCATTTGCCTGGCTAAAAGGATAGGCTTTGATTTTCTTCGAATACTCAGCGGCTTCGCTAAAGCTTGCGTCACCCAAGGGAATGCAGCGGAGCGCGACATAGATTTCATACAACTCCATGGGCACGGTCAGGAAACCGTCGGGGACTTCAGCGTCATGGCCTGGCGGCAAGAACAGATATCGACCGCCCTTGCCCTGATCCAGACCAGCCGGGCCGATGTCCGCCACCGGGACCTGCCATACATCGGTGGCACTGCCAAAAATGGCGGTCCGTGGAGAGGCGGGCGGGATATCGAGGACCACGGGGCCATCCTTGGTGCTGAGATGCACCGTGGCATAGGGCGTTTGATTGTTGGGTGTGATGGCTTCTTGCAGCGGAGTGGGCGGGTGCGAAAGCCAATAGACGGTATTGTAACCGCCCCCCAGACCGAAATTTCCCTTGCGCAGGCTGATCATGCTGACAGCCGGCATGGCCCAGGTGACCGCCTCGATGCCACGCTGATAGGCAATCTGGTACTCCCAGTCGATGGCTTCCAGGCTCGCAGGCTGATCGGCTTCGACGCCAGACGATTGGCTCGGCTCGTTGCCTCTGTTGCTGCCACTGGCGCCGACCAGCAGCAAGGTGGTGACCAGCAGGCTGCAGATCGCTGTCTTCATGATGCACCTCCATTCCTGGCGTTGGCCAATTCCGGGGAACGCCCTTCACGATCTGCAACACCAGCGCTGTGCGACGTCTGGCCGTCCACCGTTGAACGTTCTCAAGGTTCTCGTCTGCCACCCGTTTCTCCCTCAGCACCTCAATGGTGCCAAGTCTGATGGGTGGCTCAACTTCTCAGGGGAGCGGGATACGCTCCGCCTCTCTGGCGCGCCCTCGAAGCGCGAACTCGAAGCCCACCAACTCTCGATAGTGGCAGTCGATCACGGCGGCCAGGTGCCCGCAGGGGACGTGCGTCACGTCCATTGAGCACATCCTCGAACACGACTCGGCCCAGGCCGCGATCTTCTTCGAGTGCGACCCGGGCCGACAGCAGTTGAACTCTAGAACGGCCTCGCCTGATAACTCACTATTTGTACGCGGCATTAATCGCCTTGACCGTGTTTTCGGTATTGTTGATGGCGCTGGCGATCATGCGGAAGTTAGTTAGTGCAGCCTCATACCCGTTGTAATGCTCGGTTATGGCGGCAGCGGTTGCGTCAGTGACAATCATGACCTCGAAGCCCTGCTCGACCAGTTCTCGCATATGGGATTCCACGCATAGGTTCCCCGACATCCCAGCCAGGATTACCTTGTCAATTCCGACTTTGCGCATCTGCAGAACGAGGTCGTTCGACTCCGGCCCATAAATCTTGTGGGGGTTGGTCACAACCGTCTTGCCGTTGTTGATATAGGGCTTGTACTGCTCAAGCCAGTCGGACCCCGAGCCTTCAAATCCTGTCACATCGAGTTGACCGGCACGATCAAACATCGGGAGTGTGTGCATTATCACCTCAAGCGTGCCCTGGAACTTCCAGTGGTGGTCGTGTGGGTAATAGTAGTGCGGCGAGATGAATACCGGTAATCCCGTTTCGTCGGCGACCTTGAACAAGGCTCCCAGGTTCGCAACCGTCCCGTTCTCAGTGACGCTCTTGCCGACAACACCCCAGGCGGAACCCTTGGGCGACAGAAAATCATTCTGTGGATCGGTGACCATCAGCGCTGTGTTGCCGCGGGTTATATCGAAGCCAGGCATTGGCAGCCCGTCGTTTACGGGCGGGGTGCTAGCTGTGGCAACGACCACTTCCTTGTTCTCCGCGAGAGCCGTATTCTCGCACACCGCCACGCCGACAAAACCGACGGAGACCGCGCCCATCAAGAGAAGAATCCGTGAAATCATAGTAACGTTCCTTCCATTCGTGTTGAAGAATTGAATTACTTCTTATCCTCATTGTGGACATGAGCGTTACTCTGCAAAAGTTACCCCGTTTCCGTCGTCCTCGCCGACACCGACCGATTTCACCTCGACCCCGGGGTACCCATCGACCTACTCTAATATTGGAGTGAAGCCACCATGTGTCGGATCGATCAAGCGAGGGTTATGAAAGAAACGTACATGGTTTTACGGATAAGCCCAATCAACAGAAGTTATGAAATGATAGAATCTGTCGATGATGATGGGCATCAACGAAAAACCCCGCCGAGCTAACAGCGCGACGGGGCAGTGCTTTCTGGCGCGCCCGGCACGACTCGAACGTGCGACCTCCAGGTCCGCAACCTGGCGTCCGGGGACCGAGTCCCTCGCGGCGCGAAACCGGCGTGGGTTCGTGCCAGCGCCGTGTGGAGCCTGTCGATGGGGGAGCAATGGTGAGGGCAAGCGCTAATCGGACCCGCTGGGGGTGTCCTAAAGGTACTCCTTTTGGATAGGATCATCGGCGGAGGAAAGGGGCTTGATTTTCCTAGGGAAATCCGGGCTCCTCTGACACCCCCTTTTGGATAATCGTATCATGAGGCCGGCCAGCTCGGACACGGTATCGTTGTGGGTGTACCGACTCGAGAGCCGAAGGAAGACGTGATGAAGTGGGTGACCGCACTGGTCGTGTGCATGGGGATCGCGGGCGTCGCCGGCGCGGGAACCGAGGTCGAGACCGAGACGCGCAAGGTGAACGGCGAGGTGAGCCCCGGGCACGCACTTTTCGACGGCCGGCGTGTGCGGATCGACACCTCCAGTGGGCGTCGCGCATTCATCTATCGCGGCGACGAGGGACTGATCTGGCTGGTCGACCACAAGAAGAAGAACTACCTGCAGGTGACGCGGCCGAGCGCCGCGGGACTGGCGGCGGCGGCGCGCTCGCAGCTCGATGACGAACAGCGCGCGGCGGTCGACGTGGCGGCGGGCGTCGACCCGAAGCTGGAGATCCGCAAGACGGGGACGCGCTCCAGCGTGACCGGCGTTCCTTGCGACGAGCTCCAGATCTACCAGGGCGGGCGGCGCGTCGCCGACGTGTGCCGCGCCAGCTACGCCGACGCCGGCGTCTCGCGCGAGAGCTTCGCCGGGCTCAGCGAGGTGCAGGAGTTGCTCCAGGATGCACTGGCAGCCTTCCTGAACGACGACGATCGCAGCGAGGCGCTCGCGGCCCTGGAGTCCTTCGGGCGCCTGGAGGGTGTGCCCATGCGCGTGCGCGCTTATAGCGGCGATAGCATCGAAAGCGAGACCGTGGTGACAAAGATTCAGCGCAAGGCCTTGCCGAAGAGCGCCTTCGAGCTGCCCCGGGGCTACCGCGCGAAGCTCAGCATCAACATCCGTGGGGGATCCTGAGCGCGCCGCTGCCCGATGACGCGGGCAGCGAGCCCCCCTTCCGGCGCCCCTGAGCCGGGCCCGCCCGACATCTCTAACTTGCGGGAATCCCAACATCTCTACTTCGGATTGACAACCCAGAGGTATTCCGGCCAGCGTTCGGCCGAGTAACCGGGGCGAGATCTGCAAGGCCGTCGGCGAGAATCAGCCGTCTCAACGCACCGGGTAGACTTTGCAGAGATGGGACTTGAGCGGCTCGGAGCCGGTCTCGGGATCGAAGCCGTCGTTTCCAAAGAGCAGGTTGACGTTGGACCGCTCCCAGCCGTAATCCGGAGGTCGTTCTTCCGGGAACCACCAGGCGTGCTGGGCACTGACCACGTCGGGCGCCACTCCATCCCAGAGCTTCGCCTTCATCTGGACCCGCGCGACGGGGGTCTCTATCCAGACCCAGTCACCGTCGCCGATGCCCAGCGACCGGCCCGTGTCGGGATGGATATCCACCCTCGGATCCGGGTTCGCGCGCCGCAGGGCGGGAATCTGTCGCAGCTCCGAGTGGAAGAAATGCTTGATCTTCACGCCGGTCACGAGGATCAAGGGGTATCGCTCCGCGAGCTCTGGCGTCGACACCGGAGAGAGCGGGGGCTCCCGGTACTCGGGCAAAGGAGACAGACCCAGCAGGCCACACAGCCGGCTCTTCAGCTCCAATTTCCCAGAAGGTGTCTCGAAGCCCTTGGTCTGGTACTTGCGGTACTGCTGCTCGCCGGTCAGCATCCCGCGCTCGCAGAACGCCTCGAAGTCGAGTCCCGTGTCCTCGAGCACCCAGTCCTGGTACTCCCGGAGGTTCCTCCACGGGAACGCGCTCTCCAGTCCCAGCCGCCGCGCCACCTCGATCAGCACGTCCCGGTCGTCTCGCACCTCTCCGATCTGGGCGACCTTGCGCCGGGCCAGCACGCACCAGATCTTGTGCACGAAGGCCACGTCGTCCTGCTCGAGCCAGGTGGCGGCGGGCAGCACCAGGTCCGCCAGCTGCGTGGTCGGAGTGAGGAAGAAGTCCGACGCCACCGTGAACTCCACGTGCTCCTTCAGCGCCCGTTCGATCTTGCGCCCCTGCGTGCCCGTCATCAGGGGATTGGATCCCAGGATCCAGAGGCCGCGCACGCGATAGGGCTGGCCGCTGATCACGGTTTCCCAGAAGGTGGGTGGGTGCAGGCTCAGGTCCGAGGCGAAGCGTCCGGCCGAGAGCATGCGGGCTCGCTTCTCGGGCGTCAGGAAGATCTCGCCGCGGTGCTCCGGGCTGTTGAAGATTGCGACATTCTTGACGCCCTCGGGCGGAAGCCACTGCACGTCGCCGCCCGGGACATCGACGTTCCCCGTCAGGGCCCGCAGGATCAAAAGAGAGCGGGCGGTCTGGAAGTTGCAGGCGCTGGCGTCGATCCCCTGGCCCCACTGGATGCAGGCTGGCTTCGTCGCGGCATAGCTCCGTGCCGTGGCGCGAATCTCCTCGGCCGGAATCCGGGTGATGGATGCGGCCCACTCCGGGGTGAAGGGACGCACGTGCCGTGCCAGCTCGTTGAAGCCGAGCGTGTGGTGATCGACGAAGTCGTGATCCACCAGGTCTTCGCCGATGATCACGTGGATCATGGCGAGAGCCAGGGCTCCGTCGGTGCCCGGCCGAAGCTGCAGCCAGTGATCGGCCCTCCTGGCCAGGGCCGTTCTCCGCGGGTCCACCACGATCACCTTCTCGGCCTGCCGTACTGCGTGGAGAAACGGTCCCCCACACATGCCGTCCGACGCGGCGTTGGTGACGATGTCGCAGCCCCAGACCACGACACAGGCGGGCATTGCGCCACCGTGGCCGTAGATGTCGCAAACGGGTAGCTGCCCGAGAGTGGCTCGGCTGGCGATCTGCCGGGGCAGGTAGCAGATCTGACCGGGCGCTACGAAATTGGGTGTGCCCAGGGCGTTGGCGAAGCGCAGACTCATCTGGATGTAGGGGCGCCCCGTACCCGTCACGATGGCGAGGTACTCGGAGCCGCTCTCCTTCCGGATGCCGTCGAAGCGATCCACCACTTCGTCGATGGCCTCGGACCACGGGACGCGCTGCCACTGGTTCTCCCCGCGTGCCCCCACCCGCCGGAGCGGATGGGTGAGACGGTCCGGGTGGTAGAGGAGCGCCGGAGAGGCCTTGCCCTTGGGGCAGAGATAGCCGCGGCTGATGGGGCTCTCCGGATCGCCGGTCACCTTGACCACGCGGTCGTCTTCCAGATGGACCCGAACCTGACAGACCCCGTGGCACATCCGGCACGAGGAGCGAATGGTTCGTCTTTCAGGCATGGAAGCTGGCGGAACTTCCCTCAAGCGGGGACGTTGTTGAATGTTCAACTTCTCGGGCACACCCGAGAAGTTGAACATTCAACAACGTCCCCGCGGTTCACTCACGGTTCTCGCGAGCCATCGCTTCATCCAGCTTTTGTGGTGTCTCGAAGGCGATCGAAGAACGTTCGTGCCGGTGCAGCTTCAGTGTCTCCTGAGTACATACCAGTGTGCATACGCCACAGCCGATGCACTTGTCGAGGTCGACCCGTATCTGATCGGTTTCCTCATCCAGGGAAAGGGCTCCGAAGATGCATCGGTCGGCGCAGGTCTCGCAGCCGATGCAATCCTCACCGGGCTGGGGAGCGAAGTTGGAGGGGGAGAGGGCGTCCGGGTTGTCCCACCTCGTCCTCCCCCGCGTCTGGGAGCAGCAGCATCCGCAGCAGAGGCAGATGAGCCGGTCGCCGAGCTGTGCATTCAATGTATGTCCGACCAGACCGAGCTCCACCATCTCGTCGAAGTACTCGATCGCCTGCTCTTTACTGACTGGTTTGCCGAGGCCGAGCATCTCGAAATGCGTGGCAGCGGCACCCATCATGATGCAGGCCGCGATGGGAAATTCGTCCTTGCACTCGCGAGTTCCCAGCTTCTCGGTGCGGGTGCGGCATGGGCAGGGAACCAGCGCCAGCTGTTCCGCCGAATGGTTCAGGATGTAGTCGTGAGCCTCCTCGGCTGCCAGGACTTTCTGGTCGGCCTCGATGGCTCGGGCGATCGGAATCACGCGGCCGGCGGGCGTGCCCTTCTTCACGGTCTGGTACTTCTTGTAGAATCCGCTCTTGACGAAGTACTCCTCGTGGAGCTTGGCCGCTTCGACGTCACCCTCTCGGGTCTCGGGGTAGAAGTGATGCATGTTGATCAGGAGGGGTATCGGGGGCAGGCAGTACATGTTGCCCAAACCCATGACGCTGTTTCTCAAGTGCGCATCCGCCAGGATCCCGCTCACGTACTCGAGGCTCTTCCCGGACGCCTCGGCCACGTCTTCGGCAGAGGTGAAGGCGGCGAGAACGTCCAGGTGCTGAACGATTTCAGCCTCCTCGGGCGAATAGACCAGCTTCAGGTGGCTGATGAAGGCATCGTGAATACTTCCATCCGCGGCCTTGGGAGCGGTATGCGGCTCCTGCTCGTCGATCTTCTGGGCGATGCGGGCGTATGCCGTCAGAGCTTCCATGTGTCGTCCTCGTGCTGCGGGTGGATCGCACCTGATGTCGCGTTACTCTCCAATTATCGCGCAGATCGTGCGCGGCGGCCTCAGGGCTTTCCCACCCTTCGCTTGGGGTCGATTCCGAGCAGCTTCGCCAGGTTCTCACCGAAGATCTTGCGCCGGTCGTCGTCGGTGATGGCGGGGTAGCCGTATGCCTCCTGCATGTCCTCGGGAATCTGGAACTCCCGGAAGCCCTTGACCGCCGCGGCGATCTGGACGCCGTAGCCCGCACAGTCGGTTCCCCAGATGATTCGCTCGGGGGGCACGAAGCGGAGCGCCTCACCGATGATCTTGGCGAACTTGCGGGGAGCCGAGATCGCCCAGGGGATCAGGAGAGAGAGGCTGGGATAGACGTTGGGATGCCCCAGGGCCACCATGTTGAGATCGTCGCAGTGGGGGTAGCCCATGTGGAAGGCCACCAGCTTGAGCTCGGGGAAGTCTCGGGCCACGTCGTCCAGGAGGATGGGCAGGGCGTACTTGCTCTTGCCCGGCGGCACCCAGCTGAAGCCGGTGTGGATGTCGAGAACGATCCCCAGCTCCTCGGCCTTCCGGTAGAAGGGCCAGAGATCGGGGTCGTTGATGTAGGTGTCCTCGGGCGGGTAGAACTTGAAGATCCGGGCGTCCCTCTCCTTGACCCAGTACTCGAGCTCCCAGATGGTGTTGTCGACGCCCCGGTGCTTGATGGGTGAGATGTTCGGCTGGTACATGAAGCGATCGGGGTGCTTGTCGACGGCGGCGGCCATGTCGCCGTTGGAGACCCAGCGGCTCGAGAATCCCGTGGTGTCCATCATCGACTCGGGGAGCAGACAGCCGATGTCCACGCCGTAGCGGTCCATGGCGGCGAGAAGATCTTCCGGATCCGGAGTCTTGTTGAGATCGGCCGGATCGATCCCATCCAGCGCGCCCTCTGGCGTCCCCTGCAACAGGGGCCGCTTGATGTTGTCGATGGCGCGCCACCACATCTGCACGCCGGGGAAGTGCTCGAGCGGCCCGATGTCGCCCACCAGGTGGAGTTCGGGGTCGATCTTGAAGTAGTCGTCCTGCTCGAAGACCGTGTCACTCATCGCAAATCTCCTTATGGGTCGATGTCTCCGTTAGTCGCGCGTGAACGGGTTCAGCCCGACGGCCTGTTCGATCAGCCGGTTCACCTTGGTGCAGGACGCGATCTCGCCGGCGACGGCATCCGGGTAGAAGTCGAACGCGGAGCCTCCCGATTCGATCGATCGAAGGATGGACTCGCCGGCGGCTCGACCGCTGAGCAGAGCCGAGGTGATGCCTTCTCCGCAGCGGTTGAATCCGCCGGCCTCGCCGGCGAGAAGCACGTTTCCCTCCCCCAGGCAGTAGTTGTCCGTCGCCGACATGTCGTGCACGGCGCACCCGTACCGGGCCACTCTCTTCTCGATCACGAGTCCGTGCCTCTCCTGGAGATGGGCGGCAAACCTTCGGAAGCAGTCCTTCACCGGATCCCCCTGGCGGGTACCGGTCACGGCGATGATGTGGCCGTCCTTGTGGAAGACGGTGGCGAAGTACCCCGTGATCGTCCTGTCGAAGAACAGGTAGAGCCACTCGGGCTCGAGATCGATGTCGCCGACGTACCATTCCTCGTAGTTCGGGATCAGCCTGAGCGTCTGCTCGAAGCCACTCGAGAGCGCACCGCGAACGGCCGATCGCGTACCGTCCGCGCCGACCAGATATCGCGTTCTGATCTCGACGTCTTTGCCGCCCTGACGGAGCTCGAGGACCAGGTCGTCGCCGTCCTGTCGAAACGCCCGGAACAGGCAATCGTCAACGACAAGAGCTCCACTCTCCAGGCAGAGCCAGTGGTCCAGCTCCGGGCGACTGGCGTTGAGACCGTCCTCGCCGAGCCCGGGACCGTCGTCGAAGACGCTGAACGGGGCGTCGACGGCGGGACCCTCCAGAGTGAGGAATACCCGGTTGCCGCGCACTCGGACCGGCTCACAAAGCACGTCCTTCGGGATCGGGCCGAAGCTGTCGGCGATCAGCTTGCGGGCGCTGGGGAAGAGGATACCGCTGCACATCTTGTATCGCGGAAGCCGGGCCTTCTCGATGATGACGCTCTCGAGGCCGTGCCCACGAAGCGCCTGCGCGGTGGCTGCCCCGGCCGGGCCCGTGCCAACGATCACCACGTCATATCGGATCTCGAGCATTCAATCTCCTCGCGCGTGGTCGTCCGAGTACCACTTCTTGACATCCTTCCGGAGGATCTTGCCCACCGTCGATTTCGGCAGCTCATCGACGAAATCGATCGACCTCGGGCACTTGTAGGCCGCAATCCGCTCCCTGCAGAACGCGATCAGCTCCTCGTCGGAGGCCGCCCGGCCGGGCTCGAGCGCCACCACCGCCTTTACGACTTCTCCCCACTTCGGGTCGGGGAGGCCGATCACGGCGACCTCGCGCACGGCCGGGTGCTCCTGCAGCGCGTTCTCGGTCTCCGTCGGGTGGACGTTCTCACCACCGGAGATGATCATGTCGCCCTTGCGATCGGTGAGGAAGAGGAAGCCCTCCTCGTCCAGGAAACCGAGGTCTCCGGTCCAGAGCCAGCCCTCACGGAGCGCCTCGCGGCTCCGCTCGGGATCCCTCCAGTAGCCGAGCATCACGTTGTCTCCCCGGACCGTGATCTCTCCCTCTTCGCGGGTCCGACACTCGCTGCCGTCGTCGCGGCAGATTCTCACCTCGACGTTCCCCAAGGGCTTCCCCACCGACTGGGCGTGCGCGACGAGCTTCGGATCGCCCTCCAGCGCGTAATCGTCGGGATTCAGGCTCGAGACCGCGGGAGCCGCCTCGGTGAGCCCGTAGCCCTTGCCGAAGCGCATTCCAAAAGTCTTCTCACAGCGCCGCATCGACTCCGCGGACATCGGAGCCCCGGAGACGGTGAACCGGCCGACGAAGGAGAAGTCGAGATCCTCGATTCCCGGGAGCGCCAGGAGCGACTCGTACACGGTCGGCACCAGATTGACCAGCATCGGCTTCTCTCGAAGCAGCAGCTCGACGATCCGCTGGGGGTCGGCCCGCCTGCTGATGATCACGCAGCCACCGAGGGCGTGGAACAGGAAGGCCTGCCAGTTGGCGATGTGGAAGAGGGGGAGGGCGAAGAGCGTGCGTGCACCGCTGGCCTGCATGCCGATCCCGGCGATCGCCTGGACGGCGGTGAGGAGGTTGCGGTGAGAGAGCATCACGCCCTTCGGGAGCCCCGTGGTCCCACCCGTGTACATCAGCACCGCGAGCCCGTCCTCGTCGAGGCCTTCTCGACTCGGCTCGGCGGGGCTGGCGGCGGCGAGCATCTCCTCGTAGGGAGTCATACCGGTGGAATCGCTGACGCCCACGCCGATCAGCCGCTCGAGCCTCTCGATCCTGTCGCGAAGAAGCAGGGCCGTCTGCGAATGAGCCTGATCCGCGATCAGGGCCAGGGACTCCGAGTGGTCGACGATGTACCCGAGTTCCTCGTCGGAGAGGCGCCAGTTGAGGGGAACGGCGACCATGCCGGCCTTGGAGAGCGCGTAGTAGGCCTCCAGGTACTGATGGCAGTTTTCGAGCACCAGGGCTACGTGGCTACCCCGGCGGAGCCCCAGGGACTGGAGTCCGTTGGCGAGCCGGTTGACGCGCTCGTTGAGGCGGCCGTAGCTGAGGCGCGTCTCCTCGAAGACCACCGCCTCTGCATCCGGCTGGCTGGCCGCCTGCTCGGCCACCATGTCGCTCAAGTAGGCCATGCTCAGCTCCTCGTCATGCCCCCTTCGGGCTAGTAGGACTTCGGCAGACCCAGCATTCGCGCGATCACATTGATCGCCATCTCGTCGGTGATGGGCGCGAACACCATCTGTTTGTAGTCACGGAAGTGGCGCTGCATGTCGTACTCCATCGCGTAGCCCCAGCCCCCCAGGATCTCCATGCCCTTGATGGCGCAGTACTCCGAGGCCCGCGCCGCTACGACCTTGGCCATCTGCGCCTGAACCACCGCCGACTTGCCAGCGAGCGAGCGGGAGACGGTGCCGTAGATCAGGTTGCGCGCGTTCTCGATCTGGATGGCCATCTCCACCAGGTAGCTCTGGATGATCTGGAACTGGCCGATGGGCTTGCCGAAGGCCTTGCGCTCCAGGGCGTAGTCCAGCGCGTCTTTGTAGGCGGCCTTGGCGATTCCGAGCGAGAGAATCGAGGTGCTGACCCGCTCGATGTTGAGGAGCGCCATCATTCTGGGATCTCCCTTGACGGGCGCGTCGCCACTCTTCTTACCGCTGCTCTTGCCTCCTCCTCCCACCAGGAATCGATAGGCCCCGTTCTTGGGCCCGATCAGGTTCTCCTTGGGGACGCGCGCGTTCTCCAGGAAGATCTCGCTGCAGGCGCAGGCGTGAATTCCCAGCTTGGGAATCTTCCGGATGGTGACGCCGGGGGTCTTGGCGTCGACCAGGAACACCGACCAGGAACCGCTCTTGTCTTCCGCCTTGGGATCCGTAATGGCGATGACGATCAAATAGTCCGCCACGTGGGCCGCGGTGATGAAGACCTTCTGGCCGTTGAGGACGTAGTGATCCCCATCCTCCACGGCGGTGGTGCGCAGCGACCCCAGGATGTCGGTGCCTCCCCCGGGCTCGGTCAGCGCCATGCACATCTTGACCTGACCGGTAGCCAGCTTGGGCAGAAATTCCTCGCGCTGCTCGGGAGTGCCGAGCATGGCGATGAAACCCTGTCCGAATCCGATCGAGGCCCCGATCGCCAGCATCACCGCCACCGAGGCCGTGGCGATCTCCTCCTGGATGATCAGGAACTCGTAGGGAGAGTCGGCCAGACTGCGGTCGAAGATTCCGTGCTCCGCGAGCTTCTTCCAGAGGTCGTCGGGCGGGAAGTCGCAGTTCTCGTCCATCCAGCGGACGTACTCCGGGCTGAGCTCATCCTCGCAGAACTTCTCGATCGAACCGCGCACCACCGCCAGGTGCTCCTCGTCCCATTCGTAATAGGGCATGGATTGGTCTCCCTGTGGGTTCCGTCCGGTCGGCTCTCTTCCGCCGTCCCCGATCCGATTCAAGTCAGGAGCCGGTCGCTCCGGCCTTCCGGAAAGCCTCCGCGACTTCCGGAAGGGCGCCGCTCTTCCGGGCGGCTTCCGCGAGTTCCCGCAGGTTCTCCATCCCCGGCACCGGAATCTCCGCGAGAGAGTGGAGCACGCGCTGCTTCTGCCGCGCGCGCGCGGGCCGGTGGTACTCGGGCATGAAGCGCTCCCGACCGAGGTTGGGATTCGTCGAGCAGCGGACCGTCAGCCCGCGGGCGGTGCGAAGCAGGCACTCGTTGCAGCGGGCGCATCGGGTGTACTTCTCGCCGGCGCGGACCTTGTTGGCGTAGTCGGGGTCGGCCAGCATCTGGCGGCCCAAGGAGACCATGTCGATCCGGCCCGCCCGGATCGCAGCGGCGCTCTTGGCGGGATCGTGAATGGAAACACAGATCACCGGTACGCCATCGGGCAGCACCGACTTGAAGCTCTCCGCGGGCTCGAGCATGGTGCCGTCCTTCTCCGGGAAGAAGTACTTCAGGGCCTCGTAGGAGCCGTCGGACAGGTGTACGTAGTCGATGCCTCGCTCCCCCAGCGTCTTCACCACGATCTTGAGCTCGTCGTGGTGGATTCCTTCTGGCATGTGCTCGTCTCCGGAGAGGCGGACCCCGATGGGAATGGCATCACCGATCGCAGCCCGGGCGGATTCGTAGCATTCGAGCAGGAAGCGCATCCGGTTCTCGAGCGAGCCGCCGTACTCGTCGGTCCTCTTGTTGGACCGGGGTGAGAGGAACTGGTGCTCGAGATAGCCGTGGGGGGCGTGGATCTCGAGCCCGTCGAAGCCCGCCACCACCGCCAGGCGACAGGAGTTCCCGTACTCCTCGATCTCGGAGTGGATCTCCTCCCGGCTCATCTCGCGGGGCATGTCGGCTCGGGAGGCGAATGGCGTCTCGGGGTGGAGGAACCAGGAGAACTCCTTGGTGGCGTTGTTGAGCACGGTCTTGGGAAGGTATGCCGGGTCCGTCTGGTAGGGAATCGCAGACGGGGCCGGGGGAGACTCGTGGTCCGGGTTGTGCCCTTGACGGCCGAAGCCGATCGAGAGCTGGATGAAGATCTTGGAGCCGAAGGCGTGAACCGTTTCGCTCAGCTCCTCGAGCCCGGCCAGGTGGGTGGTGTTGAAGAGGTGGAGGTTGGTGGTGTAGGGGAAACGCGAGGCGAGCCGGGTGCCGAGCACGCACTCGGAGATGAGGAGGCCGGTCCCGCCGCGTGCCCGGGCCGCGTAGTAGGCCAGGATCTGATCGTTCACCAGGCCGGTATTGCCCGACGACATCAGCACGTTCATGGGCGCCATTGCGATCCGGTTGGCGATCTCGCATTTCCCGATCTTGATGGGTTGGAACAGCTCGGGATGGGCGACCTTGGGCGTGGCTTTCCGGGCCGCTTTGCGCGTGCGCTTGGGGGCGGCTTTCTGAGTCGCTTTGCGGGTGCGCTTGGGGGTGGCTTTCCGGGTAGCCTTGCGGGCTCCCGTGGAGGACTTGCGGCTCGGCTTCGCCATGGGGTCGATCTCCTCTGTGGGCCCCTGCTGCCTTCGGGGCCTGGTGGGGCCTGATTTGCTGAGACCCGAATAATCTGACATA
>Ga0255055_10001429_pt1 | contig 17483 bp, 13 predicted proteins | sample JV7_2_27_MG_FD_188633 | JGI IMG/M metagenome (GOLD analysis project Ga0255055, IMG submission 188633) | Seawater microbial communities from Jervis Inlet, British Columbia, Canada - JV7_2_27 | ecosystem: Environmental > Aquatic > Marine > Inlet | place: Canada: British Columbia | collected... | reverse complement strand
GCCTGGAAACTTTCCGCTTATGCAATCTGGGTCTGATCACGCATACGGATATTGAAGATTTTTTTGAGGTGGCCAAGGAGGCGTTTCGGGAGATGGGGTATACGATTCCCATAAATGCCTAAAGTGAGCTAAAATGCCTAAAGTGCCTAAAATTAAGGATTTCAATCGTTTTTATAAAATAAAATAGGAGGTAGGATAAAGATTATGGAAGACAACATTCAGGAGATGTACCAAAAAGCCAGGAAGGCGTTTCGTGAAGTCGAAAACTGGCCTCAGGAAAAAGTCGACGAGATGGTTCAGGCCGTGGCCTGGGAACTTTTAAAAGAAGACGTCCGCCATAAGCTGGGCCACATGGCCGTGGATGAATCCGATATCGGCAACGCCGAGGACAAAGTCAATAAAATCAAGAATAAGACCCTGGGTACGCTGTGGGACATGCGGGAGGCCAAAACCTGTGGTATGATTGAAGAAAATAAAGCCCTGGGGATCCGCAAATACGCCAAACCAATCGGTGTGATCGCCAACGTCGTGCCGTGCACGAACCCGGAATCCACCATCTGCTGCCTGGCCCTGAGCACGTTGAAAACCCGCAATGCCCAGATCGTCTCGCCCCATCCGCGGACGCAAAAGACGTCCTATGAAACGGTTGAGCACGTGCGCAAGGCACTCGAAAAGATTGGGGCTCCGGTGGATCTGATGCAGTGCATTAAACAGACCAACCATGCCAAAACCGCCGAGCTGATGAGCAACTGCGACTTTGCGGTGGCCACAGGGGGTGCGGCCCTGGTGAAAGTGGTCTATGCGTCCGGCAAGCCGGCTCAGACCGTGGGCGCCGGGAATGTGGTGTCCATCGTGGATGATACGGCTGATATTGACGCTGCCGCCCACAAAATCAGGCTGTCAAAGATCGCCAACAATTCCGCTTCCTGCTCGTCTGAGAACGCGGTGGCCCTTTATGAAAGCATATTCGATGATATGATCGCGGCGCTGAAATCCGAAGGCGGATATCTATGCAGCACGAATGAACGCGAAAAGTTGAGAAAATACATGTGGCCGGACGGAACCCATCTGAACCGGGACGTTGTGGCGAGGCCCGCTACGGTTATTGCTGAAAATGCAGGACTGACAGTTCCTGATGGCACCCGGTTCCTGATGGTAATCGGAGAGAAGGTCGGTCCCGATGACCGCTTTTCGGGTGAGAAAATTTCGCCGGTGCTGACGGTCTGGAAATGGGACGATTATGACGAAATGCTGGACCGCTTGGAGAAAATCCTCAAATTTTCGGGCGAAGGCCATTCTGTATCCATCCATAGTGAAAATGATGAGCGCCGGGTGAAACTCGCGCAGCGGGCCAATGTGGGGCGGGTCGTCTGCAACATGCCGCATGCCCATGCCAACAGCGGCGGCTGGAACACCGGGCTGCCCACCACCGATACGCTCGGTTGCGGTTCCTGGGCCGGTAACATCTTCAGCGGCAACATCAACTGGGAAAACTTTCTCAACTATACCCTGCTGTCCATCCCCAAAGAAGAGTACATCCCCACGGAGGAAGAGCTTTGCGGAGACTATCTCAAAAAATGGGGACGCGACTAATAACAGAAGTACCTAAAGTGCCTTGATCTAAAGTGACTGAAGTTAGAAAGGGAGCATATAGTAGATTCCACTGAAAAAAACTTTTGCGATTGCCTATGTGACAAGCGTTAAGGAAGTGCTGGGGTGTTGAAAAACATCTGACTTCTGAAACTCTGATTTCATCACTCCAATGCTCCACTACTCCATTACTCCAAATCACAGCTCGTTAACGAAAAATAGAATTATATTTATCCGGAATCAGGCCCGGGGAGCTAAATTGGGCAGAAGAAATATCATTAAAGCTATTTTATTTGATTTTGGCCAAACCCTGGTTGATGCCGCCAATGGCTTTCGCAAGGCTGAAAAGGAGGCCCAAAAAAGGCTGTTTGCGGATCCGGGCTTAAACGAAAAAGAGGACTTTCTGACGACCTATCGCCGGATCCGTAAAGAATTGCATGACCGATCAAATTTTTCCAGAAAATCCCTGTGGCAGGAAGTCTATCATTTCTATAGTCTAAAGCCCAATCCCCGGCTTCTTGAAACCTGGGAAACGGCCTATTGGGAAACCGTAAAAGCAAACTCAACCCTGTTTCCGGAGACCGCAAATGTTTTAAAAAGTTTATCTTCCGAATATGAGCTGGGTATGATCACCAATACCCAGGGGCAGCAACGTTCCGGAACCCACCGTATCAGCCAATTTCCCGAACTGGAAACCTATTTTAAGGTCATCATCGTCGCCGGTGAAAACAGTATTCCGCCAAAACCGGACCCCGAGCCATTTCGTCTGTGCCTGGAGGGATTGAACCTCAAACCTTCAGAAGCTGTCTTCGTGGGCGATGACTATCGCATCGATGTTTGCGGAGCCCAGGATGCCGGTTTGCACGCTGTCTGGTTAAAACATCATTGCGTGAGTCGGTCCTGGCCGGATGTGCAAACCGCAACCCCGATCATCAGCCGTCTGGATGAACTGCTGGATATAGAGCGTATGGTGAAGGTGTTATGAAAGCAGCGCCGAGCCCCAAAAAGGCAATCGTGAAAAGCACGGCCGAAGCAGAGATAATATCAACAGAGATTAGTGCGATTACAAGTGGTCAGGGTAGGGGAGTGACAATGATTTTGGATTTTAGATTTTGGATTGGGGATTGAAAATACGAACCCATCTACTTACTGGAATCAGCTGATAGTTCGATTATGCGCGAGAGAACTTTTCGGCCATCTGGTTGGGAGATGTCCTCAAAGCTATACGGAACCAGGAATGAATAGAAAGGTGAATTGGGGATCGGAAGCCGACCTACCGCGTCCGCCAGGCCTGGGTGCGCACCAACAGTTTCCGAGTCACAAAAATGTGAATCAAACGTGCCGCGACATTGGTATAAAAAATCATCATACCCATAGCCGCTGCGGGCGCGACGTCACCGGCATCGTCCATATTCATCACCGCCACCGAGGCGAGGGCAGTATCCGGAGAGTAGAGGAAAATAACGGCAGAGACAGTCGTCATCGCATTGACAAACAAATAGATCGAGATATCCAAAATTGAGGGCATACAGACCGGCACGGTGACTTTGGCCACGAGCTTGTAAAACGGTTGTTTGAGCGAGGAGGCGACTGCCTCAAATTCCCGATCCATCTGTTTTAATGCGGTTACAGCCGTGAGGTGGGAGACGGTATAAAAGTGAGTGACCGTGCAGACAACCAGAATCACCATTGTGCCATATATTGGATTGAGCGGGTTTGCCGGATCGTTGAAGAAAAAGATATAGGCCAGGCCTAAGACCATTCCTGGAATTGCCATTGGCAACATGGCGAGAAACTGGAAGCTGGACCTAGTGATCAGAAACCCATTTATTTTTTCAACCATATAGGCACCGGAAAAAACGACTACTGTTCCGACGAAAGCGGTTAACAATGCCATTTGGATCGAATTACCATAGGAAGCCCACCCGCCCCCATCCATCACATTGAAATCGTAGTTTCCCAAACCGAGGTTTAAATTGTAAGGCCAGAGCTTGACGAGTGCTGCATATTGACAAACGATGATCAGGCTCAGGATGAAAAGGGCCACCACACTGCAGTACGACAAACAAGTCGCATCAAATTTTCGATTTGGCTTGGGTTCATAAGGTACTGAACGAGAAGAGAGCTGTGCGACCTGTCTTTTTTGCACATAGCGATCGAGGACGAACGCCATCATAGCCGGGACCAGCAAAACCATAGACACAACGGCTCCCATTTCGAAATTCTGTTGGCCGATGACTTGTTTGTAGATGTCCACGGCCAGCATGTTGTATTGCCCCCCGATCACTTTGGGTAATCCGAAATCGGTAATCACCAGGTTGAAAACCACAATGGACGCCGAAATTAATCCGTAACGTGCACCCGGGATGGTCACGGTCCAGAATGTTTTCCAGGCGCTGGCACGCAGGGAAATGGCTGCTTCATAGAGGCGCGCATCGGAAATGGCCAGGGCAGTGGTGATGATGATCAGCGCATGCGGGAATGTGAAAAAGATCGAACCCAGCACAATTCCTATCGGGCCGTAAATTTCGTGGCCGAACAACAAGCCTTTGATCATACCCTGATTTCCAAACAGATAGACCAGGGCGATCCCTGGCAGCAAAGAAGGGACAAGAATCGGTATCATGGCAATGATCCGGAAAAGCCCCTTGAAGCGCATGGTGCTTCGATTCAGCGCATAGGCAAATCCAAATGCGATGCTCACGGTAATCAGTGTGGTCAGTATCGAAATGAAAAACGAATTTTGAATGGAACGAAAAAGCGCGGGAGTGGAAAAATAAGTGATGTAGTTATCCAATCCAGTGGACTTGGAAGGACGAAAGACGATGCGTCTGAACTTGTTCGCTTTATAGGTGTGCCAGTCAGTATCTGCTACACGTGTTGATCCAACGAGAAACGATCCATTTCGGTCCAGTTGACGGAGGCGATATTCGGTCTTGCTGCGGAAACTGAAATCAGGGAAAAAGGTGGTAGCATACAAACGCCCGTCCGAACTGGTCATCAACTCTTCAGGTTTGAGGAGTTTCAAAGTTTCATTGATTTGGAAAGCGGAAATCGTCTCACTCCAGCCATCGCCTTTATTGACTTGGAATTCAAATTTATTCAGATCAAAGGCAGCCGTTGTGAAGGATTTTGACAGCATCGCATAAAGAGGAAAAGCCAGTGCGATAAAAAGGTAGACTGCGATGACAATCATAAACCCTGCCATCAACCGGTCATCGTTACTTGTTTTTGGGCGAATGATCGGTGCAGGGGACATTTCTTTGTTATTAGAGGTAATACTATTCACCGTATTAGTTCGTGGCAGGGTTGAAAACCATGAGTCGATCTGATGGCAGTTCTATGGACATTTTTTTCCCAACGGATGTGTTCATTCGGATGACAGCATTGACTGACAGATCGATGACCAGTTGAGAATTACCCAGTTGCTCGTCACCCAAATGAATACGCCAGAACGAGCCTAGAAATTCCATTTTCTTGACCGTGACATTGAATCTGTTGCCTGTTTGAGCAACAGGGGCCGCAATGCGATCGATAGGAACAATATCCTCGGGACGTATGGAAATAACAGCGGGTTGCCCAGGCGCCAAATCGTGCTTACAGCAAGCTAGCTCGAGTGATCCGAGCCTGGCCGAATCTGGCGTTGCGGCATGGCCATTCACGTGATTCATGGTACCAATGAAATTTGCTACAAACAGCGTTTTCGGCTCACGGTATATTTCTGTAGGGGTCCCAATCTGATCAATGACACCTTGGTTCATCACCACGATGCGATCTGCCATGGTAAGGGCTTCCTCCTGGTCGTGGGTCACCATGATCGTGGTCACAGCAAGTTTTCGCTGAAGGGCTTTAACCTCAAGCCGCAAATAAGCCCGAACTTTTGCGTCAAGAGCCGACAAAGGTTCATCGAGCAGTAACAAACCTGGAGAGGTGGCGATGGCTCTGGCCAAAGCGATGCGTTGCTGTTGACCTCCTGATAGCTGGGACGGGTATTTTTTTTCTTGTTCCGGAAGCCCCACCAATTCTAGCAGCTCGTCCACGCGCTTTTTGATGTCGGCACGCGAAAGTTTTTGATTTTCCAAACCAAAAGCAATATTTTTCTCGACCGTCAGGTTGGGAAACAGGGCGTAGGACTGAAAGACAATTCCAAAATCGCGTTCTGATGGAGGCAGTGCTGAAATATCTGTATCGGCTTGGTGAACCGTACCAGAGGTTTGGATATCGAGACCGGCAATGGCACGTAAAAAAGTAGTTTTACCACAGCCGGATGGCCCTAGAAAACAAACAAACTCCCCATCGTAGACTTCGAGAGAAATATCGTCCAAAGCTACAAATTCACCAAACTTCTTGGTTAGTCTGGATATCCGAAGATAAGAAGGTTTATTTGAGGTGTTAGTTGCAGACGAAGTGTTTTTAATAATAATGCCTCTACTTAATGATTCCCTTGAGGAATCTGATTGACTCTTTTACAAATGATTCTGCCGCATAGAATTCAGTCTGAATTGAAAGGGCAGTAAGAGGTATTGACAGCCTGATCCAGAACAAAAAGATCAGGCTGTCGTCAATAAAAAACTTACTTTTTTTTGGGTTCTGATTTGGAATCGTAGCGTTTCTGCCATTCGGCGAGAATTCTTTTCCTGTTGTTGGCGGCAAACTCGAAATCGTTATCAATCATCTGAGACAGCGTTTCCGGCGGAAAATACTTCACCGGTTTTGCCACGCCCTTGTAACCGACCACGGCATAAGCATCGTTATACATTACCATGGCTTCTTTGGTGATCGTCCAGTCCATGAATGTTTGTGCTGCTTCAAGTTTGTCTGTACCGGCCATAATGGCGGAAGCTTCAATCTCCCAGCCGATCCCCTCTTTTGGAATAATGATATCTAAGGGTGCGCCCGCTGCCTTGGACCTTGCAGCACGGAAGGCAAAGGAGACACCGATGGGGATCTCTCCTGCGGCTGCCAGTTTAGCAGGCTTTGAGCCCGAGTGGGTGTAACGGGCGATATTTTCGTGCAGAGCATCCATAAAGGCCCATCCGCCCTTTTCACCAAACAGTTGCAGCCAGCTGGAGACATCCAGAAAGCCGGTACCCGATGAATTCGGGTTCGGCATGATCACATGACCTTTGTACATCGGCTTGGTGAGGTCCCACCAGGATTTTGGCGGCACCAGGTTATTTTTCTTCGCTTCAACGGTGTTGTAAGCAATCGCCGCCACATAGGCGTCCATCCCAACCCAGCTGGGAATAGGGTCACTGTCGTAGAATTTCGGGTCCAGATTTTCAAGTCCTTTGGGCTTGTAAGGGTGCAACATTCCTTCGGATTTGAATAGTAATAACGACGATCCGGACATCCCCCAAGCAAGATCGGCCTGCGGGTTATTCTTCTCCGCCAGCAGTTTAGCGGTCATAATCCCGGTTGAATCCCGAACCCATTTAATCTTGATATCCGGATGATCCTGGTTAAAGTGTGCTGCATACCTTGGGAGATCCTCTGCTTCCACAGCCGTATAGACAATTAGATCTACGGCAAGGGCCGTGTTCCCGATACCGATCATTGATACCGCAACGACACATGTAACGACTAACAACTTCTTTAGCATCTTGTGCATCATGGTTTCCTCCTATAATAACGTTAGTTGGGTTGCAAAGTGCAACCACTTGGCTCGCAGTCAAGGACTGAGATTCTTTTATTTACGATTTTTTTTCTAAGATCGGCCTCAATCTGAAAGTTTGGCGGGGCGTTGATTCCCAAAAACTTTTGCCTCCCATAACTGGTATTGGCGCCTTGATGCATAAATAATCTATTCATCTTTGTCAAACATTTTTAATTTTTTCAGTGCTAATAATTCATCTAATAATTGAATCTGTTCGTAACAGCAACCAGTTTAAGAGGCTGAACAGCTTTTAAAAAGATAAAACAATCAACGTAAAATGGCCAGCTAACCATGGGGTTTTTCTAACTTTAGCGGTGAGGGGGAAAAATCTCTTCTATATAGCTATGATAGCTGTATAGCTGCTCCTGCAGCTGTGCGTCATCCCAGCCCAGGGTCTCAGCCATTATCTTTGCAACGGGCTCCAGCTTGGCTAGGCCTCGATCGAGATCCCAGCCCATATCGCTGCGCCGGAAGAAAAGGTCGATAAGGCTACTGGTCTGTTCTTCTTCAATAATTCTTTTCAAAATCATAGCACCCAAGGGGCTCGTGGGATGACCGCTCTGTTCTTTTTGTATTTCCTCGGTGACAGCACTTGGGAAATAAGATAGCTCCCGGGCGGAGCTTGAGGGGCTAATGCGTTTGGCCACAGCGTCCGCCAGGTCTGAGCCAATGATGCGATAGGTCATGATCGGCCCCCCCGTCAGCATCAGCATATTGGGAAAACCCTCATCGCTGAGATCATGAATGCGAATCTGCCGCGTCCCCTTGGGGTCCTTTGGATCACAGGATACCGGCTGGATACCGGCATAGGTATAATGAACATCCTTGCGCGTCAGATTAAGTTTCGGAATGACAAGATTAATTTCCGAAAGCATCCAGTCCACCTCTTTTTCCGTGCACACAACGGAATCAAGATCCTGATCATAAGGGGTTCGTGTCGGACCGATATAGTGCATACCCTTCCAGGGTAGACAATAGAGGGTTTCATTCTCACTATTAATGGCCATCAAACCCCATTGCGCTAATTCCTCTGGCAGGCTGACAAGGATATGAATTCCTTTGAGTCCCACCATACGTCGTTTGGTAATGCCGGTAAAACGTTGGGTTAGTTGGTCACCCCAGGGGCCGCTGGTATTAAGGACAATCCTACATTTAATAGTGGCACTCTCACTTGAGTCGTGGCGATCCTGCAAGTCCAACTCCCAGTGATCTCCTACCTTTTTGGCACCCACGCACTCAGTATAATTTCGTGCCACTGCCCCCAGGCGCTGACAATCTTTGAGGGTGTCGACGACGAGACGTTCGGCCGAAAGAAATTGATAATCCCTAAAGACTGCGAAACCCTTGAGTTTTTGGGGGTCGCGCATCCACTTGCTGAACGGTACTTTATCCATATTCTTGTGTGCATAGCGCTTATAGTCCAGTGGCAGATCCCCGGGCCCAAGTATGTCCAGAAGCCCAAAAGCCACATCCACTTGCCAAGGGGCGTAGGGACCATCGTCATAGATGGGGAAGCAAAAACGAAAGGGGCTCACCAACGGCTTCATTGTCTCAGCAATTTGACTGCGGGAGTCCATAGATTTCTTGGCATTCCTGCAGGCCACCCAAAAGCGTGTTGGATTCCGGACAAAATCCCAGACCGATTTTCCGGGTGCAAGATGGCGCAGCCCACAGTGCAAAATGCGGCTCGAGCGATTGGTGGCACCAGAGGAAAAATCGTCTTTGTCGACAATCAATACGCGATAGCCGCGGGCAGCGATTTCCTGGACCGCCCCCGAACCATTAATCCCAGCACCGATCACAATTACGTCGAAGGGATCTTTTTCCAGATCTGCCAATGGTATACGTTTCATAATGTCCCTGGTAATCACAAAGCCTTATAGGTCTTTCCAATCCCGTGAAGCCTTTATTTAAGCTCTTTAGAATACTGAGTCGCCCAGCTATATACCATGTCCATTAATAGTCGCAAAGATTCCGACATGTATTTGTCTTTGTGATGAACCAGGAAAAATTTCCGTTTCATTGCCGGGTGGGCCAAATTAATCGCATGCATTCGTTTGGCGCGTATCTCTTCGCTGGCGACTTTCCTGGAAATAAGGGCAATCCCGATGCCCTCCTCCACGGCGCGTTTAATGGCCCTATTACTGGAAAGCTCTAATGGTATTTTTACAGAAATACTGCTTTTGCGAATAAATTCTTCAATGGCCCTCCGGGGAGCAGATCCTTTTTCGTGCATGATAAACGGGTGCGCCTCCAGATCTTTGGAAGTCAGGCGTTTTTTTTGAGCCAATGGATGATTGCGTGGTGTGATGATGACCAGTTTGTCTTCCAGTACCTCTTTTACGACCAGCTTTTTATGCGCAACGGGGTAAGAGATAAATCCCAGATCGCAATTGAGGCTGGCCGTATTTTTCACGACCTGCTCCGTAGGCAGAATGTTCATCGAAACCCGGATGAGCGGATAGGCTTTGTTAAAGGGGATGATGATCTGCGGAAGGTAGTAATCACCGAAACTCTCGCTCGATATAATTCGGATATGTCCTCTTTTCCTCTGTTGAAAATCGCGGATGCTTTCTTCAGCCTGGTTTTCCAGTTCAAAAATTTTTTCCGCAATTTTGTACAGCTCTTCGCCTGCGTCCGTCAGGACCAGCTTTTTCCCAACAAAGTCAATAAATCTGATTTCATAGTGTTCCTGCAATCGCTGGATTCCTTTTGTAACCGCCGGTTGGGTAATAAAAAGCGCTTGCGCGGCGACACTTAGGTTGCCGTTCTTGGCGGCGTAATAGAAAATCTTCAGTTGGTTGAGATTCATTTAATTATGACCTTTTCTAATCAAAATGATCCAAATTATTATCTGGATTTATAACTAAGGTAATTTTGATTGTTAGGCAATCATAAAATTATCCTTGACAGCAGGGGAGCACCATATTAAAAAAAAAGCGAGACCGACCGGTCTGTCCCCTTCCTATTTTTTTAAGGATTTCTACGATGAAATTAAAAGAAAAAATTGTGCACGAGTCCTTGAAACTATTCTCCTTAAAAGGCTTTCTGAGCACATCCATCCACGATATATTAGAAGCTGCCGGCACCTCCAAAGGCGGATTCTATAATCATTTCTCCAGCAAGGAGGACCTTCTTTTCCAGGTCCTCGATGAAGCCCGCCGAATCTGGCGTGAAAAGAATCTTGCAGGTATGGATGAAATCGCAAATCCGTCAGAAAAGATCACAACTCTTATGAACAATTATAAAGACCGTTACTTAAAAGATGCTGAAAATTTACCGGGGGGCTGCGTCTTTATTACCCTTTCAGCCGAACTCAATAATCAACGTCCGCATTTATCAAGAGAAATTGAAAAGGGCTTTACTGGACTCAAAGGCCTGATCAAAAGGCTAATAGACCAGGGAAAAGAATCCGGCGAATTAGGAAAGAAAATCGATACCGATACCGTCACCGAAGTTTTATTTAACGGAATGTTGGGCGCCTCTTTATCATATGGCGTCCATAAATCCAAAGATGACCTCGACAAATCCATCAAGTCACTGATCGACTATTTTGAACAGCTGGAAAAATAAAATGTAAACACCTAACCCGGATCCGCCGCAGGCGGAGAACAAATTGCCACAAAGGCACCAAGACACAAAGCGAAACCTTTGGTTAACATTCATCTTTGCGTCTTGGTGGCGTAAATGTTTTGCCATAAAATGCAAAGAATTCACAACTAAGACCCTAATACACAAAGAGGAAAGGAAGGTTAAACATGATTGATTTTACGTTTACCGAAGAACAGGAAATGTTCCGAAAAGCCGCACGTGAGTTTGCGGAAACCAGCGTGGCGCCCCACGTGGCTGAAATGGAAAAAACCGGCGAGGTCAGCGACGAAGTCGTCAAGGCGCTGGGCGCAGCCGAAATGATGGCACTGACAATTCCGGAGGAATATGGCGGTCTGGGATTAGGTTATTTGGCCCGCATGATTGCCCTTGAGGAAGTCAGCCGCATTTCGGTGGCCACCGCCATGATGCTGCAGGTCTTTGCTCTGGGAATCGAGCCGATTGTGCAATTTGGCAGTGATGAACTCAAAAAGAAATATTTACCCGGATTGGCGAAGGGTGAAAGATTGTCGACAACGGCGGTAACCGAGGCGACCGGTGGCTCCGATCCCACAGGCATCCGGACGTCTTATACCAAAGATGGCGATGATTTTATCGTCAATGGCCGCAAATGCTTTATCACCAATTCCCATATTGCCGACACCATTAACATTTTGACAAAGTCCGAGGATGATCCCAAACAATTTTGTGCCTTTACGATTGACAAAGACATGGACGGGTGGAAGGCAACCCACAAAGAGCACAAAGTCGGTATGCGCGGCTGCAATACAGGTGAACTGGCATTTGAGAATCTTCGGATTCCCAAGAGCCAGCTGCTTGGAGATGAAGGTAAGGGCCTGCGGGTTTCGATGGCGGCCATCGGAGATGTCGGTAGGGGGGGTATGGTCGGCTGTGCTTTAGGTTTGCAGGCCGCCTGTCTGGAAGAGTCTGTAAAATTTGCCAATGAAAGAATTCTGTACGGCAAACCGATCAGCGCTTTACCGGTAATTCAAGACAATCTGGCCGAGATCAAAATCGATCTGGAGGCCGGTCGTCTGCTGGCGTACCGCGCGGCAGCCCTGCAGGATCAGGGCCAGCGGTCCAGCAACGAATATGCGGTGGCAAAATACTTTACCTGTGAAGCCGCCCAGAAGGCCGCCAAAATTGCCGTTGATATTCATGGCGGCTACGGCTGTATGGAAGAATATGCGGTAACCCGCCTGTTGCGCGATTCTTTTGTTCTGGGGCCCTCAGCCGGCACTTCCCATATTATGAAAGTGATCATCGGCCGCTGGGTGCTGTCTTAGATTTTATAAATTTTCAATAGATACTATACAATCATCAATTGTTAAGGGATTAAGGAGGTTGTAATGGCAGATCTGAAAGAAGTCGCACAGGCATTAGATACCTACATCCGGCCGCTCACCTTTCCGCTGGCCGTTAAGATGTTGAAATCGGAAGCGGAAATACCCGAAAAAACGCGTCGGCCCTTTCAGCAGATGAAGAAAAAGATCGCCATCTGTCAGGGGATCGGTATGGCCCGGAAATTAGGCTGGGCCGTGGCCATGGGTAAAGAGGACATGCAGTGCGCTTTGGGGGCTGCGCCCTTTGGTTTTTTCAAAGATATCGATTTCTTTAATGAAGGCAATATCGCCGCGGGAATGTTCACCACTTCGAAGGAGATCGGGAAAAAAGAAGAGGACCTCATCGATCGTTTTGAGCACGGACTTTATAGTCACATCCTGGTTGCCCCTTTGAACCGTGCGGCTTTTGAACCCGATCTGTTTGTGGTGTATGGGAATCCGGCTCAAATTATGAGACTGATTCAAGGGGCGCTCTATAATGAAGGCGGCGCTGTTTCATCCTCATCCATGGGAAGGCTGGGATGCGCAACCATTATTACGGTGATAAACAAGGATGAGTGCCGTTATGTGGTTCCCGGAAACGGGGACCGGGTCTTCGGCATGACCCAGGATTATGAGATGGCCTTTATGATTCCGGCCTCAAAGACAGATGCGGTTTTGGACGGATTGGCCAATACCCATAAAGCGGGTGTACGCTATCCGATCACCAGTTTCTTTAATTTCCAGGCAACATTTCCCCCCTCCTATCAGGAACAGATGAAAATCTGGGAGGAGAAGGGAGAATTATAGGTGGAAGCATTTACGGGGGCAAAGCGAATTTCGACGGCTTTTAAAAAGACGTTTACGAATGAGAACCCTCAGATCGATCGAATCCCGGCTTATCTCTTCACGGGCCAGTGCAACACCCAACTCATCGGTGCGTCCATCAGGGATTTCTTATCGGATCCCCAAATTTTTGTAAAGGCGCAGGTAGCGGCATATGAGCGCTACAAACCGGATATTCTTCTGATGATGTGGGATCTACTTACGGACGTAGAGGCCATTGGCAATGAGCTCAAATTCCCAGAAGACAGCCTTTGTATTTCCACAAAATATGCGCTTGAAGATAAAGGCAAATTGAGCAGCCTCAAGCTTCCGGACCCGACAAAGGATGGACGCCTTCCCGCTTACCTGGAGGCTGTGGGCGAGACAAAAAAAATCCTCAGTAACACGATTGTATCAGCGGTGATCGCAGGTCCCTGGACAATCGCCATCGGCCTCAGAGATGCCACTGAATTGATCAGGGATGCGATCAAAGATCCGGATTATGTCCATGAACTGATGCAATTCTGCACGCAGCAATCTATCCGCTTTGCGGAAGCCATAATTCCATTGGGGGTGGGTCTCGGTTATTCCGAAGCCCCGGCATCCTGCAGCCTTATCTCGCCTAAAATGTACCGAACATTCGTTTTTCCCTATCACAAGCAGATTGTTGACCACTTCAAGGCCAAGAAAGTCGGCGTGGGGCTTCATATTTGTGGTTATGTTGATCCTATTTTAGAAGATATGGTCAATACCGGCGTGACCAATATCAGTATTGATGCGCCGACGGATCTGGCAAAAGCGGTGGAGGCAACGCGCGGAAAGGCAGTTCTCATCGGCAACCTGAATACCAATCTTTTCTTTTCAGGCAGCAGAGAACAGATGAAACAGGCTATCACAAATTGTATTGATAGCGCCCCACGCGACAGTGGATATATTCTGGCGTCGGGTTGTGAGGTACCGGCAATTGCGCCTCTGGAGAAGATTGACTGGTTTAAGGAGCTGGTGGATGAACTCGGTCGATATAATTAGCCCCGTGCTTAGTGTTTGCAATCGAGAATTATTGAGTTTAATAAAATGAATACCACCCATTTGGTGATTTTATTTCATTTTTTTCTTGCACTTACCGGTATGTGTATGGCATAAACATTTAGCTGTATTCTGTAATCATATTTGTTGATGAGGGGGGAAATGCAGTCGTTGGAGGGGATTCCAGCTAATGGGATATTGATCGTGCGCGAATCGTCCTTTTTTAGCCGACCCCACCAGATGCCCATCATGCTTTCTGCAGATTCGAAATTAATTCCCGCCTGACCGCACCCTCCACAATTATTGGCAAAAACCGTGTTGACGATCTATGGAATTCATGCGGTTTGCGATGGATTCCGGAAAGGAGGGATATTTTTTTTGACATACCGCTAACCTGAAAGTTATTTGCAACAAAGCCACGCAGAGAAGCTGATTGTGACTTGTTTGAATAAATATTAACCTGCTGGATGTGGAAACAAACCAATCCGGCCTATAAAAGGAGGAGTTGAGTATGTCGACACTAAAAGAACTGGAAAAATTATTAACCCAAGGAAAGATTACCCGCCGCGAATTTATCACCCGTGTTTCGGCAATAGGGCTCATGGCCGCCGTGTCACCCGCATTGCTGAGCGGCACGGCCAAAGCCGCCGGACCCAAAAAAGGCGGGCGTTTTATACTAGGGACTTCTGGCGGGTCAACCACTGATTCCATGGACCCTGGAACACTGGTTTCCAACAATAACCAGAACGTCAACTGGCAGATCAGAAACTGTCTGGTGGAAATCGATCACGAATTCAATGCCATCCCCGAACTTGCCGAGTCCTGGGACGCAACTCCTGACGCAAAAGTGTGGACGTTTAAGCTGCGCAAGGGCGTGGAATTTCACAATGGCAAAACCATGACCGCCGAGGATGTGGTCTTTTCCATAAACCACCATCTGGGCGAAAAATCCAAATCTGCCGCTAAAGGATATTTAAAAAGTGTTGTAAATATTAAAGCTGACGGAAAACATGAAGTTATTTTCGAGCTTTCCGGGGGCAGCGCTGATTTTCCGTTCGTCATGGGCGACTATCACTTAACCATTTGTCCGGCCGGAACGCAAGGCCCGGAATTTGAAAAGGGCATCGGTACCGGAGGGTATATTCTGGAGAGCTGGGAACCGGGTGTCAGAGCTTTTGCAAAGCGCAATCCCAATTACTGGAAAGAAGGCAGAGCCCATTTTGATGAAGTCGAAACCCTGTCTATTTCCGATACCAATGCCAGAACCAATGCCTTGAAGACCGGCGCGATACACTACATGGATCGGGTTGAACTTAAAACAGTGCATCTTTTGAAAAAGATGCCGGCGGTAAATGTCTCGGCCGTAACGGGAACAGCCCACTACACCATCCCCATGCGGCTGGATCAAAGTCCATACGGCGACAATAATGTTCGCATGGCCTTAAAGCTTGCGGTTGACCGTGAAGCATTGGTGAAACAAATATTACGCGGTTATGGCGAACCCGGCAATGATCATCCCATTGGACCGGTAAATAAATATCATGCCAAAGACCTGGAGCAAAGAAAATATGATCCGGAAAAGGCCAAATTTTATATGAAAAAAGCAGGCATGCTGGACCATGCCTTTAATCTGCATGCTGCCGATGCCGCATTTGCCGGTGCAGTGGACGCGGCCGTCCTCATGAAGGAACAGGCCAAAAAAGCAGGCATCAACATCAATGTTGTGCGGGAGCCTGATGACGGGTACTGGAGCAATGTCTGGATGAAGAAAGAGTGGTGCATGTGTTACTGGGGTGGGCGTCCCATTGAAGATATGATGTTCTCAGTTGCCTACTCAGATGGGGCGCCCTGGAATGATACACTATGGTCAAATAAACGTTTCAACGAACTGCTGATAGACGCAAGGGCAGAGTTGGATACAGATAAACGCAGAAAGATGTACGTGGAAATGCAGGAAATATGCAGAAATGACAGCGGCACAGTCGTTCCCATGTTCAACCAGTTCGTTGAAGCCAGTTCAGCTAAGGCGGCCCATGGACCGATCTCAGCGCATATGGCTCTGGATGGCATGCGTACCCCCGAGCGCTGGTGGTTCGCCTAATCATTCGCAAAAAGGCCCTTAAAACGGCTTAATCCGACGATCCCCTCACCCCGATCTTTGCGGGGTGAGGGGTCTAACACTAAATCATTAGCTCAAATCCCGAAAGAGAATAAAAAATGAGTGGACTTTCTGAATTGGTGATCAAACGTATCGCCATGGGCGTCCTGACGATGATTGTCATCTCGGTGCTTATTTTCGCGGGCGTGGAAGCCCTGCCCGGTGATCTGGCGGAGGAAATCCTGGGGCAGAATGCCCTGCCCGAAACGGTGGCCCAGTTCCGCAAGGAACTGAAGCTAGACGAACCCCCGGTGAAGCGTTATTTTTTATGGCTGGGTGCTTTTCTGCGCGGAGATCTGGGCAATTCTCTGGCCAACAAACGGCCGGTATCCGAGTTGATCTTCTGGCGTTTTAAAAACACGATATTTTTGGCGGCCTCAGCAGCCGTGATTGCGGTGCCGCTCTCGATTCTCCTGGGGATACTGGCGGCGCTTTACCGTAACAGCTTCTTCGACCGTTTCATTTCCATGGCGACGCTCAGCGCGATCTCATTTCCGGAGTTCTTTGTGGCTTACATTTTAATCACGCTGCTGTCGGTGCAGGTCATTGTCTTTCCCAGTATTTCGAACATCAACGATTCGATGTCGTTCGGGCAAAAGATTTTTGCGATTATCCTTCCCTGCCTGACGCTGACGATGGTTGTTATGGCTCACATGATGCGCCAGACACGTGCAGCTATCATCAATATCCTGGCCAGTCCTTTTATTGAGATGGCCAGGCTAAAGGGTATCAAGCGCCTGCGCGTCATCGTTTTGCATGCCTTTCCGAATGCGCTTTCGCCGGTGATCAACGTGGTGGCGATTAACCTGGCGTATCTGGTTGTCGGCGTAGTGATCGTTGAAGTCGTCTTCGTCTACCCGGGGCTTGGCCAGTTACTGGTAGACTCGGTCTCCAAGCGTGATATTCCGGTTGTTCAGGCCAGCGGCCTTATTTTTGCGGCGGTTTACGTTACACTTAATCTTCTCGCCGATGTGTTGTCAATTCTCACCAATCCCCGAATGAAAAATCCAAAATAAGGAGAGAAAGGCAGATGGCGGTTTTCAAATTACTGCGACAATCACCCTGGAGCGCCCGGGTCGGCATGGCCATGATAGGACTGAATATCATTGCAGTTTTACTTACATTTACACCGTTTCTTCCCTACACGGAAACCGAAATCGTCGGTGATGTGTGGCTGGAAGCGAGCAGGGAGAATCTGCTGGGTACCGATCATCTGGGACGCGATCTTTTTACCCGTTTGATGTGGGGGGCCCGCAACACCATTTTTATAGCCTTAATCACAACGGCCTTGGCATTC
>Ga0255055_10001428_pt1 | contig 17493 bp, 13 predicted proteins | sample JV7_2_27_MG_FD_188633 | JGI IMG/M metagenome (GOLD analysis project Ga0255055, IMG submission 188633) | Seawater microbial communities from Jervis Inlet, British Columbia, Canada - JV7_2_27 | ecosystem: Environmental > Aquatic > Marine > Inlet | place: Canada: British Columbia | collected... | reverse complement strand
AGCAACGAGCTCAAGATCGCCCGAAAGATCGTCCATAAGAACGTGGGCCGGATGTACGAACTTATGGAAGAGAAGGGAGCACATTTCATCACCATGGAGTATGTTTCAGGCCAGGATCTCAAGGGCCTGATCCGGCAGTCCGCTCCTCTGAGCATCGCCAAAACCATCCGCACCGCCAAGCAGATCTGCGAAGGCCTGGCAGAAGCCCACAAGCTGGGTATTATTCACCGGGATCTCAAGCCCTCCAACATCATGATCGACAGGGAGGGCAATGCCCGCATCATGGACTTCGGCATCGCCCGTTCCCTCAAGGGTAAAGGTATCACCGGAGCCGGAGTGATGATCGGCACGCCGGAGTACATGAGTCCCGAGCAAGTCGAGGCCAAGGACGTGGACCAGCGGTCTGACATCTACTCCCTGGGCATTATCCTGTATGAGATGGCCACAGGACAGCTTCCCTTTGAAGCCGACACGCCCTTTGCCGTGGGCATCATGCAGAAAAGCGAGACACCGAAAAATCCAAAAGAGCTCAACTCCCAGATATCCGATGACCTCAACCAAGTGATCCTCAAATGCCTGGAAAAAGATAAGGAAAGCAGGTATCAGAGCGCGGGCGAGGTGCGGTCAGAACTGGAGAGCATCGAAAAAGGGATCCCCACTACCGAGCGGGAGGCTCCCACCAGAAAACCCCTCACCTCCAAGGAGATCACAGTCTCATTCAGCACCAAAAAACTCATCATTCCTGCCAGTGCAGTGGCCATGCTCATCCTTATCGCCGTTTTGCTCATCTGGAGCCCCTGGTCACAGAATGGAGTGATCCCTGCCCTCTCCGGGAAGCCCTCGCTGGCCATCCTGTATTTCGAGAACAACTCGGGCAAGAAGGAACTTGATCACTGGAGAAGCGGCCTATGCGAGATGCTGATAACAGACCTGAGCCAGTCTAAGTACATCTCTGTTTTAAGCGGGGACCGCATCTACAGCCTTCTCGAGAGATCCAACCTGCTCGACAAAGAGAAATATTCCACCGAAGACCTCAGGCGCGTGGCCGCGCAGGGCGGAGCCAACCATATCTTGAGAGGAAATTACATCACTGCAGGAGATACATTTATCATCAACATCTCGCTTCTAAGGGCAGACACAGGAGAGATTATCAGCTCTCTCAGAGAAGAAGGCAGCGGAGAGGAAAGTGTCACCGATTCTGTCGACAGCATCACCAGGAAAATCAAATCCGAGCTCAACATCTCTGCCGAGCTGATCGCTAGCGATATTGACAGGGATGTGGGAGAAGTCACCACAAGCTCGCCAGAAGCCTATAAATACTACTTGGAAGGGATAAGATACGACCTTAAAGGAGATTACCGGAAGGTCATCGAATACATGGAGAAGGCCGTGGCCGTGGACCCGGAGTTCGCCTCAGCTTACCGAGCCATGTCCTGGGCCTATGGAAACATGCGTTATAACGCAGAGTCAGACAGGTTCATCGAAAAAGCTCTGGAATTGAGCAATAGGCTTTCTGATAGAGAAAAATACAATATCCGGGCCGACTTTTACCTCAATTCAGAGAAAACTTATGACAAAGCCAAGGAGGCACTTGAATCCTTATTGAAGCTTTACCCGGATGACATCAGCGGGAATAATGCGCTCGGTAACTATTACAGCCGAATAGGAGAACACAAAAAAGCTGTTGAATACTACGAAATCTGCAAGAAAGCCGGCAGCGAAGATGTTGTCATCTACACCAATAAAGCCCGTTCCTACAGAAGTATGGGCCTCTTCGATAAAGCCGAAGAGGTTCTCAGGTCTTATATAGACAACATCTCGGACAGCGCTTTTATCCGCCGGAACCTCTCCATGAATTTCAGGTACCAAGGAAAATATGACCTGGCTCTTGAGGAGGCGAACAAAGCCTTCTCCCTTGATCCATTATCATGGGACAACCGCTTATATACTTGGGATCTCTATTTTTTCACAGGAGATCTGGAAAAAGCAGAAGAAGAATCCAGAAAACTTCTCGAGAAAAAGGAATCCGTAGCCAAAATCATTGGTAATTGGTTTAAGGCAACCTTGGCTCTCCATCAAGGACAATTCGAACAGACAAAACAAATCATCCAGCAAAATCTTAAAGCAGCGGAGAGACTCGGCCAGAATGTTTGGGCAAGAACCTCGTATAGCGCATTAGCAGGAATAGAACTGGGAACAGGGAATTTGGAAAGAGCCTTAGACGAATTAGAGAAGCATTGGCAGAGCGCCGTAGAAGATAAGGACTTTTCGGACCAAAGACAAAACCTCTACACAAAAGCCCAGGTTTACATCGCCATGGAATCTCTAGATAAGGCCCAAGACACGGCTGATGATCTTAAAGGAATGATAGAACAGCAGATGAACAAGAGAATCATGAACCTGTATTACCATCTCATGGGATTGATAGCGCACGAAAAAAAGAATTATGCCCAAGCCATTGAATATTACAAGAAGGGAATGTCTCTTATAGACGCCACATCGGGCATGCATATCACATTTTCTAATTCCCTGGGATCAGCTTATTTCGAAAAAAAAGACTTTAAGAATGCTCTCACACAGTACGAACGGATCACCAAGTCATCTTTAAATAGGCAAAGTTATGCTATTTACTATGCCAGATCCTTTTTCATGCTGGGCAAGATATATGAAGCACAGGAGAAAAACTCCAAAGCCATCGAGAACTTTGAAAGATTCCTCAGTCTCTGGAAAAATGCCGACCCGGGTCTTCCAGAGGTCGAGGAGGCCAAAACGAAATTGGATCAGCTGAAAAAAGATTAAATTCACTTGATTTCTTATTTGACACCCATTCTTTAAATCCATATCCTTATATCGCTTGGGGAAGGGGAAAACGCATGAGATGAAAAATCCTCACAAAGGAGGGAAACCATGTTTGCACGCATTACAACGGCAGACACACGGCCGGAATGGGTGGATGATTTCATAAATGTCTATGAGAAGAGCATCGTTCCAGCCGCCAAATCCCAGAAGGGATTCTGTAAAGCTTATTTTCTGGTCGACCGCAAGACAGGCAAAGGTCTTTCTATCACTTTATGGGACAGCGAAGAGGACGCCATCGCTAACGAGAAAAACCTCTACTACCAGGAACAGCTTGTCAAGGTGAAAAATTTATTCACCTCCCCTCCAACGCGCCAAGGATTCGAAGTCTGTATCGAAGCTTAGATCCTGAACTGGCTCATCATTCCGTTTGACACTTGTCCTATGAATCCATATTCTCATATCACTATCTCATATAGAGGATGAGCGTTATGACAAAAGGGAAGAAACCGTCCTCCTCAAACCACTATGAAAAAGACCGGATACAAAATCAAAAAGTCACCAAGATTTTTTCCCATCCATAAAAAGTCAAGCAAAAATCGGCCCTTATAAGATCATACAGAAACTCGGAGAAGGCGGAATGGGAGAAGTCTTTGAAGCGGAACAGATCGAATCTATCCAGCGCAGGGTCGCACTGAAGGTCATCAAATGGGGCATGGACACTAAACAGGTCGTCGGCCGTTTTGAGTCCGAACGACAAGCCCTGGCTCTTGTGAAGAATATTATTTTCCTTAAAAAGCTTTCAGTGAGTTGAACAAAATTCTTTTTTTTGATATGTAAAGGTGAATAGCGAAGAAGATTCATCATGAAGACACTCAAAGTTTTCAGTGACCTTTCCGAATTGAGCAAGATAAAAAGTTTTCTCGAAGATATTTTTGACGGCTTGGATCTGCCAGAAAATGATAGTTTCGGCATTGAACTTTCTCTCCAAGAGATCTGTGTTAACATCACCCGGTATGCCTACCCTGAGAGCAAGGGAGAGATCCATCTGAAATCGTGGATGGAGAATAAGAGGATCTACTTCGAGATAGCAGATGCAGGTATTCCCTTCAATCCTCTGGAAGTAGAAAAGCCGGATCTGCAGGAGATGATCCGCAAAGAGCAGAAAGGGGGCCTTGGAATCTTTCTGACAATAAAATTAATGGATGGGGTCAGTTACACGCGGGATGGGGATCGCAACATCCTCACCATGCACAAAGAAATCAATAAGCCTCCCGAATCAGAAATGCCGGACTCAGTATAGGACTTTATCCTCCCCCTGTTTTTCAATAAATATTTTCAACCAATCGAGTATAAGATCCCTTCGGAGGAGAACTGCTTCTATTTCTTTGTCCGTCAAATATTCTCCGACCGCTTCCTTAACCGAAGCAAAATCCAACGTTTTCAGCTTTTCAACAAACGTCCTCGGGAGCTCTCTCATCAACCTCTTTCCTTCCCTGTATTTTTCATTATAAATGAGCTTGGTAGTGAATTTCTTTGAGATGCGGAAGGAGCGGGAATGATCAATGAGGACCATTCGCCAATCTTCCAGGATGAGATACTGGTTTTGATGCCTGTCTTCATTAGCGATCAGGTTATCAAAAGCCCGCTGCAGGTAGAGAGCTCTGTTCCAGTTGAAGACCTTATAGCTGGGCATCTTGACATCATCCTCCACTCTTTGTTTCAGGGTCATCATGTGATCGATGAAAAGCTGGCATGAGCCGCGGTTAGCATGGAGTCTTTTCTCGACTGTAGGAGGAACCATGTCCAATCCCAGGGCTTTGCTGAGCTGATAGGCTGCGATCTCCCACTTCCAGTTCTCGATAAATCCACCCATCCGTCCCTGCGCGTTTTTCCAAACAGCTTGTTTGGTTATCCCGTCTTTTTCAAGAGTCAGCAACCAGGGTTTTGTGACCGCCTCTTTCTCCCCCCAAGGCTGGTCCTCTTCGATAATCTCTGCCTCTTCGAGGAAACGCTCCCATTTCTCAAACTCAGCTGTTTCCTCTGATGTGAATTGAGCCGATGCAGGCAAGGAAAATGCAATCAAAAGAACAAAAAATAAAAAAAGTGGAGTTTTGTATCTCATGCTATCTTCTCCCTTTCCGGAATGATTTTGTCCGATAAAAAAAGAGAATGGAATCATCAATACAGGACTTCATCCTCTCCTTTCTCCATGATCAAGTCATCGATCTCTTTCACAAGCAAGTCTTTTCGGGCAAGCACAGCTTTGATCTCTGAGTCTTTGAGGGATATCCCAACCGCTTTTTGAATATTTTTATAATTGAGAGCTTTGATCCTCTCAACAAATGCCCTAGGCAGGGTCCGGATCTGGGCAGGTTGTTTGAATCCATTCTTGCCAAAAGGAAGATTTTCCACCCAATGCTCCGAGGAGCGGAAACAGCGGGAATGGTCGATGAGGATGATTCTCCAATCCTTGGTGTACCGAGTATTTTGCTTGGTCCTATCGTCGTTCCCAATGATACAATCGAAGGCTCGCATTATATATTTCGTTTTTGACCAAGCTTCGAGGTGTTCAGGTGGAATATCTATTTCCTTCTTATACCTGTCCAGTTCGCTCATCTCTGAGGTTATCCAGTACTGAAGGGAACCTCTTTTAAGCTTGAAAACCCGTTGGACGGTTGGAGGGATCATGTTAAGACCGAGAAGTTTGTCCATTTCATAAGCGGCGATCTCATACTGCCATCCCTCGAGAGCTCCTCCTTGAATGCCTGTGGGATTTTTCCAGCACCCGGACATTTCCATGTCCCCCTCTTGCAGGTAAAGCCGTCTCGGTTTAGTAACTCCTTCCCCGATCTTTTCATGCTGAACGATCTTTGCCGTCTTAAGAAATTCTTCGATCTCCTCTCTCTCGGCGATTTCCTCGGGAGTGAACTGAGCAAATACGGAGACACTCCAAAACAAGAGAATAAAAAGAGTGAAATAAATAATTCCTTTAGGTTTCATGACATCTCTCCCAGTTAGAATCCCAGATGATATGTATTATAAGAATGTCTTTCCTTAAAATCAAATAGCCTGAAATATTAGCGAGTCAAATGAGCAGGCCGGATCAGCTCCTCATGGATTAAGGATGTTAATATAAAAAAAAATTTCTGATCAATAAAAGCCTGAATCTGTATCTTATTGAGACGATGAATTAAAAACATAAAAAAAATGATCATAGACTGATTCTGAGGACAAATTTTATGAATAAATCAGAAAAAAATGGAGAGCCAATGGCTTGAAATTTTGCTTTGCCTTTTGACTTTGATTCGAATGCATTAAATGGTATATTCACTGTTAATGAAATTTAAAATATCAACCCTTATCCTTCTCGCCGTACTCTGCAGTTGTTCTCGGGTCAGAGGACCTTCTGCCATTCGCTTTCCCTATCAATGGATTGAGACTTCAGGATACAATGGAAATATCGATTCCCATGGATGTATCGAACCCTCTGGCATTTGTATTCACCCGATAAGAAAAACCCTTTTTGTCGTCAGTGATGAAGGCATCGTCTACGAGCTGAACATGGACGGGACACTTGTCTCCGAGCAGATTGTCCCGGGCGACCTGGAAGGGATCACCGTAGATCCTTCCTCTGGACTGCTCTACATCGCTGCGGAGGGAGTGGACACCATTCTTGAATATGATCCCGAGAAAGGTGAGGTGATCAGAAGATTTCCTATCAACAGGGAATTCCAAGGAAATGAGAATTACCTTGAATCTCATGGGGAACCATATGAGGATGGGATCGAATCCATCGTCTTCATCCCGGACGCTATGCATCCGGAGGGCGGCAGTTTTTATGTTGGAAACCAATGGGACCCGGCTTGTATCATGGAGATCCAGGTTCCACTCGGATCAACTCATAAGGATGTGACAGAGGCCCGAATCGTCCGGGTTTTGCCGGCTAAGATGGACGATCCCTCAGCCATGTATTATGATGCAAACACCAAGCGTTTAAATGTGGTGAGTGATGCCGACAATATCCTTATTGAAATGACTCTAGAGGGAAAAATCATGAAAACCTATGCTTTTCCAGGCGATACGCAAGAGGGCCTGGCTCGCGATGAGGAAGGTTTTCTCTATATCGCACAGGATATCGGGGGAATCATCAAGATAAAGGACCTTCGCTGAAGATCTCTTTGGCCGGCTGCTGAATTATATATTTCCGGTTATCCTCAATTCAATTATCTTCAAAAAGGACATTGTCTTCACCCAATCTCTTGATGAGCTCGCTGAGTTTCTTGAGGATAATGTTTTTTCGAACGATCAAGGCTTCTATTTCCACCGAATTAAGATACGGAAGCAAGGCACTTTCTATCTGAGAATCCTCCACTCTATTTAGATTATCGTAATAGACTTTTGAACATCCTTTTATCTCGTAATCAAGAAGACTGCCAGGAATTGGATTAAACGCTTCTGAGAGATCGACACGGATGACCCTCCAGTCTTGATCAAGCAGGATGAGGATATCTTTGAGACTCAACTTCCATTCTGAATAGACCAGAGCAGAAAAAACCTTTATGTTTTCCATCTTGTTTTTAAATTCCAATGGATCTTTAGGGATTCTTCTTCTTCTTCTTCTGTCCAATTCCGTAATGAATGGCTCTTCAATAAAGATCTGGAGTCCTCCTTTTCTCCCTCCTTTTTCTCTTTCAACAACAGGCCACACAATGTTCCCCCCAAGAAGTTTGTCCAATTCATATGCAGCGATTACATATTTGTAGCTATCGGCAAGGAGAGCCTTTCCCCTTTGCCTGTCGGTGAAGCTGAACAAACCCAATCGGTGTTCTCCTTCATAATTCAGATTAACTCTGTAATTTTCTCGCCTTCCTATTCTAAACTCATTACCTAGAGGGCCGATCTCGGCATTTTTCAAATATATCTCGAAGTTGGCAAATATCGGATCAGTGCTTTTAATCCCTTCATCATCACAAATTAGATATCCCGTGAACATACAGATCATTCCTACAATGAAAATCACATAATATTTTTTCATAATGCCCCCCCCTGTTTCTCAGAAACCTGATCCTCAATATCTGAGTCCGGCTTCCAGACAGAGAAATCTCCATCATTAATGATCAAAGCTCTAATCAGGCCACCGCTGTTTCTGTAATATTCAGAAATCCCTGTATCGATGACCCAAACCCTCTGGTTAAATCTACTAATAATATCATCGCCTGCGATCAACGGAGTATGTGCGATGATCATCTGCTCTGCACCAAGATTTTGGAGAACCCGACCTAGTTCCTGATCCAAACCCGGATCATTGTTCATGGCAAAAACCCTGTGCCACAAGGGCCCGTCAGGCATATAAAGTATCAAACGCTGGGTAGCTGGAATTGTTCCGCCGATAGCAGCACGGCTGAATTCTTTCAATTCTTTCTGCAGTCTCTCATTGATCTTTTCCATGCTCCATTCAGAATACCTTTCGCTGATCCCACCGTGGACAAAAATGATCTTATTGATTTTTATGACGGCATTGTGATCCATGATCCATTTTCCGTAGGTTTCAATAAAATTTCGAGTGTATGCCGCACGCGCCGAGCTGGTCGAATTTATCCTTGCATCATCCAGAATATCCTGCCAGAATTTCATGAAATCCTTATAGAGTCCAGGATCCATTTGATCCTTGGAGTCGATCTTGCGTTTCCTCAAGAACTCTTTTTCTTTTTTCTCCTTGAATTTTTCGGGTAGAAAAGAAAGAAACTGCCCAAGTGTGACATATCCTTCAAAATCCAGTGCAATCCCGGTAAGATTCGCCTCTTCATGGTTCCCCAGGAGCATATGGACATATCCTCCAGCTTGACCTGCCTCCTCCTCGAGCCGCATGATAAGGTCATAGATATCCCTGGCTCCATCTCCCCTATCCATGATATCTCCGATCTGTACCAGATGAGTCTTTCCCGCTTTCCAATGGAGCTTATCATCAACAACACCTGTTCCCTTTAGGATGAGGATAAAACTTTCATAATCGCCATGGAGATCCCCGACGGCAACAATTCTCTCCACTCCGGACCACACATACTGGTTTTTGTTCGATTCTTTAATTGCAGCAGTGGACGGCCCAGCAGCAAACAAATGAACAAGACTTAAAACAACGATAAAAAGGACGAGTTTAAAAAGAGCTGGAAATATTCTTGATCGGATGGCAGGCGGTTTGGAAGTGTTTTTCCTGATATTTCTATTCATGGCCTTATGGTTGTTCTTAACAGTGATCCCTTCAATTTTAATACTAAAGCAATGATGAGATAAGTCAAGAGAACAGAACCACCCCTTTTTGATTTGACTATTTTTTTTTTGTGAAATATGGTAAGAGCAAAATGGGTATATTGGGGTTCGAAAAAGATTATTTTCTTAAGATCAAAAATCCGATAAATCACAGAGAAAATCACATTATTTATAGAGGAGGATGGAAATGGATTTAAAAAATAAAAGCCAAAAAAGACGAAATCCATTTAAAAGCGTATTCGATTTTAAAAAGGAAGAGATCCCGGTTGCTGTGCTTATGTTTTTCTTTTTCTTTTTTGTGATCGCAATCTTCCAGATCCTGCGACCATTGAAAAAGGCTCTCTTCGTGGATATGTATGGGGCCGATGTCGAGCTCTATGCGAAACTTCTCAATATTGTTGTGGCGGGGCTCGGGGTAGTGGTATTTACATTGCTGTATAACAAACTCCAAAGACAGCGCGTCATCTATATATTCTGTGGATTCTTTATTGTATGTTTTATTGTCCTGCGCTACCTCCTTGTTGACCCTGAAGCTGTGACGGTATGGGCTTTCTATCTCATTGGAGACCTTATAACAACCCTTTTGGTGGCAGCTTTTTGGGCTTATCTTACCGATATATCAGACTCCGACCAAGCCAAAAGATTATACGGATTGATCGGAGCCGGAGGAGTTGTCGGCGGTTGGGTGGGCATCAGCGCCAGCAAATTTGTACTCTTTGAGAAGCTCGGACAGGGGGGACTGCTTTTCCTAGCATCTGTTGTGATGCTGGCCGTCCTATTCATCACCATGGCTGTCGAGTCTCTCATCTCCCGTTCAAAGGTTTATATCTCCGCTCCTCCCAAAAAAGAGAAAGGGGAAAAAAAGGCAGAGGGCGGATCGAAATTCTCCGCCGTTATCGAGGGAGCCAAGCTGGCTCTCCGATCGAAATACCTGGCGGCTATTGTGGGCATCATGGCTTTTTATGAGATCGGCTCTCAAATCCTGAATTATATGTTCAGTAAAGCCTCAGAGGTTCTCCCCGGTGTAACCATGACCACGAGCTACTACATCAATGTATTCTTTATCGCCAATCTTGTTTCGGTCATCGTTCAGATTTTTCTCGTTAGCCTGATTATGAGGCATTTTGGCTTAGCAGTTGCACTGTGTATCCTGCCAATAGCAGCAGCAGTCAGCTCTGGCCTCTATGCCGCTATCCCTAGCCTGACCGCAGCAAGTCTTCTTGTCATCTCTGACAACGGGCTCAATTATTCGATCCAGCAGACATCAAGAGAAGCGCTTTATGTCCCGACATCACCAGATGAGAAATACAAAGCCCGAGCTTTCACCAACATGTTCGTCCAGCGGGCGGCCAAGGGCATCGCTATTGGTTGTGTGTTCCTGATGACCGCCGTGGGGATCTCGGTGCGGTTCATGGGCATAGCTGCTATCGCTGTTTTTGTTGTCATGGCTTTCTTGGGCATTTTTGACGGACGCCGTTTCAAGCAGATGACAGAATGATCTATAACGTTCTTATTGCAGAACTGATTGACATAAGTTTCTTCATTTGATAAATAGCAAAAGATTAAAGCAACAGGTGAATAAAGACGAGAAAGGATCGATATGGATATCAATAAAAGAGAAAAAGAGGGCGTGATCATTTTCGACATTGATGGAGAGCTGAAAAGATCGGATATTACAGACATCACTATCCACCAGATGGTTAAAGATGAATTGGATGAGGGAAAACGGAATATCATCCTCAATTTTGATAAAGTCAAATTTATTGACAGCTTTGGAGTCGGAGAAATCCTCGCCAGCTACATCTCCACCCACAACCTCGGGGGGAAACTCAAGCTGGTCAAGCTCTCTCAAAAGCTTTTTGTTGTTTTCCAGGTTACCGGGCTGACAAATGTCCTGGATATTGTGGATGATGAAGCTCTGGCCCTCGAGAAAATCATTGCAGATTGATCTGAATTTTTTCCTCTATGAGCTTGAATGAAAAGAAGTGTCCAGCAGAATCTCCTTCTGTTGCTGTATATCATAGTCACAAATGGCTCATCATACTCTAAACTTCCTCCTTTTGAAGCGAAATGAGGAAGCACGACTTTTATATCTGATACATCAAGAATAAAGTTTAAATATGAATAATTCATTCCTGTACAAAGCATTATCCCGGATCATCGATGTACGTCCAGAGGAAGTGTTTTCTGCCCTATCTATGTTTTTTTATTTTTTCCTGGTCACATCTCCAGCATACATCATCAAACCGGTCAGAGATTCTCTCTATCTCCACTGGCTTGGTGCTGAACGTTTGCCTTTTGCCTACCTCCTGACTGCTGCTCTCATCGGCTTCATCGTCACATTAAATTCCAGGCTTCTTCGCTCTACGAAAAGAAATGTGTTCATCTCGCTCAGTTTGGGTTTTTTCTGCCTTTGTCTTATTCTTTTCTGGGGATTGTTCAAACTCGAGTGGAAATGGCTGTCCATCGTCTATTATTTCTGGTCAGATATCTTCCTGATTACCTCTATCACCCAATTCTGGATGTATGTCAACGAAATATACAATCCTCATCAAGCACGCCGGCTGGTCGGGTTTTTTGTCAGCGGAGGCCTTCTTGGAGGAGTTGTGGGATCCATTATCACCTCTCTCCTTAGCTCGAAAATAGGAACAGAAAACCTTCTGCTTATCTGTCCGGTTCTGCTTGTTCTCTGTATCGTGATCGTGAATAACGTACAAAAATACATTCCTCTTGAAAAAGAGAAGGACGAAGAGCCGGAACTGAAAACAAAAAAGGAAAAGGTCGGATATCTAGAAAGCTTCAACGTTTTTAAGGGGAACCGTCATCTTATGCTCATCGCAGGGATCATGGCGGTCACCATCATTGTGACCACCCTCATCGATTTTCAATTTAAAACGGTCATCCAGTATTCCTTCGGTGGCAATGTCCATAAAATGACATCGGTTCTTGGGACATTCTTCTCAGTCCTCCTTATATTCTCTTATTTTCTTCATATTCTCTTAACCAAACGTATCCTGAAAAACTTCGGGCTCCTCCTCGGCCTGATGATCGGTCCCGTTTTTTTACTCGGCGGTGTTCTGGTCGTGTTCGCCGTCCCTCTCGGCGCCATGATCATCTGGGCCTTGCTGGTCAAAGGAACAGACAAAAGCCTCTCCCATTCCCTTACGCAGTCAGTCAGAGAATTACTCTACATTCCTGTCCCTCAAAATATCAAGTTCAAAGCCAAGCCATTTATCGATATGTTTGTCAATAAATTTGCTAAAGGACTCGGGGCTCTTCTGTTTCTCATGTTTTACACCATACTTCATTTTTCTATCAGGAATATCAGTTTGATCGTAAGTTTTTTTATTGTCGTTTGGGTCATCCTTAACACGTTTGTCTACAAAGAATATGTTAAAAGCGTAAAGAAAAAACTTAAGATCAAATGGCTGGATGGCGACAAATATGTCCGGGAAAGAGTCGATGTGGGCCTGGCTGGCCTTATTTTCGATACCCTGGAGAGTAAAAAGAAAAGTTCTATTCTTTATGCTATGAATATTTTTGATCTTGTCAAAAAAGACAAAATGACTCCTGAACTCAAAACATTGATATCGAGCAAATCAGATGAGATACATGCAAGCGCCATGGATTCCTTGTTCGAGCTGGATGGAGAGGTGCTTGCTCCCGATATCGAAGACGTATTGGAAGATGAGGAGATCAGCACACAGATCGAAGAGATCATGTCGCTCGATGTTTACAAGAATGTCATGTCAAGCCATCTTGAAAAAGTCGTAGAGGATGAATCACCAGCCACAGAAGTAGAAAGAATGGAAACAGCAAAAATCCTCGGGATGATGGAATCCACTCCAGACACGATCAAGAGCTTAGCAAAGCTTCTCAAAGATAAATCACCAGAAGTCATCCGTTATGCCCTTGAAAGTGCGGGAAAACACAAAGATAATGAACTCGTTCCCCCTATCATCAAACAATTATGCGAATCGTGTAACCGGGAGGCAGCCAGCAATACACTCTTCGCCTATGGAGAAGATGTCATAGCTATCCTGGGAAAGCATCTTGATGATCCTGAGGAAGACATCTCTGTTCGGAAAGCCATCCCTTCCATCCTGGCGCGAATCGGTTCCCAAAAAGTTGCAAACCTGTTTATTCGTGAGATTGAAAAGCACAACCATGACTTGGAGAATGACATTATTGAAGCCATGTTCAGGATGAAAACAGACCATTCTGAAATACTTTACCGAGAAAATATCATCGAAAAGGTCCTCATCCATATCATCAAAGACTGCTATATCATATTGAGAGAGATCGGTGAAAACCTGACAAAAAAGGGAAACGAGGTCCAGATCTCTGAACTTGAGAATAAGTATTCCCTTGGTCTTAAGAAAATCTTCGACCTTCTTGGCTGCATTTACCCTCAACAAGATATCATTCGTGCTTATCAGAACATTTCGTCCGGCACCAAAAAAGGAATCGATTATTCCTTGGAGCTCCTTGATACGCTTCTCAAGAAAGACATGAAAAAATATTTTATTCCTTTGATCGATGATACTTCTCTAGAGGATAAAGTGAGAAAAAGCAGAAAAATTCTCAAATCTATAGGGAAAGAACGAATATCTTGAACATTTTCAGCACCTGGGGATATAATAGAAACGAACACGATGCCCAAGCTGTATTTTTATCTAAAAAGAGGGAAAGATTTCAGCTGCTCCCTGGTTAAGAAAAAAATCAACATTGGCCGATCTGAAGACAACGAGATCACCATCGATGATCCTTACAGCTCATCCCACCATGCCATCATAGAATCCTCGGATGATGGATTTATGATCCGTGATGATTCCTCAAAGAACGGGACCTTTGTCAACGGTGTTGAGATCTTCACCAAAACGCCTTTAAAAAAAGGGGATGAGGTTCTTCTCGGCTCTACAAGAATCTGTTTCGATAAGGAACTTTTGACCAGTGTAGATGTCTCAGATGTGCCTACCTCTCATACTGCCCTTAACACAGTCATTCCTATAGATAACATTCTTAAAAAATCAGACATCTATCAAACACTCGGTCCAACATCCGCACCAGCAGACCTGAAGCAGGTAAAAGCCGAATACAATGCTCTTTCCGTCCTCAATGAGGTCAGCAACGCTCTTCTTCTTCACAAACCTTTGAAAGAACTCATGGACCAGATCATGGAACTCATATGCGATCATCTCCCCATGGACAGGGGAATCTTAATGATCAAGGAAGGACAGCCGCCGCAGCTCATACCAAAAATCATCCGGATCGAGAAAGAAGACTTAAAGAGCAAAAGCATCAAAGTGAGTCAAAGCATCATCAACATGGTTCTGGACCAACATTCATCCGTGCTGACCAGCGATGCTCAATCCGACACACGGTTTAAAGAACAGGAGAGTGTTATCCAGAGCAATATTCACTCTGCCATGTGCGTTCCTCTTTGGAACAACCAGGAGATCATCGGGATCGTGTATTTAGACAGGATCTCTCTCCTCGATCAATTCTCAGAAGATGATTTGAAACTCCTCACTCTCTTATCCAACCTGGCAGCAGTTAAAATTGAAAACGCGAAGAGCATCGAAGATGCCATCGCCAAAGAAAAGTTGGAAAAAGAACTTGAGCTTGCTTCCCAGATCCAGCAGGATCTTCTCCCCAAGGAACAACCAGCCAGTGAAAAATTTGATATTGCAGGGACAAATATCCCCTGTTTTCAAGTCGGGGGAGATTATTTTGATTTTTTCTCCATCGGCCCAGATCGGATAGGTATTGTGATCGCAGATGTCTCTGGAAAAGGGATGGGCGCAGGGCTCTTGATGGCAGGTTTCAGGGCAGGCCTTCATGCTGAGATACACCACAATTATGCGATCAAAAAGATGGTGGAAAAGATGAATGATTTTGTTCATCGCGACACGACAACCAATCAATTTATCACTTTCTTTTACTGTGAACTTGACGAAAAAGAGGGTAAGGCAAGTTACGTAAATGCAGGACATAATCCTCCTGTGGTCCTGGACAAGAAAGGCAAGATCATCCGACTAGAGAGATGCGGCCTTTGCCTCGGGATGTTCCCTGGGGCCGAGTATGAAGTGAATGAGATCCCGTTGAATATCGGGGAATCCGCCCTCCTTTTTACTGACGGAATACCGGACAGCCGGGACGAAAAAGAAAACGATTTTGAAGAAAAAAGGATGATCGATATTTTCAAGAAGAATGCAAAACTCTCTGCCCAAGAGATCATGGATAAGATCTGTAAAGAGGTCGAAACATTTACTTCCGGAGCGCCTCAACAAGACGATATGACCCTGGTTATCATCAAACGTATTGCTTGATATTTCTATAAATACCTACCCTGAAATTTTATGAATAATTCAGGATTTACCTGGATTATTCACTGGTCAAGGTCGCCATAGCAGCGACGAAGCGGCTTGTGAGGCGTACTCATGTACGTTGAACAGACCGCGAGGAAGCCGATGTAGTGAGATTGGCCAGCCCGAAGGGTAAAAACTGTCAACATAGAATAAAATAAAAAATATTATTGATAGCCCTGACCCGGATCTTGTAGAAACCTAGTGTAACAGGATTAAATCATTCGTCTTATTTTGTAGCGTTGACAGATTTTATGAATAATTCAGGTTAAAAATCAGCGTATTTCTTCAACTCTCTCTCATAAATCTTTTTTTCTTTCTTAACGATGGTTTCAAATCGGGAATCGTTTCTAATATTGTCATAGAAAGAGTTATTGAGCAGAAGATGATAATAACAATAGGGATGCTCTTTTCGGTTAGCGATCTCCTGTTCGAGGTGTTCGATGGCCTCATCGTTCATCCCCAAGAGGGCATAGATCTCTGAGTTCTGATAGAGAGACAGAGCTTTTTCTTTTTCCCCTTTAGTCGCATGCAGAATAGCTCTTCCGTAGGGAATTCCATAGTAATTGGGTCTTATCTTTTCTGTTTCAGCAATTAATTCTTCAACACGATCGTAGTCTTTCTTCATCAAGTAGAGAGAGATGGGGCGCCCGGGATAGATCATGACAAAAGGAGCCAGTTCGAAATACTTCTCAAAATAATAGGCGGCATTCTCGAAATCACCTGTGTTCATGTAGCACTGAGCCAGTTTATATGGCCCCCATAAATAATAAGGATCGAGCTCAACGCCCTTCTTCAGGTATTGGATCCCCTGGTGATAGAGGCCGTGATAAAGATAAGACATTCCCAAAGAGATATTCGGAAAACTGGCATTGGGATTCATCTGGACGGCTTTCTTCCCATGTTGAAAAGCCCCATCGTAGTCGTCAATGTATTCATAGAAATAATATCCCCTCAAGGCATTTATCTGTGAAAGATCGGGATCCAACTCCCAGGCTTTGTCACAATTCGCCTGCATGAGCTCTCGAGCTTCTTTGTTCCCGGTCAATTGATAGCTGTGCTCGTAGGCAAAGCTCAGGCCGTAATAGGCCAGGGCATAATTGGGATCGATGGCTATGGCTTTCTCGAACATTTCCTTTCCCTGTTGAAAATCTTCCTCCTGGAAAGTGATAACAAATTTGCTTTTGATGAAATGCATCCCTTTCAAGTAGTATTCGTAAGCTTCGAGATTTTCTGGATGATCGGATTTCACCGATTCCAAGGTATCCGGTGTTAAGGTGACCTTCAAGGCTTCGGCAATGGCTTTTGAAATATCATCCTGGACATCGAACAGACTTTCCACTTCCCGGTCAAAAGAATCCGCCCAGAGATGAGAATCGTCTGACACATTGATGAGCTGAGCAGAGAGACGGATCCGGTGGTCTTCTCTCTGGATACTCCCTTCCAGGATTGTATCCACATCCAGCTCCTGGCCGATCTTCTTGATGTTCCTGTCCGGATCTTTGTAATTCATAACAGATGTGAGAGAGATGACCTTGAGCTCTCCGATATTGTGAAGCCGGTTGATAATAGCATCAGTCATACCGTCGCAGAAATACTCCTGATCTTTATTTTGGCTGAAATCCCTGAAGGGCAGGACAGCGATGGAATTCACCCATTCTGTCTCTGCCACAGCCGTCGTTGCGGGCGGCTGTTTTTTCAGAAAGTTATTAACAAATATCAGGCTCAAGACCACGACAACAGCCACGAGTATCAGGATTCCAGGAATAAGATATGACCGAAGCGGCTTTTTTGAGATCTCGGTTCTTGTTTTTTTGGAGGAAATTCTCTCATCTGTCGGGATTCCTTTCTCGATCTTATCCAGGGCTTCGAACAGCTCTTCTGCAGTCTGATACCGCAATCCTTTATCTTTTTCCAGACAGCGCAGGATCACCAGATTCAGGTCATCAGAGACCTGAGCGTTGACGACCATCGGCTCCCTCGGCTGTTCGCTCTTGTGTTTCATGGCCACACTCAAGGGCGTATCCCCTTGGAACGGAAGCTCTCCGGTGACCATTTC
>Ga0255055_10001427_pt1 | contig 17517 bp, 12 predicted proteins | sample JV7_2_27_MG_FD_188633 | JGI IMG/M metagenome (GOLD analysis project Ga0255055, IMG submission 188633) | Seawater microbial communities from Jervis Inlet, British Columbia, Canada - JV7_2_27 | ecosystem: Environmental > Aquatic > Marine > Inlet | place: Canada: British Columbia | collected... | reverse complement strand
GCATCGACGATCTGCGTCGTCTCATGCCTCTCGACGGGTGCAACCACGACGTCTTCGTATTTCACCTGCCAGCCCGTGAAATCGACTGTAAACGCCCGCGCCCCGTCGCTGGCGACCCACCACACCGAGACCAGCACCAAAACCCAGATCGAGATTCCGACGACGACTTTCCTTCTCTGCATGATCGTCCCCTCTTGGATTCACCGTTGATACTCCGAACGCAAGATGGTTGTCCGGCGAAACTCCCACTCCGGCCACAGTCGATTCGGTTGACGTTCGAAGATAATGACCATAGTATTATGACTCGGATCATAATATGCGAATAGAAGACACGGTCTCAAAATCGAAGTTCAAGGCGCGAGCCCTCGAGTACTTTCGAGAGGTCGAGCGTACCGGACGCCCCCTGATCGTCACCGACCACGGACGACCCGTATTGAAGATCGTCCCCTATAAAGAGGAGCCGACGACGGCGCTAAGGGAGTTGAAGGACAGCGTCGTTCGGTACGAAGCGCCTCTGGAGCCCGTGAGCGACAGCGACTGGGAAGCCGCCGAGTGATCGTTCTCGATACTCACGTATGGGTGTGGTGGGTATCCGATTCGGAGCCCCTTCCCCGCAGGGTAAGAGCGAGCCTCGAGCAGCACGCCAAGAACCAAGCGATTCGCGTGTCGTCGATCTCTGGCTGGGAGGTTGCTCAACTCGTGGCGAGAGGCCGACTGGAGCTGACCATGGAGGCGGAGGACTGGATCGCCAGGTCGGAATCACTTCCGTTCCTGGACTTCGTTCCCGTGGACAACCGAATCGCGATCCGCTCGACTCGGTTGCCGGGCTCGTTTCACGCCGACCCCGCGGACAGGATCATCGTTGCCACGACGCTCTTGTTGGGGGCCACGCTCATCACCAAGGACGACAAGCTGAGGCGCTATCCTCACGTCGACACACTCTGGTGACTCGACTGACGGGAGGCGGCACCGGGGCAACAGGGAAAGCAACCCCTGCCGCTGATCGTCGGCGATAGGCGTGATGAAGAGAACTTTTCGAGCTGGGGCCGTCGTCTTTCGCTCACAGGATCGTGCGAGCTGCCACGAGATGTGGATGGTGCTGGATGCGGCGGGCATCCGGGCCTGGATCGATCATCGGCGAGGCCAGTGGTTGCTGGTGGTGCCGGAGGAAGCCCTGCCGCGGGCACTGCAGGAGCTCGACGACTACCAGCGTGAGATTCTCACTGAACCGCATCGGAAAGAACGGCCGGTGTCGCCTCTGGCCGGAGGCGGGATCGGCGTCGTCGCCTATACGGTAGTCCTGATCGGCGCAGCGGGTCTCGCCAGTCGGTATGCGTTCGGGGCCGACTGGTTCGAGGCGGGTCGGGCGCAGGCCGGGTTGATCGTGGAAGGCGAGTGGTGGCGGGTGTTCACCGCGCTCACGCTCCACGTCGACGCCGGGCATTTGGTGGCGAATCTCGTTTTCGGGTCCGTCTTCGGCTTCTTGGCGGCACAGGTGCTCGGTGGAGGAGCGGCATGGTTCGTCATCTTGCTGGGCGGAGGATTGGGCAACGCCGTGAACGCCGGCCTGCAGCCTCCGCAACACGCCGCGGTCGGTGCATCAACCGCGGTGTTCGCGGCGCTGGGCGTTCTCGTTGCAGTGTCGCTGTATCATCGACGCAACCTGCCTGGCGGCGTCGTGAGACGCTGGAGCCCGTTGGTCGGTGGGCTCGTGCTTCTGGCCTACATGGGAATGAGCGGCGAGCGCACCGACGTGCTCGCGCACGTTACCGGTTTGTTGGCAGGACTGGTCCTGGGAGCCGCCTGCGCTCTTCTTCCGATCGCCTGGCTCGATAGGCGCCCCGTTCAAATCGGTGCGGCAATCCTGACCGTTCTGCTGCTCGTGCTGAGCTGGATGTTCGCCGTCTAGGAGGCCACTTGTCCATGGTGACGAGATCATCGGGACAACGATTGACTGATGGATAGCCTAAGCTGTTCCGTGAGGGACGCATAGTCTCTCTCCGTGCGCAGTTCCCCTCCGGCAGGCACGAGAGACTTTTCGAAGCGAACCCGAACACGGGTGCCTGAGAACGGCAGCAGTTTCCAGAGCCGCAGTCCACGAGCGCGGGGCCAGACTTCGAACAGCCCATCGAGGGCCACCGGAACGATGGGCGCACCCACATTGAGAGACAGGATGGCGGCGCCCTTCTTGAACGTCCTGATCTCGCCGTCGATGCTGCGCTCACCCTCGGGAAAGAGAATGAGAATCATCTCCCTGCGTAGACCGTATGACCCGGCTCGCATGGCGCGCACGAGATTGGAGTCGGGGTCCACCGGGATGATTCGGATCGTCCGGGCAATCCAGGCGCGAAGACGCGTGGCGAAGTACTCACTTGCGCCGACGTAAAAGACCTTGGCGAACACTCGGTAGGGCAGGGTACCGACCAGGATAAAAGCGTCCAGGAAGCTCTGATGGTTGGGCGAGATCAGGAAGGGACCGCGTTGCGGTAGGTTCTCTCGGCCCGAGACGCGCAGGCCGAGCAGCAACCAGGCCAGCGCGTACAGCGACTTGGCGACGACGAACAGCAGGGCGGTGAGGAAGGGCCGAGAAGCGAGGGCTCCGGCGATCTCTTGGTCATCGTCAGAGGCGGCGTCGAGAAGGTGTCCCCAGGGATCGAAGTCTTCGACCGCATCGCCTGTCGAAGCGCCCCCGGCCGGGCGTACGGCTTCAACCAGCTCACGCAGGGTGTGGATTCCGTGGGCCACGTCGTCGGGAACGGAAACCGCGAAACGAGCCTCGAGGGCCGCGATCAGTTCGACACGCTCCATCGAATCGAGGCCAAGATCGAGCTCCAGATTGGCGGAGGGTCGTCCGACATCCGTAACGCGCGCCGCGTTGCGAACAACCTCGAGCGCGCGCGCGACGTGTGGGTCCGCTGCCCAGTCCTCGTCCTGTGCAGAATCGGCTCGTGGCGGTTCCGCGACACCGCCGTGGTCTGCCTGTCCAAGTTGGCGGAGCTTTCGCTCGATCTCGAACCGCTTGAGTTTCCTCGTCGTGGTGCGCGGCAGATCCTCGGTGACGATGTCGTAGCTCAGGATTCGCTTATGACTGGGCACCTGCGCGGAAAGATCTTCGATCTCGAAGCGCAGGATTTCCCGCGAGTTGAGAATCTTCCGCTCGCGGAGGCTGTCGAAGTCTGGAACGATCACGGCATGCAGGCGCTCGGTCGCGGGCCTGCCGGGATTCGCACGGCCCATCACGCAGAGCTCCTTTATGGAAGGTGACTGAAGGTAGTGGGCCTCGATCTCTTCCGGGTAGATGTTCTTCCCCGATCCGAGCACGATCATTTCCTTGGCACGACCCGTGACGTGGAGCCGGCCGTTCCTGTCGATGTAGCCGAGGTCGCCCGTGTGCAGCCATCCGTCCCGAAACGTGGCGGCGTTGGCGTCTGGTCGCTGGTAGTAACCCGGTGAAACGATCGGCCCACGGATCGCGATCTCGCCGACCCGTGCGTCTTTCCGGTCCTGGTCCTCGCTGGCCTCTTCCGTCACTTGGCAGGGCACGATCTTCAAATCAACCCCTGGCAGGGCATGGCCCACGGAACCTACATGCTTGTCCCCTGGACGGAGGACCGTGGCGGCGCCGGAAGTCTCGGTTAGGCCGTAGGCCTGCAGGATGTTGAAGCCAAGGCGATAGAAGTCGCGACCGATGCGCGGGTCGAAGCGAGAGCCGCCGGTGACGAGAAGACGCATGCGGCGACCCAGGGCACTGTGGATCTGAGAGAAGAGCTTCGGGCCGAGATTGACCCCGGTCCGTTCGCGCAGCGTGCCCGAGGCCCACAGGAGGAGGCGAAAGGCCAGGCGTCGGGATCTGCTCGCGCGACCGATTTGTTCGAGGAGCCGTTCGTGAACGAGATAGAAAAACTGAGGGACGCAGCAGAAGGCCGAGATCTCGCGTTCTTGCAACGCGCGGAGGAGCTCACTCGTATTGACCGTTTCGAGAAAGACGACCCGGGAGCCGATGGACAGCGGAAGCAGGAGATTGGCCATCTGGGCCAATGCGTGGAACAGAGGCAGGACACCGAGAACAGCATCGTCCGCGTCGAGGGAGACCACGCGCGACACCAGATCGATCTCGCCGAGCAGGTTGCCCTGGGTCAGGACGACCCCTTTCGGATTGCTGGTCGTCCCCGAGGTGTAGAGAATCACCGCAGGATCATCTGGCTTCACGGTCGCCGCCGAGGGCGCCGCGATTGCGCCGGACTCGGTGGCCTCCCGTTCCAGGTCCACGACGTTGGCGGCCGGGGAACCATCCTCGCGAGCGAGTACGAACGACGGGCAGGGCCTTTCGAGTCCCCGTTGGGCTCGCTCCACCTCGTCCAGGAAGCGCGGCGAGGCGAGAATGAGACTGGCCCCGCTGTCGGCAAGCAGCCGCGCGATCTGAACCGACTTGTACGAGGTGTCAAACGGTACGGCGACGGCGCCGACACGCAGAATGCCTAGGTAAGCGGCACACCACAGTGCATCGTTCTCGGCGAGAAGCGCGCAGCGGGAGCCCGGACGAACTCCCTGCGCAGCGAGGAATGCCGCGGCTGCCCCCGCCATGGAGCGGAGCCGTGCGTAGGTAAAGCGTTCCACGCCTTGGCGGCGCTGTACCTCAATTGCCGTCCGGTCGTGGAACCGCTCGGCCGCTTCGTGAAACCGGGCGTAGAAGCTCGTCACGGGCCGGATTCTAACAGGCCGCCAACGGCAGCGGGACGGTGCCGGCTCGTCAGCCCCCGAAACAGGCGCCGGGGAGACTCGCGACCCACGCATCCCACCGATCGCGTTGCGAATCGGTCAGGATCGTGCGGATGCTGTCGAACAAACCCTGCCTGGCGTCGCACAACGCCTGCAGGTGCGGCTCGTTCGCTGGATTGTTGCGAATCGCATCACGCGTGTGTTCGCTCAGATCTTGCAGTTGCTGCGCGGCTTGCTCCCGGCTGATATCGCCGGCCTCGTAGGAGTCGATGATCGCGCGGCGTTCGGCATTGGCCTGGTTGATGAGCTCGGAGTTGGCCTCGCGCAGCCCCTCGAGCGCATCGCGAATCGTCCCGCGATGGCTCATCAGCGCACCGAGGATCTCCATCATCTGATGCTGGTCGAGACCGAAATCCATCAGGATCGGTGCCAGGTGGCTTCCCGCGGATCCGGAGTGCCGATGGTGTCTGGCGAACCCCTGGGCGGCGATCACCGGGTTCATCGCCATCTCCTGTTCGAAAGTGGCGTCCCGAACATTCGCGTAGGCATCTTCCGCGCCGACGACGGCGAAGCTGTCGCTGAGCAGGGTGGAGTTGTCGGATTCCCGCGAACCGTTGATCCCGCTGCCACTGTCACATCCGAGCAGACCGAGTGGGAGCAAAGCTACCGTTGCTAGCATCCATCGGTACATCGGTTTCCTCCTCTTCGTTCTTCTGTCTGGTGGACGAGGCCGTTGGATCCGGGGGGGGATCGGTCGGGCCGTACTTGAACTCTAGCCCCGGATGCGCCTGCCGGCAGTGGCACACGACGCCAAATTGGGCGGCCATGACGCCAGGATAGCAAAAACATCGTAACGGACGGCTCTTCCTTGGCCTCGAGCGTAGTAAGGGATAGTCTTCGTGACCGACGGACGAGGGGACCCATGAGAAATCTACTCTGCCACGCATCGATCGTCATCGCCGTCGCACTTCCGACGTCGGCGTCGACTCCGCGCCTGAACGTCGCCGCCGATCCGCGCATCGAGCTCTTGGCGGCAGTCCAGCTCCTCAGCGACTACGGCGAACGCACCGGTCTGATCACGCGCTACGACTTTCCCTACAAGTACGACGCGCTCGCGTATTTCGAGCCGTACAAGGATCACGAGGCCGTGCGTCTGTTCGCCGAGATGAGCGAGCAAGGTTTCAGCTACGACGCTCCGCCGGCCGCGATGCTCTATCTCTCCGATCCTCCCGAGCTCGAAAATCAACTACCGTTCTCGGGCTATCTCGCCGGCCGGGCCGGAGGCGAGGAGAGGCTGTCGGATTTCGTCGCGGCCCTCCGCGACTTCTCCCGTGCGAGCAAGTTCACCGATTTCTTCAGGGCGCACGAGGGCACCTACCGCGAGCTCGCCAAGGACGTCCGTTCGAAGATGGCCGACGCGGACTACATCGACACGCTCGAGTCCTATTACGGCATGCGGCAGCACAGCTACAACATCCTGCTCGCGCCGTTGTTCCATCACGGCGGATTCGGGCCCCGCGTCGAGCGCGACGACGGCAAGTCCAACCTCTACAACATCGTCGGACCCATCGGTGTCGAAAACGGCCTCCCGATCTTCGGCTCGACGGAGAACTTCCGGCACACGGCATGGCACGAGTTCAGCCACTCGTTCGTCAATCCCACGACCGAGAGCTTCAACGACCAGATCTCGCGCTACGAGGCGCTGTTCGAACCGCTCCGGAGCGAGATGGAAAAGCAGGCCTACTCGGACTGGCAGACCTGTGTCAACGAACACATCGTGCGCGCGGTGACCTCGCGGTTGACAGCACGCGAGCTTGGCGACGAGCGGGGAGCCAGCTCCCTGCAAAACGAGAAGCGACGCGGGTTCTTCTACGTCGAGGCTCTGAGCGAACGGTTGGAGCAATACGAACGGGAACGCGACGCCTATCCGACCCTTGTCGACTTCTATCCCGAGTTGATTGCGGTCTTTCGTACGCTCTCCGAGAGCGACCTGGGTGAGGAGTTCTACACGGTTCCCTACACCGGCACGATCAACGACGCCTTCGGGGGTCCTGCCGTGCTCGTAGTCTCCACCGCCGAATCCGACGCCGACGCACAGACCAGGCTTCAAGACTACGTGAAGTCGGTCCGTGACCAGTTGTTTGAAGGGGCGGAGATCCTCACCGACCGGGAAGCGCTCGAAAAGGACCTCTCCGCGCGCACCGTCGTGGCCTACGGCACACCGCAAGGAAACCTGTGGATCGCCCGCGTGATGGCCGGAGTGCCGGTCAAGATCGAAAGCGATCGGATTGTCGCTGATTCGGTCCACATGGGCCGGGCACTACGATTCATCACCGCTTGGCCCAATCCGCAGAATCCCGTCAAGGCCGTCGTCATCTATACCGCCCAACGGGTAGAGGACATCGTCGGAATCAACTCGGTGTTCCACGGACCGACCGATTTCGTCGTGGCGAAAGGGACCGAGGTACTGCAGGCGGCGGACTACCAGAAGAGCGACGGGACCTGGGGTCTGAACGCAGAATAGGGGAGGTGTACGAGAGTCTCGTCGAGATCGGTCTGGAGTCGTCAGGAATCTCGCCCCGCCTGAGTTTCCGTGAGCTCTCGTTCCCAGGCTAGAAAGGCCCGCTCGAAGTAGTCCGGTGAGAACATCGTCCACTCACCGAGGCTTTCCGGAATGCGATACGCTTCAGCCGCCTCGGCAGCCGGCGTGCCCTGTTCCACGGCCTTACGAGCCGCGTGCTCCAAATCCAGAATGAGGCCGAGGTAGGAATCCAGGCCTGCCGCATCTCCCAGGTCGCCGTGACCGGGGACGTAGGTCGTACCGGCCTTACCGAGAATCTCCTCGCAGTGTCGCGTCAGGTGGGAAGGTATCGCGTCGACGTAGTTGGGAAACAGGCCGTTCCAGACCAGATCACCGCACCAGACCACCTTCGGCTTTTCGAGCTGCACCGTGACGTCGCTCGCCGTGTGGCCGCGGCGTGGCACCAGTCGAACCCGCTTGCCGCCGAGGTCGATCTCCACACCGTCGCCCTCGTCGTCGATACCCGCTTCGGGCAGAACCGCCGCTTCTTCTTGTTCCTTTTCATTACCGACGAGCAAGCCTCGGGTTGTCGGCGTGGTGAGCATGCGCAACGGACCCGCCTCGTCGGATCGACCCGAGCGAAGACCGCCAAGTCCCCGCGTGTGATCGGCGTGGTGGTGGGTCACGACCGCGTGCGTCGGCTCCCGGCCGGTCAACTCGCGCACGTGGCCGGCGAGCCAGGCGGCGCCTTCGTTCGAGTAGAAACCCTCGACGACCAGGATGCCGTCCCGCCCGGCGATGATGCCGCCGTTGGAGGTCGTGGTGAAGTGACGCCCTCCGTCCTTCAGCGGCGTCGAGATGACGGCCCACACACCGTCGGCGACCTGCTCGATCCGCGCGAAGTCTTCCTCGGCCACGACCCGTTTCGTCGGAGTCGCTGCGAACGCGCGCCGCGATACCGCGGGGAGTAAGGAGAGGCTGCCGAGCAAATAACCCGTGCAGCTCAGCGCTCCTTGAAGAAACCTTCTGCGTGGAACGTTCATGTGACCTCCTCCGTTTAGCCCGCCGTTAGTACTGCCTACAGCAGGGGCGACGTCAGTCGGGCCAGTCGGACGACCAACCTGCGCCAGAAGGACTTGTCCGCGTATTCGTCTTGCTGCACCTTCCGGGACTTGACGAAGTCATCCTCGAACATTCGCTCCACCCGTGACACGAACTCTGGATCGGAAAGCACGGCCGTTATCTCGAAGTTCAACCGGAAAGATCTGTTGTCGAAATTGGCGGTTCCTATCGTAGCTGCGGCGTCATCGATGAGCATAACCTTTTCGTGAAGGAAACCGTCCGTGTAGCGGAAAAACTCCACCCCGGTGCGGCCCGCGTCGTCGAAGTAGGAGAACGCGGCCAGGTAAACCAGTAGGTGGTCCGGCTTGTCGGGGATGAGGATGCGAACGTCCACCCCCCTCAGACCGGCAAGCTGAAGTGCTGCCACCACGGCCTCGTCGGGGACGAAGTACGGGCTGGCGATCCAGATGCGCTCGGTCGCGGAATTGATGGCGTGGACAAACATCAGTGCGGCCGTTTCCACCTCGTCGGCCGGACCCGAAGGCACGATCAAGACCGGGGCGTTCCCTTCCCGGGCCGGCTTCGGTGTCCAATCCAGTTCGGGCAATGTTTTGGTCGCCCAGTACCAGTCTTCCACGAACGAGAGCTGGGCGCCGAGCGCCGCCGGGCCCTCGATTCGGACGTGCGTATCTCTCCAGTTCCCGAACTTCGGGTCTTTCCCGAGGTACTCGTCACCGACATTGTGCCCTCCGACCCAGGCCGTGCGGCCGTCCACCACCACGACCTTGCGGTGATTGCGGAAGTTGATCTGGAATCGGTTCCCCGGCCCCTTGCGTGTGTGGAAGTCGTAAACCTCGATGCCGGCCGCGCGGAGCTCGTCCTGGTACCGCCGGGGAAGACCGTGACTGCCTACCTCGTCGTAGAGGAAGTAGACCCTTACTCCCTGCTCGGCCATTGCGATGAGGTGCGACTTGACCCGCCGCCCTAGCTCGTCGTCATGAATGATGTAGAACTGAAACAAGATGTAATCGTTGGCGGCATCGATGCCGTCAAGAATGCTACGGAAGGTGGCCTCGCCGTCGATGAGCAATTCGACGTCGTTTCCGCGAAGCACGGGTAGGTCCGCCAGGCCCTCCGCCGCGCGAGTCGCCTCGCTCTTCTCGGATTCCGGGAGAAGGTACGGTGTCAGCCCCTCGGCTACCTCCCTCAAGCGCCGGTGAGATTCCTCATCCCGGGCCCGACGCGCGGTGACGTACCCTTGAAATTTGTTGCGCCCGAGCACCCAGTACGCAGGTACCGCAACGTAAGGAAAGGCGTTGAGGGACACGGCCCACGCGATCGCTCCCTGGGAGGTCCGCGTGCTCATGATGGCGTGGATGGAGGAGACAAAGCCGAGCACGTGAGCCAGGACGACTATCAGCAACACCTTCCACCTCCGCCCTTTGCGTCGGCGTTTCTTTCCCTTCGCGCGTACTTCTTCGTTCAGGATCTGAGACTTCGTCACTTCTTGCATCCACTCGAGGCTAAAGACGACCGACCTGGGTCGCTAATCGTTCTGAGCACTTATCCTTTTCCAGGTATGTCAGGGGTGGCAGTGACGACAGCCGGAAGTGTTGAATCGCCAACTTGCCGTCCTTGTCCTCGATCTCCCAGACCGTATCGACCGTGTCGCAGTAGTAGCGACCGATGTACTGCGCCAGAATCTCAGAAGGCGGCTGCACGACCCGTTGTCCGGTCTGCTCTTCACCTCCCTCCGAGACGATCAGGCCTCCGTTCGCTTTTTCTTCGTTTCGCGAGAATGAGACACGCATTTCTCCATTCTTGGTAACGAAGCTCGTCTCGGATTCGGCGTAGATCTCGTTCTCCGGTTCTGCTTCTAAGCAATCCCCGAGGTAGATGTCGATCACCTGGTCCAGCAGTGCGGAGTCGCTGAAGGTAACACTGTTTCCCCACAGGGCCACACCGAATCGGTGTTCGGGGAAGTACGCCAGATTGCTGCGGAATCCCGCCACGCCTCCACTGTGCCCGAGTCCCCGAGAGCCCCTGTACTCGAATAGGTGCAGCCCCAGGCCGTATTCCATCTCCTCGCCGTTGCTCAGTTCTCCCGTGGTCTGAATCAAACCGAGTGCTCCGGCGCCGCCCACCCGGGCCGTTTCGAAGTTGAACATCCACCTTGTCATGTCTTCGACCGTAGTCAGCAGTCCACCAGGCCCGACGATCTCGTTGCTGTCTCCGAGCTTCTCGAAACCGCTCTTTCAACTCCCGGAGTAGGGATAGGCACGGCCCCTGATGATCTGCCGGTGATCATCGACGATGACGGAGTGCCGCATCTACAGCGGGTCGAAGATCTTCTCCTTGACCCACTCGGCGAAGGGCACGCCGGTCACCCGCTGTACGATCTCTGCCGCGAGGACATATCCGGTGTTGCTGTAAGCTCTGGCCGTCCCTGGAACGAAGTTCAGATCCTTCATCTTGAACGCTACGTTGAGGACATCCTGGGTGGATGTCACATCCTCGAGACGAACTCCGGAAATGGCCAAGACTCCGAAGAAGTCCGGGACTCCACTCGTGTGCTGCAAGAGCCGTCGTATCGTGACCGTGTGGTCGAAATCGGAGAGGAGTGCATCCACTTTTTGCGATAGCGCCGACTGGTTGGCTCGATCACCGCTTTCCTGAGCAGCTACGAATGTGCACAGACAGCCAAGCGTCAAGATCAGCGACAGGTACTTGGTCATCCTCTCAGCCTCCTGCGGGTGAGACCCAAGGTCCACTACGCACAACCACCGGAGTGCTTCCTAGCCCAGCTTACCCCCATTCGTATCGACCGAGACAGGGGATTCGGCGCGCCCCTCGATTCACGCTCCCAAGACGCGCTGGCCATTCGTCAGACCGAGTGGCATGGCAATGGATACGTGGGAAAGGTGCTCGCGATGCCGTGGACCTCGAGCGAGGGAAGGGTGCACCTCATGAAGATTGGAATCTTTAATTGGGGCCTGCTGCCGGCCATGAGTATGCTTCTCTAGGACGCGGGTCGTAGGGGATGGCGAAGGATCGTCTTGAGCCGCTCCGGTGGCACCCGGCGCGGATCCGATACGTAGATCTCGTGGTGGCGTCCGTGGACGGCCAGGCCTTTCTCCTTCGCGAAGGCCAACATCTTGGCGATCGTCTCGTGCTCTTTGTCGTAAGGACCGATGTGCAGCATCTGCACGCATCGTCCCTCGTCGATCCTTTCAAGCTTGACGCCGTCAACGCCCGCGCCCTTCTTCTTTTCGACGAGCTTGGCGGCTGCGGATGCAAGATCGTCCTGCCCGACGAATTCAGGCGTGCGGATCATCATCTTCCACTGCCAGCCGTCTTTCGGGCCGTCGATGTTCCACCACTGCGATTCGAGCTTGCACACTGCGTAGTCGCCGAGGCCTTCGATCTTCCGCGTCATCTTGATTGTGAAGGCCATGCCGTACAGCGCTCCGAGGGCTGTCTGGAAGTCCTCGCCGCCCGGTTCGCCCCGACCTTCGATTGTCAGGTACTCCGCGGGGCCGACCTCGACCAACTTCGGCTCCTTCGGCGCGGCGTACTCGGCCTTGTGTAGCTTGAACAGGTCCAGCTTTTCCGTCGTGCTCATCGTGCCACCTCTTAGCAGGCTTCCAGCGGTAGGTAGATGTCGGTCACCAGATCCTCGGGCCCGGTGTTCTCGGGACTGTTGAGATAGAACTCGAGACACGGGAGCGGCCGCAGCTCGCGGCCGCTACGCGGTGCCCACTGCCCGATAAGCTTGACGTAGGTCTTGTCGAATTCCTCGTACGGCCCGAAGTGCGTCGTCATAGCGTAAGGGCCGCCGTCGATCTCCTGCACCCCGAACTCGCCGATCGACTCGGTGTCGCGGTCGATGGTGATGCACGCGTCGTATCGCACCTTGTCCGGTGGGGTGATCTCGGGGTCATCCCAGCAGAGGCCGATGAACTGAGTGCCGGGACCGATCATTCCTTCGGACCCGGCCCAGGTCGTCAACTTGTCCCAGGCGTCGCCGCATTGATTGTAGGGTCCCACATGTCGAACGAACGCAACGCGCAACGGTTCGACCTGCTTGATCTCAACTCTCATCGCGGGGTCCTCCGGTTCCAGCGGTCGGAACTCACGGGGATCGACCGAAAGGGGGATCTCGGGGGCGTGCTGACCGCGATACTCCGAGGGCGCGACACGGAACGCGGCGCGGAACGCGCGCGTGAACGCCTCGTGGCTCGAGTAGCCGGAGTCAAGGGCGATCTCGACCACCGGCCGATCGCTCCCCTTGAGCGCCATCGCCGCGCGCTCGAGGCGAAGTCGGCGCACGTACCCGCCCAGCGACTCGCCGACCATGCCGTGGAACACTCGGTGGAAGTGGTAGGGCGAGAACGCGGCGACGCCGGCCAGCTCCACCAGATCGAGCGGCTCGTCCAGGTTGCGCTGTATGTGCAGCAGCACCCGCAGCACTCTTTCCCGGTAATCTTCGAGCGTCGTGGTCCGCACGGGGGAAGATTACACCGGGGTCGCCAGCGGTGCTTGATCGAGATTGCGGATTCGGGATGGCGCGAAAGTGGCCTTTTTCGCCCCTAAATCTGTTTTCAACCGTCAAACGAGCGCAACATAATTGATGCAGCAAAAACCTCTGAGAATCGTCATACCCACCTCGGTCCGACTGCCCAAAAGCCGTACATTCCTCAGGATCGGTGTGCACCACAGTCAACCTGACCTGCGGATCCGTAGTCCGCCGTTTCGAAGTTCGAATCCTGGTCGGGCGCACGCGGTCATGTAATGGTTCCAAGCATCGTCGAGATCAAGTAGCATTCATTAAACGGTGAGGTCGCAGGTTTGGTTCGCAGAGGTCGCAACGTCGCCCGTCGATGTTGGCGATATGGGTGAGGACCACGGGCAGGTAAACTCGAAGCACTCAGCTCGACTCTCAACTCTGCCCGCCGCGCCAAGCAGTGGTGCCGGTTAGTCTTCTGCGAACAGCACCGTGCCCGATCGGGGGGGGAGATGAGCCGGCAGACGTCTTCTCGGCTCGCGTTGTTGGTGGCGCTAGGTGTGTCCGCGCTGACCGCCTGGGCCTTGTTTGGCATCGTGTCGAGCTCCATCGCGAGCGCCACGCGCCCCTCGAGCTACAACGAATTCGTCTCCGTCTACTCGTTCCCCTCGGTCGAGGACGCGATCCAGAACGGCCAATACATCTTTTTTCCTCGAGGGTGGTACACACTCGACAACCCGGTGGTGATCAATCGAACCACGTCGCTGTTCATGCACGGCGCCGACCGCGTCGGCACTCGACTCCTCGCCAGCGATCCCACCCAGCCGCTCTTCATCGTTCAGGAAGCCCCGCTGATCAGCGTCGCGGGTCTGCGCTTCTGGCCCGGCGATTCCGCCTTCGACTCCCATGCCTTTCTGATCCAGAACTCGACGCCGATGGAATTCGAGATGCTGGATTCTATCGTTAGAAGAAGCGTCATCGAAATCAAGGGTCCCGGAAGTTTCAGAATTCAGGGGACCATGATTCAAAGCGGTGGCTACGTAACCAGCCCGGTCGTAATCGACCACCCTCAGGCCGACCTCCACATGGTCGGAGGCAACATCGCCAATTTTCCGAACTTGTCTCTGCTTCCCGAATCGGTCGAGTTGTTCCACGTGTGGCAGAAACAGGGCCGATTTCGAATCTACGGAACGGGTGTTCAGTGGGCGATGGGTCGTGCAGATTTCCGCATCGATTCCGCCTCGCAGTTAGGCCCACACGTGATCGCCAACGTGAGAAGCGAAGGCTCCAACGGCCCCAATAGGCTCGATTTTCCATCGGCGCTCTTGTACGTCCCTTCGTCGGCCGACTCGGTAGACGTTCTATTGATGAACAACGCCGGCAGCTGGGACCCCTCCGGAAACGGAACCAGTCACTTCATCGACTACAACGCAGCGGGCACAGCCTGGCTGCTGGGCAACCACTCCCTTCTGGGAGCCGGCCGCCTCGCGATCGGCAACGCCCCGGCCGCTACGATCGTTGCCCTGGGAAACAGGCTCTACGATAACGCGGACATCCTTCCCATCACCGCCGGCACCAAGATCTTTGCGGGAACCACGTACTCCTATTTCCACCTCACCGGAGACCCGACTGAGCCTGCATCTCGCTTCGTGAATCCGGGCCTCGATTTGACCGCCTACCCCAGCGTTCCTTCGATCCCGGAGGTCACCGTCCCCCTTCCCCTCGACCGTCCGCCCGTCCTTGCCGCGCTACCGGGAATGCTCAGCGCGGCCAGCTACGGGGCAGTAGGCGACGGGACGACCGACGATACGGCTGCACTTCAGGCCTGGCTGGACGCCGGTCGGGTTTTGTACCTTCCCCCCGGGACCTATCGGACAACCCAGCCGCTCGGCTTCAACCACTCGCAGTACGGCTCAACCGTGCACGTGAGCGGGGGCTGGATTGCCGGCGCGGGCTCCTCGCAAACAGCCATCGTGCGCGATGCGGCGGACAAGGGATCCGTGTTTCTCACGGAAGGCATGGCCCTGGCAACGATCCAGGGCATCACCTTCCAGACCGCCGCGTACGATCCCGGCGAACCGATCCCGATCGACGAGCCAAATGTGGCGCTCGAGAACGATCCAGCGGTCGGCAGTGCGACTCAAGAGGTCATCTTCCACGACATCCACTTCATCGGTGGCAAGTACGCACTGGGCATCGGCCTCAAATCGATAAGTCAATGCTCGGAAAACATGTTTATTAGTAGCCGCTTTCAAGATGCCAAGTACGGCCTTGGCATCGGCGGCTACAACGCCCTGGCCAACATCGCTTACAACAGCGATTTCCTGGACAACCAGATCACCATGGGGCACGGGGAGGAGGATTTTTCCGGCGGAACGTGGGCCGTACTACATGGCACCGTAACCGGCACACAGGACAGGGAACTCCGCCTGATCAACTCGTCCAGCGGCACCTGGTACTTCCATGGGCTGAGCTCCGATTCGGGTGAGATTCTCTCCGAAGGAGGAACGGGTGCGACATTTCAGATCTTCTATGACCAGTCGAGCCTGACACCTGCAACGCCCGAGGACCCGGTGCTCCATATCGGAACCGGCGGTGGCGTGACGTTTCTCCACAGTACCCTCAATCCGGGAGACCTGTCCGCATGGGGTTCGATTGCAGTCAACTATCTAATGAAGCTCTACAGCTCGGTCCCCTCGTGGTCCGCCACGGTGTTGACCGGCGAGTCCAAAACCTACGCGTGGCCGGGGTGTGAGACCGACACGGACTGCGACGATGGGTTGTACTGCAACGGCGTCGAGACGTGCGACCCCCAGTCGGGGTGTGTGGCGGGCACTCCGGTCGTTTGTGACGACGGCGTGGTGTGTACGACCGACTCGTGTAACGAGTCCACCAAAGCATGCGACAACACTCCGAGCGCTCCCGTCTGCGACGATGGAGTGTTCTGTAACGGCGCCGAGGCGTGCGATCCACTGCTGGGGTGCGTGGTTGGTAGTTCCGTCGGCTGTGACGACGGTGTGGCGTGCACGATTGATTCGTGTAACGAGTCCACCGCATCCTGCGACAACACTCCGGATGCTGCCTTCTGCGACGACGGGTTGTTCTGCAACGGCGCCGAGACCTGTGACCCGCTCGCCGATTGCCAGCCTGCGGGTGATCCGTGTCCGGGACAGATCTGTAACGAAGCCACAGATACTTGCGAGACCGCCTCCCTGCCGCGGCTGGAGGCTCAAACGCTGACAGTGGGCGGGACACCGTTGACGGTCAATTTGACCCACACGTATGTCAGCCCGGTCGTTGTCTGCTCGGCGAACTACTACAACAACACGATCCCCGTCGTGACCCGTGTGAGCAACGTCACCGCAACGAGTTTCGACGTAAGACTCCAGAATCCTTCCGACGCTGCTGTCGCTGCTGAACTCGTGACCTGCCTGGTTGCCGAGGAAGGCGCCTGGACCATCGATGGGATCGATTTCGAGGCGCAGACGTACCTCTCCACCGTGACCGACGATAACGACGCCTGGGTCGGCGAGGCACAGAGTTTTATCCAGACTTACACGAACCCGGTCATCGTAGGTCAGGTGATGAGCGAGAACGATCCCGCCTGGTCTGTCTTCTGGTGTCGTGGAGATGTACCGACGAACCCGCCGTCCGCGACGACATCATGGGCCGGCAAGACCGTCTGCGAAGACCCGAATACGATTCGCACGGCAGAGACCGTCGGCTTCATCGTGTTCGAGGCGGGCCACGGGACAATCGGCGGCGTCGAGTTCGAAGCCGCCCTCGGACCCGATACCATCCAGGGTGTGGACAATGCGCCGCCGTATAGCTACACCTTCAACAGTCCTTTTGCATCTTCCCCGCTGATCGTTGTCACCACGATGGCCGGCGTGGATTTCGCCGATGGCGGCTGGTCGCAATCTCATGGCGCGACGCAGGCGACGACTACCACCCTGTTCCTCTCCGTGGACGAAGACCAGACCTCCGACTCTGAGCGAAGCCACAAACAAGGAAATAAAGGAGAACAAGTAGGCTACGTCGTATTCGAGTCGGCCCTCGCCGTCAGCCTCGAATGTAGCGTGGACGCAGACTGCGACGACAGTAATGCGTGCAACGGCTTGGAGACTTGCGACGGTGCGGGTGCGTGTCAGGTCGGGACCCCGCTGGTGGTCGATGACGGTGTCGCCTGCACGGTGGACAGCTGCGATCCGGGGACTGGCGTCGCGAACGTGCCGACCGACAGTTTGTGCGACAACGGCCTATTCTGCGACGGTGTGGAGACCTGTGACCCGGTGCTCGACTGTCAGGTCGGAAGTGATCCATGTCCAGGCCAATCGTGCGACGAACCTACGGACACGTGTGTAGGCTGCCTGGGCGATCCGGACTGCGACGACGGGCTGTTCTGCAACGGTGCGGAGACCTGCGCGGCCGGGACTTGCCAGGCCGGGACGCCGCCGGTGCTTGACGACTTGGTGGGCTGCACGGACGACAGCTGCGACGAGGTCAATGACGTCGTGGTGAACGCGGTGAACGACGCGAACTGCGACGACGCCGATGTCTGCACCGGCACCGAGACCTGCGACGCGGTGCTCGACTGTCAGGCCGGTACGCCTCTCGATCCGAACGACGGTGTGAGCTGCACGGTAGACACGTGCGATCCGATTACCGGCATCGCGAACGTACCGACCGATAGCCTCTGCGCCGACTCGAA
>Ga0255055_10001426_pt1 | contig 17521 bp, 21 predicted proteins | sample JV7_2_27_MG_FD_188633 | JGI IMG/M metagenome (GOLD analysis project Ga0255055, IMG submission 188633) | Seawater microbial communities from Jervis Inlet, British Columbia, Canada - JV7_2_27 | ecosystem: Environmental > Aquatic > Marine > Inlet | place: Canada: British Columbia | collected... | reverse complement strand
TGAAGCCCCACCCGCGCAACTATCAAGCGCACCCGGAAGACCAGGTCGCCCACTTGGTCGCGAGCATCCGCGAGCACGGGTTTTACAAGAACGTTGTTGTGGCGCAAGACAACACGATCTTGGCTGGTCACGGCGCAGTGCGGGCTGCGCAAGAGGCAGGGCTTAGCGAGATCCCCATCGTGCGTCTCAACATTGCGCCGAACAGCCCACAGGCTCTGAAGCTGCTCGCTGGCGACAATGAGATTGGCAAGATGGCAGACCGCGACGACCGCGCGCTTACTGAGCTACTGAAGGAGATCGGGGCCGACGACTTTGACTACCTCCTCGGCAGCGGGTTCGACGAACAGATGTTGGCAGCCATGGCGATGGTGACAAGGCCGGCAAGTGAGATCCCAGACTTCAATGCAGCTGCTGAGTGGGCAAGTGGCGGCATGCCTGAGTGCGACCCTGGTGAACTACGCTTCCGGCTAGTTGTGCAATTTGAATCGGAAGCCGAGCGGGAAGCGTTTGTTGCCAAGTGCGACATCGCTGTAAAGTCGTCATGGAACCAAGGCCAAGGCGACCAGCAAACGTGGAGCGCGTGGTGGCCCCCTCGGACCAAAGAAGACACGTCCTCAGTGGTTTGGGCTGAGGACGAGCGCGCTGCGGAGGCCAAGTGAAAGCTACCCCCCGTTACCCTGTATTTATTCCGACCCGTGGTCGTGTTGACAACCAAGTAACCGCAAAAATGTTTGCAAGCTGCGGCGTTCCGTTTCAGCTGGTCGTTGAAGCAAATGAAGAAGAAGCGCACGCAAAGAACTGGGGAAAACATCGGGTGCTTGTCCTCCCGAAAAGCAAACAAGGGCTCGTCTACTCGCGCAACTGGATCAAAGACTTTTCTACAGCCGAAGGTCACGCCAGGCACTGGCAGTTTGACGATGACGTGCGGAGGATGGTTCGGCTGCACAAAGGCCGCCGCATTACGTGCCCCGCTAACGTTTCCCTCGCAGCGGCGGAAGACTTTGTTGACCGCTACGAAAACGTGGCGATCGCTAGCTTTAACTCGTGGTTTTTTGTGCCGGCAACAGGCGGCACTTCAAAGGGATGTCGGTGGCCACCGTTTTACCTTAACCTTCGATGCTACACAGACTTCTTGATATCAAACTCGCTGCCGAACAGGTGGCGGGGTCACTACAACGAGGACACCGATATGTCGTTGCAAGTGTTGGCGGACGGTCACTGCACCATACTCTTTAACGCTTTCCTGATCGACACGCCGGCAACGATGACGGTGGGCGGCGGCCAGATGGCTTCCCCGTCTGGCTCGTACCAAGGCGACGGGCGGCTCCGGATGGCGCGCGAGTTAGAGCGCCGCTGGCCAGGCGTTGTGACTACAGAGCGCCGGTTCCATCGGCCGCAGCATATGATCCGCGACAATTGGAGGAAGTTCAACACGCCTCTCCAGCTGCGACCTGACGCTGCGGCCGTGAAGGACTATGCAATGAAGCTGGAAGTTGTCAGCCTGATTAAAAGCAAGAGGCTGCAAAGCTTCGTGGAGGAAAACACATGAAGTTTGCTGTCGTTGTCCCATGGGTGAATGAAGCGCAAATCGAAGAGTTCCTTGGCAAGTGGGGCGTGGTTTCTAGTGCAGTGCCTGAGTGGCTTGTACTTATGCATGACCACAACAAGCGCGGGTGCGCCGTCACAAAGAATGCAGGCATCGAGGCAGCGCTTACGCGAGGCGCTGAGGTTGTAGTGTTGCTCGACGATGACTGCTTCCCGCACGGAGAAGTCCGCACCCTCGAAGCTCTGGCTTTAGCGCATATTGAAGCGCTGGCTCCGCAAGAAGTCGCGCTGTATCGTGCAGTGACGAAGCCGCCGTCTCGCGGCACCCCTTACGGGAAGCTTACCGTCGAGATGCCTGTCGCTGCGAGCATGGGGTTCTGGACCGGCGTCGGCGATTATTGCGCCGTTCGCCAATTAGCATTCGGCGGCGATGCACCGATGGAGTTCGACCGCTCTGCTGTATTCGCCCAATACTTCCCGCTGTGCGCGATGAACCTGGCGTTCAAGCCGCGCGAGTGGATGCCGTGGTGCCGCCTCATCGACTCCCCGCGCAACGACGACATTTGGATGGGCTGGCTGTGGCAGCGCGAGGCGTACCGCCGCGGCCACTGCTTCAACTTGGCGGGTCCGCTCGTACGGCACTCGCGACAAAGCGACCCAATGCGGAACCTCGAAGTCGAGGTGCGCCACTTGCGCTCCAACGAAACGCTGTGGGCTCGCATCGCCGCGCACCCGAGCGGCGACTACGACGAGCTTCTTACTCTGCTGCCTGCGGACGAGGGAGGTTCGGACCGATGAAGGTCCACGTCACCGGAGCGTGCGGGCTCCTCGGGAGTCATCTGGCTCGCCGCTGGGTCGAGCTTGGTGCAATTGTCACCGGCAGCGACAATTTGTCGGGAGGCTACCGAGATAACCTCCCTGAGTCGATCCAGTTGGCCGTCGTCGACTGCTGCGACCTCGAAGCGATGACGATAGCCGCGGAGGGCGTCGAGGTTGTATATCACTGCGCTGCTGCTGCGCACGATGGCTTGAGCGTGTTTTCACCGCTGCATGTTACTCGATCGATCTTCGTTCAAACGGTAGCGGTAGCCACCGCTTGTGCGCGCAATCGCGTGCGAAGACTCATCACATGCTCATCGATGGCTCGCTACGGTGCGATTCCCGCGCCTTTTTGCGAGGAGCACACGCCGGTACCAGAGACGCCTTACGGAGCGGCGAAGCTCGCGGCCGAGCGGCAAGTCGCATTGATCGCGAAGTTGCACGGGTTCGAGCACGTCGTCGCTGTCCCGCACAGCGTTGTCGGGCCGGGGCAGCGCTACGATGATCCGTTCCGCAACGTCGTCGCAATCATGGCAAACCGCTGCCTCCAAGGTCGGCCGCCGCTTGTATACGGCGACGGCGCCCAAACGAGGTGCTTTACGCACGTCGACGACGCCATTGCGCCGATGGTTGCCATGGCCGACGCTCCCGTCGACGGCGAAGTTTTCAACGTCGGGCCAGACGAAGAGGTCGTGAGTCTCGGTGAGTTGGCGCGCATGGTGATGCGGGCCGCCGGACTTAGGGGGGAACCGCGTTTCGTCTCCGCCCGCCCCGCCGAAGTGGCGCACGCGGACTGCTCAGCGGACAAGGCTCGTCGGTTGCTCGGCTACCGAACCACGAAGACTTTGCGTGAAACGGTTGACGAGCTAGTCGGCTGGATTCAGGCGCGCGGCCCGCGCCCATTTATCTATAACGAGCCTATCGAAATTGTTGATGACCGCGTGCCCCGAGCGTGGGTAGAGCAAAAAATGTGAGTTGCTTGCTGAACGCGCGCATGAGGGGGGCAGGGGTTCAGGTTGACCCCCTGCTCGGGCGCTCTATAATTTCCTACGCTAGCAAAGGGGGAGAACCACATGGGTCAATTGAAGAGTTCGCATAGCCTGTGACAGGGCAGGCAGCCAAGGCGCGGAGACTACGGGTGTTGTGTTGTCAGCTTTTGACACTACCGGCTGTTATGGTGTACCTCTCCTGTCAGGCGATCGGCGGCTCTAGCTAAGATCGCGCGCAGGAACCAAAGGGTGGTGAAAGAATGGCTGAGCAGGTCGCTATCACCGAAGAGGTTGCTAAGTATGTCCGCACCGGGTACCTGGGCCTGATGCGCAAGTTGCCTAGCCGCAAGGTATCATCTCCGCCCCACGACTCGGTGCTCTGGAGGTGTACGAGCCTGGAAACTGGCGAGGAGGCACTGGTGCGGCATCAAACATGGTACGGCGCCCGCGAGCGGTGCTCTGCCCTGTTAGGGGTTTGCTCCTCCGAGCTCGTGGTCGAGCGTGCCAGCGAATCGCCTTAGCCCGCGAATGTGGTAACCTCCGAGGCACGGCGACGGCCGGTACAAACACGGAGGCACAACGCATGGGCGACCGCTACATGACATCGAGCGACAGCGCTGACACGCAGCGACCTGGAAACGCCAACGAGGCGGAGGCCGACGCCCTCGTCAAAGAAGATGAACCGCCGAAGGATCGGGACATGGGCGACACCGAAGCAGCCCTTGGGTTTGATCCGTACGACAAGGAGCGGTGGCGGAGCGAGAATGTCACCGGACGCGCTAGTAGGATCTTCGGCGAGACCTTGCGTGGACGAATCAAGGCAGCAATCCGCGCCGGCTGCACTCAAGAGGTGGCGTGCCAAGCGGCCGGGGTGAGCACCACGGCGTTCCAGTTGTGGATGCAGAAGGCCCGGCTCCCCGGTGATGACTTCGCCATGTACAGGGCATTCGCGGCGGAGATGAGTCGCGCGCGAGGTGAGGGCGAGGCGGTGCTTGCGGCGCGCGTATTCAAGGCGTCTGAGCACGACTGGAAGGCGGCGGCGAGGATACTGGCAGTGAGACATCCGGACCGATGGGCAAACGTGGAGCGCCGGATGCACTCGTCGGCGGGCGGCGGACCGGTCAGGATCGAGATCGTTGGCCCTGAGTTGGCTAAAGTGGCGCCAGACGAGGACCGATGACTCGTCCACACATGAGGCAGCCGCGGAGCATCCGCGTCCAGCTTGTCGCAGCGTGCGATGAGTGCCGCAGAGAGACCAAGTACGCCGGAGCGGTATGGACGGACGTCGACCACGACATCCACGCAGCAGTCCCGGTGGCTTGGAAGCTACTGCGGCGAGGCGAAGAGGAGCTAGCTTGCTGCTCTGGCTGTGCCCTGAAGATGCTATCCGAGGGCAAAGGGTGGCGGGCCATAGACGACCTCGATCTCGTCATCAGCTGAATGAGCCAAACCGTCCAAGTGCAATTCACCGCCCCTCAGGTGGCGATGTACGCCCACGCCGTCCCCGGCAACGTCGTGTGCCTGCCGTGGGGACGAGGGCTAGGGAAGTCCTGGTGGCAGCGAGTAATGTGGTGGCTGGCCATTAGTAAGTGGGACGGGGTTGTGCGAGACACGATCGGCGGCGGGAAGCAGCGCGGCGTCCGCATCATCGCCCTGATGGATACGCTGAAGCACTTCAAGGACGTGCACCTCGACCTGATGATCGACGAAATCGAGGGCCAGTGGTCCTTCCTCGGCGGCAAGGTCGATCGCGGAACGGGCGCTGTTAGGTTCCCTGGTGGAAGCTGGATCAAGCCCTTCCCTGCTGCCGAGCACCACGCCAAGGCAGGCCGCGGCATGCGAGCGGACGTGCTGTCTATGGACGAGTGCGACGACGTCGAGATGGGCGTATATGATTCCGTGTGCGTGCCGTGGTTCAGCGAGCCGTGGTCGCTCAACTTGAGGATCTTAGGCGGCACCCCACGCCGCGGTCGGTATGGCTTGCTCTACCGCACCCACAGACGCGGACTCTCGGACGAGTGGCCGAACCACCACACCCTGCGAGCGACGTACAGAGATTGCCCAGAGTTGGTGAGCAGCCGCGTTGTGGACGAGGCGCGGCGCGGCGATCCAAGGGTGTTCCAGCGTGAGTGGGAGTGTAACTTCGATAGCTCCGAAGGCCTTGTGTATGACCTGTTCGAAGAGGGCTTCCACGTCCGCGAGCATGACCCCGACGCGTATGCCGTCGAAGCGCTAGTCGGCTGCGACTGGGGCTACGCTGACCCAGGCGTGTTCATCTTGATGCTCGTCTACGGACATGGGCAAGATGCCACAATCCACATTGTCGACGAGGTGTACGAGCCGGGAAAGGTGCTCGACTGGTGGGTCGCCCGGGCCGAGAAAACCGTGGCAAAGTATCCGCGGAGTAAGTGGTTTTGCGACCCATCGCAGCCAGCCAACATCGAATCGCTACGAACGCGAGCGGGCTGCAACATCCAGCGCCTAGGCAGGTTTACGATCGACGAGGGGCTCGCCTGCGTTGCCAACCTTCTCGCCAAGCGGACGCCCGACACTGGCGAGCCATGGGCACGGATGTACGTACATCCACGATGCGCGAATACTATCAACGAGTTCCGAAGCTATAAGAGGAAGAGTGACCCGCAGAACCGCGACAGGTACCTGGACTCAGTCCAGGACAAGAACAATCACGCGATGGACGCGTTGAGGTACGCGGCATTTGCCCACTTTGGGAAGGTGCCGCGAACACGTGTCGAGTGGACGGCGCACGAGGTAATCTGACACGAACCAAGGCGGAGCAGCCGCCGAAAGGCTACGATGAAGGCGATCTTTCTCAACTTCGACGGCGTGCTCAATAAGCTCGACGGCAGCGCCCCCCCGACCGGTCTCCACCTTGAGCCTGCCAACGTGGCACATCTCAATCAGATCGCCGCTAGGTGCAGGGCGGCAGTCGTGCTCACCACCGCCCATCGGTTACACCACCCGCTGTCGACGCTGCGACTGGCGCTTGAGGACGCGGGCTTCAGCGGCACAGTGATTGGTGATGTACCGTCGCTCCGTGCCCTAGACGAGCGCGGAGCGCCCACCGTGGCCGAGGAGGTTCGGGAGTGGCTCAAGGTCGTGCGAGTAGGCGGGCTGGTGGTGTTGGACCACCGCCCCGTCGACGGGCTAGCTAACCAGTTGATTCAGACCGACCCATCCAAGGGCCTGACTGCGCACAATGCGGCGCGAGCGATCGAGTTGTTGCTGCCGCCTGCCAAGACGGTGGAGTGGACGCCTAGGCGTTGAATTGTCGCCTGTGGTATCGTCTGCACCATGCCCACGATGTTGAAGGAGTACCGGCTGAAGACCGACATAATGGACGACACGGACTTTGTCGGAACCCAAGCCGTGCCGCCAGATTTGCTGACGTTTGCCAGCCCCTACAGGCTAGGTGCCGCGGCCCTGAACGGTGGGCTGGAACTGTGGCTAGAGTGGATCGACGCCGCGGACAGCCGGGTAGCTGGTGCTGGCTCGGTGACGCTGGAGACCATTCCTGTCCACGCCCACCCCATCACCGGCGACCCGACCGTGGTCGGCGACAGTCAGGCGTTTGTTGCGACGCAAGCCTACCGCCCGATCTTCGTCTCAACGTTCCAACACGGCGACCAAGTAGGCGTCAGGCTTACAAACATCACGCCCCCGATGGGAACTACGCAAGTCCGGATACTGTTCCGCGAGGTACCGGTGTAATGGGCGGCGGTCCTCTTGGCGGCGGGCGGGAGATGGGGCCAGATCGGAGCGGCTCCGCTGTCACGTCGCAACAGACTGGGTGGAACGCGAACACGAACGCCCCACCGCTGGTGAGCTCCGAGGGCAATCAGGGCGACTACTATCGCGTGATAGTTGCCGGGACGACCAGCCTTGACGGGATCGCAGACTGGGAGGTCGGCGACTGGGCGGTGTTCGACAGCGGAATCTGGACGAAGGTCGATAACACCGAGTCGACTAGCGCTGGGCCGTGGACAATAAGCGGCAACGACGTGTTCCCCGACGCCGCAGGCAACGACGTCCAGGTGGGCACGGTCGCTGGCCAGGACACTACTGAGAAGTTCCGCGTCGTCGGCGACTCAGCGCTTGAGGGGGCGGCATTTCAGCCAGACGATACCCAAATGCGCCAAGGCGGAACCCTAGCCTCACCCGACGTGACGCAGGAGTGGGTCAGCGCCTCAGACGACTGGCTGCGCGACAACCAGAACATCGTCGGCTCGACGGTCGATCGTCTGGGCACAGACACGGGTGCGACCCGGTACCAGATCCAGAACGCCAGCGGGGAGGATCTATTTAACATAATCGGGACGGGCAACTGGGTTGCGAACCCGAACAACCTCTTCCGCGTCGACGCCGCCGACGGCAACACGCTTCAGATGCTCATGCGAGCGCATGGTGCCCTAGCCTCGGGCGTCTTGATCGACGCCAGGCTGGCAAGGGGGTCCGCTGCTACTCCAGCAATCGTTCAGAACGGCGACGAGATTCTAGAGATAATTGGACGCGGTCACGACGGGGCCGGCTTCCGAGCCGCAGCCTCGATATCATTTCAGATCGATGACGTGCCTGGGTCGCTGGATATGCCAGGGCGCATAGTCTGGCACGTCACCCCCGATGGCTCTAACGCTGTCGTCGAGCGGATGCGGCTTAACAACGCCGGGCAGCTTCTGGTAGGCACCAGCGCTCCGACTGGCACCGAGGCGCTAAAGGTCGATGGAGACGCTGAGGTTACCGGCAAGCTCACCGTGGGCGGGTTGATTGACCCGACTGGCCTGGTGCTTGACGAGCAGACCACGGTGCCCGGAGGGGCCCCGGCAGCCGGCAAAGGCGTATTCTGGGCTCGCGATGATGTGCCCTGCGTTCCCATGTTCACCGACGACGCGGGTGCGGACGTTGTCCTGGGTGCAAGCGCGGTTCCCACCGGCAATCAGCTGTGGGTAGACGTTGGCGGCAACGATGGCACAGCCGTCGCCGGCAGGTTCGACCTGCCCTACCTAACCATCGGCGCGGCCCTCGCCGCTGCCGCAGCTGGCGACGCTGTAGTGGTGCGGCCTGGCACATACTCAGAATCGGGCCTTACCGTGCCCGCGGGCGTGTCACTTGTGGGGCAGAGCGGGTTCCGCGTTACCACCGTTGGCGATGCTGCGGCTGTCGCTCACATCATTACCATGAGCGATGGCAGCTACCTTCAGGGATTCGCCATCACGCTACCGACCACGGCTCTACTAGCAGGCGTCACGCACAGTGCTGGCACGGGTACAGTTTACGATCTGGATTTCCAGGGCGACGCTGGCACTGGCAGTGGAACCGGCCTCTACAAAACCGGTGCAGGCAAAGTCGTGGGCGGCAACATCCGCTGTTCTGCTGGCGGGATGGACAATCTGCTGCACGTTGACGCGGCAGTTCTCGCCCTCGACGACGTACACGTGCCCGGCTCGACTGGCACGATTGATAATGTGATCCTGACTGAGGGAACCGGGCGCTTTCAGGGTCAGGGGATAAATATCGGGAATAGCAACGTTGTTGATTGTATCCACGTTGCAGACACGAGCACTTGCATTGTCTATTCGCCGAATTGGTTTAACGTTCCCGTTGGCGGCCATATTGCGGATGATGGCGTCACGGTGACGATCGTAGGCGGTCGCATCGACGCGACCGTTGCGAGTCTATTGGTCGACGGGGCTCTCGCTGGAACTGGCACGACTATCACGGTCGCCGGCACTACGGTGCAGCCGCTATTCAGTTTTCCTGCCGCAGCCATCACGGCAATGGAGCTCAACGCCACGATCCATCAAGAGCAGACCTCGACGCGGGACGCGGAGAGCAGAGTGCTCGGCGCCGACTTCGTTACTGGCTTTCCTGAACTGGGCAGCGGGTCTCTGGTCGGCGAGGGCTCGCCCTACTCAGACGGGATGGTGGCGAAGACGACTGATTCAACAGCCGCGCCGGGCAACAACGGGGGCGCATTTGTTGACGTAAGCACTGCGGCCAAGAGCCGTGACAGCAGCACCTTCGCTTTCCAAGGACTGACCGCCGGTCACTCGATTCTGTGGTGCACCTCCCGCGTCGACGCGGCCTCTTCGCCGCTGAAGCACTGGGGACCAGAACTCGACCAAGTGGCAGCGGCGGTGCTCGGCGGGGGCTCGTTTGTATGGGAAATTCAGACAGCCGCTAACACGTGGGCAGAAGTCGGCGTGATGGCGGTATCGCCCGAGGAGCAATACCGCTACGCGGACAGCGTGTTCCTTCGGGCCAACAGCGAAGAAACGATACGTGTCGGCGTTGACGACGCGGCTACCTGGGCAGCAACAACTATCGACGGCACGCTGGGCCGATGGATGCGAGTCAGGATCGCATCGACGATCACGACCGGACCGACGTTCGAGCGAATGAGACTCATCCCGTCTCACACGTCCAGCAATAAGCGCGGAGAGACAACAGCGCGCGGGCTGGCGCAGTGGCGCAGCACCCTATTTGGCGCCGGGAACATGTGGGGAGAAGGCGGTGGAGCCGCCGACTATAGCGTCACGGTCGGCAGCGGAAGCAGCGCGGCGGGTGAGACTTGGTCCCATAAGAACAAGAAAGGCCGGATCAACAACAGTAACGACTTTACAAACTTCAACTTCATCATCCCTGGCGGCCTTTGCACCGCGTTTCCGCTCAAGCTTCGATTGCTCATGAGCAGCACCGGCGCCGGGAACGTTGATATGCGAATGTCGGTTCTGCCGCTCCAGGCGCTAAATAATCTCATCGCAGACCCCGCGGGTGGTGCTGCGCCTATAGCGCGCACGAGCGCGGACGCATACGACGCAATCGCCGCGCAGGTCGTCGACGCGGCGACCTTCTCAACCGTCACCGACACGCTCCAGGCCGTCGAGTTTACCGGGTTCGACATCAGCAACTTCTACTCTGACGACATGCTAGCGATTAGAGTTGGCTTCGACCCCGCGGGCTCGGCGCGGGACGTGGACATCTGGGCCCTCTCGATTGAGGGCGTAAAATTCACCGACGGGAAGATCCTGTAATGAGCCACACGAAAGCACTCGGAACATCCACCGCGGGCGATTGCACTCTGCACATTTGCGACGACGGCGCTGGCACAGAAACGGTCGAAGTGTCGTTTCAAACCACCATCGAGGGCGGGAAGGTGCACCGAGCCGCGCTTGTCAGCATTCTGAGCCCGGCGGAACAGACGCAGTGGGTCGCAATTAAGGCGACGATCGAAGCCGCCGCAATGGCCGCCCATGGCTATAGCTAGCAAAGCCGGCCGGTGGCGAGCGTGAGGACCCGTTGTGGGCTAGGCGACTGGATGTGGCTGTGGCTAGCTACCTGGCACCGCGGAGGCGATGAGCGGTGGGCGGTTAGAGACTGGGAGGTGGTGTGACCCATGGAAGCTGAGGGATACAAAGGGGCGCTGAAGGCAGTCCGTGCAAACCAGGACCATCGCTACGCGGTGATGGACCAGTACCAGCGCTACGTCGACGGAACGCAGTACCGGGGGCGCAGCCACTGGCTAGACGTGAGCGACGTGCCGCTACTTGAGCGGGCGCCGAGCGTGAACGACAAGATAGTGAAGAAGGCGATCACTAGTCACAAGGCGCTGCTACTTGGCTCGCGCCAGTTTCCCTCCGTGGTGGCTGGAATGGGCGAGGACGACCAGCCGTTCCACCCTCGCTTCGGACTGAGCGATGACGACCGAACCGTACTTCTCCGCGCGATAGATCGCGCTTCGGACCAGTGTAAGCTGAGGCGACAGGCTAGGCTGGCGTACGTCAACGCCCTGAAGTGCGGCTCCGCCTGCACCGCCCTCAGCGTCCGGCGAGGGAAACTTCACGCTGAGCACCTCGACGCGAAGAACACGCGACCCGAGTTCGACGAAGAGGGTGAGTTGGTTTTCATCGAGAGCCGGTATCCCTTCATGGAGTACTTCCGCGGCGAGGATGGCAAGAAGCACGTTCGGGCCATGATCTACCGCCGAGTGATTGACCGATTTACTGACACGACATTTAAGCCCGTCCCCGCCGATGAGAACGGTGGAGAGCCCGACATCTGGGTGACCGACCGGGTGATTAGACACGACTACGGCTTCGTTCCGGCCGTGTGGTACGCCCACGACAGCGACGACGACGGGATCGACGGGAAGCCGATACACCAGAACCTCCTCGATGAGATTGACGCCTACAACCGATCGCTGTCCCAGCACGACCGGGCGGCTTTGTACGCTGGAGACCCGCAGATCGTTGAGATCGGAGTCGACGCCGACCATAACCCAGCGCCCGCGGGCAGGCGGCACGAGCCGATGAAAAGCTACCCGAACGAGGACCCAGCTGCGTCGAGGGGTCACAAGAACTGGGGCGTGGGCGGGGTCAGCATCGGCAACGTGAGGAAGAAGGGTCCAGGCACGATCTGGCGTTACCCGGCTGCCGACGGCAGGACCGAGGTGAAGCAATTGGTGCTAGCCGGCGACGCGCTTGAATCGATCGACAGCAATCGCAGGACCCTTCAAGGCATCCTTGCCGAGTCGATGCATTGGGTGCGGGTAGACCAGGGGGGCACGTCTGGAGTAGGTGGCTCACGAATGAACGTGTCAGCGCTGTCCGGTCGGGCGCTGATGTGGCTATACCGCCGGCAGCTGGCCTTCTTGGACGACGAGCGGCTGGACTTTGGCGACGGGTGGCTGTTGCCATTTGTGGAAGTGGTTCTGCGCGTCAGCGCTGCCCACGCAGCCGGTGGCGGGTTGTACCTAGCCGGCCTTCCAGAACTGGCCCTCGTCCTTGCTCGGTTCAGCGTTGAGACCGTTGTGGACGAAGCAGCGCAGACGCCCGTCACGGAGGTGCGATGGGTGTCACCTCACTTGCGGGTGGAGTGGGGCCAGTACTTCGAGGACAGCCCAGACGACCAGGGGAAGGAGGGCGAGCAAGTTCGCAAGGACCATGAGGCCGGGATTATTCGCAGGGACACGGCGCTACGGAAGCGGAGCGACTACTATGGAATTGATGACGTTGAGGCATACCTAGAGGCGGAGAACAAGCCGTCCGGCCCCCGCGCACCCGTCCAACCAGGCGGCGGTCTCGAGGGAGCCCTGAGCAAGCTGGAAGAGATGGAGAGTGTCGAAGCCGCAGCCGAGTGACCTTCGGCGTGCCAACAACGCGAACAACCGGCAATTGTTACGTGCTGAGGGCGACATGCTGAGGGCCATGAAGTTGGCGCTGGTGGAGTTGATGCGGCGCGTCGTGGACGAGGACCGCACTGCCACCTCGGCGGTCGATCGCATCGCGCACGGCATTGAGGTGGCGCTTCTCATCGCCATCTTGGGGTCCAGGAAAAGAGCTCGCCTGCTGGCTCACGCGGGCCTCCGCGCCCAGCTTGACGCCATTGGCAAGATCGTAGGCGAAGCGTTCCTGTTCCCCGCCCCGGTGGCGAACGCCACGGACATTGTTGCCGCTCGGAGGGCTGCCAAGTTCCTGTCCAAGAGGGCTGCCAAGGTGGGGCGTAGGGCGCTGTTAGACGACCCGACGCTCACGCGTAGGCAGGCCGTTCGGACGGTGGACGCTGGGATTGCTGGCGCTGTTGGTGGCGTTGGCAGCTACGTAGCCAGCGAGGCATTTGCCAGCGAGAGGTCCGCGGAGTTGAAGAAGACCAAGGCTCGCTCGACTATGATGATTCCGCACACAATATTTGTGCGCGAGTGGAGCGCGGATATGGATCGCCGAACATGTCCTCGATGCGCCCAACTCAACGGAGCCATCGCGATGCCCTTCGAGTCGTTCCCGGAGGGCGACCCGCCCGTTCACGGCAATTGCAGATGCACGGATTACCTGATACCCATGGTCCTTCTATACCCCAGGCAGATCCAAGACCTTGAACGGTCGGGCTGATTTCAGTGTATGCTTCGCACCGTGAAGTGCCCCGCTTGCGAGCAAGAAGTTCACCCCATGCAAGAGTTGACGGCGGGCGGCGGAATCATGGACAAATGCCCCCGCTCCGAGTGTGGAGCGATATTGCAGACGGAGAAGGAGCAGCGCTCACTAGTCCTAGCCTTGCCGACGAAGCAGCCCGCGCACCTTGCCGCCGTGACCGAGGATCTCGACGACATCGACGCGGAAGGGATCCTGGAGATGGCTCGAATTCGTCTTGACTGGGTGGAGGCACGGATGGACGAACTTCAGCGCCTCCAGCCCGAGCGCGACATGCTGAAACGGATAATTGATGCGGCCAAGCCTACGCGGCGCCGCCGGAGGGGGAAGGAATGAAATGCTCAGTTTGCCGCTATGAATGCGTCACTCCAGGTCCTCACGGGACGTGCTCGCAGTGCGGCGAGGTGCTTCCAACTGGCGGGGCGCCGCGTGGTCGATCGGCGAAGAAGAGGCCAGACCCCGTTGTGACCGTGGAGGAAGACACGGGGCCGAAACCAAGACGCAAGGCCGCAAAGAAGCGGAAGCGTAGCGACGGGTAACAACTTTACAGGATCGATCTGACAGGAGAACAAGATGGCTATCGTAACCGCAACCGAGATTCAGGCGTTCGGATTCACAACGCCCACGGGACCCTCGGAGAACAGCACCATCTCGGGCGCAGAGCACGAGACACTGGGCTGCTACGTCACTCTGGAGTGGACAAGTGGAACCTACGCCCAGGCAGACGACGCAACCTTCAACCCCGCCACAGCTATCCAGGATTCGCTCCGGGACGGCAAGACCATTACCGTACTCAGCGCCTCGCTCGCAAGCGCTGGCAGGTCAGCAGCTGGCCCAATTGTCGGCGGTGGCCTGGTGTCCGGCGTAGCCGCAAACGTGGTCACGCTCCCGCTCGTGCAAGAGGATCTGACTACCGAGTACGCGGATGCGACCGGTGTCCCCGCAGCATGGGATCGCCCCATTTGCATGTACGTCGTCTTCCACCGACCGATCAACGCCTAACGCGGCGTGCTATCCTGAGAGCAACTGACCCCTCAATAACGCGACGACGGCGGCAAACGGTCGAAGGATGTGGTCATGAGCGATGAAACCGTGAGCAACGAAGAGCAGCAACCAGCGGAACTGTCCCCAGTGCCAGTGATGGCCAAGGCGGCTCCGCCACCCCAGGAGCCCAAGTCGAAAGACGAGGGTGACCCGGAGTGGTTGCCACAGCGACTTGAGCAAGCGCGCCGGGCTATGCTCCGCGACCTCGGCATGGAGAACGTGGACGATGCCAAGATGGCGATGGCCGAGCTCAAGAAGCGGCGCGAGAGCGAGTTATCGGAGATCGATCAACTCAAGTCGCGTCTTGAAGAGCTTGAGCCGAAGGCTGGGGAGCGCGACACGTTGCGCAACCTTGTCGAAGCCCAAGCCGTCGCGAGCTTAGGTGTACTGACCGAGATCCAGCGCAAGGCGGTTCTGGACATCTCAGGCGAAGACCCGGCCAGTCAGCTGAAGACGATCGAGCGGCTAGCGCCCACTTGGCACAGCGCCGAGGTTGAAAAGAAGCAAGCGGACGCCTTGAGCGCGCCCGTCCCGCCACCTGCTAACACGCACCAAAACAGCCAGGCGCCCAAGCCGGCAAATGGCGAGATGACCACAAACCACCTCGCCACCTATGAGTCGCTACAGGAGCGCAACCCTTTCGCGGCGTCTCAGTACTACCTGAAACACTACGGAGCGATCTCGCAGGCTCAAAAAGCCAGGGCATGATGCCGGTTGTGGGCATCGTGCTGTAAACCTCATTTAGGAGCCACAAATGCCCCTCATCAATCGCGCGACTCTGCCACAAGAATTTTTCGACATCACCTCAGCCCTGCTTCTGAAGCAGCCCGAGCCTCAGTACCTCCACGCCACGTTGTGGAAGATGGCTCTAAGTGCCTCGTTCGAGACCGACGCCCAGTTGGGATTGATGGTCCCAGGACGCGAGTTCGGCTCCGCTGGGGCTGACTACGGAAGCGCCGAGGACGACCGGCTAAGTTTGAGCGACGGGCTGTACGACACCTCGCTCACTGTGATCCCAGAGCTCGGGCAAGCGCCTGGGCATACCGTCCGCCTCAATCGCCCGGTGTACGCAAACACAACGTATACTGAGGCATCTCGCGAGGTGCCCAGCGGCACAACGATCTCAACCACGCCGCAGTCTGTGACCAGCGAGCAGGCCAATCTGACGCTCAAGCGTTACGCTGGGCCGTTCGACCAAGCGCACGGCCAGGTCCGTCCGTATGGTGTTGGGCGCTTCGACTCCTCCGTGATGCTGCACCGCTCGGCGGGCGTAGCGGGACGGCACTTGCGGCGTGACTTCGATCGCACCCTAGACCAGTTCGTTAGAACGTTGTTCGACCAAGCGGCAACGATCATTCGTCCCGCCGGGATGACCAACGACGACACCTCGGCTGCTGCCGGGTCGTTTCCGTTCAGCCACTCCATGTTGGTTGAGACTGAGGCGAACATGGATGACGCTAACATCCCGACGTTCCCCAACGGCAAGCGGGTTATGGTGCTGAGTCCCCGTCAGTGCCAGCAGATTGCCCAGGACGCCCAGTTCAACAGACAGTCCGTTTTCGCCCCCGACTTCAACCCCATCTTCGCAGGTACGTACTTCCGATCCATCGGTCAATGGGATCTGTTCAAGTCCACCACGCTCGCTCGCCCCGCCAACGCCAACACCATTCCGATCCACTATGCTCAGGCATGGGGACCCGGCGCAGTGGGCAGCGGAATTGGGGAACTGCCGAGAACGGCGTACAACACGCAAGACAATTATGGCGAGGACGCCCTCGTTGTCTGGCTGCTCTACGCAGCCTTCGGTGTCCTTGACAGCCGCTTCATCCGCCGCATCACTACGGACTAGGAGTCTGACATGGGTTTCAACGACAGGATCGTACACAACGGCGGGGCGTCGACGCTCGACATGAACGGGGTCACGGTAGGCAACGCAAGCGCGGGCACCACGCTGTTGATGAACCGCGTGAAGCGCGGCGCAGACATCAGTGCTCGGGTTGTAGCTACCATCGCCACCGCGACCACGGAGTTCGTCATCGACTGGCAGGGGTCGGACGACAACAGCACGTGGTCTGACATTGTTGCTGCTAACGCCCCGGCCACCGTTATTTTCCAGACCGGCACTGCGAACCGAACGGCCTACATAAGCGCCCCGCCGGGCGTTCAGTCTCTGCGGTTCGTGCGGGCAAGTTGCAGAATCACGGGCAACGATGGCGCCGCTGGCGACACTTGTGCGATCGGGTACAACTACGAGTTGGACGATACGGTGTAGAGTAGGGGGAGGCCATGCCCCTACTGACAAGCGAAGTTCAGCGTGTTCGCTACGAGCTCGGAATCAATCTCCTTGAGGTCGGTTCCGAGCCGTACATCTCCACCCAGCGCGTCATCGACGAGATCGTCCAGACGTATCTCCAAGCGGGGGCCGAGACGACTAGCGCAACCGCGGTGACCGCTGCGACTACGGCAACGCCAGCCACGCTAACGCTAGCCTCAATCGCTAACTTCACCGTCGGCGACGAGGTAGTGATCGACGTTGACAGCAGGCGCGAGTCTGCCACGATCCAGTCGATCGCTGGCTCCGATGTCGTGGTCTTGCTAACGCTCGCTCACACGGGGACATACCCTGTGGCGGTGTATGGCGGCCTGACCCAGATCCGCGACATCCTCTCGAAGATTAAGGCAGTCGCCGGGCTGTTGGGCACCAAGGCGTTCACGGCGGCGGGGCTGAAGCAGGTAGACGAAATTATATTTGAGACGGGCGCTAAGGGCTCGTCGCTCTTGGAGTCGCTGAAAGACGCGCGGATGTACTGGCGGGACGAGTTGGCCAGCGCTGTTGGCGTGCCTAACTTCTGGCGGCAGAAGGAAGGGTCGAGCGGGGGCTGGTCGCAGACGGTGGAGTTGTACTGATGCTCTGGCCCATCGTCACCATGTACCTGCTGTTCCGCGAGCTCGGGAGGGGGCGTTGGCGAGCGGCGCTAGGAACGCTTGAGTTGTTGCTGCGCGGGAGGGTGCTTTGACCTTTCGCGATGACGTAAGACAGCTTGCCCACTGCATCCGAGCAATTCCTGGTGACCTCGGCATGCGTCCGTACTCCGTCGAGGTGCAGACTAGATCCTGGTCAGGCGCTCGCCCCGGCGAAGGAACCGAAACGGTCGTCACCTCACAGATCACTGAGGCCAATGG
>Ga0255055_10001425_pt1 | contig 17528 bp, 12 predicted proteins | sample JV7_2_27_MG_FD_188633 | JGI IMG/M metagenome (GOLD analysis project Ga0255055, IMG submission 188633) | Seawater microbial communities from Jervis Inlet, British Columbia, Canada - JV7_2_27 | ecosystem: Environmental > Aquatic > Marine > Inlet | place: Canada: British Columbia | collected... | reverse complement strand
AAAGATGAGTCCAGCGGTTATATAATAACCCAGCAAACGCTGAGGATGGTACCATGGGTGGATCACATCGGTCTGGAACCAACCCAGGAAGAAGATGATAAAAATAAACATCAATAGATAAGAGCTCATCAGGAACCAGTGCAGGAACCAGTACCATCTCTTTTCCTCACATTTGGCGAAGCGAGCCTGGGTGCCGAAGTGGAAGATGGCATTCCAGACCTTCACAAAGTAGAGGTAGACAGGGACCCTCACGCTTTTATCCTTGACGATCACCTTGACAAACATGTTTATCAGGTTGGTCAGCAGGAAGAAGGATAAGGTCCCCAGCAGAATATGGTCTATCGTTGCGATCAGCTCATGGGGGGCAAAGGCATTGATCTCTACAAGTCCTGCGGCGTTTACGGGGATGCTAAAATCCGCCAGGGCCATGAAGGCTGCAATCACCCCCAAAGCACAGAGTATCATCACGGTCAGGTGTGCTGCAAAAGAGCGGTAAAGTAATCCCGATAGCCCCGTCCAGTCATAGACAGCTGTGAGGTACCTGCGCAGGGTCATCATCATTTCCCCGGGATTGGCATCCCTGGGACAGGTATCTGTACATTCTCCGCAATAATAGCATAACCATGGATCAACGTAACCGGCCAGCTGGTCTTTTAATCCCATTTGCATGGCCCGTATCCCCTTCCGGGGGAAGAGGAAGCCGTTTTCTGTCAGGGGACAGATGGCAGAACAGTTGCCGCAATGGAAACATTCGCTCCAATCTGCCTTGCCATACCCTTCGAGTTTTTTACTGAAGTTAGGATCTACTCTTGTGCTCATGATTCTACCTCCATTTTTAATGGTGAAATTTGCCTTGCATTTTCTATGATCTTATCAGGGGACATGTCTTTAATGCCACCTCTGATCTTTCCTTTAATAACCGTTTGCAGCACCCTGGATGCGGCTGCCGAAGCCTGGGCAACTGTATCAGGAATATCCTTGGGTCCCTGGCAAACTCCGGCAATGGTAATGCCGCCGGTAAAGGTTGATGTGGGTTCGCTCAGGTAATTGTTTTCAACAAACCAGCCGTCTTCTCCCTGTTCTATTCCTAACATCTTTGCCACCTTACCAGCATCGGCCCTTGCTTCGAGTCCGACGCTCAACACCACCATATCCACTTTTTGTTCCAGGATCCTTTCCTCATAAATATCTTCGCTCCTTACCATGAGCTGGTCACCGCTCTGTTCTACTTTGGCGGTCCGGCCCCTTATCATGTGCACTCCTTCATCTTTGATCCTTTCGGAGAATTCTTCATATCCCTTGCCAAAGGCCCGCATGTCAATGTAATATTCATACACTGCAGCACTGGGGATCTTTTCCTTGATCAGGTGGGCAAGTTTCAGGGAGTACATGCAGCATACCCTTGAACAATACTTGTTATGATTGTGGTCCCGGCTGCCAATGCAGTGTACAATGGCTACGCTTTTCGGATCTTCACCTTCCTCTTCAAAGATCCAGTTCCCTTTCTTGTCCTGGGTCCGGAACCTGATATTCCCTTGTGTGGGACCGGCAGCATTGACCAGCCTTTCAAATTCAAGAGAGGTGACTACATTCGGGAATTTTCCATAACCGAACTGTTCTGCCCGTTTTGGATCGAAAGTCTGGAAACCGGTTGCAACTATAATATTGCCGACGTTAAGTTCGACAGTTTCATCTTTTTCATCCAGGTTGATACAGTTCTCAACAGGACAGAATTTTACACATACGCCGCATTTTCCTTTTAGCACATAAGTGCAACTGTCAGCATCTATCAGCCATTTATTCGGTACCGCCTGGGGGAAAGGAATATAAATGGACTTTCGCAGGCTGGTCTCGGAATCAAACTCGCTGGGTGCCTTAGCCGGGCATTTTTCCGTACAGATCCCGCAACCTATGCAGGTTGCCAGGTCTACACGCCGGGCTTTTTTCAGGACCTTTACCTGGAAGTTGCCGGCGTTGCCGCTGACGCCTTCGACTTCGCAATAGGTCATCAGTTCAATGTTCGGATGCTGGCCTACCTCCACCATTTTTGGGGTGAGGATACAGGCTGCACAGTCCAGCGTCGGAAAGGTCTTGTCAAACATGGCCATATGCCCGCCAATGGTCCCCGTCCTTTCCAGGAGGTAGACTTTCTTGCCGGCATTGGCAATTTCAAGCGCGGCCTGGATACCGGCGATCCCACCTCCCACAACAAGGGTGTCGGGATGGACATCCATGTCTTCTGGTATGGCTGCCATTTCAAATGGTACGTCGAGAACGGCGCAGGCGAGGATCGCCTTCGCTAATTCCGTATCCTTCTGCCGGGTAGCATTCTGTTCCCTGAAACTCACGGTGGCTATCTGGGAGGGATCCTTACCGGCGACCGCCATGGCTTTGGAGAACGCCGGACTGATAAAACCGGGTGTCTCGCCTGCCAGGATGATCCGGGTGATCCCCTGGTCACTGATGGTCTTGGCCATCTGATTTGAATCCATCAGATTCAGATCATCAGCTTTCCAGATATGGGCCACTTCGTCCATGCCCTGAGCAAAAGCATACAGTTCATTTAATTGTAATGAATCCGGATGTCCATTTAAGTGTTTGCAGAAATAGACACCCGTTTTAACTGAATTGCTCATATTGATACAGGTTTTCGTGAAGAAGTAAAGATGATGTGAAATGTAAAATTATTAACAAAAAAATATTGTTACAGTTTTCACATTAAAGATAATTTTTTTACATTTATATCCAAGAATAAATTATGGTTTTATACTAACACTCCATACTATTCATAATTAAATTAAATAAATATAAACTCCCGACAGTCTGTCTATACAGGGAGTTGTGAACGGAGGAAGTATTATAAAAGATTCAATTTAGGACGTATTTCAGTGTACGAACAGGGCATGTTTATGGCTTATGGCTATTAGTAAAAACATCAATAGGTTGTTGCGGTATAGGAGCTTGTTGCTGAAGATGCAAGATCTTGGTTTTGAGACGGTTTACTCCTATAATCTTGGGAAGGAAGCTGGGGTGTCCCCGGAACAGGTCAGAAAAGATTTTTCCCAGTTCGGAATCAAGGGGAAAAAGAAAGGTGGATATAATGTTATTGAGCTTTTATTCACAATAAATAATATATTCCGCAAAGATGAACTCCAGAATGTCATCCTGGTTGGCATGGGGAATATCGGACATTCATTGTTGAAATACCGTGGATTTAAGGAACGCATGATACAGATCGTAGCCACTTTTGACATTGATCCTTCCAAATACAGGAAAAGTTGCCTGGTCGCTTGTTATTCCATGGAAGAATTAGGTGAAGTGGTTGCAGAGCTGGGTGTGAAAACAGCCATCGTAGCCGTTCCTGACAGGGCAGTCCAGGAAGTATGTGACCAGCTCATTTCTGCAGGTATCCTGGGGATCCTGAGTTTTGCGCCCACCACTATCAAGGCCCCGCCCCATATTACCATCAACAACATCAGCATCAGCCACGAGCTGGAATCCCTTATTTACCAGACCTTACATGTGAAAGGGGATTAGCATTTTTTATCCCATCTTTGTGTTAGGAAAATTCCTATGGGGGAGAGGATAAATTATATCATTACTGTATCGGGACTGGTCCAGGGGGTTGGATTCAGGCCGTTTATTTTCCGGCTGGCCAATGAGGCCGGACTGGAAGGGTGGGTCCTGAATACCAATGAAAATGTCAGGATAGGGTTACAGACAGACCAGGCTGCCCTGGAGAGGTTCATAGACCAGGTCCGGCAGCAGGCTCCTCCCGCATCCGAGATAGGGGACATCAGTATTGAAATGGCCCCCCCGGAGGATTTTACCGGGTTCAGGATCATAGAAAGTAAAAACCTTTCCGAAGCAGTCACCAGGGTGAGTCCTGATATCGCCGTCTGCAAGGATTGCCTGGTGGACATGAAGGAACAATCCCTGCGAATCGATTACCCCTTCCTGAACTGCACGAATTGCGGTCCCCGGTTCACAATCATCAAGGACCTTCCCTATGACAGGGCCCGGACCACCATGCAGGAGTTTAACATGTGCCCTGCATGCAGGAATGAATACAGGGATGTGCAGGACAGGCGCTTCCATGCCCAGCCGACAGCCTGTTCGGTTTGTGGTCCGGAATATACCCTGGTAATCGGGACAAAAAGGATCAGTGGCATACAGGAAGTCCTCGAACGTACAGCAAACCTGGTTGATGAAGGTGGGATCGTTGCCATCAAGGGACTCGGAGGCTTTTTTATGGCCTGTGATGCATTGAATCAGGAAGCGGTGAAGCGCATGAGGGACTCAAAACACCGGGAGGGGAAGCCCTTTGCCGTCATGTTCAGCAACCTGGAAGCAGCCGGCCGGTATTGTGAGATCTCTGATACAGAAGCATCATTACTGAGCTCCTGGAGGCGTCCAATTGTTATCCTGAAGGAGAAAAACGGACTGGCTCCCGGGGTGTCCAACGGGTTTGCTTCCATTGGGACCATGTTGCCCTATATGCCTTTCCACTACCTTTTATTAGAGCAGATGAAAAGCAGGGTGATCGTGCTGACTTCTGGCAACCTGGCAGAAGAGCCCATCATCATTGACAACCGGCAGGCAGAGGAAATCCTTGGCCCGGTCTCGGATGCCGTACTACACTATAACCGTGACATTCATAACCGATGCGACGATTCTGTAGCCATGGTAGTCAGGGACCAGTCCCGCATGCTGAGAAGATCCAGGGGCTATGTACCCAATCCGGTACACACAGGATTCACCGTCGAGGGTGTCTTTGCGGCAGGCGCCGAACTGGTGAATTGTTTTTGTATGGGGAAGGGAAAGCAGGCCATCATTAGCCAGCATATTGGTGATCTGAAAAATTTTGAAACACTGGCATTTTACAGGGAGACGGTTGACCGGTTCAGGGCTTTGTTCCGGCTGGAACCAGCACTGGTTGCCTGCGACCTGCATCCTGATTACCTCTCGACTCGGTATGCCAGGGAACTGGGATTACCCACCCTGGCAGTGCAACATCATCATGCTCATATTGCATCGGTGATGGCAGAACACGGAGTCTCTGAACCGGTGATAGGGGTGAGCTTTGATGGAACGGGACTCGGCGATGATGAGCGTATCTGGGGATCGGAATTCCTGGTCTGCGACCTGACCGGGTACAGGCGCCTGGCTCACCTGGAATACATACCCATGCCCGGAGGCGATATGGCCACGCATGAACCATGGAGAATGGCTGTTTCATACCTTTACGGGATTTATGGACGGGACTTGTTGGACCTGGACCTGCCTTTCCTGAGGAAACTGAACCTGGCTACCGTTGAACAGGTCATCCAGGCCATCGAAAAAAATGTCAATTGTCCCATGACATCCGGTGCCGGCAGGTTATTTGATGCTGCAGCAGCACTGCTTGATCTTTGCACTTTCTCAAGTTTCCATGCCGAAGCCCCGATGAGATTGGAAAATATTGTCAGTCCGGGTACAAGGGAAGTTTATCCCCACGATTACAGGACGGAAATATCCATGGCACCTACCTTCCAGGCCATGGTGGATGAAGTGATGGGCGGGGTTGATGTGGGACTGATTTCCACGAGGTTCCATAATACGGTCGGTGAGATCATTGTAAATGGAGTAAAGAAGATCAGCCATGAATCAGGCATCCGGACAGTGGCCCTTTCCGGAGGAACCTTTCAGAACAGGTACCTGTCCAACCGGGTAGAATCAGACCTGCTGGATGCTCAGTTCAGGGTGCTGGTTCCCAGGCAATTACCATCTAATGATGGAGGGATCGCCCTGGGACAGCTGGTGATTGCAGCAAAGAAACGTGAAATGGGAGATTACTGATGCCCGTAACCGCTGGAGGTAATGTATTTTTCCAGGTCCTTGATCGTAATATCCTGTTCCCTGATGATGGCATTCACGACATCACCAATCGATACAACGCCTGCTAGTTTATTATGGTCAAGTACTGGAATATGTCTGACATGCTTATTGGTCATTACCGCCATAAGCTCCAGGGTGGTAGATTCAGGTTTGGCAGTTGTCAGCTCGGTGGTCATGTAATCTTCCACCTTGGATTCCTTGGAAGATTTACCATGGAGTATGATCTTGCGTGCATAATCCCGCTCTGAGAACATCCCAACCAGTTTTCCGTCATTGTCCATAACCATAAGGGCTCCACAGTCTTTGTCAGCCATGATCTGCAGAGCTTCGAATACGGTTGCACCCGGACTGACCCTGTAGGTCTCACTTCCCTTGGTCTCTAAAATTTGCTTTACGGTCGCCATAATATGTATAGATTAATTTGCATGTAAAGATACAATTATAAGCAAATTTTTTAAGGAGTTTCATCTAAAAAATGGTGTTCGGGTCACCTTGTTTTTAATGGGAAACATATAACGATAAAATCAGGAATAATGACATGCCCGGGGAAAAATCAAATTTCCATTTATATGTCTTATTTTTGGGAATTCAAACCTGCCAGATATGCATGAGTTTTCCATTGCCATGGACATTGTCGATATTGCCACATCCACTGCCAGGAAGGAAGCAGCCACTGTTGTAAAAGAGATTGAGATAGAGATCGGCCAGCTCTCCGGGGTGGTTATGGAGGCGTTGGAGTTTTCCCTGGAGGCTGCCATGAAGGGAACCATTCTTGAAAATGCCCGGAGAAACCTGATCATCGTGGCGGGCAAAGCCAGGTGCACTCAATGTTTGAGCGAATATGACACGGACACCCTCTTCAAACCCTGTCCCAAATGCGGGACCTGCGCCCCGGACGTCATCCAGGGCCGGGAACTGAGGGTAAAATCCCTCATCGTGGAATAAGGATTTTATTATCTTTACCGTGATTAATTAATTCAACAATACCATGTGTGATAGTTGCGGATGCGGACAACCAGGGAAAGAACCAATCATACTAAAACCAGGTGAAGAAAGCCACCACCATACACATACCCACGACCATCATGACCATGACCATGATCATTCACACGAGCACGATCACGGACATTCCCATGAAAGGAAGCTGGAGATAGAGCAGGATGTGCTGGGAAGGAACAACCTGCTGGCCGAAAGGAACAGGGGATTTTTTGAAGCTAAGAATGTGCTGGCACTGAACCTGGTGAGTTCACCGGGCTCCGGAAAGACCAGCCTGCTGGAAAGGACCATCAGGGATCAGGGAGAGAATCTTTCTTTTTTCATTATTGAGGGTGATCAGCAGACCATGAACGATGCCAACCGGATCAGGGAGGCCGGTGCCCCGGTGGTGCAGGTGAATACAGGTGAGGGTTGCCACCTGGATGCGGATATGGTGAACAAGGCTGTTAAAAAGCTGGAGGTGGAGGATGGAGCCATCCTGATGATAGAAAATGTCGGTAACCTTGTTTGTCCGGCCATGTTCGACCTGGGCGAATCATCCCGCGTGGTCATTATGAGCGTGACTGAAGGAGAGGATAAACCCCTGAAGTACCCTTACATGTTCCGGTCCTCCGATCTCTGTATCATCAATAAAACAGACCTGCTGCCTTACCTGGATTTTGACCTTGAGCAGGCCAGGAATTATGCACAGCAGGTCAATCCAAAGCTGGCGTTCATAGAATTGTCAGTCAAAACTGGTGAAGGAATGGACAGCTGGTATGACTGGCTCAGGCAAACTGCCAATCCTTCTCAGGTTTGAAAGGCATGACCTGATAGACACAGGGTCCTTAAGACGGTTATCTGAAAGATGATTTTAAAATCCATTTTGAAGAGTCTGATACTGACTGGTTTTTTGATCTTGCATATAACAGGCATTTGTCAGATTAATAAAACCATTTATGTTGAAGCTGAGAGCTTTGCAAATCGGGGAGGCTGGGTAATCGACCAGCAATCCATTGATGTTATGGAATCTTCCTATTTGTTGGCACATGGGATGGGAATACCCGTTTCTGATGCAGAAACGACCATTCATCTGAAAAAAAAAGGAGAATACCACATCTGGGTGAGGACGAGGGACTGGGTAGCTCCATGGCAGATTGAGGGTGCACCTGGCAGGTTCCAGGTACTATTCAATGCAAAAGCTCTCTCAACTACTTTTGGGACGCAGGGAGATGACTGGCACTGGCAGGACGGTGGAAGCATCCGGCTCCACAAAGGCCCGGTAAATATAACGCTCCATGATCTGACTGGATTTGAAGGCAGGTGTGATGCCATCCTCTTAAGCTCTGACCCTGGTTTTTCTCCTCCCGAAGACCTGAAAACATTAACAAATTTCCGCAGGAAGGCGCTTGGGTTCTCTGAAGAACCGGAAGATGCTGGTGAATATGATTTTATTGTTGTAGGTGGCGGAATGGCCGGTATCTGTGCAGCTGTAAGTGCTGCAAGGCTGGGATGCAAAGTGGCACTGATCCAGAACAGGCCCGTCCTTGGCGGAAACAACAGCTCGGAAGTCCGGGTAGGCCTGTCCGGCTTGATCTATCAGGGACCCTATACAAATCTTGGTTCACTTGTTGATGAAATTGGGGGGATCGGACACTGGACTTTATGGGAAGCACAGCAGGATCCTGCTTCAAAGCGCAGCCAGAAGATTTTAGAGATCATCGAACAACATCCGGAGAAAAAAGAACACAATGCCGGTCCCCCGACAAATTACGCAGATGAAAAAAAACTAAAGGTTGTACGGGGAGAAGAAAACCTGAGCTTGTTTTTGAATACCCATGTGCTGGCTGGAGAAATGGTTGGTAACCGGATTGTCTCTGTGACCGGAAGGAACATCATAAACGGTAAGGAATACAAGTTCAGGGGAAAGTTATTTGCGGATTGTACCGGGGATGGAAACCTTGGTTTCCTGGCAGGGGCAGATTTCAGGGTAGGCCGGGAGGCAAAATCAGAAACAGGAGAACCACGGGCTCCCGGGAAAGCTGACCAGATGGTTATGGGTACATCTGTTCAGTGGAATTCCACCCGGATGGACCAGCCCGTTGCGTTTCCCTCCACCAGTCCATGGTCTGTCAGGTTTGACGAGCAGACATCCGTTAAGACCCTGAAGGGGGACTGGGACTGGGAGACGGGGGCCCTCAGGGACCAGGTGAGGGACATAGAAGTTATCAGGGATTATGCATTAAGAGTGATCTATGGCAACTGGGATTTTCTCAAGAATAAGAGCATTGAAAAAGATGATTTTGCCAGGCATAAACTGACCTGGGTAGCCTATATTGGTGGCAAGAGGGAGTCGCGAAGACTCCTGGGTGATGTAATATTAAAAGAGCAGGACATACTGGAAGGCAGAAAATTTCCTGACGGGTCTTTTACTACTACCTGGGATGTGGATCTTCATTTCCCGGTCCGGAAAGACGGTTTTACCGGAGAACCCTTCCAATCGAGGGCAGATATGAGAGGGATAGAACCCTACCAGGTGCCTTACAGATGCCTGTATTCCCGAAATGTCTCCAATCTGCTTATGGCAGGACGAAACATCAGCGTGACACATGTTGCCCTGGGTACCATCCGTGTACAACGGACGACAGGAATGGCAGGTGAAGTAATTGGAATGGCAGCCTCAGTTTGTATTGACCACAATTGCATGCCAAGGGATGTTTATGAAACATACTTTTCCGATTTAGATACATTGATGAGTGTCGGCACCGGAAATCCGGATTGGTGAATTATTATTTGTAAATCAAATGGAACCATGAGTGATATCAATAAAAAAGACCTGTATAACTGGTGTAAAATACCTGTCAGTGAGCTTGAAAACCATCCTGATCTAAAGATCCCATTTTGCCTGACAAAAGATTCAGATGAAATGGGTGAAGTGATGGCAGGTGAGTTTGTTGCCGAAATTAAATTGGCCAATGCGAATGGACAGGCGTTTCGGGCCATTGTTCCATGTGGACCGAAATGCTGGTATGCTCCCTTTACCAGAATGGTTAATGAGGAGAAAGTATCACTCAGGCAACTGACAGTTTTTCATATGGACGAATGCCTGGACTGGGAAGGTAACCTGCTTGCCAAAAATGATCCTTATAATTTCCGCACTTTTATGGAACAGCATTTTTATGATGGAATATCGGCAGATCTGGGGGTGCCTGAGAAGCAACGTATCTTCCCAGAACCAAACCGCATTGATGAGATCAAACGGAAGATAGCCGAAGCGCCCATTGACATTACCCTCGGAGGATGGGGACAGGATGGCCACATTGCTTACAATCAGGCGAGACGCCATCCTTTTAGCCAGGTATCGGTTGAGGAATTGCGCAATTCCGAATTGAGGGTGCAGGACAATAATCTGGATACAATCATTGCATTGGGACAAAGGTCCTTCGGGGCTGCCTACCAATTCGTGCCGCCAATGTCCATAACCCTGGGTATCAAAGAGTGCCTCTCAGCGAAAAAGGTCCGGCTGTACAGTGATACAGGTTCCTGGAAGCAAACAGCCCTGAGGGTTGGACTTTTTTCAGATATAACTGCCGAATATCCCCTGACCCTCCTTCAGGAACATCCCGATGCCAGGCTGACAGCCACCATTGATACAGCCTCTCATCCAATTTCAGAAAACCCGGACTGGGAATTCAAAGGCATAAACGCATGAATGTGCTCTCGAAGGTAAAAACAGGGTTGCTGAAGTATGATCACATTATTGGTACCGGTGGCATTGGTTCGGGGATTGTCTTCTCTTTGAAAGGTGACCATACCCTGGGCCGTAACGAAAGCAGGATGGCCTCGCTTGAACCGTACCATGACTACTGCAAGCTGCATATCAATATGCATTATATTTCTGTGCTCCTCGGGGCAAGTCCCACAGGAAGCTTCAGGTCATTTCCCATCGGCGGAGTCGGATCTGATGATGCAGGCAATAATCTGCTTGCACAAATGGAACAAGCCGGCATGAGTACGGGATCTGTCAGAAAATTCAGTCAATGTAATACATTGTATAGCGTGTGCTATCAATATCCCGACTTTTCAGGGGGAAATATCACTACTGAAAACAGTGCCAGCAGCAAGGTGTCCCCCGATGCCATCGATGATTTTTTTGAGGAATTCGGGGCTGGATTAAGTAATGGCATTGTACTGGCCGTTGCGGAAGTCCCAATTGAAACCCGGATACGACTGCTCAGACAGGGCAGGGACCGAGGGTATCTGAATGTCGCATCTGTCCTGTCCTCAGAAGTGGCCGAGTTCAAGACCAGTGGAGGTTTGGATTTAACGGATCTGCTTGCTGTCAATATTGATGAAGCGCGCAGCATTGCAAATATCCAGGATGAATCAACGGATTCAGATATTATCATCAATAGATCCATTGAAATACTCTACGGATCCAATCCCGGTATAAGGGTACTGATAACCGACGGGGAAAAGGGGAGCTATTGCTTTCAGGACGGGAAGCTGGAATACAATTCAGTACTTCCGGCTGAGGTTAAATCAACTGCCGGTGCAGGAGATGCATTCCTGGCCGGGACCATAGCAGGGATATGCTGTGGTTTACCATTGCTAAAGGGAGATGCAAATAATCTTATCACAGAAACAGGATTAAAGTCTGCTGTTGACCTGGGCACATTGCTTGCTTCCTTATCGGTCACTTCTTCAGATACCATACACCCTGGGGTAGATGCAGGTCTCCTGCTAAAATATGCTCAGTCGAAAGGACTGGCCCTCTCCGATGAATTCAAAATGATGTTTCGTCAGTGTATGTAGCAGTCTCCACGGGCCGCTAATCATCCTCCAGCTTAAAGGGGGTTACCTGGTATACATAATAATTCAGCCAGTTTGTATAAAGCAGGACTGCATGGCTTCTCCATTGTACCATGGGTGGTTTTGAGGGATCATCATCCTGGAAGTAGTTTACAGGCATCTGTATGTCCAGTCCCTTTGCCAGGTCCCTCTCATATTCCTCCTTCAATGTGTTGGGATCGTATTCTGAGTGGCCGGTCACGAAAACCTTCTTACCATCCATGGTGCCTATGATATAGATACCTGCCACATCGGATTCGGCGATGATCTGAAGTTTACTGACCTTCTTAATGTCTTCTTTGTCGATATGCATATAGCGTGAGTGGGGGGCAGGGAACAGATCGTCAAATCCACGCACCAGCGGGATCTTGCGGTCCAGTACCCGGTGTTTGAAAACACCGAACAGTTTATTTTTTAGCAATTTCTTCTCTATCCCGTAAAAATGGTAGAGTGCGGCCTGGGCTCCCCAGCAAAGATAGAGGGTTGAGGTAACATTGGTCTCCGCCCAGTCCATGATCTCTTTCAGCTCCTCCCAGTAGTGTATGTCCTCAAAGTTGATAAAGCCCAGGGGGGCCCCGGTAATTATCAGTCCGTCGTATCGATGGCACCTGACCTGATCGAATGTTTTATAAAAGGTTTCCAGGTGCTCAATGGGTGTATTCTTTGAAGTATGGTTCCTGGGATGTATAAGATCAATCTCAATCTGAAGGGGTGTGTTGGATAGCAATCGCAACAGATGAGTTTCTGTGGTATGCTTGACGGGCATAATGTTAAGGATCACAATTCGCTGGGGCCTGATATCCTGGTGGATGGCCCTTGTCTCGTCCATGACGAATATATTCTCCTTTTTCAGAACGGCAGCCGCAGGCAGATTATCGGGTATATTGATGGGCATGATTTTCGATTTCTGATTCCTGGCAAAAATACTACCTCGTTGAATAAGATGAAATAGTTGGTCCGAAGAAAATGGCATTCAGGTACAATTTATTCGTTCCATACCAGAATCCACGGAAATTCGGGTTGTCTATGAAGGAAATGAGCCTGCCCGATCCATGGCTGCCGACCAGCACTACGGGGGAATTACCCAGGTCATCAAATTTGCCTTCAGGCACATATCCACTCAGTAAGGGTTCGGCGGTATATCTTACCGGACAGGCATAAGAACGACGGTCCGATCGGGCGATAAGCATATGGTTCCGGAATACAGGGATGGTCTTTCTGTGGAGACCATATCCGATGGGATGGCTGATGTCCACCACCGCCTCGAATATACTCCCAGTGATCAGTTGTGCCTTGGTATTGTTATTGAGGTCCCCGTAAGCAAGATATGTACTGCTATCTGGCTTATTGCTTTTAAAGTCAATATCCACGAGTTTTTGCTCCTTCAGCCAGCGGTTGGCTGAGTTAAGGGCAATGATGGTCCCTCCTTTGTTCACCCAGCGGTTGATCTCCTTTTTACCGCTGGCATTGATCCTGCTGTATGAACCGGAAGACATCAGCAGGTGGGTGTATGGGGAGAGATCCATGGCATTTAATTGTGCCTGGTCTATGAGTACGACCGGCATATGCATGCGAGCATCCAGCAAATGCCAGGTCTCCCCGGCCTCCCGGCTGCTGACGCCATCACCGGTCAGCAGCAAAACCTCCGGTTTTTTCAGGGGCATAAAACGGCTGCTCCCCATGTCCATGCCCTGGCTGGTATGGGAAGTACCGATGGGGTAAGCTGTGATGCTTGTTTCCTGCAAGGCATCGTCAATGATGTTATATACATCTTCGGGCGTTTTTCTCTGTTTTTGTACGGGTATGAAAATGCTCCCGTAGCTGAAGAATCTGCTGGTTTCCCCGTTCTGGTATTCGAAGGGTTCGGTGGCCACCTGGGACATCAGTCCGGCCGCCTGAATCCTGTAAAGGGCAGCAGGTGCATCATATTCATCCCAGGGAAAAACATATCCGACCTGGCTGACATTTCCGAGGATCTTTCCCGGCTGCCTGTTTACCCCCGTCACCTGATCACCCATCAGTTCTTCGGCCAGCCTGGATTGAGCAATGGCTGCATAAGGAATATTGAAAGCATGCGGCAGTGTCCATGTAGAAACATCGTAAAACAAACTGTCTGCGAAATTCTTCTGTGACCTGAACAGGCTCTGGACCATCCTGAATTGAGGTTGGTTGAGGGGGACCAGAAAAGCATTACCGGGGGTGTATTCAATCCCGTCTGCATTATGGCCCTGCTTTAACCTGTATACCTTGATCTGGTGCCGGAGCAGGAGATCCATGAAGTTCGCCAGGCTTGCCTGGTCAGACTCCCCGAAGATATAAGCCTTCTCGCTTGAAGCATCAAAGAGAGATCCTGTCGATCCGTAGAATTCCCGCTGATGCTCCAGCAGCTCCCCGCGCAGCTCGAAGGATGCCTTGAGGGAAGAAATGGATACCCTGACCTGGTTCCTGATGGCATAGGGAAAGGTCAGCTTTCCCCGGGGAGTGTTGCGCTCAAATCCCCTGGTGCTGGCCTGCTCAAAAAGGATCCCCACACTTCCGTTGACATCTGGATAGGAGGATCCTTTTCCATAATAGAAATCATCAAAGATCTCCTCTGTAAAAAAGAGGCTGCCGTCCCGGTCAAGTGCAGCAGCGTGGTATTGGCCTATCTTACGGGTAAGCTCGGTTGTGCGTTCAGGGGTCATGGGATTGGTGCGGGAAAGAATGCCGGGCTGAAAGAAGAAGGTTGATGATGACCCCATCTCATGATGGTCTGTTTGTACGTTTGGTTTCCACTTGTGGAAAACCTCCACACGTCCCCTGCTCTCGGGATGCTGCAGCAGGAGCCAGTCCCGGTTCAGATCAAACCAGTAATGATTGGTTCGGCCCCCCGGCCATGTTTCACGAAATCCCCGGCTGTTATCATCCGGCATGGGGGTTTGGGATTTATGCATATTGATCCAGCTGGCATGCCGGTTAAACCCGTCTGGGTTCAGGCAGGGATCGAGGAGGATCACAATGTTGTCCAGGTAATCCAGTACATCCGGATCTTTTGATGCAGCAAGGTAATAGGCCACCAGAACCGATGCATTGGAAGCGCTTGATTCATTCCCATGTACATTATAACCCAGTGTGACCACCACGGGCATGGTCGCGGGATCCGGCTGCAGGGCGGATCCGGGATCAGAGAGCTTCAGGTGTTCCTCCCTGATCTGTTCAAGCCTGGCATGATTAGCAGGAGCCGTTATGATGAGATGGAAAAGGGGGCGGTTTTCCCACGACCGTGCATACTCCTGCATGATCACACGGTCAGAATGCCCGGCCAGGACTGACAGATACGCAGTGAGCTTATCATGGCTCAGGTGCCACTCCCCGACGGGGTGGCCGAAAAATGCTGCGGGTTCAGGGATTTCAGGCAGGTAATCTCCAGATGGAAGGTAATAGTCGAGTTTTACCTGGGAATACAGTGATAGGCACAGAATGACAAATGCCATAGAGAAAAGTATCCTTCTCATGGGAAACAAGCTTTGATAAGAGCGTAAAAATAGTCAAAAACTACTTTAAAATCGTATTCGTATACCCGGGCCTTCAGTTTGTAGCATACACCAAAATATAATTTGAATGGCTTACTTATATGCCCCAAGGCTGAAAGATATCCACATATTATCTGCCGGGGTGTTCTTTAACAATGATATTTATCACCAGAGATTACGGCATGATTTTATAATTTTGTTATTGAACCCAATGACCAATTATGCTGACCAAAGAACTGACAGAACCACGGAGCATAGCTGTGATAGGAGGCTCCAATAACCTTCAAAAACCCGGTGGAAAGATCCTTCATAATATTTTGCAGGGTTCATATTCCGGGGAATTGTATGTGGTAAATCCCGGGGAGGAGAGGGTTCAGGGAGTGAAATGCTTTCCTGATCCGGGATCCCTGCCCATGACAGACCTGGCCATACTGGCCATTGCTGCCAGGCATTGTGAAGAGGCCGTCGAAATATTGACCAGGGAAAAAGGAACCAAAGGTTTTATCATATTATCGGCCGGATTTGGTGAGGAAAGTGATGAAGGTGCCCGGCTGGAAAGCCGAATTGCTGCCATGATAGCATCGGCCGGAGGGAACCTGATCGGTCCCAATTGCATAGGGGTCATCAACCAGCATTACCAGGGTGTCTTTACCAGCCCGGTCCCACGTTTAGATCTCAACGGATGTGACTTCATATCCGGATCAGGGGCAACGGCTGTTTTCATAATGGAAGCCGGGATCCAGAACGGACTGACATTCTCCTCTGTGTATTCTGTTGGAAACAGTGCACAGACCGGGGTGGAAGATATCCTGCAACACCTGGATGAAACATTTAATCCGGCATCCAGTTCAAAAGTAAAATTGTTGTATATAGAAAATATTGATAAACCGGACCTCTTGCTCAAGCATGCATCTTCCCTTGTGCGCAAAGGCTGCAGGCTTGCAGCGATCAAGGCCGGAACCTCTGATGCCGGCAGCCGGGCAGCATCTTCCCATACCGGCGCCCTTGCCAGTCCCGATATAGCCGTCGACGCCCTTTTCCGCAAGGCGGGAATTGTCAGGTGCCACAGCCGGGCGGAACTGGTGAGCGTTGCGGCTGTATTCCTGCACCCGGAACTGAAGGGCAAACGCCTGGTGGTGATAAGCCATGCCGGGGGACCTGCAGTGATGCTTACAGATGCCTTGTCGGAAGGAGGATTGGAGGTACCTCCTCTTGGGGGACCCGCAGCGGATGACTTGCTGGAGAAGTTGCATTCCGGTTCGTCCGTGGCGAACCCGATTGATTTTCTGGCGACGGGGACCGCAGAACAGCTGGGGACCATCATCGATTATTGCGAGCATGAATTCGAAGAGATAGATGGCATGATCGTAATATTCGGCAGTCCCGGCCTCTTCAGCGTGCATGATGTTTATCTGCTGCTGCACGAGAAAATGCGAACCTGCAGGAAACCCATATTCCCGGTCCTGCCTTCCGTGGTAAACGTCAGGGATGAAATTGAGGAATTCCTCTCATACGGGAGGATCAACTTTCCGGATGAAGTGATCCTGGGAAGATCCCTGGCCAGGATTTACCATACGCCCCGTTTTAACAGTGTGGATGAGGTAAAACCGGAGCTTGATAAAAGAGGTATCAGGAAGGTGATAGATGCCACAGGGAGCGGTTATTTGTCCCCCGACAGGCTGCAGGCCCTGCTGGATGCTGCCGGCATCCCGAGGGCAGAGGAGGCAGTGGTGGCAAGCAAGGTAGATGCTGTACTGAAGGCTGAGGAATTTGGATTTCCCGTTGTTATGAAAGTGGTTGGCCCCCTGCATAAATCAGATATTGGTGGTGTCACCCTTGATGTCCGGGATCCTGCCCGGGTCAGTCTTGAGTTTGAAAGGTTGATGCAACTGAAGGGAGCAATATCCGTTTTGATCCAGCCTATGTTATCGGGGACTGAATTGTTTGCCGGGGTGAAACGGGAAAAGAAATTCGGACATCTCATCCTTTGCGGAATGGGGGGGGTATTTGTTGAGGCGATGAAGGATGTTAATGCGGGACTCGCACCCCTGGCGGCGGGTGAAGCAGCACATATGGTCAAAAGCCTGCAGGCTTATCCCATACTTGAAGGGATCCGGGGACAGGAAGGTATAGATATTCCAACCTACATTGATATCCTGCATAGATTATCAGCGCTGGTGACCCTTGCCCCGGAGATTGCGGAGATGGACCTGAATCCCATGCTGGGAACGAAAGCCGGGGTATTGGTCGTGGATGCCAGGATCAGGGTGGAAAAAGAATAAGATTAAAAAACATAATAATGAAAGCACAATG
>Ga0255055_10001423_pt1 | contig 17529 bp, 20 predicted proteins | sample JV7_2_27_MG_FD_188633 | JGI IMG/M metagenome (GOLD analysis project Ga0255055, IMG submission 188633) | Seawater microbial communities from Jervis Inlet, British Columbia, Canada - JV7_2_27 | ecosystem: Environmental > Aquatic > Marine > Inlet | place: Canada: British Columbia | collected... | reverse complement strand
TGAGAAAATGTCGTCCAGCTGTGATGCGAGAATCGTCGACATGGCTCACCTACAAATGAAAGTGCGAGTGGCTTGGCGCTCTGTACGCACCACTCGGGAACTGCTCTTTGGACTTGATGACCGTCTTCTTGCCCTTGAGCGACCGCCTGTTCTTCCACAGCCACTCACGAGTCTCGTTGTTGAAGCCTGTACCCACGAAGCCCACGGGCTTGCCGTTGGGCGAGAGGCTGTACGTGTAGCGCACCGCTTTGCCCTTGAACCTGCCCGTGCCCTCGTACACCGTGTGCAGGTACACGTCCTGGTTCGGCCTGAACTTGATCTTAGTTGGTGGCGCTGCCTGGCCCATCTGCCACACCACGACACCCTCGTCTGTTGTGGGGTGCTTGCCCTTCTTAATCTTCTCGAAGAGGGCCTTCTGTGCACGGGGGGTAGTGGCCAGCACAGGCACATGAACTTGGTCTCCTTTGAACCTCTTGGCGATTCGATTCAGGACCTTGAGCTTCTCTTTGTACGGGGCCTTCTCCATGTCCTTGCCCCCAGGCCCACTCACCACGTCGAAGAGGCCAAGCTTGAGCTTGAGGTTCTTGGCACTGAGTCGATCCAACCCCTTCTGAGGGCTTGAGTTAAGGATACCAGCAAGCTCACGGTTCGGGACCGACCTACCTCTTGAGTCTACGGCGTACACCTCACCACGGACACGAGAGCCACGTATTGACTTGGGCACGGGCGTGCGCTCCAGGCCAGCCACGTACGTGTGGTCGATGAGTCCCGTGTCACGCTCGCTCGGTCTATGACTGTACACCTCAGGGGTCTCACGATCCAGGTTCACGGAGATATGAGCGCCGTCGATCTTCTCCATCACAGCCTGCGTGGCCCCGTTGGACAGATGCTTGGCGATCTCTTCGGGCGACGCCTCCTTGTACTTGGGCTTGGACTGCGGAACCCCTGGTCGCGTCTTAGGCGTAGGCGTGGTGTTCATCAGCAACCACTTCTTGGGCAACTGACGGACCATCGTGAAGTTCACGGGGTTCTTCTTGTGCAGCAGGGTGAAGCGGATCTTGTTGTTGTCCGACTTCAGCACACGTGCTGGACCCTGATCGTTGATCCACACACCACGACCCTTCGTGGCCCCGTAGCCTGAAGGCAGGTGACCCTGGAAGGAGATGTAGGACACGGCGTGATCAGGCTGTCGAATGGCCGTGCGCTTCTCGCCCGGCTTCATCGGTAGGCCCTTCTTGATGGCCCACGAGAAAGCCACATTCCCATCCGATAGACGCAAGTCACTGTGCAGACCCGCCCTACGGGCCTCGTGCTTGTGGTCCACGAACCACCAGTTCACAGGCTCCTTGCTGTGACGAGATACTTTAGGTATCGCCCTCATCCTCTTGGACTTAGGGATACCCGGCGCATGCTCGCGCTTGCTCGCGGCAAGCTTCTCCTGGAGGAATGTGGCCAGAGATTCCATATCAACGTAAGTATGCCCAGGGCGCAAATATGAGCAACTTATGGGGCACGAGAAGAGTAGAGACGTTTTGTATTTTTGGAGAAGGAGTATGTATACCCCTGAACAGGAAACGGCCATTGAAGCAGTGAAACAGGCCGACGCCGCCTGGGCAGCGTTCGAGAGACGAGCTGGACGGAAGCTCTCCCAGAGCGATCATGCCTCCGTGAAGGAGGAGATCGTCAAGAGGGAGACGCCTTACGTCCAGGCATTCGACAACGCCGTCAAGGGGGCCAAGGCCCTCGGTCTCACCGTCGAGGACTGGCAGGAGTAGCACCAACCAAGACAGAACTCTCTGGGGGCAGCGTAAAAACTGCTCTCTTTTTAGTCAGAAGAACCATAGAGGTAATCGTTATCTTAGTTCTTTCTCAGGGACGACCAAAAGCTAGAGGGCTAGAGGTTCACCAGTGTCAAAGCCGCAAGGTCTAGACTGTGTGGATGCAACCCGAGCGCGACGGGTCCACCAGAGGTGTGAGCGATGATTACCTTTAACGAAGCTACGGTGAAGCTGCGCTTGTCGCTGCTCACCTTCTTGCGCTGTCAGGCAGGGGGGAAACCCCCATGGCTGGCCGATGCGTGGGCAGGTGGGTAGAGGCTATGTGGCCTAGCTACGCTTCGTTTTTACGTAGCCAAAAGCTCTTCCATTTTAGGTCAGGAGAATAGTGATAGAGCTTTCACTTTTTGGAGAAAGATGAATGCCTTCCATAATGAGCCTAGAGGAGCTCGCACAATTCTTGACCAGCATCAATGCTCAGATCGACAGCGTAGTCTGTCTGTCTACAAAGGATGGCAAATACAGTGTAGCCGACGTCGTTCACACATTCGTGAAAGCGGCCGTCAAACAAGACATGCACTGGTCGCTTATCCAGCAGCGAGTCAACTTCGTGCTCGAACTCCTATAGCTCACCGAAAGGTGGGCGCTACCGCAAGGATGCGCCTACCTTTTACCCTCCAAAAACTACACCATTTTAGGTCAGGAGAATAGTGAAGAACCATTCCTCAGATTCGCCACATCACCTGTGGCGTCGCGCCAACTACCGGCGCTCTGACGGATCTCTTTAGCCCGCGCAAAGCGGGGAGAGAAGAACCACTAGAAGGACGCTCAAGGCACTTTCACGACCCCTACGGGGGACGTATAAAGGCAGCGAATCCCGTGAGGATCTTCTCTTTTACGTTGAGGTTTATGGCATAAGAATATTGCGAAGAGCATATGCTCGACGCGTCCTCCTTTTATTAAGGACTTTTTACCATGGCCGAGACACTGAATGAAGAGGAACAGCGCACGGCGATCCGCGCTTTCAACCACTGCTATTCACAGTGGATCTGGAACTGGGCGAAGATCATCCGAAAGCAGGAGGGACGCGCGGCGCTGATCGAGCACCTCAAGAAGCACCGAGACATGCTGGCACGTGCTGCTGGCCGTGAGGCATTCTTTGCCTTGGGCTTCGAGAAGGTGGCTGACTACGTGGAACAGAACCGAACCTGTCCGAAGACCACCAAGGAGCTCGACGAGAGCGACCTGATGTCTGTCTTCGGCGAGAATGAGGAGAAAGGATGCAGACTGCTCAGCATTCCGGGTACCGAATCCGATGGCGACTAGCCAACAACGTCCGCACCTGCGCTATCCCCAAGTGCAGCGATATCATCGGCCCCCACTACCTCGGCTTGGCCGTGTGCTGGAAGCACATGGATCGGCATTGGGACGAGAAAAGCAAGTTCAACCTCGCTCGATATGCCGACGGAGAGAACAGCAAATTCGTGGTGCGCGAGGGGCTGCGCGGAATCGGCATGCTTGAGACGATGGGTCAGAACGGATCGAAGAAGCTGCTGGCTGGCTCCGAGGTGGTGTGGGCGTGGTACAAGACGACGTGCCGAGGTGTCGTAGAGGGGGTCACGACGAAAGACTCAGATACTGTGAACAGGATGAACAAGTCAGCCGCGATCAAGGACATTGTCATCGTGTGGGTGAATCTCTTACGCGGCACGCTGCGGCTACGAGTTGGCCTCGTACCGGAGAGGATAGAGCCGCTGACCGAAAGCGACGAAGAAGAGGAGGAAGAGCCAGATCTAGACGATCTGCTGGACATTTTGAAGGAGGGGTGATGCCAAAACAGATAATTGACCGAGTGACGGTCACCGGGGCAGACGACAGCGTGCTCGTCGAGAACCTCGTGAAGGTACAGGAGGAGTATCCGTTCGTGGAGTGGGGAATCCTGCTGTCCAAGTCTAGCGAAGGAAGACCGCGTTTTCCGTCCGTGCCGTGGATCGAGATCCTGTGGGCTGTCAAGGGCAAGTTGACGCTTTCGGGCCACCTCTGCGGCAAGTGGGTGCGGGACATCTGCGACGGGGCGAACTCGCTGTACGATGACCGCCCGCAATTCGATGGACTCTTCGGCAGGTACCAGTTGAACTTCCACTCGTACCTGCATCGGATTAAGGACGAGGCGGCCTTTCTCTATGCCCTCGTAACTCTCCGTGTGGGCGAGGTTATCTTTCAATTCGACGACGTGAACAACGAGCTGCTGCACACGATGCGCGCACGAGGCATCAACGCCGTGCCGCTCTTCGATACGTCCGGTGGCGCTGGTGTTCTCCCTGCCGAGTGGCCCAAGGCGCTCGACGTCTACAGCGGCTACGCTGGTGGTCTCTCGCCCGAGAATCTCAACGGGCAGATGAAACTGATCTCGGAGAAGTGTGGGGGCGGCCCCATCTGGATCGACGCAGAGACGCAGCTGAGATCCAAGGACAACAGCCAGTTCGATCTCGAAAGGGTGTGTGACTTCTTGGACGCGGCGAGGCCGTGGGTGAAAGAGGAGGCGCGATGAAGAGAGCAAGACTCATGGTCACGCTCGACTGTGAACGTGACTGTGAATACTGCGTAAACAAGGACCAGGACATCATGGCGCTTGCCAAGCCGGTGACATTGTCTGGTTTGAGCCTGTTCGCCGACTACGGTGAGATCATGATCACAGGCGGCGAGCCCGCCCTGGTCCCACGCACCACCCTCAGGGTCATCAGCCGATTGCGTGAAGTCACAACGGCGAAGGTATTCATCTACACGGCAAGGATGAGCAGACACGTGGATTCCTTCGTGGCATGGGCAGATGGACTCACCTACACCATCCACAGCAAGTGGGCACCCGACGACCTCCTTGGTCTGCGCTTTCTGCAGGAATCAATCGACTCCTACCCACCGCGCAAGGAGAAGACATTCCGACTGTCCCTCTCGCCGGACATCAACGTCCCGCTACCAATCATCCCACGGTGCTGGGACGAGGTCAGGATCAAGGTGTGGAAGAGAGCCGAGGACCTCGTCGTGCCTGAGCACGGTGAGCTGTACTTGTTGAAGGAGGAGCCATGCGAAAGTGGTGGAAAGAGCTGAAGTTCAGGCAGGTTCTGTGGGACCTATTCCTTTTGGCCATGATTTGCTATTACGTCTGGTCGGAGCCGCGACTGCTCTGGGCCTTCCCGGTGATCGCTGCGATGAGGGGTGCTCTCATCATCTTCGAGATGCGCGCCATGCGAAAACGTAAGTGGCAGGCTCTGTCCATAGTTCAAGAGCACTTCAAGGAGCGTTACGAAAAGTGGCACAAAGAGCAGAACGATCATCTCGTGGCGATCGACGAAGAAGGGCGGAGACGGCAGGACGCTCACATCAAGGAATACGCCAGCGAGATCAAAGAGGCATGGCTGAAGCACACCGAGACCGACGAGTGTGACGAGGGCCTATGCAGTCACTGCGTCTTCTCCCACTATCCGTGCCGTGACCTAGAGCGCAGGAAGGTCTGCGCCCAAAAGTGGTACGACAGACGGAAGGCCAGCGGCGTGAAGTTCGAAGGGGTGACCGTGGACTGGGACTATCTGTGGAAGCTTGGAATTGACCTATAGGAGGAAGGAGGGGTGATGATCTCCCGTAACCTGGAAACTGGTGATTCGTACGGGGTCAACCACAACGGCCGGGGCAAGATCCTGATACAGCTCACCTCGAATCAGTACGAGGAGCATGTGCGGAACGTGTTCACGCCCAAGGAGGCTCGGGAGTTCATCGACGAGATCGAGACCGACCTCAAGATAATCGAAGGCCCCGACGCTCCCTCGTGGCCCTCGCTCAAGGTGCGTGTGATCGAGGCGGAGCAGAAGCTGAAAGAGCTGCAGGCCAGGATGGATTACGCTATGGGCTTCGGCCTCATCATCGGGGTGGCCAAGTCCTCGGACTGTCCAGAGGGCAAACTGGCTCACACAGCCAGTGAGGGCTCGGAGCTAGACCGCCTTTACGGTGGCATCGCGGACTTCATCGATGCCGAAAACAAGCTACAGAAGATCAACGAACTCGCCAGAGATCTCGGTGGATCTGTGGGAGCGGACATACGCGACTTATCCTTCCAAGATTGGGAGGCGTGCGAGTGTGGGTATCCTGACTCTACCGAATGCAAGAAGAACCAGGACATCAACGGCGTGCACCTGAGAAAGATGGGGGGTGAGTGATGATTGCACTGAAAGCCCTGTTCCTGTTCATGGCCGTGCTGTTCAGCGTATCCGTCTTCGGAAAGATTTGGCTGAGGCGTGAGGACATTCCCGTGTGGATAATGGCCCTCCAGGCCGTGGGCATCTCGGGATTCATCACGTGTCAATGGCTGATCTGAAGGAGAGCTGCGATGGTTTGGGAACCGACACCATCAGACATCGAGTGGACGAAGACCTTGGTCTCCAAGATCAAAGACGGGGGTTCATGGGGTGTCCCTGAATCCTGCGCGATCTTCACGTTCTTCCACAGCAAGAAAGAGTACACGCTACTGGAGATGGCGTGGAAGAGGGGACACAGTACGACGAAAAGGATCGTGAAGGTGCTCGATGGCCTTGGTTGGAAAGAGAGGGAATGAGAGGCTTCGGCCTCTCTTTTACGCAGACTCGAACTCCACCCTGTTCCCCTCGATGCGGAAGCCCTTGATACCATCGAGCGGACGGGGCCACGCCACGAACTTACCGGCCCACACCTGATTGCTGGTGAGCGAGATGAAGACCGACCTCTTCCTGATGCGGAGGATGCCGCCGCCCCTGTCGTCCATCTCGCCGAGTAGGTAGAGGTCACCCGGCTGTGCCTTGTTGAGATACTCCGTCGGCCATTGGCCACGAGGTATCAGGCGCACGGTTTTGAACTCTGGCATGAGGGCCATGACGACTCCCGGAGTGGTCAGCGTAAAAACTGTCCCTATTTTGGTCATGAGAATAATGAATGAGGAATTCTTTTTCAGCCACGCTTGGCTGGGAGGTGACCCTCAAACACAACAAGCCGCGCCCTCTGAGGCGCGGCGTAGGCCGCTTGTCGCGGCCTTAATTTTACTCAGACCACCGTCATCACGTTCTTCGCGAGACGACGCTTGATCGAATAGATGCGATCGGTTGGGATCTTGGTGGCACGAGAGATCGCAGCCACCGACTTGAGCTTCTGCTTGCCATGAGCACCGAGGGAGTAGTCATAGACGAGCTTCTCCTCTGGTGTCATCTGGAAGTACATGAACTCGAAGGTCTCACCCATGCGGTTGTAGAACGTGGCGGGATCCGCGATGCCTGACTCCGCAGCCTGGGTAACGGACAGGTCCTTGCGAGAGAGGGCCGTGTCCATCATCTGGACCTGCTGCCCACTCCACCCAAGGTGATCGGCAAGCTCATCGTTTGTGGGCTCTCTGTCCTTCGTGGCGAAGAGAAGGCCCTTGGCCTGCTGGAAGCGCCTGATCTGGAGAATGCGATGCTCGGGCACGCGAGCCACGTTCTTGTTGGCGTTCACATAGCGGTAGAGACCACGCAACTGCGTTTCGAGAAAGGTCTTGAAGAGCACGTTCTGGCGAGGATTGTAGCGATCCAGCGCAGTCATGAAGATCTTCATGGACTCACCCTGGATGGCAGCGGAAGGGACAGGGGCGCGGATATAGGCCATCGTCATGCGACTGAGCATGGGCTTGTACTTACGGAGTAGCTCGTTGCGAGCGATGATGTCCCCGCGCTGTGCTCTCTTGATCAGATCTGCATCAGGATCAGCGGCCATCGAATGCCCTCGGACCAAAGTGTCTCTTTGCGTAGTCCAGTATAAGTTTCTGGCGACCCTCGCGGAATAGAAATTTGGCTGTGGGGTGTGCGTCCGGCCTCTTCATGCTGGACTTCACCTCCTGAAGGAGCGGATCCCCCGGCTTAAAAAATTGTGGCGCAATACGCGGCTCCAAGAGCACCTGCCCTCCACCAGCTAATCCAGTAACTTCTGCTTTTAGCCTCGGGAACTTCTCCCACTCGTCTACGATAAAGTCGAACAACGTGTTCTCGTCTTTCGCCTCGGTGGGCTCCATGACGAAGAACTCCTCCTGCACCGGCATATCGGAGGTCTCGGTTCGTATCTTCAGGCTGTGCTGCTTGAGGAACTCCCTGAGGCTCGTCGCGTTTCTGCGCTGAACGTTGCGCTCGATCCACCCATCAGCCCCTTCGCTGATCTCGTTGCCGTCGGAGAGCTCGTCCCACTTAGTAGTACCGCGACTATCGCCCCGCTTAATCCTGCGACTCGTCTTTATGCCAGAGTCCTTGCCGATAATCGGGAACAGACGATCCAGAGTTTTGATGAAGCTCACGTACTGATCGAAGACCTCGCTGGATGTGAACTCACCGCTGTGCGTCACGCCCAGCCCCTCACCAAAGTACGTGTCTTCCCCATAAAACGGCTGACAGCCCAAGAGCCCTTGATAGATTGCATCAGTCGTCTTGGCCGCCAGGAACCCCTTGTTGAACCAGGTAGGCGGCAGTGTGAAGCCGGTGAGCTCGGTGAAGAACGACCTGACGTATTCATCCGAGCTCTCAGCCGCAGACTTGGCATCCACGATTCTCGAATCGCCCAAGGCGTCAACCTCAGCCTGCGTCTTGTTCTTAATCGCCTCCCCGACCTGATTCTGCTGAAAGACGAAGAACTCTCGAATCTGCTTGGACAGCGCGGAGATCTGTTGCAACAGTACCTCCACGTTTTCAAACGACTGTGCACTCTCTCCCCTATCTTTCGACGAAATCCTGAACACCGACGGCTCCATCTGACCCTCCTTGAAGGTCGGGAGGTAGCCGCTCGTTATGTACGCTTTATAATCCCCTCGCGCATACCGCTCCCTTTTGGTGAGTGGGACGGAGAAGGTGCGCGTTCTGGCAGCACCACCACCTACACCGAAGGAACTACTTGCCCCGAAGACTTTCGTACGTATCTCATGGGTCTTCCCCTTGAGTTGGGCCGGAGTCTTGGACTCCGTATTTTGTTTCATGAAGCTCGTACTTACGTCGCTCCTCTCCGCGTAGAGCACGTGTTTGACGGGGGCAGCAGCAAGATTCATCTGTGCTGCTATCGAGCCGAGAGCATCGACGTAACTTGCTGGAATGTCGACATAGCCGTTGGCCAGCAGCTTGTTGATGTACGGGACGACGGCCGTCTGGCCCGGGGCGTCCCCCAATCGAACGAGTCCCAGGCCTGTGGGTGGATCATTGCCAACACCCATCAAATACCGCACAGAGAGAAGCTGGTCCTTGTACGCCTTCTCGATGGCGAGGATGTTCTCTATCTTCTTCTGGAAGATCTCCTGGAGCCTGACGTACTTCTCTGCCCTTATAGTCTTCTCTTCGCCGAATCGTTTCTCAAGCATCTTCTTCTGCAGCTGAGAAATGTGGGGCACAGTCCTCACATTGGAGAGCTGAAGCGCCGTACTTTCGGTGCCGGTAGAGGCGTCAACGCTGAGAGTGAGCCCAGCGATGAAGCACATGTATGGCGAGTCCTTGTCGAAGATGATGCCAGAGAAGCCGGGCACAGCCCACCGCAAACCCTTACACGAGATGTTCGCCTCTCTGTGAGCGATTCCGAGCTGATAGCGGTAATCCGCGATCGTGGTCATGATCGTCTCGTACTCGGAGATGCCTCCACGGTTGATGCGGTTTGCCCTGGACGCCTCCATGTTGAACGTTTCCGAGAGCGAGCCCCCCTCCTCGAATACCTTCGCCACGGCAGTGAACAACTCGAACGGATTGAAGTTCCTGGTACAGATGACCCCCTTCTCGATCTCATCCTCGCTGAGCACGGACAGCAAGTTGATGTCGCCGAGCCCAGATGTCGCAGTGTGTGGCGGCGCGTGGTAGGGCGACATTGGGTTGCCAGTAGGCTGCGCTTTGCTGAGGCCCGCCAGATTGGTGGCGAAGAACTCTGCCGCTGATACCTTGTGCCGCTCCTTGTCGTCTAAACCCCTGAGGATGGTGGTGGGGGCAAAGTACGCGGCCTTGCTCTCGGCGAAGAAGGGTTCGTTCAGAATCACCCGCGTTGGCTCGCTGTCGAACGTACGCAGGTAGCTGAGATCAGTAATGTCCTCAGGCATGATGAAGTTGCAAGGAGGAGGGATGGCGTAGAAGAGCTCGGGCGTGAAAATGTAATCGTTCCTGTAATACTCGCGAGCAAACTTGAACGGCTTCCCCTTCTCCTCACCGAGCATATCCACGTCCAGAATCTCAAGACCATTGGGTGGCTGCGGTGGAGTATCCACAAGCTCGCCGGTCTCTGGATCCGGAAGCTGGAACTTGCCGCCGCCCTTCTGGTCAGGCGAAGTCTTGGGCGTAAATGGCATCGGCACGTGGTACCAGGAGTAGAACACCTGCGAACAGAATCGGTTGATGATGTCGAGATAGGAGTCGTTGGCTCTGATCTCACCCTGCAGCTGCTGAAACACAGCGTTACTCAGCGTCGCTGGAATGAGGCCACCGATTGTGGAGTCGGAGACACTTGCGATCTTGTTGAGGAGCCTGGTCCTCACCACCGCCAGCCTCTGCGCCGCGTTGTAGGACGACAGGTAGGAGACGAACGAGAGCATGCGTTCTGCAAACGTGCCGACCTTGGAACCACGGAACGCGAGGTTCTTGTCCCCGTTGTTGGGCTTATTCGGGTCGAAGTGTCCGGCCAACGCCAAGACAGAGAAAGGATCGCCTGATCCCTCTATGCCTGCGGCCATCTGGGGCAGCGCATAGCCGCCGGTGATGTGCGTTGTCTGGAACTGCTGCCCGACGGAAGACATGAACAGCTTGTGGCGCGCGAAGATCCGAAACAGGCCGCTGAACGCCACGCCCATGCTTCGTGATGTTGGCGTCTTCGTGTGCGTCGGTCCCGTCAGCTCTACCTCGGCGTAGAACTTGTACTTGTCGAGGTAGCTCTCGCCCGACTCCTGATCGTCCCAAACGAAGAAGTGGATCAGGGAGTTAGGGCGAAACTGTTGCACAATCACCTTGTCAGGCTCCAGGAACAGCTGCCCATTGGCGAACTGGTTCTTTCCGAAGGTGATGGTGAATCCGAGATGCGGCACCTCAACACCATCGATGAAGACACGCCAGTCGGAGAGCTTTCTTCCGAGTCTAGGCATTAGAGTGCAAGCCTCGCTTTCCGTCTGGGCAACACCGGGACCAACCCGGGTACTGCGTCCTGACCCGTCCCTATCGTCCTGAGCTTATAGCTCACATCCTCACGCAACGTCTTCTCCACACCATGGGTCAGCTCGATCCCGGTGGGTAGTGTGACAGGCAAGTTCTTGGGGTCGGTGAGCCCCACCTTAGCGGCCCCCTCTTTGGACAGAATTCCGAGGACATCCTCGGCATGCTGCAAGCCGAAGAGAGGCTGGTCTATGTTCTTCGGAACGAACATGCTCGATGCAGCTCTCCGCAGGAAGGCTGCCAACTCCGGGGTAGCCCCGGCAGTAGCTGGCTGTGGTGCAGGCATCATGTTCGGCTTCACCTCGACGGCCTCGACAGTCATCACGAACGACACCACGTAGATTGTGGGCGAATCCGATGTGAGTGTCGAGCTCATATTGGAGAACGTACCGTAGATCCTGAACTGCCCGTAGTCCAGCTCCGCTATGAGCTTCTTGCGAAATGCAGCCGAGGTTCTCAGCTGCTCGTCGTATGCCGTGCGTAGTTTGGAAAAGGCGAATGGCTGCAGCCCAGCGGCAGCCTGTTTCGCATCGTAAGGCATATCGTAGACGAATCCCTGGATACTGAACTGCCGGATCTCTCTATCGAAGAAGTAGATCTTCGAGTTATCCCTCACACCGGCGACCATCTGCAAACGCTCGCGATCCATGTGGCTCACCGTCTGCATGATGAAATCCGAGAAAGTGCGGGTAGGTCCTTTCTCCTTATCGATTGCGCCGTCAGGCTTTATCTGCCACATGTTGATCTTCAACCATCGCAGGGCGTCAGGGTCGCTGACCAGACCCTGAATCTCCGCCATGGATCTGAGGTAGAGGCGTCGATTCTCAAGATAGTCGTCTAAGGCCATTACTCAGTCCTAGAGATTGTTTGGAACCGCAGAGTAGCGTGGATTATGGATCGGTGGCGGGAAGGCGTACTCCCTCGGCAGCATAGTGGATGGGCCTACCGGCTTGACGCGCTTGTAGGTAGGAATCTGCTCTATGTCCACCGTCAGCTCCCGAATTACGAAGAAGGTAAAAGCGAATTGAGCCCGACTCGGCTGGCTCGCGTCCTCCGTGAGATTCGTGTGCATGAGGTAACCCTGCCTGATCTTGTTCCTGTAGTACACCTCGGCAAAGCACTTATTCTGGATACACTTGGAGCCACGGAGATACTTGTTGTAAGCCACTGTCCACTGGGCCTGGGCGCTTCCGTCCTTGATGTTGTCGATCAACCAGCCCCCGTACGTGAAAACACGCGCAGACCTACCGTGACCATAGATCATCGGATTGCCGAACGTGTAGCGCGGCCCCACGCGCTCCTCGTCCACCTCGTTGACCTGTTGGATGACGAAGCGGTCTGACGCCAACACGATCGGCGAACTGGGTGTGGACTTGTTCTGCGGAAGGGTGACGCCATCGAGACCCTTGACCTCGATGTAGTTGGCTTGGTCCCACTCCCCGGGGTCAGTCAGTCTTCGAATCAGGACGACGGCTGGGTCCTCGTGAAACTCCGCAGTTACATACCCCCTTCGCCTTTTCTCCAATATAAGAGGGTTCGTCTCCCGCTGGAATTTGAACTCTGTGATGTCGGGAATATCGAAAGCATGGGTCCGACCAAATGCCCGAAGAAGCTCACGATAGAGTATTCCGACGGGGCTGAACGCGGAGATTGAGCCGCTGATGCCGGTGATCGCCGTGGCATCAGTCGGTTTTGGCTTCTCTCCTCTTTTGATCCTACCGCCCATTGCTTATCACTTCCCTGAACCTACATCGATATCCGTCTCATCACCATTCTTCTTCTCCCACTGGACCCACATGGCGTTCCCCGCGCCCGACCCGAGCTTAGAGGCTTTGACGAGCCGGTCAGACTGCCCCATGGCCATGACCATCATCTGTTCCGCGAACTTTTTGCGTTCTGGTCCAAGTGAGCTGATGAATTCTCCGAAGGCTCCAGCATCAGCCGTGATCGGGCCAGCCTTGATACCCGCTCCACCGAAACGCTTTACGAGGGCCTGGATGTCTTTCTCTTTGATGGCACCCCGGAGCTCTTCAAAACCACCAATCTCTAGCCTACCGGCAGCTGTGAAGGCGCGGGCAACACCGGCTACTGGGTCCAGGGATGTCTGCTGCTCCACACGATTGAAGGTTTGCCCGAGCTTATCCATGTCCAGCAGCGCGGTGATTTTATCACTCTTCAGCTTCTCCGGAAGCAACTTAGCCCCCATGATGCCACGGAGCATTCCAATCGTGGGACCGCCACTGACTCTCGCGAACTCTCGCCGCCCAATCAGTCGAGACGCAGAAAGAGGCTGCCGCTGCGCCGTGTGCAGTCTTTTGGCCAGCCCGTATGGGTCCTCGAACGGTGTTGCTTCGCCCCAGCCCTCTTCCCCCTCCAAAAGCTCACTGGGAGGCAGCTGGCCCGGAGGCAGATCGCGCATTATCTCTCGCTCTGCAGAGGTCGCCGGTTTCCATTTTTGCCGCATGAGTTGGAGCTTGTCTCCCTGCAGCTCGACCCACGTTTTTTCTGCCAACCAGCCCCCTCGTATGCTAGACACCATTCCTTGGATAGGGGTTCTCCATTGGGAGTGCGTGCGCTCATACTGCGGCTGAGCTGCAGTACCCAACAGAGCCGAGCTGATTTCTTCGTCTGAACGGCCCAGCCCACGCATCTCCCTGATCACGCCCCCCATGCGATCCTGACCAACGGCCGAAAAAACTCGTTCCAGACCGGCGGTTTCCTCTCTTTCCATTATGCGTTGGCCAAGGACCCTGGGCACACTGCCCCTACGGCCTATTTTTCGCAGCTGGCCCCGCCGTACCCCGCCTTCCTCCATGTTCTCCTCAACGTCCGAAAATACGCCCCTTAGCGCATTGATTGGCTGCAGAAATCTACTCACTAAAATCTCGGTCTGTCTTGTAGCTGCCTTATCCCGGAAGCCCATGATGTTTGCTTCCATCTCGGCAGGATTGTCACCAAGACCGGCCCCGAGACCCCTCATTGCTGCGGTGATATCAGTCATACGCGTACCAGTACGGCGCTTAAACCCCACGGCAAATGAAGCAAGACTCCGCCGACGAGCCGGATCTCCTGCCCCAATGCCCATCTGTTCGATCCTTCGCTCCGCACTGGACAGCTGCAGCTGCTGCTCCTCGTACCATGGCTGCGCCTGTTCTGGGTTCATGCCGAAACGCTGACCGAACATGGCAATACCCTGCGCCTCGCCTCCGGGCAGCATTGGCATCAGCTGCTGGACCTTGCGGTAAGCCAGAATCTGTGCATCCTGTGTAACGCGCTCACGTGCACGTGGGTCGAGACGAGCACGCAAAAGGGCGAACGGGTCACGCATCAGCGTGCCCGCCACGGCACCTTGCGTCTGGAGGAAGCCTGCCCCCTGCATCATGGCGTTGTAGCCGCCCCGGTTCCCTCCCGCCAGGATGAGCTCCTGGTTGAACTGTCCCCCCTGTACAGCCGACGCCTGTATCTGCATGCGCTGCATCAGCATGCGCTGCATCCCTGCCTGGTCGAGACTGCCGCCCTCGCGCAGCAGAGTGTCACGAGAAATGACCCCACGCTCACGCAGCTCGGCGACTTCGAGCGCACGGCTGAAGGCCTCTCCACGGAAACGTGTGGGGTCGAAGTATTGGCCGCGACCGAACTGCATGTACTGCATACCCATCTCGGCGGTCTGTCGCTGTGTGAATGGGCCTGCTCTGGCGACGCGTCGTGTCTCCTCTCGGAAACTACGGAACTCGCTCGCTGTGACCTGCATCGTGCTCTTGAGCTGATTGATGAACTTCGGCATCTCCTCCTCGGTCAGCTGAAGCTCACGTGCGGTGCGAGCAAGAGTCTCCCTGATATCCCGCATCTCGCGACCCATCTCCCGCATACCTCCTGGGCGTCCAGCCATACGGCGCACACGTGTCACATCCACGGCACCAACAGCCGCACCGGTGAGGGCGTCGAGTTGACTGCCGCTGTAGCCGAAGCGGGCCTGTAGGCTCTGGGCACCACCCATGAGCTCGTCCATCGCCTCAGAGCCACGGCCCTCAGTCATGAAGCCTCGACGTACACCAAAGCCCGTCGCTGACCCATATTGGCCCTGACCACGGAGAACACCCATACGCTGCTGGAGTGTGCGTTCAGTGGACATCTCTGTGAACAGCCGTGCCTCCACACCAGTGCGTCGCATGATGTGCGAGGAGATTCCGAGCGTGAACAGATCCCCAGCGGTAGTGGCGGCCCGGCGACCGTACATATCCCAACGACGCCCAAGCTCTTCCTGCGCGAACTCTCTGCGCAGTCCTCGCTCCATATGGAACGAGGTCGCCGCGTGAGGGAGCATGCCCTGAGGAGCGTAGGCTGTCGTGAGAAGGCCGAAGAAGCCCTGAGGCATCATTCCGCCTCTGGCACCTGCCCCAGACATCATGACCTGATTGGTTATGGGTTGGGCGACGGCAGCTCCCATGCCCATAGCAGTCGCGCCACCGGCCATGGCAGCCTGACCGCCACGCATGAGGCCACCAGCGGCGAGAGCAGCACCGCCAGCCGCGTAACCCATCACACCGGGCTGTGCACCCCCTGTGTACGTCTGGTGCTGCTGAGCCATCTGCTGCTGGGCCTGCTGGCGCGTACGACGAACGAACTCGTCAGCCTGAGCCATGGCCCTGGATGCGTGCTCTTGAGATGGGTGTCCGGGACTGGGAATCATTTGTTATTCCACGGAAAATGAAGATCGAAGGTATTGTCTCATCCGAGCGAATCGTCGCGCAATGATCGGCTCAAGTTCGCCGATCGGATCCGGATCAGGGATGAGGAGGTGTTTCAACTGACTCGGTGGTTTGGGGATGTTCACCAACGACGCTATCTCCCGTACACGTTCGATATCCAGAGACACAAGTCCTTCAGCGAACAGCCTCGCAAGCAGATCACCAAGACTGCCCAGGTCAGGTAGAGAGTCAGAATGATCCTCCTCCGTCAAGTCATCGCCCGTCTCCGTCTGAAGGAGCCCGCAGTCCCCCATGAAGTCCAGGAAGACCTGTTCTCCCTCGGCCTGGGTCAACTCCTTCGCAAATACGGGGAGCGACGGAGCCAAAAGCCCGGCCGCTGACATCTCCGCATTCACAGCCGGAAAGGCTGAATTCGCATAGCCCGCAGGGACGGGATCAGGCTGAACATAGAAGGCCTGAAGCGTGGACGAGCGCAGATCTCGGAGCCCCTTCGACACCATGTCGATGGTCTGGTTCATTATCACGGAGGTAAGGTACTCGGTGGTCATTGCTGGTCCCCGATGGTGAGTTTATACGGCCCTCCACGGACGCCTGGGGAAACATGAAAGGACTTCTGGCTGAGTTCGATCAGCTCCTGGGCCGCTGCCTGGCTCTCGATCTTGCGCTGTTCAGCGTACCCAACAAAGTAGACCTCTTTCAGCTTCTTAATCAACTCCATAGCTTCAGCCGTAGCCCCGTGCGGGGCCAGGATGGTGAACGCCTGGTCCATGAAGCGCATAAGCAGCTCCCGCTTCTCCGCCTCAAGGAGATCGACCTGCTTAAGCTGATCGTGATCTGATAGGGGCACCCCTCTCAGGATTAGTCGGAGGCGGTAATAGCCGAGAGAGGTGCTAATTGGTTTTTTAAGTTTTCCGTCATCGCACAGCGATACGCGAACATCGTATCGTTGATGACGGCTCCGAGGAAGGCGATCACCTCGTCGGGCAGATTGTCGAGCTGCTCGGCCCTGCCGACGACAGAAGCGGACTTTCTCCACTCGTCGTAGTTCGAGAGGTTGACCTTGACATCGTCGGTGTAGATGTTCTGGTCGAACTGCTGGAGGCAGATGAGTAAGCGGACGACCTCGTACTCGGAACTCTCGACGTTGAAGGTGTCGATCGTCGCACCGGGGAACGTGGCACCCTTCGGAGCCACACCACGGAGGACATCGGCCTCGCGCTTGCGCATGGTCCTCACGCGCACGGCCGCGCCCTCATAGACCTCGAACTCGTGAGACACGTAACCGAGCGCCCAATGATCCTTGTTGGCGACGGCCTCGTACACGTCCTTGTAAAGCTCCTTGAAGGTCGTGTATGGGATCTCACCGAAGGCGGTCTCCACCCTGTTCGGCAGAAGCTCGGCGATCTCATCGTCCTGCTTCTGCTCCTCCACATCAGCTCGATCCTGATCCCCGCGATCCTGCATCTGCTGGATCGCATCCATCTCCTTCTTCTTCTTGATCTCCCCGACCATCTCGCCCGTGTTGACGAACGATCCGCTGGGCTTCTTCCCGATCTTTCCGGGTTCAGGCATGGGTGACGTCTCCAAAATAGGCGGTATGAAAGATATCTAGAATTATAGAAGGATGGATTCTAAAAACCACCCTGTTTTTTGTCAAAAGAATATTGGTGAAGCATTATGCTCTACTCAGCGTACCCGGAGGGTGCGCATTGTCGAGTAGAGGTGTGGATCCAATTTTTCATACGTTGGAGGACGTAGGAATGAACAAGGCTTTGTGTTTCATCGTAACATGTGCAACCCTAGGACTCGTGAAACTGGACCCCGGATTCGCTCTGATCG
>Ga0255055_10001422_pt1 | contig 17552 bp, 23 predicted proteins | sample JV7_2_27_MG_FD_188633 | JGI IMG/M metagenome (GOLD analysis project Ga0255055, IMG submission 188633) | Seawater microbial communities from Jervis Inlet, British Columbia, Canada - JV7_2_27 | ecosystem: Environmental > Aquatic > Marine > Inlet | place: Canada: British Columbia | collected... | reverse complement strand
TTCCCCGGACAAGGTGCAGCCTGCCCCCCCCTTATAAGAACGCCTCGTAACATAATAATACTATTGATTATGTCGGCTTTTTCCAGCTTCGTTGAGGAACAGGTTTTTTCTGGGGCATGTCACCCCCAAAAAACCCCTTGACATAGAGTGGGACCTGATTTAATATTCGAAGTATGTCGAACAATCGTGATAAGCAGATAGAGAAATTTGCCGAGATGTTCAAGGCTCTTTCGAATCCTAACCGGCTCAAGATCTTCCTGCGCCTGGCCGCCTTGTGCATGCCCGGCTGCTGCATGCCGGGAGTCCCTGACAATATCTCCAAAGACATGAAATCCGAGGGATGCGCATGTGTCGGTGATCTCGGACAGGAATTGGATATCGTTTCGTCCACGATCTCTCACCACATCAAGGAGCTCAAGCGTGTGGGCCTGATCGATGTTACCAGGCGAGGGCAGAGGATCGAGTGTCGTATCAACCCGGACACCATGGCAGCCTTTCAGGGCTTCTTCTCCTGACCCTGTATCCTTTTAACGACGGATTACGTCTGATTCAACAAAACCAAGAGAAGGAGGAACAAATCATGTCGGAAAAAAAGCAGAACGAATCGGCTTCCTCAGGATGCTGTTCAGGCGCGGACTTCAAGTTTCCTGCCTGCGATTCTGAAAAGATGGCCGAGATGATGAAGAAGTTTTGCGGTGAAGACGCAAGCTGTGACCGTGAAGCGATGTTTCAGATGATGATGAAGTGCTGTGCACCCCCTGAAAAAGAGGGTGAGGGTAAGGAGTAACCGGTTCAGGCGGTGGGCGGGGGCTGAACCGGTCTCAGGAAGCCGCCTGAATTTTTTTTACCCTGGAACTTCGATGTTTTTCGAAATATTGAATGACGGATGAGGAGGACAAAAGATGAGAGCAAACGACGCGAGCATAGACCACAGCACGTTTGGCGTTACGACCAAGGTTCTGGCGGGAATCTGCCACAAATGCGGGATATGTCCCTTTGCCGCCAGGAAACCGAACTCCGCGTTCGACAGAGTTATGCGCTGGCATCGCACATGGTGCCCTGCCTGGAACGCTCACACCAAAGTGTACGGCGAAAAACCGTTGGCGTAGCCTAAGTCCATCCGACACAACGGATCGATTGTGGGACTCTCTGTCCGCGGTCATAAGAAGTGGGAATTTCATCCTTTTCCGATAGATGAGGGGCATTGTCCGTTAACTTCCTTTAAGATAGAAACATGACCGGTCACAATCCGACGCGCGAAGAAGCATGGGCGATCCTTTCGGATCACGTAAAAAACCCGTCCCTCCTCCACCACGCCCTGGCGGTCGAGGCCGTCATGCGGCACATCGCACGCAAGAGAGGGGCAGACGACGAGATGTGGGGCGTCATCGGCCTGATCCACGATCTTGATTATGAGGAGCACCCGGACGAGCATCTGCGTCACGCCCCGGAGATCCTCCGCAGCCACGGATGGCCCGAGGAGCACGTCCGCGCCGTTCTCGCTCACGGATGGGGGATCCGCACGGACGTCGAGCCGATCACCGACCTGGAAAAGACCCTTTTCTCGGTCGACGAGCTGACGGGCCTGGTCGCCGCGGCAGCTCTCGTTCGGCCTTCCAGGAGCATTCTGGACCTCCCGGTGAAAAGCGTTCTCAAGAAATGGAAGGACAAGGCCTTCGCGGCCGGCGTGAACCGGGAGGTGATCAAGAAAGGTGTGGGCATGCTGGGCATTTCCTTAGATGAGCTTATCGCCGACACGATCGAGGGAATGAAGCCGGTAGCCGAACAAATCGGACTGAAGGGAAACCTGTAGCTCCGCGCGCTTCGGCCGTCGTCCCCGTAAGAATTCGCCGGGGACAACGCTGCGGCACCTGCTCGAGACCGGCATCCAACCGGCACAAGCCGGCAAAGACGAAAGAGGGAGGTACGCCATGGGCGACCTGGTCAAGGTCGGGGAGCGCATAACGGAAGAAGCCCGGTTCGGCAAGGAGGAGATCGTCGAATTCGCGAAGCTCGCGGGCGACTTCAACCCCCTGCACCACGACGAGGAGTTCGCGAAATCCACCCGCTTCGGAGGAATCATCGCCTCCGGCACGCAGATCGCCTCCCGGTTCATGGGGATGACGGCCACCCACTTCTCGAAGCGTGGCGCCTCGCTGGGACTCGAGTTCACTCTGCGCTTCGCAGGGCCTGTGCGTCCCGAAGAGCGCCTGGAAATGGTCTGGGAGGTAGTGGAGGTGACGCACAAGCCGAAACTGAACGGGAAGATCGTGAAGTTCGACGGTCGGGTCACCAACCCGGCCGGGGAGGTGGTCCTGACGGGCACCGGCACAGTCCTGGTGGCCCACAGTCTCTAAAGACGTGTGGCCGCCCGGACACAAAGCGGGTCGATGAAATTCCCCATCGTTTTCTCTTCCCGGTACGACATCCGGGTCTTAGGGGTAGAGAAGCTCCATCCCTTCGACTCGGAGAAGTACGGGAAGGTGCACCGATATCTGGTCGACAAAGTTGGGATCGACGAGGGATCATTCTACTCCCCCGACCCGGTATCAGATGAAGCGCTGCTTAAGGTTCACACTGCCAATTACCTTAATTCATTAAACAAGTCCGTAAACATTGCGCTCATCGCAGAGGTGATGATGGCCGCGCTCCTTCCGAACGGGATCTTGCAAAAGCACCTGCTCGAGCCGATCCGGTATGCGACGGGGGGCACAATCCAAGGCTTGGCTCTTGCCCTGGAACAGGGCTGGGCCATCAACCTCTCGGGGGGATACCATCACGCGAAGGCCGAATCGGGGGGAGGGTTCTGCTTCTTCGCCGACGTTCCCATAGCCGTCAGGAACATGTGGGAGACCCATCCCGATCGGAAGGTGCTGATCGTCGACCTCGACGCCCACCAGGGAAACGGGAATGCTTCGATCTTCCAGGATGACCCGAGGATTACCATTTTCGACGTCTTCAACGGGTATATCTATCCGGGCGACTACGATGCGGCGCGGTATGTCAAATACAACCACCCGGTGAAGATGTTCGTAAGTAACGGGGAGTACCTCGGGCTCCTGGAGAGAGAACTTCCTCCCGCCATCGATGAGTCGTCCCCCGGACTCGTCATCTACAACGCCGGCACCGACGTCCTTACAGGGGATCCGCTGGGAGGGATGAACATCTCAGCCGAGGGGATCATCAAGCGTGACGGGTTCGTGTTCCGAAGCGCGATCGACAGGAAGATCCCGATCCTGATGTTGCTATCCGGTGGATACACCAGAAAGAGCGCAGAGGTAATCGGGAGGTCGATCGAGAATATTTTGAAAAACATTATCGGCGTAACGCCTTAGCCGCTCACACCCCCGGGGCCTCGAACCCCGCGACACCCTGGAGGTTGAAAAGCTTTTCCAGCTGATCACAGGAGTCTGTCACCAGCTTCCGTCCCGAAATATCCGTGATGGGCGAACTTCGCTCGCTTAAATCTTGCTCATCGTCCTTACTGACCGGATTCCACGCGGCACAGTATCGGAATCCTTTATTCCAACGATCCAGGGCAATCCCCAGTTCCTGTCAACGTCAGAAGATGTCGAGGTTTTTTTTCGTGAGGAAAATTACTTCTTTAACCGGGCCATCAACTCTTCACGGGTAAGTCCGCATTGCTTGAGAATCCCGAGCAGCGTTCCTTTCGCAAGGTCGTCGTGGAGCGGGACGACGGTTCGGTAAGCACCCTTCTGGAGACTGACATGGCTGCCTTTCTGCCGAACCACCTGAAAACCTTTCTTCTTGAGCAGTGATACGAGTTCCGCTCCGGAGAGAGCGGGTAGTTTAGCCACCAGAAGCAACCTCAAGCGGATAGAGAATGACCTCACCAGTGCTTTCCGGCAGATCCTCCGAGCCGAAGCTCTCCAGATAAAGCTCCACGGCTTCCTTCAGGTTCGCCTTGGCTTCCTCGATGGTCTCCCCCTGGCTGACAACGCCCAGTTCGACGCAACGGGCAACGTACCATTTTTCCTCTTTGGTGATCACAGCGTTAAACCGCTTGGACATCAAATCCTCCTCAATCGCTTACGGATTGGACGATCTTGCCGATATATTCTCACAAAATACGTCAATTTGCAGAAGTTCCCCCCTGGTAAATCTAACACTCGCTGATGCTGTTTACGAACCTTCACATCCCCGGGGAAGGACCGATGCTCCAAAGAAAAAGGCCCCGGCGGGGTTTCCCGCCGGGGCTTTTCCTCGTTCGGGGTTCTCACCCCGAAATTGTTCTGGAGATTACCCGGCCTTGACCACGTTTGAAGCCTGAGGTCCCTTGGGACCCTCCGTGATATCGAACTCGACCCGGTCCCCTTCCTGGAGAGATTTGAAGCCCTCCGCCCGGATGGCGCTGAAGTGGACGAATACATCCGGCCCGTCCTCCTGGCTGATGAATCCGAACCCCTTCGCATCGTTGAACCACTTCACGTTTCCTGTTGCCACATCTACCTCCAAAAAAATGAATTATTGCTCAATCCGGGCGGTACAGCCCAAACAGCGCAATTACGGGGCACAACACGTGCCCCAGCATTACTATGCCTCCATTAGGTGCACTTCTCAAGGGATAGTTTCGTGCCGTTCCCGGCCGGAACGGATCGAGGTCGACTGGAAACCACCCCGGCGTCGGTCGAAATCGCCTCCAGTTTGCGCTGCGGATTTCCGAAATGAGAGACTAGAATAGAAATGGTCGCCGCCGAGGCGGCAGGGGAATCGGCGGGAAGGGAGGAAGGCAGGCCATGGCTCATCGGGCACGACAGCTCCTGTACGATACGCGCAAGGCCATCGCATCCACCGAAAAGCGGATCCGCCGCCACCCGTACCTGGAGTCCCTGGAGGCGCGGGGGGTGGAGAAGGGGAAGCTGGCGCTGTTCGCGGGCCAGCAGTGTCACATCATCGAGAGCGACCTCCGCAGCGTGGCGCTGATCGTGTCCCGGGCAGAGTCGCAGGACGCGCGGGACTTTCTCACCGGAATGCTGCAAGGGGAGCGCGCGGCTTTTACGGCCCTGGTGGCCTTCGGGCAGTCGTTGGGCCTGTCGCCGGAAAAGCTGCATGCGACAGAGCCGCTCCCCGGGGCGTTCGCCTACAGCGCGTACGTGAACTGGCTCGCCACTTACGGAACGGCCGCGGAATTCGTGGGGGCCTTCCTGGTCAACCTTCCGGCCTGGGGCGAGAACTGCGGACGGATCAGCCGGGCGCTCCAGGTGGGCTACGGTCTCTCCGGACAGGACGTCGCCTTCTTCGATCTGTTTGCCAGCGCACCGCCCGGATTCGAGGAGCAGGGCCTGGCAGTGGTGGAGGAGGGGCTGGCACAAGGGGCGGATCCCGTGCGCATCCGGCGTGCGGCCCGCTTGCTGCAAGGATTCGAGTTGCTGTACTGGGACACGATGTGGGAAGCCGCCAAAGGCTAAACCCGCGGCCGGGGCCGCCAGGCAAACCACGATGCGCGACGAATACAGTCTTCCGCTGATTAGGCACGCCACTTTTCAAGCACGTACCCTAACCTCTGCCCTTCTCCCCATTTTTTGGACACTTCCTGGGTTATACTTCCGTCAATATTTCCGAATCCTCCAGCTCTGTGCCCATACAAACTCTCTCCGGAAACGAGGGCGGCAAACTATTTTTTTAAATCTCCCACCATAACCAAGAGATCGTAATATAATAGGGAACAACGTTTTCTTCGTTCTCCGCTGGTGTACTGATGAAGGTCCTGCTTCTCTACCCGGAATTTCCCGATACGTTTTGGAGCTTCCGTCACGCCCTGCCTTTCCTGGGAAAGCGTTCCGCCTATCCTCCTCTGGGGCTTCTCACGGTTTCCGCACTGCTGCCGCCGCACTGGGAACGAAAACTGGTCGACCTGAACATTGAAAAGCTATGCGACATGGACCTGGCCTGGGCCGACGTGGCATTCCTAAGCGCCATGCTGGTCCAGGCTCCCTCCCTTTCAGATCTGATCGCCCGTTGCCGATCGGTGGGCTTACGAACCGTTGTGGGGGGACCGATTACGAGTGGAGAGCATCCCGACTACCGGGATGCGGACCACGTCGTCCAGGGCGAAGCCGAGGGAGTGATCGAAGAACTGGTCCGCGACCTGGAGAGGGGCCAGGCAAGGCGCTGGTACAAGTTCCTCTCCTGGACGGACATGACACGGCTCCCTCCTCCCGAGTTTGCCCTCGCGAAGATGCGGCGGTACAGCGCCATGCCCGTCCAATATTCGCGGGGCTGCCCCTTTTCCTGCGAGTTCTGCGACATCATCGAACTGTTCGGGCGGACACAACGCACCAAAACGGCGGAGCAGGTCCTCGCGGAATTCGACCAGCTGTACTCTTCCGGCTGGCGAGGCTCCGTATTCATCGTCGACGACAATTTCACAGGGAACAAAAAGGCCATCAAGACGCTGCTTCCCCGGCTGGCCGACTGGATGGTCCGCCGTCGGAACCCCTTTTCCCTGTTCACACAGGCCTCGATCAACATGGCAGACGACGAGGAACTCCTCTCCCTGATGCGGGCGGCCCGCTTCGTCAAGGTATTCGTCGGCATCGAAACCCCGGTCAAGGAGTGCCACCTTGAGGCGGGCAAGCACCAGAATGCAAATTCCGATCTGCTCGCAAGCGTGCACCGCATCCAGGAGCACGGCATGGAAGTCATGGGTGGCTTCATCCTGGGATTCGATCAGGATCCCCCGGAAATCTTCGAGACGATGATCGCCTTCATCCAGGAGGCGGCCATTCCCGTTTCCATGGTGGGCCTTCTGACGGCTTTGCCCAACACGCGGTTGTGGCGCCGCCTTTCCGAAGAGGGCCGGATCCTGCGGCAGAGCATCGGCGACAATACGGCAGCCCTGCTGAACTTCATCCCGCGGATGGACCCGGATACCCTCCTCGCAGGATATGGGAACGTGATGGCATCCATCTATAGCCCAAAAGAGTACTTCGAGCGCGCCCGGTCATTACTCTCCCGGCTTGGACCCTCGCCGAAGATTCGCATGGGATCATCGGACTACTTTGCCCTATTCCGCTCGTTTATCCGGCAGGGTATCTTCGCGCGATACCGGAAAACCTATTGGAAGTTCCTCGGAAGCACTTTATTCCGCAGCCGGAGGCATTTGGGGAAGGCGGTCACATTAGCCATCATGGGGCATCACTTCTTTACGCTGACCAAACGCCTGGAATCCGATCTTCGGGAATGAGGTTTCCCCTTCCTAAGGAAGCCCCTTAACAATCTGGTTCATCTCCTGAGCGGAGAAGGCTCTGAAAGTCTCACTCGTGACATTTCCCAACATACCCAGCCCCAGCGTCAGGCGGCTGATGGTTTCATCGTCAGGTGCCTCCGCTACCACCACGACGTCATATCGCCCCATGGTCCAATGGATCTCCCTGACCTTGACATTCATCTTCGCTGCCAGATCCTGTAAATCTTTGGCTCGTTTGGTCGTCTCCTTCACTTTTCGGATCCCCTGATCCGTGAATTTCAACAGGCCGATATAGGTAGGCATCGCCCTCCTCCTTTCGGCGCTTTTCATGCGCCATCGAGTCGAGATAAATGACGTTCTACGACCGGAGGGTCTCAGTATCCTTCGACAGGGGAAGGGGTGTCAAACCCCCTTTCCCGGCCTTGGCACACTCACTCGGCGTTCTTCTCGTCGCGAAACAGCTTCAAAAGCCGGGGTGCCCTTCTCCCCGTTTCCTAGACACTTCCTGGGTTAACTTTCAGGTCTCTATCATTCATTCCCCGGTGTTTTTCGGGATTGGCGGCAAAAACGGATCCCCGGGGCGCCAGCCGGCAGGGCACAGCTTTCCGGTATTGAGCGCGGAAACGATCCGCAGAATCTCGTCAATGCTCCTTCCCACGGTCAAGTCCTGCACGGTGTACGCCCGGAGGAGCCCGTCCGGACCGATGAAGAACGTCCCCCGCAGCGAAGCCCCGAGCCTCTCCAGCAGGACCCCGTAATCCTTCGAAACCTGCTTGGTGAAATCGGCAAGGAGGGGGTATGTCAACTCCCCCAGATCCTTGTTTACCCACGCCATGTGGGAAAACTTGGTGTCCGTGCTGACTCCGAGAACCTGCGCGCCTACCGCTGCGAATTCGCTCTCCCGCCGGGAGAGCTCGAGGAGCTCCGATTGTCAGATGGGGGTGAAGTTCAGTGGGTAGAAAAACAGGACGACCCACTTCCCCTGGTAGTCGGACAGCTTGACCTTCCGGTACTCCTTCCCCACGACCCCCGACAACTCGAACGCCGGCGCCGGGCTGTTCACCTGAACGGCCATGTGCGCTCCTCCTTTCATGGAACTCGTACCCACGATCAGCTTAAAGCAGCAACAATCAATAGGGAAGGCGGGGATCCTTTCGCCCTCGCGATCGCGCCCTCCCCTGTTCGTCTCCCCGTCAGCGTTTGCGCGTCGGGCTGTCCGCCAGCTCCCGCATCTTCTCCAGGAGCTTCACCATCCCCAGGGTGTCCTGCCGGCAGTACGCGCGCAGGTCTTCCTCCGCCTTCTCCCGTTCTTTGCGGCCTTCGATCTTTTCCAGGGCGAGGTAGGCCAGGGATGCCTCCCTCCCCTCCTGGATCGCCATCCCCTCGTAGGAAAGCTGCGGCACCAGGACCGGCAGGACTTTTTTCAGCGAGTAGGAGCCATTCATCTCCCAGTGGTAGATGTCCCGGCGGCGGAACGGGACCATAAGATCTTTAACCCCCTCGGCAATCGCGAGCAGCCGCTCCCTACGCTTCGGTAACCGCTCGGCCAGGTCTTTCAGCACCCGGATCTCGAACGTCTTGTTGTAGGCGAGGACACAAGATCCTTCCGGAATGGCGGCGAGCAGCCGTTCGGTCAGCGCGTCGCGCGGGTCAATGCCTGGAGGCGCCAGGAACTCGGAGTGGCTTAAAAGTCCGCCCGGGGAATCTTGCCGGTAAAGGGAATAGAGGAACGGGATCTGCTGGTAGGGCCGGGTGCCGTCGAAGGGGGGGATGGGAGAGTCGAAGGTCTCGAAATCGAGGAAGCACAGGGGGTAGATGAGCCCGTCCAGGAACTCCCGGATCGCGTCCGGGTCGTCGTGTTCGCCCCGGTTCCGGTAGTACTCGGCCTGCATCCTCTGAGCGCTGTTTAAGGCCTCGAGCGGGATGTCGTCCATCCGCACGATCCCCTTCCGATAGAGGTCCCACTTGTCGACTCCCCTGCCCGAAAGATCGAAGACCGAGTGCTCGGGGATGTGCTGCCAGCAGTGGCCTTTGAAATCGCACTCGTAGGGATTAGTGCAGTGCGGGCCGATGTCGATCACGGGGAGTCCGGCGGCCAAGACCTTGCGCATGCGGGTGAGCTCCTCGGGAATGGCGGCCTGTTTCTCCCGAACGATTTCGGTCACCTCCTGCATGGCGAACAGCTCCAGCGGGACGATCTCCCCCCTTCGAACGTACCGGGTGTCAATGTGGACGAGGAAGGCGCGGCTTAAAGGAATGCCGCACCCGGTGAGGACGAAGTACTGGATGGCCACGTCGTCCGGGAAGTGCGGTTTGACGCCTGCGGCGCTTTTCACCTCGTAGAGCTCCCAGCCGTCGCGGGTCTTTCGGAGGATGTCGGCCCGGACGAGGACGCCTTCGTGGGAGAAGGTCGCCTCATAGATCGTTTGCGCGCCTTTGGCGAGCAGGTCTTTGGTCTGGGTGAGCTGCTCCACCTTGGTATGGCCGTCGAAGGGGATCTCCACCCCGCCGGGGAAGAGCAGCTGGGCGTAGAGGCCGACCTCGTTGCCGGCCTCCCACCGGGCGATGAGACCCGGCGACGGCGCGGTGCGCACTTCCGGCTGTTTGCGGTCCAGCCAGAGCGACTTGGGGCACTGAAGCCCCCTCATGTAGAGGGTTTTGCTTAACATGTCGGCATCACCATATCATCCTGGCAGGGGGAAGCGGCAATCCCTGCCGTTGGTGAGCGGAAAGGAGGCAACTCGGCAGAGTATCAGGGGGGTCTTTTGGCGCAACTGGTGGCGATTTGGAGTGACCCCCTCCCGGTAGACAGATTATTGCTTCGGAATTGACTCGCCATGCTGGGTAACGGAGGATGGGGATTATGCCACGCAAATACGTTTACCACAGCACCGAGTTCAAGCTCCGCCTGATCCAAGCCTGTCTCAGCGGGGAAGGAAGCAGGGAGACCATCGCCCGTCAGCACAAGATCTCCCCGTACCTGCTTCAGAGCTGGATCGACAAATACCGCCGCGGGGAGCTGTCCGAGGACCTGGAGCGCAAGGAGCGGATCCGGGAGTACGAGGTCAAGATCGCCGCGCTGGAGCGCAAGGTGGGCCAGCTCACGATGGAGGTGGATCTTTTAAAAAAACTTCGGCAGGGAGTGCGGAAGAAAAGCGACAAGCCGTCGGTTATTTCCGGTCCCGCGGTGGTTCCGTCGCGCAAGGATGCCACCTCATGAGCCTGTCACGAAGCACCTACTACAAGAGTCCTTCCCAAGAAGCCAGGCGGCTGCGCGAGGCGTCTCGTGCAGCCCTGCGAGGAGCGATCGAGGACGTAGTGGCGGAATGGCCAGCCTATGGATACCGGCGGGTGACGCGCGAGCTGCGACGGCGCGGCATCGTCGCCAATCACAAGCGGGTTGCCAGGATCATGCGGGAGGAGGCCCTTACGCCGCGGAAAGTGAGGCGGTTTTTGGTCACCACCGATTCCGGACACACTCTGCCCGTCTTCCCGAACTTGGCCAAAGACTTTTCGCCGACGGGGCCGGACCAGCTGTGGGTGGCCGACATCACCTACATCCGGCTTCGTTCGGCCTTCGTGTTCTTGTCCGTCCTGCTCGACGCCTGGTCCCGACGAGTCGTGGGGTATGCGGTGGGCAAGCTTCTGGATGCTCAGCTGACACTGACGGCCCTGGAGGCGGCGATCGCTTCACGCCGACCTGGCTCCGGACTGATCCACCATTCCGATCGGGGAGGCCAGTACGCGGCCAGGGATTACCGGGACCGCCTCGATCAGCTGGGCATCCGGGGATCGATGGCGCGCAAGGGGAACCCCTACGACAATGCCTATGCGGAGAGTTTCCTAAAGACCCTCAAGCACGAGGAAATCTACATGTACGAGTACAAGACCATGGGGGATGTGGTCGAGCGGCTGCCGCTCTTTCTCGAGGAGGTTTATAATCGGCGTCGACTGCATTCCGCCCTCGGGTACGTTCCACCCGAGGAATTCGAAGTAGAATACACCCGGCTAAGGGGTCAAAATCCGGGGCTCCATCTGTCCACCTGATGGGGTTCACTCCAAATCGCCACCAGTTGTTCAATTCAGCCCCCTTGATATCCAGCCTGCGCTCTTTCACCTCTGCGATAGGAACGTCCGGCAGATTTCTAAATCCAAGATATGGTTGGACCAATCACTGGGGGCAGGTCACCTGCGGCAATCTTCGGTTTTGTTTTTCTCCCCCCTTGTAATATGATTTGTATTCTGTCGACATGTTATTTGCCTATAAGTAGTTAAACGGTAAGGAGAATCAATAGTGCGGGAGCACCTTTGCACGTTGGTGTAGCGGTGAAGATGCTCTTCCGGGGGTAAAACCAATCGAAAAGGAGGGCACCGATGAAACGACCGTGGGTGGGCTTATGGGCAATTGTCCTGATCGCCGGGCTGTCACTTGCCGGCTGCGCGTCGGCCAGCAAGATCCAGGGCACCCGGGCGACGCTGGACCAGGCAAAGGCTGCGGGGGCCGCGGACAAGGCGCCGTTCGAGTACAATGCGGCGGAAGCGTACCTCAAGAAGGCTGTTCATCAGGCGGAAAAAGGGGACCCCGAGGCTGCGGAAACTTTCAGGAAGCAATCGGAGGCGTATGCCGTAAAAGCGCTTGAGATGTCGGGTGGAGGTGCGAAATGAGGAATCAACGCTTCTTCCTTTGCATGACGGTTCTTCTTGCGGTGTTTCTTGCTGCAGGTTGCGCACCACGCCAACTGACCAAGGGCGAAATCGACCAGTTCGACGCCATATCGGCAAAGATCGCGAAGGCGGAAAAGATGGACGCCAAGGAATGCGCTCCCGTGGAACTGGGCAACGCCCTGGCGGAGCGCGATGCTGCCCGTCACGAGGCGACGGAACATTGGGAGAACGTTTCAAAGTATATCGGCAAGGCGGACAAGGCCGCCGACGTCCTCCTCGCCAAGACGATCCCTTGCTGGGAGGCGAAGCAGGTCAAGGTGGCTCCTCCGCCACCACCACCTCCTCCTCCCCCGGCGCCTTCCGCTTCGATTGTGGCGAACCCCAAATTTGTCTATGCGGGGAAGTGCACCACCCTCCGCTGGTCTACACAGAAGGCCACCAAGGCGATGATCGACCAGGGTGTGGGGAGTGTGGGCCTGAGCGGCACCAAGGAGGTTTGCCCCAAGAAAACCATGCAGTACACGATCACCGCAACCAACGCGGGCGGTCCCGCGAAGGCGGTCGTGGAAGTCCCCGTGTACCACAGAACGACCGTTCACATCAACTTCGACACGGACAAGGCCGACATCCGGAAGGCGGACCTGCCGGAGCTGCAGAAAGCGATCGATTTCGTGAAGAGGTGGCCGGACACCAAGATTCTCGTGTTGGGGTACACGGACAGCACGGGGACCGATGCGTACAACCAGAAGCTGTCCGAACGGAGAGCGCGGGCGGTCGAGAAGTACCTTGAGGACTCGGGCTTTGTGGATGCCAAATTGATCACGGCGGAGGGACGCGGAGAAGCCGACCCCGTCGGGGATAACAAGACCAAGGAAGGGCGGTTCAAGAACCGGAGAGTGGAAATCTCGGAGCGAGGCAAGTAAGGAAGGCTGACCATAAGGAATTCAACCAGAAAGGGTCACCGGCTACTCCGGTGACCCTTTCTTTAATTCATTCGCAGTCAAGTGCCCTATAGGGGGGAAGTGCACAACCCATACCTTGACCCTTCAAATCCAAATGGCTATTCTGTAACCTCTCAAGTTTTCAGGAGATAGGTGTCCGGTGCGAAGAGCGGTGCCAGGACCACAGGGGCGGTTTTGTGTAACGACCGCAATGGCGGAAGCCGCCATGGAATCCCTGGCTGGCATATCCACTGCACTTAAAGCCATGGTAAGCAGCCGTCGTCAATGTGGGCCTAAACGCCCGCATCCATTGCCATTCACCCCTTTCCGAAAGGAGGAAGTCCCATGAAACGAGCGATCATCCTGGCCATCTCAACCATGCTCATCGTAAGCTTCGGTGTTGCCTTTGCCGAGTACCCCGAGCGCCCCGTCACCTACACCATCCCCTTCAATCCGGGTGGTGAGTCGGACATCACGGCACGCCTTCAGGAGCCTCTCCTGGAGAAGGCCCTGGGCGTCAAGGTGAACGTGACCCACAAGCCCGGCGGCGGCGGAGCGGTGGCGTGGGGCGAGTTCCAGCGCACCGCGAAGCCGGACGGCTACCAGTTGATCGGCGTCAACATCCCCCACATCATCGGCCAGCCCATGCTCCGGAAAAACGCGGGCTACAAAACGGACGGCTTCAACCTGGTCATGTGGTTCCACTTCACCCCCAACGCACTCATCGTCCGGGCGGACAGCCCCTTCAAGACCCTCAAGGATTTCATCGACTACGCCAAGGCCCACCCCAAGGTCATCACCGTGGGCGGCAGTGGCACCTACAGCGCCAACCACCTGGAGACCCTGCGCCTGGAGCGTGAGGCGGGCATCAAATTGACGTACATCCCCCACACCGGAACGGGCCCCCTCGTACCGGCCATCCTCGGCGGGCACCTAAGCGCCCTCATGAACTACTCCATGCTCCCGGCGCAGCAGGGGAAAAAGGTGAGGGTCCTGGCTGTTGCGTCCGAAAAGCGGGTCAAGGCCCTGCCCGACGCCCCCACTTTCAAGGAGCAGGGTTACGACATCGTGGGAGGCGCCTTCCGCGGCGTGGCGGCACCCATGGGGACACCCAAGGAGGTCATCGCCAAGCTCGCCGACGCCTTCACCAAGACGAACAAGGAGATCGCCAAGAAGCAGCTTCCCATGGGGTTCGTCATGACTTACGCCACAGCGGGTGATGCCAAGACGCTGGTGGACAAGATGCGCAAATCCTACAGCGACGTGATCGTCGATATCATCAGCAAGCGGGAGAAGAAGAAGAAGTAACAACCCCCTGATCAAGGCAGCAGCAGCCGCGAGCGGTCCCGAGAGGTCGTATGGAGCTCTTTTGGAACGTGGCCACGAAATTGATGGACCCGTTCGTTTTCCTCCTCATCCTGGGAGGAGTGACAGCGGGCCTCTTCGTGGGCGCCATGCCAGGGCTCACAGCGGCCATGGCTCTCGCGGTGCTGCTGCCCTTCACCTTCAAACTGCCGCCGCTGTACGGGCTGGTGGCGCTGGGCGCCGTCTACATGGGCGCCATCTACGGGGGGGCCTTCGCGGCCATCCTCGTCAATACACCAGGGACCCCCTCTTCTATCGCCACGGCCTTCGAAGGTTACCCCATGGCGAAGGACGGGCGCGCCCTGGAGGCCATAAGCCTGGCGACCGTCTCCTCGGCTCTGGGCGGGATGGCAGGCGTGTTCTTCCTGCTGGTCCTCTCCCCCCCCCTGGCACGCCTCTCCATACAGTTCGGGTCGGCGGAGTACTTCTGGGTGGCGATGCTGGGGCTGACCCTCATCGCCAGCCTCTCCCCGGGCTCGACCCTTAAAGGTTTTCTGGGGGGGTCTATCGGCATGATTCTGGCCGCGGTGGGTGTGGCGCCGATCGGCGGGGATAACCGCTTCACCTTCGGGATGCCGGTGCTCCAGGGCGGCGTGGAGATGATCGTGGCGCTGATCGGGTTATTCGTGATCCCGGAACTGTTCAACATGGCGGCCCAGGGCCGGGCGGCCCTGGCCGAGGTCACCATGGAATCGAGGAAACGCGGCACCTTCCTCGCCGCCATTCGCACCGTGTTCTCCATGCCCGGTAACCTCATCCGCTCCTGCATCATCGGCGAAATCGTGGCCATCATCCCCGGAGCCGGCGGCAGCATCGCCAACCTGGTGGCCTACAACGAGGCCAAGCGGGCATCCAAGCACCCGGAGCGCTTCGGCAAGGGTTCCGTGGAGGGTCTTGTGGCCTCCGAGTCGAGCAACAACGTCACGGTGGCCGGAAGCATGGTGCCGCTGCTCACCCTGGGGATCCCGGGGGCACCCCCCGACGCGGTCATCCTGGGGGTGTTGCTGATGCACGGCCTGCGCCCCGGCCTGGACCTGTTCACCGTGAGAGGTGACCTCACCTACGGGTTCATCATTTCCATGGGGATCGCCGCCCTGTTCATGGTCCCCGTAGGCATACTGGGGGGGAGACTCATCTACCGTGTGATCCTCAAGACCCCGCACTACCTGCTGGTCCCCTCCATCGCCCTCGTCACCATCCTGGGCACATACGCCCTGCGCAACAGCCTGTCCGACGTGGTTATCATGCTCCTGCTGGGGACCTCCGGTTTCATCCTGAAGGAGCTCGGAGTGGAGTCCGCGCCCATCGTCCTCGGCCTGATCCTGGGAAGCATCGCGGAGATGGGTTTCGTCCAGACCCTCCTTCGTGGCACCTCCCTGGAGCACCCGTGGCTGATGCTGTTCGAGAACCGTCTTTCCCAGATCATCATCGTCCTGATGGTGCTCTCCTTCGCCTCCCCCTACCTGTCGGCGGGAATCCGGAGGCTGAAAACCCCCCCGGGTGAACCGCCGGATGAGGAGGCCTCCGAATGAGGCGTCCCGCGAATACCGACCTTTTGAGCGGCATCCTCGGACTGGCCATTGCGGGCGTCTTCTGGTGGGGCCGGGGCGAAGTGGGGCACCTGAGCATCATGTTCCCCCACGCTCTCCTGTTCCTCCTTGCGGCGTTCTCGGTGGCCCTCGTGGTCAAGGGGCTGGTCCGCCCGGAACGGCGGTCGATCTTCGTCGAGGGAGATCGAGCCAAGATCATCGGGACTTGCGCCATCCTCTTCATCTGGGTGATCGCCATTCCCTATGTGGGGTTCTTCCTTGCCAGCGTGACCGGTTTCTGGGTGATGGCCTGCTACCTGGCTTCGTCCCGCCGGAAGGTCACGTCGCGATTGGCCGCCAAGTTGTTCTGCGTGGTCCTGGCCGAGGTGACCTTTTTCTATCTGATCTTCGCAAAGCTCCTCTACGTGCCTCTGCCCATCGGAACTTTTTTCAATTAAAGGAAGCCGGACACCGACTGTCCGGTCCTGAACAGGAGGGCATTTTCCCATGAGCAACAAGTACCGCATCAATCTGGTTCCGGGAGACGGTATCGGCAAGGAGGTTATCCCCGAGGGGGTGAAGGTTCTCGACGCGCTGGCGGCGCAGCACGGTTTCAGTCTGGGTTACCAGGAGTTTCCGTACTCCTGCGAATACCGCGCCAGGCACGGCCGCATGATGCCCGAGGACGGGATCGAGCGGTTGTCCCAATGTGACGCCATCTACCTCGGTGCGGTGGGGTACCCAGGCGTCCCGGACCATGTGTCTCTATGGGAGCTTCTGATCCCCATCCGGAGGGATTTCCAGCAGTACGTGAGCGTCCGCCCGGTGCGCCTCCTGCCCGGGATCCGCTCCCCCCTGGCCAACCGCACGGCCGAGGACATCAACTTCATCGTCGTGCGTGAGAACAACGAAGGCGAGTATTCGGAGATCGGCGGAAGGATCTTCAGCGGCACGGATATGGAGTCGGCGAACCAGTTGTCGGTCTTTTCGCGCCGCGGCGTGGACCAGATACTCCGTTACGCCTTCGAATTGGCCCGTACGCGGCCGCGCCGGCAACTCACCTCGGCCACCAAGTCCAATGGTATCGTGCACACTCTTCCGTTCTGGGACGAGCGTTTCGCCATCATGAAGAAAGAGTACCCGGACATCAAAACGGACCAGTTCCACATCGACATCCTGTGCGCCCAGTTTGTGCAGCACCCCGACTGGTTCGATGTTGTCGTGGGTAGCAACCTCTTCGGCGACATCCTGAGCGATCTGGGTCCCGCAGTGGCCGGCAGCATCGGCATCGCCCCCTCATCAAACCTGAATCCGGAGCGCAAGTTCCCCTCCATGTTCGAGCCGGTGCACGGTTCGGCTCCGGACATCGAAGGCAAAGGGGTGGCCAACCCCATCGCCGCGTTCTGGTCCGGGGTCCTGATGCTGGAGCATCTGGGGGAGGTGGAAGCCGGTGAGCGCCTCATGGGCGCCATCGAAAAGGTGACCGGCGCGGGCAAGACCCTGACCCCGGATCTGGGCGGGACGGCATCGACCGGCGAGGTCACGGGAGCTGTGATCGCCGCATTGAGGACCTGAAGAGAACCGATGAAGATCGTCGACATTCAGGAGCGTACCGCTTCCATCGCCTCCAGTATCCGCAACGCATACATCGACTTCAGCAAAATGACGGTGTCGGTTGCAGCTGTGGTCACCGATGTGATCCGGGACGGCAAACCGGTCGTGGGATACGGGTTCAACTCCAACGGCCGGTACGCCCAGGGATGCCTGCTGCGGGAGCGATTCATCCCCCGCGTGCTCGCGGCCGATCCCTCGACGTACGTGTCCGAGGCCCAGGGCAACCTC